>ERZ1292630.1435-Hain-H41-02um-R3-1435-length-23486-cov-6_pt1 | contig 23486 bp, 21 predicted proteins | sample MGYA00564408_ERZ1292630 | MGnify/ENA primary metagenome ERZ1292630 (study PRJEB36523, sample SAMEA6512641) | groundwater metagenome | collected 2019-01-08 | study: AquaDiva: Metagenomics assemblies of 32 groundwater samples
CCCTTTCGCCACTCACCACCCCGCACCAAGACCCGCCACTCCGCACCCATCCTGAGACCACCTGCTACCTGCCACCAGGTCCCTACCAACTTGCCCTGCCGCCTGTAGCTTTTGCGCATGCCTCGTCTTCTCGTCACTGGCTCGTCCGGCCTCATCGGCTCCGAAATGGTCGCGCACTTCGCCGCCCTCGGGTGGGAAGTGGACGGCGTCGACAGCAACCAGCGCGCGGTCTTCTTCGGCCCCGGCGGCGATACGCGCTGGATGCAACAGCGGCTGTCCGACACCTATCCTGCCTTTCGCCACCACGAAGTCGACGTGCGCGACCGTGCCGGGGTCGACGCGCTGGTGCGCGAACGCCGCCCCGACGCTATCGTCCACGCGGCGGCGCAGCCCAGCCACGACCGCGCGGCGGCCATTCCGTTCGATGACTTCGACACCAATGCGGTCGGTACGCTGAACCTGCTGGAAGCCGCGCGCCGTCACTCCCCGGACGCACCGTTCGTGCACTTCAGCACGAACAAGGTGTACGGCGACGCCCCCAACGAGCTGAGGCTGACCGAACTCGCGACGCGATGGGACTACGCCGACGCGGCCTACGCCAACGGCATTGCCGAGGACTTCCGCATCGACCAGTCGACCCACTCGCTGTTCGGCGCGTCGAAGCTCTCGGCCGACGTGCTGGTGCAGGAGTACGGGCGCTACTTCGGCATGAAGACGTGCGCGCTGCGCGGCGGCTGCCTGACGGGGCCGAGCCATGCCGGAGTCGAACTGCACGGCTTCCTGAGCTATCTCGTGAAGGTCAACGTCGAGAAGCGCCTGTACCGCATCTATGGCTACAAGGGCAAGCAGGTGCGCGACAACATCCACTCGCGCGACGTGGCGAGGTTCGCCGAGGCGTTCATCGCGGCCCCGCGCGTGGGGGAGGTCTACAACCTCGGCGGCGGCAAGGGGAACGCCTGCTCCATTCTCGAGGCGTTCCAGATGGTGAGCGAGCGCACCGGAAAGCCGATGGAGTACGAGTACGACGAGGCCAACCGCATCGGCGACCACATCTGCTATTACAGCGACCTGCGGAAGATGATGTCGCACTACCCGGACTGGTCGATCACCATACCGCTGGCCACGATCTTCGACGAGATCGTGGAGGCCTGGCAGCAGCGGCTGAAGTGAGCGGGGCGCTGCCGCGCGTACTGCTGGTCACCGACGCGGACCTCACCGTCGGGAGCCGCGGCGCGGGGCGCACGCTGGCCAACCTGTTCTCGCACTATCCGGCGGACGCGCTGCTGGCGATCAGCGGCTCCACGACGGTGCCCTACCGGATGGAAGGTGGCCACCGGGTGCTGGCCGCCGCACCGCGACTTCCCGGCCGGTTCGTCGAGCCTCTGCGCCACGTGGTCGGCGACCTCGACGCCGCGTGGGCACACTGGAGGCCGCTGCCGGAAGGGCGCGCCGTGGCCGACTTCGCTCCGCAGCTGGTGCTGGCTGCGCCCACGCACTCGGTGGGTATCGCGCTCGCCGAGCGGTACCAGCCGATGGCGCCGCTGGTGACGTACCTGATGGATGACTGGCTCGCACAGGTGCGAAGTGCACCGTTTGCGTTCGACACACCGCGCCGCGGGCGGGCGCTGCTGCGCTCGTCGAGGGGGTGGCTGACGATTTCCCCGTACCTGCTGGCGGCGCTGCGCGCCTCCACCGGTGTCGATCGCCCCGCGCAGGTCGTGCACAACCCGGTGTCACTGGGTCCCGCCGAACCGCTTGCGCTGGACGCCCCGCGCACCGGACGGTTTCGCGTGGCGTACGCGGGGTCGGTCTGGCCGATGCATTGGGATGCCGTGGCGGCCGTGGCCGAGAGCGTGGCGCGGTTGCGCACCGAGGGGGGAGTCGACATCGAGTTCGTGCTGTTCACGGACCGGTTCTTCTGGGGCCGGCACGAGGCCGACTGGCGTCGATGGGGCGTCGTCGACGGCGGACTGATTCCGTACGCCGAACTCGGCGCGGCGCTGGGAGACTGCGACCTCCTGCTCGTGGCGTCGTCGTTTGATGCGGCGCAGGCGCACATGTCGAGGTCATCGGTACAGACCAAGGTGACCGACTACATGGCGGCCGGCCGGCCGATCCTCGGCTGCGGACCGCACGATGCGGCGTCGAACCGTTTCCTCCAGGAGCGCGGCTGTGCCTACTTCATCGAGGACCGGGCGAGCGCTGCCGTGGATGCCGCGCTCCGCGCGTGTGTGCGCGAGCGCGCCGACGGACCCCGGATGGCGCGACGGGCATACGAGGTGGTGAGGCGGGAGCACGAGATCGGGCAAGTGACGGGGGACTTGTACGCGTTCCTGCAGCAGGTCGCCAATAGCACACCGGGTGGGAAATGAAATGAAGCTGTAAGCTGTACGCTGTACGCTATCCGCCGTCTGCTACCTGCTATCGACCATCCACCATCCGCTATCTTCTTTGCATGACCGACTTCCTCTCCGAACTCACCTGGCGCGGCCTGCTCTACCAGCACACGGAGGGCGCGCCGGCGTACTTCGCGGCGGGTCCGGTGACGGGCTACTGCGGCTTCGACCCGACGGCGTCGTCGCTGCACGTCGGCAATCTCGTGGCGATCATGGGGCTCGTGCACCTGCAGCGCGCCGGGCACCGCCCGATCGCGCTCGTCGGCGGCGGCACGGGAATGATCGGTGACCCGAGCGGCAAGGCGACCGAGCGCCAGCTGCTGGCGCTCGACGAGATCGACGCCAACGTGGCGGGTATTCGCGGCCAGCTGGAGCGGTTCGTCGATTTCTCCGGGGCGCACGCCGCGCGCCTAGTGGACAACGCCGAGTGGCTGCGTGACCTGCGCGCCATCGAGTTCATGCGCGACGTCGGCAAGCACTTCACCGTCAACCTGATGATGCAGAAGGACAGCGTGAAGTCGCGCATGGACTCGGGAATCTCCTACACCGAATTCTCGTACATGCTGCTGCAGGCGTACGACTTCCTCGAGCTGAACCGTCGCTACGGCGTGACGCTGCAGGTCGGCGGCAGCGACCAGTGGGGGAACATCACCGCCGGCACCGAGTTGATCCGCCGCACGCTGCAAAAGGAGGCGCACGGCGTCACGCTGCCGCTGGTGACGACGGCCAGCGGGCAGAAATTCGGCAAGTCGGAAGCCGGCGCGATCTGGCTCGACCCGGCGCGCACGTCGCCGTACCAGTTCTACCAGTTCTGGGTGAATGCCGAGGACGACGACGCGGTGAAGTACCTGAAGATGTTCACGCTGATGAACCGCACCGACATCGACGCGCTGACGGCCGCGCAGGCCGAGGCGCCGCACGAGCGCGCGCCGCAACGGCGCCTCGCGATGGAAGTGACGGCCATGGTCCACGGGACCCGCGCGGCCGGACTGGCCGAGCAGGTGTCGCGCGTGGTGTTCGACAAGCGGACCGACGCGCACGCTCTCTCCGGCGACGTGTTTTCCATGCTGGCCGCGGAGATCCCGCGCGCCGTCGCGCACGGCGCCGGCGGCAGCGTCCACGTCGTCGAGGCGCTCGAGCAGGCGTTCGCGCTTTCCAGGACCGCCGCGCGCAAGCTCATCCAGCAGGGCGCGGTCAGCGTGAACGGCGACAAGCTCGCCGCCGACGCGCAGACCGTGGACGCGGCCGGCGCCGTGCACGGGCGGTGGTTCCTGCTTCGCAAGGGCGGCCGCGACGTTGCGGTGGTCGAGCTGGTTTAGCTGCGCCGTGGTCTCTCACGGAGACCGGCGTGGAAGTTCCTCCCACGAAGACCGGAGGTTGACGGAGCCTCACGGAGGATGCAACAACTCTGAGGGGGCCTGGCGGACGGACCTGTCCCCGAAATCCCCTCAAGTGTCTTGCGGTCTCCGTGTCCTTCGTCCGCTCCGGTCTCCGTGAGAGACGTCACTTAACCACGAGGAGCGCTTTCCTCTCCTTCATCGGCAGGTACTTGGCCCCCTCGCGCATCGTCAGCCCCGAGACGTCCGCACGATGCGCGCGCAGGAACCCCGCCACCACCGCGGGGTTCTTCTTGCCGACCTCGCGCAGCACCCAGCCGATCGCCTTGCGGATGAAGAACTCCCTCTCGCCGAGCATCGGCACGGCGAGCGCCGCGAACGCGCTGAACGGCACCGCCCCGTGCTTGACCGGCGGCAGCAGCGTGAGCAGCGCCGATCGCCGCAGCCAGAAATCGTCGTCGCGCGCCCAGCGCGGCAACTGGCGCCGCAGCTTCGGCTCGCGCAGCAGCATCGGCGCCAGGACCTTGAGGCAGATCCAGTCGACGTAGGCCCAGGTGTGCGACTCGCGCAGCATGCGCTCGATGAGCGGGAGTTCACCCGCGCCGAGCGCCAGCTGCCGTTGCTCGAGCACGGCGATGGCCACCGCGCGAAGCTCGTGGACCTTCGGCTTCCACAGCGCCTCCACGACACTGCGCAGCGGCGCGTCGTCTTCAGCCTGCACGCGCCCTGCCAGCGCCCTGGCGGCGCGGCAAATCGTCGGCAGGTCGGAGCCGAGAAATTTCAGGTCGCTCTTGAGGTACGCCTTGGCGGCGACGGCACGTTCCGCCGAGGCATGGCTTTGCAGCTCGGCGCGCACGGCACGCACCGCGCCGGCGACGTTCATCGCGGGGCGAGCGCCGCGAGGGCGACGTCGAGGTCGTTGGTGGTGTTGTACAGGTGCGGCGACAGGCGAATGCCCCCCTCGCGCACGGTGTGCGAGACCCCGGCGGCTTCGAGCCGCGCGCTGGCCGCCGGCAGGTCATCGACGGCAATGCTCATCAGCCCGGCGCGGCGCGCGCGCTGCTTCGGCGTGATGAGCCGCACGTCGCCGCGCCCCTCGCACCAGGCCACGACGTGGCCGGCGAGCGACGCCACATGCGCCTCGACGGCTGCCGGCCCGAGTTCGAGAAAGAGGCCGAGCGACGCGTCCATCGCCTTGAGGTCGTGCATCGGCGCCGTGAACACCTCGAACTTGCGCGCATCCGGATAGTACGTGAGGTCGTAGTCGAGGAAGCGCGTGAAGTCCGCCGATGCCGGCAGGGAGAGCCACCCCACCGACGGAGGATCGAGTTCGGCGATCAGTTCGCGCCGCACATACGCAAACCCGGTGCCCCACGGCGAGAGCAACCACTTCTGCGTGCCGTTCGCCAGGATGTCGATGTGGCATGCCTTCACGTCGAGCACGGCGGCGCCGAGTCCCTGGATGGCGTCGACCACGAACCAGATGCCCCGCTCGCGGCAGGCGCGCCCGAGGCGCTCCAGGTCGAGCCGCGCGCCCGTGGCGAAGGACACCCAGCTGACCGTGAGCGCGCGCACCCGCGGGAGGTCGAGCGCGGCGATGATCGCGTCCTCGTCGGGGAGCCGGTCACGCATCGGCACCGTGTGCAACGAGACGCCGCGCGCCTTCTCCAGCGCCATCCACGGATAGACATTCGCCGGAAACTCGCCAGCGCTCGTCACCACCACGTCGCCCGGCGCGAACGGCAGGGCGCGCGCCGCGAGGTTCACGCCCTGCGACGTGTTGGTGGTAATCGCAATTTCCTCCGGGGCGGCATTGATGAGCCGGGCGGGCAGTTCGCGCCCCTGCACGATGGCATCCCAGAAGTACTCGAAGCCGATGCGCCAGGGCTCGGCGCGGTACGCGTTGGCCTCGGCCTGCGCGTCGCGGGCGCGCTGCGGCAGGGGACCGGTGGCGGCGTGGTCGAGATAGATGCGCTCGCCGCGCGCCGCCCACGGAAACTCGCGCGCGCGAAGCGCCTCGACGTCGTACGTCACATTGGCTCTCGTTGCGCGCTCACGGCTCGCGCAGTTCAGGTGGTGTGTCGGGGGGCTGCCGCTTCCAGCGTCGGTGCGCCCACAGGTACTGCCCGGGGTATCGCCGCACCCACTTCTCCAGCACGGCGGTGAACCGCATGACGGTGGCGTCGACGTCGGCCTCGAGGTTGCCGGTGGACTGCACCTCCACCTCCTCGAGGTGCAGGATGAACTTGCCATTCGGCTGTCGCGCGGCCAGCGCGTAGATGAGCGGTGCGCCGAAGCGCAGCGCGAATACGGCGGGGCCGCGCGGCGTGCGCGCCGGCCGGCCGAAGAACGGTACGTGCGTGGCGGCTCCGAGCCCCGCCTGGTCGGCGAGCAGGCCGATGCCATACCCCTCCTTAAGCAGGCGCGGGAGCTTGCGCACCGCTTCATCGTCAAAGACGACGACCATTCCGAGGCGACGGCGCGTGCGGTTCACGAACGCGTCGGCCAGCGGGTTGAGCTGGTGCTTGGCGACCGCGGCCAGCGGCACGCCCAGCGCCGACAGGCAGGCGCCCGACAGTTCCCAATTGCCCAGGTGCCCGGCCACCAGCACGAGCCCCTGGCCGCGCGCGCGGCCGCGTTCGATGGCATCCCATCCCTCGACGCGCTCGAACAAATCGAGCAGCAACTCGGGGCCCAGCCGCGACAGCAGCGCCGATTCCATGGCCACGCGACCAAGGTGTTCGTATGTCTGGCGCGCCAGTGTCGCGCTTTCACGCTCGTCGAGTCCGGGAAAGCAGGCCGCCAGATGCCGGGTGACGACACGGCGCCGAATGCCGAGCGGCCAGTAGCCCAGGGCGCCGATGCGCGCGCCGATGTTGCTGGCGCGCCGAATGCCGAACGGACTCAGCATGGCCACGACGCCGCGCAGCAGCGCGTATTCGAGCCAGTGATTCCAGGTCGCCTTCACGCGCGGTGCCTCGCGCGACCCACGCATTCCGTCGCAAAGCCGATGGTATCGCGCACGACACGGTCCCAGTTGAATCGTTCGAGGGCGGCCGCTCGCGCGGTCGCGCCCATGCGCCGTCGCAAGGCATCATCGCCCAGCAGCCGTCGAATAGCGCCGGTCACAGCCGCGTCATTCTCGGGCGGCACCACAAACCCCGTTTCGCCATCGAGGACGGCCGACCGCACGCCACCGGAGTCGCCGGCCACCGACGGAACCCCGCTCGCCGCCGCCTCCACGAACGAAATGCCGAACCCTTCCACGTTGATGGGAGGGAAGAGCCGCGACAACCCCACATACACGCTCGCCCCGGCGTGGATGCCCGGCAGCAGGTCATCACGCATCGGTCCCGCAAAGATGACCCGAGCCGACACGCCGAGCGTGGTGGCCAGTGCGCGCAGCCGCGACTCATCGGGTCCATCACCGACGATCACGTAGCGCAGCGTGGGAAACTCGCTCGCCAGCGCCGCGAGCGCACGCAGCGCCACATCCTGTCCCTTGTGCGGCACGAGCCGCGCCACCGTCAGCAGGTAGGGATCGGCGCCGACGCCAGGTGACTCGAGCGCCGCCGCGTTCGCCCTGCCCGGGGCGAACTGCACGGGGTCGGTGCCCAGCGGGAAATCAGCCACTGGTGGCAGTGCCGCGACGCCAACTTCGCGCATGACCTCGCGCGCGAGTTCCGCGGTCCAGGTGGAGTTCGCGATGATGCCCGCAGCGTCGCCGAGGATCCGGCGCGCGGTGACGCGCTTGAGTCCCTGGGCGGCCTTCCGGCGTTCGCGCAGGAGGTCGCCGCCGTTCACGTACACGAGGTAAGGCACGCCGAGGCGCTTCATGGACCACCAGGCGGCGTACCCGCACGGCCTGATGTTCCCGCAATGGACAACGTCGAAGGCGCCGGCCTGCTGGTGCAGCCACCGTGCCCAGCGCAGTTGATTGGTCCAGCGCCCGGCTTGGCGGAACGTGAAGGGCTGGCGATGCACCGGCACCGGCTCCACCGCGTCCAGCGCGGCGACACCTGGCGCGCTCACGGTGGAAACCAGCGTATCGGGGGGAAAGCGTCGGCAGAGTTCCACGTGGCGGCGGGCCATGCCGCCGAGATCGGGCGTGTAGTCCTGCGTGATGAAGAGGTGTCGCACTACGGCGTCCAGCGCGAACGGTCACGGGCGGCCTCGGTGACCTGCACCCAGCCGTCGGCGCCGGCGTCGAACGGCCAGCGCGCCGCCGCGCGCCGCGCTTCGCCACGCATCTGCTCCAGCCGCTCGGGATGCGCCAGCCCTGCCGCGACGACCGAGGCCCACTCGGCCTCGTCGGCGCGGTGCCGCAGCATCCCGGTGACGCCGTCCTCGATGACACGGCTCGTCACCGGTGAGCGCTCGGCGAGCACGGGGACGCCGTGGGCGAGCGCGTCGAGCATGGCGAAGACCGCGTCATCCGCCGCGGCAATGACCCACGCCAGGTCGGCCTCGGCCAGCACGTCGGAGCGCGGCGCCCCAGTGGCGCGCCAGGCGATGCGATCGGCCACGCCGAGGGCGGCCGCCTCGAGGCGGACCGTGTCGATGTCAACCACCGGCCAGAAGACCGTGGCGCGCAATGCAGGAAGTCGCGGCGCGAGCAGCGAGAGCGCGCGCAGGGCGACGAGCGCTTCGCGCCGCCGGTCGGCGCCAACGATGACGACCAGTCGCTGCGCGGCCGTACCACCGATGGCGCCGACCGCGGCCGGAGGCCGCGGCGTGGCGATCGCCACGCCCGGCGGCGCGACTTGTGCGGCCAGTGCGCCCTGGGGCGGCGCCATGCCCCGCGCGTCCTCGGCATGCGCGAACACGAAGCCGGTTGCCGCAAAGCGCATGGCCATCCGGCCATCGCGGCCCAGCGTCAGCCGTTCGGCGGACTGCGTACGTCGCACCACGGCGCCTCGCCCGGCCAGGCGCACAGCGGCGGCCGCCGTGAGGTGCTCACGGTCGTCGTGCACGAAGAGCACTTCGCTGAGACGACTGGCCACCACGCGACGCAGTCGCCAGCCGGCGCGCAGCCACCCGCCGCCGCCCTGCACGCCGATCACGTCGTGCCCGGCTGAGGCAAGGCACCGCGCGGCCTCGCTCTCGGCCGGGACGACAAAACAGGTCTCGTACCCCCGCGCGGCCAGCAGCTCGGCGGCGTCGGCAAATGCGCGAGTCGCTCCCGACCACGCCGCGTCGCGCACCACGAAACAGGTTCGCACGCGCTAGCCGGTGACGGCGTCGCGGAACTGCAGCGCGTGCAACCGCGCGTAGGCGCCGCCGATCGCCAGCAGTTCCGCGTGCGTGCCGCGTTCCACAATCCGCCCTCCGTCGAGCACCAGGATCTGCGTGGCGTGCTGCACGGTGGACAGCCGGTGCGCGATGACGAAGACGGTGCGACCGGCCAGCAGCCGGTCGATGGCCTCCTGCACCAGGCGCTCGCTCTCGGTGTCGAGCGCCGAGGTGGCCTCGTCGAGAATCAGCACCGGCGGATCGACCAGCAGCGCGCGCGCAATGGCAATGCGCTGGCGCTGGCCTCCGGAAAGCCGCGTCCCTCTTTCGCCGAGAATCGTCTCGTAGCCCTCGGGGAGCGCGCTGATGAAGCCATGCGCGTTGGCCGCCAGCGCGGCGGCCTCGATTTGCGCGCTCGTGTACCGGTCGGTGGCGCCGTAGGCGATGTTCGCCCGCACGGTGTCATTGAACAGCACCGTGTCCTGACTGACGATCCCGGTGAGCGCGCGCAGCGACGCCAGCGTGATCTCGCGCGTGTCGACGCCGTCGAGCAGGATGCGCCCCTTCGTGGGCTCGATGAATCGCGGGATCAGGTCCACCAGGGTGCTCTTCCCCGCGCCGCTCGCGCCGACAAGCGCCACCACGTCACCGCGCTTGGCGACAAAGTCGACGTCGTCCAGCACGGGATCGTCGCCATAGGTGAACCCGACACCGTCGAAGACGAGGTCGAAGTTGAATGCGGTGGCCTGCCGCGTACCGCCGTCGGCTGCCTCTTCCGACGGATGATCGAGGATCTCGAACAGGCGCTCGGCGGCAGCCAGCGACTGCGTGGCCACCGCCGGCATCTGCGAGAGCTGCTTGAGCGGCGGCAGCAGCGACATCAGGATGGCGAGGAATCCCACCAGCTCGGCCCCGCTGATGCTCTTCTCCGAGATCACCTCCCGCGCACCGAACCAGAGCAGCAGCACGGCCACGACCGTGCCAATGACTTCGGCCAGCGGCTGCGACATGAGCGAGAGCCGGCTCATGCGGACCATGCCCTTGGCGTAGCGGTTTGAGGCCGCGACAAACCGGCTGGCCTCGTACGCCTCGGCGCGAAACGACTTGACCAGGCGAATGCCGCTGACGGTTTCCTGCACCACGCTGGCCATCTCGCCATACTCGGCGGCGAGCCGCCGGTGCCCCTTGCGCAGCTTGCGCAGCAGCGGCTGGAAGGCGACGGTAAGCAGCGGGGCGACGATGAGCGACACCAGCGCCAGCTTGGCCGAGATGAGAAAGAGCGCAACGACAAACGCCGCCACCTGGGTGCTGGCGTTCACCGAGCGCGTGACGAGCTCAGCGAGCAGCTGGCGCGTGGTGAGCGTGTCATTGAGCACGCGCGTGAGCAGCTGTCCCGTCTTGTGTCGCTGGAAGAAGCGCAGCGACAGCCGCTCGAGGTGCGTGTAGACCGCGTTGCGAAGGTCGCGGGTGACGCGTTCCTGAAGCCCGGCGCCCATCTGCCCGGCCAGCCAGGCGAAGGTGTTCTTGAGGAGCATCGTCGCCAGGATCACCACGATGACGGTGCGCAGCGCATCCATCTTCTCGGCACCTTCCACGAAGCGCCCGATCAGTCCGCGCAGCAGGAGCGTCATCTTGTTCGGCGGACCGATGCCGAGGGCCGGGAGCTCGAACAGCGTGTTGAGGAAGGGGATGAACAGCGCGAACGACAGTGCCGCCAGGGCATTGGCCGAGGCGCTCAGCAGCAGCGTCCCGGCCACGCGCGCGTGATACGGCCGGAGGAAATGCAGCAGGCGGCGATAGAGCAGCATCAGCGGCGGGGCGTCAGAAGGGCTAGCGGCAGGATGACCTCTTCGGGAGAAACGCCGCCGTGGAGGAACGACCCGCGATAGCGCTGCTGGTATTCGCGCAGCTTGGTCGGGTAGACAAAGAAGCAGTCACCAATGGCCAGCAGCGTATTCACGCGCGGGCCGAGCGGCGGCAGCCGCAGCTGGCCGGGGTCGCCGAACGACAGCGCCTGCTCGGGACGCTCGGCGCGCAGGTCCTCGCCGAACTTGTAGCGCAGGTTGGCGGTGGCGTCCTTCTTGGCAAAGACCGTGGCCGAGGTTTCGCAGTGAATGGAGCCGTGGTCGCTGGTGAGGAGCACCGGGAGCCCGCGGCGCGCCGCCTCGCGGAGCACGGCCCACAGCGCCGAACGCCGGAACCACTGCTCGGTGGTCTGCCGCAAGGCCACTTCATCACGGGCAACCTCGTAGAGGATGGCCGACTCCGAGCGTCCGTGCGTCAGCAGGTCCACGAAGTTGAACACGAAGGCGCTCACGCCCTCGACGGCGAAGGCGCTGTTCAGGTGCCGTTCGAGCTCGTCGGAATCGAAGGAGGACGAGATCTTGTGGTAGCGCACCGCTGTCTCGCCGCGCAGCGTGCGCAGTTGCTCGATCAGCAGGTCGCGTTCGTGCTGGTTCAGGGACTCGTCATCGCGATCACCCCACCAGGCCGGGAACTTCTCGGCGATCTCGGCGGGAAAGAGCCCGCTGAACAGCGCGTTCCGCGAGTAGGGCGTGGCGGTGGGCAAGAGCGAGAAGTAGTGCGCGGCGTCGATCTCGAACGCCTGCGCCACGATCGGCTCGAGCACCTTCCACTGGTCGAGTCGCAGGCAATCCACCACGATGAAGAGCACCGCCGGGTGCTCGGCGAGCACGGGCAGGAGGAACTCGCCGACGATGTCCACGGCAAGCGGCGGGCGGTCACCGTCGAGTTCGTGCACCCAGCGCGGGTACCCCTCGCCGATATACGCGGCGAAGTCCTTGTGCATCGCGGGAAAGAGGGCGCGCAACGACGCGTTGAGCCCGTGCTCTCCGGCAGCCGCGAGATCGACATCCCACTGCACGAGTTCGGCATAGCGCTCGGTCCAGCCGCGCCAGTCGAGATCCTTGAGGCGCACGGCCTCCAGTTCGCGGAACCGTTCCACGAACTGGCGGGCGATGGCCTGGCTGCGGATCCTGGGCCCCTCGAGGATCCGCGTGACGATGCTCAGCACCTGCCGCGGGGTGACCGGCTTCACCAGGTACTCCGTGACGTCCTGGCCGAGCGCCTCGCGCAGGGTGCTATCCTCCTCGCTCTTGGTGACCATGACCACCGGCAGCGAGGGGGCGAGTTCGCGCGCCTCGCGCACCATGGCGATGCCCCGCATGCCCGGCATCTGCTCGTCGAGGAGCAGGATGTCGAAGGCGTGCTGACGCAGCAGCTCGAGGGCGTCGGTCGCGTTGCTGGCCATCTGCACGCGATACCCTTTCTCGGTCAGGAACAGTCGGTGCGACTCGAGGAGTTCAGCCTCGTCGTCCACCCAGAGCACGGATTTCGCCGGCAGCGCCATATCCTGTTTAAGTTAGTCCCTGCGAATTCCCGTCGCCAACGGCGGTCGTGCTGGCGGTGTGCCATGGGGCACCACAGATTCGACGGTGACATGGACGACAAACCCTCATTTGCCCTCGCCGAACCCGTGTTTCCGCTGCGGGCGCTGGCGGCCGCGGCGGCCCGGGCCCCGCTCGGCGGGGCGCGCGAGGCGCTCACCGCGACGCTGGTCGCCGCCAGGTTGGCGGCGGTGGCCCACGGCCCCGGCGCCCTGCCGGCCGCTCTTCGGGTCGCACGGGCTGCCGCCGCGCGTCACTGGATGGGGGCGCTGACGCTGCCGGTGCCCATTCGCGGCGCCCTCGTGCAGCTGGTGGAGGCCTCGGCGCGCGGGGAGCCGGCGGCCCTGTCGGTCGCCTTCGCCAAGGTGACCGAGGTCACGGCGCCGCACCTCGACCGGAAGGCACGTTTGGAGCTTGAGCGACTCGCCGGTCAGAGCGGCGCCTGATCCCGGTGCTTGTGGGCCCGGGGGCGACGTTCGTATGATCTTACCATGATCCGTTTTCGACGCTGAGTCCGAGTGTCCCGACCCACCGACATCTCCCCTCTTGCCCGTGTGATGCGCCGGGTGGACGCGGCCGCCGACGGCGACCGTGGTCGCGACGCGTATGGCACCGGCTTTCCGAGCATCGACAAGTGGCTGGGGGGCGGGGTGCGCCGCGGCGACCTCGTTGTGCTGGGCGGCGACGTGCAGAGCGGCAAGAGCGCCCTGGCGCTGGCGATGGCGCTGCGCATGGCCCAGCAGGGCGTCCACGCGGTGTTTTTCACCGGCGAGATGTCAGGTGAGCGGGTCATGGAGCGCGCCCTGGCCATCGAGGGGCGCGCGCGCGTGGACGACCTGCGCCGTGGTTCGCTGGATGATTTTACGCGAGCCAGCGTTGGCGGTGCCGCCGTCCGGTTTCGCGAGGGGCTGCCCACCATCTCGGCCTTTCCTCCGGGCGGCGGCGTGGAAGCGCTCGCCGCCGAGATTCGCCGGACGCTCGACGTGCAGGTCATCCTGGTCGATTCGCTGCAGTTGCTGGCCGGTAGCACGCGGGCCCAGGAGGAGGAATTGGCCGCCGCCGTGCGCATGCTCAAGGTGCTGGCCATCGAACTCGACCTGGCGTTGGTGCTCACCTGCCAGTTGCCACTCCTGACGGCGGACCGGGCGGATCCGCGTCCGGTGCTCGACGACTTCGGGGTGCAGGGTGCAGTGAAGCAGCATGCCGATGTGGTTTTGGCCATCTTCCGTGAGGAGATGTACCGCCCCGGTTACGGGGTGGAGGGGGCCACGGAGCTCCTAGTTCGCAAAAACCGGAACGGCAATGTAGGGTATGTGGATCTGTATTTCTACAAGCAGTGGATGCGGTTCGAAGACATGCTCGATCCCGACCGGTAGGAGGCCGGTAACATGCGACTTCTGAGACTCTTGGCCCTGACCCTGCTGTGTGGCCTCGCCGTGCCGGTGGCGGCGCAACAGCGTGGCGACGATGCGATCGCCAAGCTGGAGCGCAACCGGACGGCCAATCCCAGTTCGGTCGCCGCGCTTCGTGCGCTCGGCGTGGCCTACTACAAGCGGCAGCGATTCACCGATGCCGCCACGGTGCTCAACGCCGCGCGCCGGCTCGACCCCAAGGACGGCGTGAGCGCACTCTACGCCGGATTGAGCGCCGAGGCGCTCGAGGACTACACCGGCGCCAAGGATGCGTACAACAGCTACCTGCTGGTGGGCAAGACGCGGTCGGTGCGCAACGACATCCGCACGCGGCTGGTGGCGTTGTCACGCAAGGAGCTGCACGCGGCCGCCAAATCGGCCATTGCCAACGAGGCACGCATTGCCCCGCAGCCTGGCGAGGCGCGCGCCGTGGCGGTGCTCCCGATGACCTTCAGCGGCATCGACCAGACGCTCGCCCCGCTGGGGCGCGGGTTGACAGACCTGCTGATCAACGACCTCGCCCGGTCCCCCGAGGTGCAGCTGCTCGAGCGTGACCGGATTCAGGCCATGGTCGACGAGATCGCGCTTAGCCAGTCGGGGCGCACCGACGCCGCCACCGCCCTGCGCGCGGGCAAGCTGATCCGCGCCGGTCGCGTGGTGCAGGGCGCCATCACGCAAACCGGCGAACGCAACCTCACGGTGAACGCAGCCGTGATGAACGTCGCCACGTCACAGCAGCAGGGCCGCGACGTACTGAGCAGCGACGTACTCGACCAGATCTTCGCGATCGAGAAGAACCTCGCCCTCGGCATCTTCGACCAGCTCGGCGTCCGGCTGTCGGCCGCCGAACGCGCGGCCATCGAGCAGCGCCCGACGCGGTCGCTGCAGGCCTTCCTGGCCTACAGCAACGGCCTCGTGGCGGAGGACGAGGGGCGGTACAACGACGCCGCCCGGTTCTTCGACCAGGCGCGGAGCATCGACCCCGGCTACGGTCAGGCGCTGCAGAAGGCGCAGAGCGCGCGCGCCGCCCAGCAGGGCTCGCAGGTGACGGCAGCCAAGGTCGAGTCGGGCTTGGCGAACTCCAGCGAAGGCGCAACGGTCAGCGCCGCCGAACGCGGTGTGGCCACCAGCACGACCGACATCGGGTCGACCCTCGCCAACGCGGTAGGTGATGTGAACCCCTCGGCGGCCAACAGCGTGAACACCACCACCGGTGGCGGGACGGGGCAGACCCAGGGGCAGGCGCCGCCGACCACGCGCGATGCCACGTCGGAAAAGACGGGCACTGACCAGCCGGCCCAGAAGACCGGGACGGTGACCATCATCATCCGGAGGCCGTGAGCATGCGACTGATGCGCTCCACCTTCGCCTCACTGCTGTTCGCCGCCGCGCCATGCGTCGCGCTGGCGCAGGGCCTCAGTGACGCCGCCCTGGCGGCGATCCCGCAGTACGTGTCCATCAAGATCGGCACCGGCGCGTCGGCCAAGACGGTGACGCAACTCTCGGTGCCGATGGTGTTCGTGCTTCCTCTCACGTCGCGCTTCAACATCGACGTGGCCACGGCGTACGCCAACTCCGAGGTGTCGAGCAACGGCTCGACGTCCAGCTCGATCAACGGACTCACCGACACGCAAGTTCGCGCCAACCTGACGCTCGGCAACGACGCGGTGGTGTTCACCGTGGGCGCCAACATTCCCACGGGGCAGTACACGATTCCCGAGGGGCAGGCCGAGGCGGCCGGGCAGATAGGCAACGACTTCCTGCTCTTCCCCACTTCCTCGTACGGTTCGGGACTTTCGGGCACCGGCGGTGTCGCCTTTGCCAGGAGCCTCGGCAACTGGAACCTCGGCGTCGCCGCGTCGTTCCGGAAATCGACGGAGTTCGACGCCTTCAACATCTCCGACAGGACCTTCACCTTCACACCGGCTGACGAAACGCGCGCGCGCGTGGGCGTCGACCGCATGATCGGCAACGGGCGCCTGACGATGGGGGTCAGCTACTCGGCGTTCGGCAAGGACGTCGCCGACTCGACGTCGTACGCCACGGGTGACCGGTACATCGGGCAGGCGTCACTGTACCTGCCGCTGGGCACCACCGACCTGTACATCAGCGGCTGGAATCTCTACCGCGCCAGGGGACAGCAGCTCGGCGGCGTTTCCAATCCCGAGAGCGTGGCCAGCGGTTCGGTGGCCCTGGGCTTCCATGTCGGCGACCTGCTGATCGAGCCAAGCATCGAAGGACGCAGCTGGCAGGTGGACGGCGTGAAGGCGGGCCTTCTGGGCAACGGCGGACTGCGCCTGCGTTTCGGCGCCGGAGCGTTCACGATCATGCCGAGCGCCACCTACCAGATGGGCAAGCTGTACTCGACGATCGACGGCTCGGGGATCGACGTGACGGGCTGGCGGACGTCGCTGATGATCAGGCTGCACTAGCTGCAGACGATAGTCGATAGTCGATAGTTGATAGCGGACGGAGGGGGTGGCCCTAGGGTCGCCCCTTCCGGTTTTCCGGGGGACGGAAAGGCGGTAGATTGACGGGAGGCGGCACTGTCGCATCAAGTTCCCTGTCCGAATTCGAAATCCGTCTTCGGAATCCGAAATCCTGAATCCGGATTCTTGGTCATGGCTGGTCACAGCAAGTGGAAGACAACCAAGCACTACAAGGCCGCCACCGACAAGAAGCGAGGCGCGCTGTTCACGAAGCTGATTCGCGAGATCACCGTGTCAGCCAAGCAGGGCGGCGGCGACCCCGACGGCAATCCGCGATTGCGCACGGCCATCGACAATGCCCGGTCGCTGTCGATGCCCAAGGAAAACATCGAGCGCGCCGTCAAGAAGGGCACGGGCGACCTCGAGGGCGTGGACTACGTGGAGGTGTTGTATGAGGCGTACGGCCCGGGCGGCGTTGCCATCATGATCCAGGCGCTGACGGACAACGCAACCCGCACCGTCGCCGAGATCCGCGCCAAGCTGTCACGCGGCGGCGGCAACCTGGGCACCAGCAACTCGGTGTCATTCATGTTCGATCGCAAGGGACAGATCCTCGTGGAATCAGGCGCGCTCACCGAAGACGCCGCCATGGAGAAGGCGCTCGAGGCCGGCGCCGAGGACTTCGCCAGCGAGGATGGCACCTTCATCATCACGACGGCTCCGGCCGACCTGCATGCGGTGAAGGCGGCCCTCGAAGCGGCGGGGATCAAGGCAGCGCAGGCCGAGTTGGCGTGGATTCCCAGGAGCACGGTACCGGTGACGGGCGAGCCGGCGAGCCAGTTGCTGAAGCTCATCGAGGCGCTCGAGGATCTCGAGGACGTGCAAAAGGTCGATGCCAACTTCGACATGGACCCGTCGGAGATGGCCGGGGCGTGATCGTCCTCGGCATCGATCCCGGCACGGCGGTGACGGGCTACGGCGTCGTTCGCGCGCGGAGCGCGGGCGGCGCCGATCTGCTGGAGTGCGGGGTGATCCGCACGCGCGCCGGCGAACCGCTGGCCGCGCGATTGCACGACATCTATGAGGGCGTGCGCGAGCTGCTGGCGCGGCACCAGCCGAACGCGCTGGCCGTGGAGGACGTCTTCTACTCGCGGAACGTGCGCACCACGGTGGTGCTGGGACACGCGCGCGGCGTCGTGCTGCTCGCGGGGCAGCAGGCTGGCGTCATCATCCACGAGTACGCGCCGGCCGAGATCAAGAAGGCGGTGGTCGGGAACGGTGCGGCCACCAAGGAGCAGGTGCAGTTCATGGTCACCAAATTGCTGCGCCTCAAGCATGCCCCCGAGCCGGCTGACGCCTCCGACGGCGTGGCCGCCGCGCTCACCTGCGTGCTGCAGGCCGGCGTGACACGCGCACTGGCGGCGGCCCGATGATCGCCCGGGTGAGCGGCACGCTGCTCGCTTCCGACATCGACCGCGTGGAGGTGATGACCGCGGGCGGGGTCGCCTACCTCGTGCACATTCCGCTGTCGGTGGCCGAGTCGCTTCCCCGCGTCGGCGGCACCCTCCAGCTGCACACGGCACTGGTGGTGCGCGACGACGGCTGGACGCTGTACGGCTTTGCCGGCGCCGCCGACCGGTCGCTCTTCCAGCGGCTGCTCGGCACCACCGGCGTGGGTCCGTCGCTGGCCATGAACCTGCTCTCGGCGCTGGGCGGCGACCGCCTGGTGCGCGCCATTCAGGAAAAGGACCTGGCGACGCTGACGCGCGTGCCGCGCGTGGGCAAGAAGCTCGCCGAGCGGCTGGTGCTCGAACTGCAGGACAAGCTGGCTTCCGAGGGCAGGGGAAGGGGCACGGAAGGCATCCCTGCTCCTGCCGGCCCGGGCGCCGATGCGGTGCGTGCGCTCGTGGCCTTGGGCTACCAGGCGAGCGACGCGGAGAAGGCGGTCTTCGCGGCGCTCGAGGACGGTGGCGCGGGCGACACCGCCGAGCTGATCCGCAAGGCGCTCGCGCGGGTCTCGAAGCGTGGTTAGTTGTTAGCGGACGGCTCATGGCGTAAAGCGTACAGCTGACAGCTGCTTTACGCTCTTCGCCGTTCGCCGTAAGCCGACCGTTCATCCTCTGGCTAGATTGGGTCATGAGCCGCGCCGAAATCACCACCCCCGAGGTTCTTTCCGACGAATCCGTCGTCGAGCTGTCGCTGCGCCCGCAGCGGCTGGCCGAGTTCATCGGCCAGGGGAAGGTGAAGGACGCGCTGCGCATCTACATCGACGCGGCGCGTGAGCGCAAGGAACCGCTCGACCACGCACTGTTCTTCGGCCCGCCGGGGCTGGGCAAGACGACGCTGGCCGAGCTGGTGGCGCGCGAGCTCGGGGTGAACATCCGCACGACGAGCGGCCCCGCCCTCGAGAAGCCCGGTGACCTGGTGGGCACGCTTACCAACCTGCGCGAAGGCGACATCCTGTTCATCGACGAGATCCACCGCCTGCGACCGATCATCGACGAGTTCCTGTATCCGGCGATGGAGGACTACAAGATCGACATCCGCCTGAGCGATGGCCCCAGGGCGCAGACGATCACCATGCCGGTGGAGCGCTTCACGCTGATCGGCGCCACGACGCGGCTGGGAATGCTCACCCCGCCGCTGCGCTCGCGCTTCGGCATCGAGTTGCGCCTGAATTATTACCCCGCCGAGGAGCTCGAGCACATCGTGCACCGCACGGCCGAGGTGATGAAGGTGCAGATCGAGCCCAACGGCGCTCGCGAGCTGGCGCGGCGCGCGCGCGGCACCCCGCGCGTGGCCAACCGTCTGCTGCGCCGGGTGAGAGACTACGCGCAGGTGCGCGCCGACGGCATCATCACCGAGGCCGTGGCACGCGAGGCTCTGGAGATGCTCGATGTCGATCACTTCGGACTCGACGAAATGGATGCGCGCCTGATGCGCACCCTGATCGAGAAATTCGAGGGCGGCCCGGTGGGCCTGCAGACCATTGCCGCCGCAGTGGGCGAGGACGCCGACACGATCGAGGAAGTGTACGAGCCGTTCCTCGTGCAGAACGGCTTCCTGCAGCGCACGGCGCGCGGACGCATGGCGACGGCGCTGGCGTTCCGGCACTTCGGCTACACCCCGCCGGCGCAGAGCAGCGACGCCCAGGCGTCACTCCTCTAGACCAGGGACGATGCGTACGCACGGCGCCGTGCCCGCCGCCTTGCTGCTGGCGATCGTCACCCTCGGCCGCGGCGCACAGGCACAGCAGCCGACGCCGGTGGCGGCGACGACGCGCGCCGACTCGATGACGGAACTGGCCCGCCTCGACTCGCTGGTCGCCACGCGCAACACCGAGGCTCGCGTTTGGCACGCGCGCGGCCTGCTGGCCTGGCAGTTGTCGCAGGGTAGGCGCGCCATCGGCATCCGCGTGGACGGAGAACAGATGAGGCTGAACTGGGCCGCCGACTCATCGCTGGTCGCGGCGGTGACGCTGGAGCCCACCAACGTGCGCTACCTGGTGGACGTGGCGATGTACCGTTCGCAGGGATCGCCCATGGTACGCGCTGGCGCCACGCGATTCGTGAAGCGCGCCTTCGAAGCGGCGCGCGCCGGGGCCGATTCGATGGCCGTGGCACAGATGGCCGACGCGCTGGGCAAGCTCGCGTTCAAGGACTACCAGGCGATGTTCGGCCGGCGCATATCGCTGGGCAATGGACCGGGGGCAAGCATCGCCGACATTCTCGGCCAGCAGTCCGGAGCCGACGGCCGCTCGGTGAGCGCCAGTGCGGACATCGTGCGGGAGGCGATCCAGAGCCGCTCCTCGCTCGTCGGCGGCAACCCGCCACCGGGCGTCGCGGCCTACGAGGACGCGCTGGATTACTTCGAGACGGCGACGCGCGCCGCCCCCTCACTGCCGCTCCCGTGGCGGCACCGGTTCGCTGCCCTTTCTGATCGCCAGCGATGGGAAGAACTGGAGGCGACCGCCGGCACGCGACTGTCGATCGCTCCGTGGGACCCCGACGCATGGCTCGCCATCGGCCTCGCACGACACCGCATCGGCCAGGGATCGGCACTGGCTGCGTTCGACAGCGCCTTTGCGCAAATGGCCGACAGCACGCGCTCGCGGCTTGACGACGTGGAGCGCATCATGCGCCCCAAGGCGGTGAAGGCACTGGAGGCCCTGCCCCCGGCTGAGCGCGCGCGCACGGAGCGGTTCGTCTGGACCGCCGCCGACCCGCTGTGGAGCGTGCCGGGCAACGAGGTGCGCGCGGAGTACCTCGCGCGCGTCGCCTTCGCCGAACTGCGCTACTCTGATGAGGAACTGGGGATGCACGGCGTCGACACCTTCCCGGGTGACCTGCACGTGCGCTACGGGTTCCCGAAGCTGACCGCCAACTACTCGTGCGCCGCCGCGTCCGCCGAACCGGAATCCACCGACCAGGCGAATCAGGTCTGCTGGCTATGGTGGTACGCGCCGCGGCTTCAGTTCATCGTGCACTATCAGGCGGCCTTCAACCGCTTCCGCGCCGGCTTCGACGACGTTGCGATCAACGAGGACATCCGGGCGCAGGCGCCGGCCGCGTGGACCGATATTCCCGGCGTCCCGGCCATCGACTCGATCCCGCTGCGGGTGGCCCGATTCCGGCCCGATGGTACGAGTCCCTCGGTTCTCGTGTCCGGCGCAATTCCCCTGCAGAGGATGGCCGAGGGTGGCGTGCGTGCCACCGCAGCCACGGCCCGCCTGTGGATCTTCGCCGATGGCGCCGATGCCGTGGCGCGTGACTCGACGCACAGCGACGCCAGCGGGCTGGCACTGTGGAAGTTTCGTGCGCCAGCCGGCGACCTGTATGCGCGCGCCGAGGCGGTGACGCCGGGTGCCGGTGCGGCACGCGGCACCGTGTTTTCGCCGGGCGTCGGCCGCGCGCCAGGGCTCGGCATGAGCGACGTGCTCATCGCCGCCTCGGTGGCTGACGGAGCGTCGCCGGCTCTGCGCTGGCACGAGTTCGTCATCGCACCGGCACCCGATACCCTGCCCCGCACACGCGGTATCGCCATCGCGTGGGAAACGTACGGACTCTCGGTGAAGGACGGCGTGCAGCGCTACGCGGTGCGACTGGTGCTGGAAAAGGCGTCCAAGTCCATTGCCGGGCGTATCGTGGCGCAGATCGGCGGGCTGGTGAACACCCAGCGCGGCAATGACAAGGTGACACTGGGCTTCGAGCGTACTGGCGCCGCGCGTGATGTCGCACTCGATCACTTCTCGCTGTCGTTACGTGAGGCACCGGCAGGACGGTACACGCTGACGGTGGAAATCGTCGACATAGCCTCGGGCGCCAGCACCCGCCGCAGTACCACCCTGCTGATCGGACCGTGAGCCCGCGGCGTACGCCATGAAGGGATTGCGCGCCAGCGACTATGAATTCGTCCTGCCCGAGGGGCGCATTGCGCAGTCGCCGGTGGAGCGGCGCGACGCGTCCCGGTTGATGGTCGTGCACCGCGACACCGGAGCCATCGAGCACCGTCGCTTCGCCGACCTCGCGTCGCTGATCCCATCGGGTGACGCGCTGGTGCTGAACACGACGCGCGTCTTTCGCGCCCGCCTGCTCGGCACGCGCGACTCGGGCGCGTCGGCCGAGATCTTCCTGCTGCGGCACCACGGCGACGGCCGCTGGGAGGCGATGGTGCACCCCGGGGGCAAGCTGAAGCCGGGACGGACGGTACACATCGCACCGGGTTTCGACGTCATCGTGGAGGACGTCACCGAGCGCCGCACGCGGCTGGTGCGCCTCGTGGTGAAGGGCGACGAGATGAAGATGATCGAGGCGCACGGGCATGTGCCCCTGCCGCCCTATATCGCGCGCGCCGACGCCGGCGCCGACGTGGAACGGTACCAGACGGTGTATGCGCGGCAGTCCGGGTCGGTGGCGGCGCCCACGGCGGGGCTTCACTTCACGCCCGAACTGCTCGCCGCGCTCGACGCCAACGGAGTGGAGCGCGCCGAGGTGCTGCTGCACGTCGGTGCCGGGACGTTCAAGCCGGTGGAGGTGGAACACCTGGCCGAACACGTGATGCACGAGGAGTGGTACCGCGTCACGCCCGACACGGCCGCGCAGTTGAATGCCGTGCGCGAGCTCGGTGGCAAGGTGTGGTGCGTGGGGACGACCTCGCTGCGTACGCTGGAGAGCGTGGTGGACGACCGCGGCGTCTTTCACGCCTTCGACGGCGAAACGAAGATCTTCATTCACCCGCCGTATCACCTGCGCAGTGCCGACCGGCTGGTGACGAACTTCCACCTCCCGCGCTCGACGCTGCTGATGCTGGTGTCGGCGATGGCGGGGTATGACCTCGCCATGGAGGCATACCGGGTGGCCATTGCCGAAGGATACAGGTTCTACTCGTATGGTGACGCCATGGTGATCATCTAGGGGATGGGTTCGGGGTGGCGGGTTCTGGTGCGGGGTGGTGAGTGGGGGCTGGGGGCGAGTGGTGGGGCGGCCCCCGTCCCTCACTCCCAACCTCCACTCATTCCTCCGCACTGGAACCCGCCACCCCGCACTCCACCCGCAGTTCTCACACCCGCGAGTCCCTCATGTGGAACGAGCGCTACAGCGGGCCCGACTATGCCTACGGCACCGAGCCCAACGATTTTCTCGCCGCGGTCGCCGCGCGCATCCCGCCGGGACGGGTGCTGTCGATCGCCGACGGTGAAGGGCGCAATGGCGTCTTCCTGGCCACGCTTGGCTACGACGTCACCGCCGTCGACGCCTCGACGGTGGGCCTCGCCAAGGCGCAGCGGCTGGCCGCCACGCGCGGCGTGGAGATCACCACGATTGCCGCCGACCTGGCCGACTTCGTGATTGCCCCGGACTCATGGGAAGGGATCGTTTCGATCTTCTGCCACCTGTCACCACCGCTTCGGCGGCGCGTACACCAGCAGGTCGTGCGCGGGCTCGTGCCGGGCGGGCTGTACGTGCTCGAGTCGTATTCCGTGCAACAGCTCCTCCACGGCACCGGGGGGCCAAAATCTGCCGAGCTGCTGCCGACGCTCGACGCGCTGTGCGCCGAACTCGCTGGACTCGATTTGCTGCACTCGCTGGAACTCGAGCGCGACATCCACGAGGGCGCGTTCCATGACGGGCCGAGTGCGGTGGTGCAACTCATCGCCCGCAAGCAGGGGTAGGCGCTCCGCGAGGGCTGATGGTGAACCGGGGGTGAGTTCGGGGTGGCGGGTTCTGGTGCGGGGGTGTGAGTGGAGGTTGGGGATGGAGAGTGGGGAGTTTCCCCC
>ERZ1292630.1440-Hain-H41-02um-R3-1440-length-23473-cov-8_pt1 | contig 23473 bp, 12 predicted proteins | sample MGYA00564408_ERZ1292630 | MGnify/ENA primary metagenome ERZ1292630 (study PRJEB36523, sample SAMEA6512641) | groundwater metagenome | collected 2019-01-08 | study: AquaDiva: Metagenomics assemblies of 32 groundwater samples
TTCACGGCTGATTGGGCCCGCCCCGGCCCCCCCCCCCCCCCCCCCCCCCAAAAAAATCAGCAGATACAGTAACCTTCTTTTGCCAACCGATCAAAGCGGGCCGCATTAGAAGACATGTCCTCATTGGCGTTCCCATCAGCCACATCCGGCGGCTTCCATGAGCGCCGTCGATTCTACCACCTGGTGTGCGGCATTTTTGGTGCCATCTGCGTGGGATGTGGCTATAGCTTTGGTCTCGTCAGCGAGCCGCTCAAAACCACTTTCGATCTCAGCCAGACGGACTTGACGTTCATTTCGTCCATCGCCTTCACGTTGTCGATGCTCACTCTCCCGGCTGGCTGGCTCTTCGACGTCACCGGGCCGCGAATTGTGAACGTGATCGCGACCACGATGCTCTGCTTGGGCTTTTCTTTGTTGGCGGCTTCTTTCCACGGCGTGTTGCTGCCCAGTGGAAGCGATGCCCGAGAACTCCGCAAATGGGCCCTTGCGGCGATGTACAGTCTTTGCTGCTGGGCAGCGACGTTTTTTGACACTGGCACACTTCTTCCAACGCTCACGAACTTCCCATGCGACAAAGGAGCGGCCGTGATGTTGCAGAAGACCTTCATGGCGCTCAGTGGGTTCATCTTGAGCAACCTCTTTGCGGCGTACTTCGACGCGTCTTCGGCCGTCTCCATCGGCAACTTTTGTGCGTTGGTCGCGTGCATCGCCTTCGTCTGCGGCGGGGTCGCCATAGTTGGCATGAGCGTGCCCCACACCGTCACGACCCATGAAGATTTGCTCGACTCGACACTGTCGCAGAGATTGCTGGTGGCTCGAGGGACCGTCCCCATCAACTCGCGCAGTGGCGACCGCGTCGTCGAGGTGATTGGCGGCTCAGCGCCCGACGCCGCGACGACACCGATCGTGATTGCCAACTCGTATGACGACTATGTCCTGCAGCCTGGAAATCGCGCTTCTCGGATGGCTCTCCGAGTTGGCTTGTGGATGTTGACCATTGGTTTGGCATTCTTTTGCGTTATCAGCATCGCACTGGCAGCGACGCCCGAATCGTTCTGGAAGGAAACCGCGGGTCATCGCATCTTGTCGACGGTAGCGTGGCTCAGCGTCGCGTTTCCGTTTGGGTTTCTCGTGCTTCCTTTTGTTGCGTGGAAATCACCCTGGGGTCCAGGTAGGCTGGCTCCTGGCCATGACGCGGCTGCCACCGCCAGTCATCAGGGAGACGACGGCCTCACCCCCAGCAGCCATTCTCCGCCGCCGCCGCCCGCCTGTTCGTGGTCTCCGCTGACGACACCTTTCATGGCGAACCTACGGACGTCCGTGCTCTGGAATATGTGGCTCGTGAGTTTCGCGGTGTGGGGAGCAGGTGCGGTCGTGGCAGGGAACCAGTCTCAGATGTTCATCGCGGCGAACGACGGTGTGTTTGACGGCCGTCAGGTCGCGATGAACTACGCCGTGGCCGGTCTTGGTGGGGCGCTGGGCCGCGTGCTTGCCGGGTACATCTCCTCGCACATTGAGCATCGCACGTTGCCGAGCTGGATCGATCGACTGCTTGGCGCGCGGGTCGAGACCATGTCATCGCTGACTCAGCCGCGCTGGTATCCTGCCACCGTGGCGTATCCCTTGCCGCCTCTGCTTTGCGCCATCGGCTTACTGTTATTTGTTGTCGTGCCGCCGACATGGTTTCCCCTCGCGAATCTATTCTTCGGAGTCGGATTCGGCGCGAGCTGGGCGACCAGCGCCCTTTGCGTTCGCGTCGTGTTCCGGAGAGATCTTGGGCGACACTACGCCTTCATCTTTTCGAGTGGGGTGGCATCCATTCCTCTCCTAAACAGCGGCCTGTTCGCCTCCATCTACGACCATGAAACTCACGCCGTGACAGCCACGGCGGCACGACGATTGTTGGCCCTGTCAGCAGTCTCGGGTAGCGCTCCGACAACGACGGCGGCTTCTCATGAGGTGCAGTGTTCGAGTCGTGTGTGCTACTCAGCTGCCACATGGGTCTTGTGCGCGATGAACGCGATTGCGATCGTCAGCGCCGTGTTCGTTCACCGGAAGCTGTCGGCCCGCGTCGTGGAAGGACCCCCTGGTGCGTCACAAGACATCGTCGAAGAATCGTCGGCGGTCATCGGTGCCGCAAAGGAGGGGCCAACGTGATCGGTTTTCGGTGTATATCGAGAGAGGAGGGGGGTATCTCTATCATTTTCTACGTCTTCTTGCATGCCGTAACCCAGAGAACATTTACAGCGATAAGGAGAGGCGGGGAGGTGACTGGCTTCGATGCAACACGATAACTCTGTTGAGCGGGCTTCTTGAAGATCTTGAGGGTTTTTTTGCCGCCACATTCAGTACCTTCACTTTCGCATCTGCCTCCCGTCCGCCGCTGTGTTGCAACATGGATCCCCAGGTTCGTGAAAGCGTCTCAAAAATCCAACTCTTGCGCACGAAGGCGGGTCCGCGGGACGGCGAGCTGTGGACCACGAGGCTGAAGGAGGAACTGGCTAGCCTGATTCAGTACATCGAAGGCAACAAAGCGACGGATAGTCACTGGTTCACGCTCGAATGTAACTCGCAGGGCACGCGGTGGTACGGTAAGTGCTGGCACTACTACAATCAAAAAAAGTACGAATTCGACGTGGAGTTTGACATTCCGGTCACGTATCCGCAAACCGCGCCCGAGATCGCGCTGCCCGCGCTGGAAGGAAAGACCGTGAAAATGTACCGTGGGGGCAAGATTTGCCTCACGAGCCATTTCCATCCCCTGTGGGCAAGAAACGTACCGTTTTTCGGGATCGCCCACGCGATGGCGCTCGGACTTGGACCGTGGCTTTCGGTCGAGGTCCCAGCGATGGTGGAAGACGGCATGTTGCAATAGGGGGTTAAGTGCCCCTCGGCTGCCCCCAGTGGAGGGGAGCCGATCTGGAGGGTGACGTGCTCCACGTTGAGCTCACTGAGCTTTTTGCTGCCCCCCAATTTGATATCAATGATCTTAAGGGGGGTTTCCGTCTCACTCTTTCAACGTTAATCTCTTTCATTACCGCATCGTGGGTTTTTTTTGCGTTATTAATTCCGTCTATGTCCGTGCCGTTTGTCGACGCCCTTTTCGACCGCCCGCCGACCACCATCCGCCGAGGTGGACAATTCGTCTCGGTCTCTAGCGACGGGGTGCCATCGACCGATCTCCCGCCGTGCGAGACAAGCGCCCCAATGTACGCCGACCCGATTCCTCTCCTCGCGCTAGATAGACGGCGCAGAGGAGGTGAAGACCTCGTCGACGGCGGCAACTCATCGGGAACAAGCGCTACCATGAGCCCCAAGACGGCACCCGGTCAATCGTTGCTCTTGAACGACGCTCGCACGACGATCGAACAGTGCGTCAAGCGCTTCACCACACCAGATGGGTTCACGGTGGCCATCACGACGTTTAACGCTGCGACGAAGAAGCCGCCGGCGGATCTTTCGTTTGTCCTTGCGGGGGCGAGTGGTCACGTGGGTGCGACAGCCGTCGCTGGAGGTGACGTGTACAGCACGTCCCGTGGGGCCGCGGTGCCCTCCTCGGCATCGTCACCGACGACCGGCAAGAACCTGCCCGATCTCATCGTCGTGGGATTGCAAGAGGTCGACATGTCTGCCACGGCGCTGATGATCGAACAGACGGACGCTGCCATTCCCTGGGTGAGCCGGCTCGCCGATACCATCGGAGCCGACGCCATCTCGCTATCAGCAGGCAGCAAGCCCTATCAGACCTTAATGACGCGCCAGCTCGTAGGCCTGCTGTTGTGCGTGTATGCGCGTCGGAGCACATTGCTGCCGTTCATTCGAGACCAGCGCGTGGCCGTCGTATCCACCGGCGCGCTTGGGGCCATCGGCAACAAAGGTGCCGTGGGCTTCCGCTGCGTCATCGGCGACACGAGTTTGTGTGTGATCAACTGCCACCTGGCCGCTCATCAGGAGCATTATCACAAACGAAATGAAGACTTTGTCACAATCATGGGGACGATGTCGTTTTCGGGTGCCCCATCGTTCGCGGCCTCGGTCGCATCCATGTCGGCGCAGTCGCCGTTGGAGTCCATTGCGGTGTCCAGCCCGGACGCCGCCGTTTCTTCCTTCGCGTCATCGTCGGCGTCGTCCAACAGCGAGTCGCCGGCGCCGAGAGACAAGCATATCGCGGTGACCAACCCTCCAGCGAATGCGTCCGCCAGCAGCCCAGCCAGCTTTCCCCGCGATCACGATGTGGTTATCATTCTGGGAGACTTAAACTACCGCGTCGACAAACCTTACCGAGACGCCGTGGCCCTGTGCGCGGACCGCGAAGTGGATGAGCTTCTCGAGGATGACCAGCTCCGCAAGGAGATGCGGCACCCGTTGACCCCGTGGAAGGGCTTCGTGGACCTGCGGCCAACGTTCTTGCCCACCTATCGCTTCGACTTGGGCACCTCGGTGTATGACACAAGTCCGAAACAGCGAATTCCCGCCTTCACCGATCGCGTGCTGTATTGGGCGAAGCACCGGGGTGATGAGCGCCGCTTGTGGGGAGACGCAAGCGGCAAAGGTCAGCCCAGCTCACCGAAGCCGTTGGGGGCAGCAGCGGCCGGAGAAGACAGTGTGGACCCGGATGCCTCGGCTCTCACCGCCACGGACTGGAATCAAGTGGCGACGCTTCCCGCGGTCGCCTATTCGCCCCTACAGCGGTTTCAGGAAACGTGCCTTGGGAAAGGCGTGCGTGACGACGTCACCTGTCCGCTTTGCGGTACCGGTTTGCAAGGGAAAGCAACCCTCGTGCGGCACATCTTGGAAGGGCAACACAAAGGAGAACGCCGTGGCGAAGTGTTTTCCACCAAGCCAGCCGACCGTCTCGTCGCGTATCTTCGTTCGTTTCACGTCTTGCCGGTTGTGACCGTAATGGACTGTCAATCCCACATGGAGGTCATGTCGAGCGACCATAAACCCGTCGTCGCACGGCTGATATTGCAGAGCTTCCGGATGAACGGCAGCGGCTCGGCGTCGAAGCCGAATGTTCCACCTGCACTCGCGGCTAGGTTATTCACAGGGGCTGGAGACTCCTCGACCAATGTGTCGGTGGTGCCGAAGCAGTGTCCGATCACCGTCACGTGCCATGAAGGAGCACCTGTCGTAGCCGCTCGGGATGGTGTCGCCATCGACTTTGGCACCGTCGACTATGTGCGCTCCGTGTGTGGTTTCGCGGCCCTTCCCACAGAAAGGGCATCCACACTCTCCGTCGCCGACATCGCGGTGGCCGCCGCCGTCCGCCGCACCGTTCGGTTCACCAATACCGGCGACCGGCTCTGTCGTTTTCGGCTCACGAGGAAAGCGGTCACTGCAGCGCCAAGCAGTGGTAGTATCGCCGCCGACGTCAGTGACGGACTGTGGCTGCGCGTCGCTCCCTACACCCTCACGATGCCGGGGGGCATTGAGCTCCTCCCCGGAGAAGCGATCGATGCGGAGCTGTACGCCGCGTTCGACTGGCTTTCCATGCGCGCCATGTCGGCGACCATGAATGGTGGTGAGTCGGTGCATCTCGGCGGTCTGGCTCCGCGGCTGAGCACAACGTTGTACGTCGATGTGGACGCCTTGATGCCACCACAGCTGACGGGTGGCTCGTCGTTCACTTTTGCACGCGCGCCGCACACAACGGTGGTCTGCCGCTGTCAAGTGCCACCGAATCGTTGCTTCGGTCTGACCATTGATCAACTGCTTCTTCGTGACGCAAACGATTTGTTCCGCGACGTCACCAAATTGAATCCCGCCTTCGACGTGACTCCAGCCACGACCAACGAAGCGGTGTCCCGGTATTTAAAGCGGCCCCAAGTTCCCAGGGAGCTTTGGCACGCCGCCGAGTTGCTGTTGACACTACACCGGCGGACAAATGGCATCTTTCAGGTGGCACCGCGCAATATCGCCACGACCGCAGAAATTCTTTCCTCCCTGTCGTCAATCAGTGCCTCGTCCGTGTCCATCTCCAAGTCGCTTTCCTTGAGGGATGCCGTGCAGAGGAACAACGGCATCGAGATTAGCTTCTGCTTCTTGAAGTTGCTTGCCGACCTGCCCTTGCCGTTAGTGCTTCCTTCGTGGCTGCCGAACATTCTGGCCACCGCGAAGTCGGCCGCTGTGACCTCTGTTTCTGCCAAGGCGACCCTGGAATTGATCACGCCCGTGTCTCACTTTAATGTCCTCGTCTACGTGTTGGCGCTGTTTCGCTTTCTCCTTAGACCAGAAAATGCCCATCACAACGGTTTGCAATCGGAAAGCTTGGCACGGCTTTGCGCGCTGGCGTTCACACCTCTGGGGGCGTATTACCGCTCCTCCGTCGTGGCGTGCAAACTGGAAGTGACGGTCTCAGGCACCCCGGTTGGCACACTCAACGAACTGCCGTCGAACACTGGTTCTGCTTCGGTCGGGCAAGATCCCGCCCTCCCAGTGCCTCTCTCGGACACGATGACGCAATCTATGGCCACTCGGTACGTCGATCCCACATTGGCATCGACCGGCAACACCGCCGCTGGCACAACGGCTGGCGTCGGATCCTGGTTCCTGTCGGACCAGCGGAAGGATATGGACGCAGACATCGCGGCGTGCACGAAATTTTTCCATGTGCTTCTTCAAGGCGATGTGTAACTCACTGCCCAGCGAACGATTCCGGAAGCGGCAGGTGTGTGATTGGGTTCGGTCGATTCTTTTTGCTTATGTGACCCCCGTTCCTCCCCTTTCCTCTGTTCGTCAGTTCGTTGGATAGTTCCAAATCAAATTGGATACATATGTCCCTCAAGTACCTCGCGGCGTTTGCTTTGGTGGCCCTCTCCAAGCCGGCCCCAACGAAGGACGACGTGTCGAACGTCGTGAAGGCGGCCGGCGGCAAGATCGACGTCGCTGAGCTGGACGCCGTCTTCGCCAGTCTCAACGGCAAGAACGTCAACACCCTGATCGCGGAGGGCTCCAAGAAGCTCTCGGCCGCCGCCCCTGCCGGCGGAGCCCCAGCTGCCTCCGCTGCTCCTGCCGCCGCCGCTGCTGCCCCCGCAGCGGCCAAGAAGGAGGCGCCGAAGAAGGTGGAGGAGGAGGAGGACGGCGAGATGGGCTTTGGCCTCTTCGACTAATTCGGGTGATCGGTATGACGTGCGGCTAAGTGTCATCTTCGCGCACAGAAAAAAGCTAGCGGACAGAGAATTTCTTTAACTGGCAACCTTCAAGTGCCCAAGACTCTCGCATCGCGATGTTCCCTCTCGTTTTCACCACATTGTTCGCGAGCCGTTGTTTCCCCACATAGGTCGTATCTCGCCGTTTCGAGCCTCCGTTTCCTATGTCCCTCAAGTACCTCGCGGCGTTTGCTTTGGTGGCCCTCTCCAAGCCGGCCCCAACGAAGGACGACGTGTCGAACGTCGTGAAGGCGGCCGGCGGCAAGATCGACGTCGCTGAGCTGGACGCCGTCTTCGCCAGTCTCAACGGCAAGAACGTCAACACCCTGATCGCGGAGGGCTCCAAGAAGCTCTCGGCCGCCGCCCCTGCCGGCGGAGCCCCAGCTGCCTCCGCTGCTCCTGCCGCCGCCGCTGCTGCCCCCGCAGCGGCCAAAAAGGAGGCGCCGAAGAAGGTCGAGGAGGAGGAGGACGGCGAGATGGGCTTCGGCCTCTTCGACTAAACCGACGGTGTGTTGTCGGTAGTTTCGTGTTTTTCTCATTGTTTCGTTTCCCTTGTTTTTCGAGTCTTTCTGGTCGTCTCTGCCTGCTCGCAGCGGCGCCTTGACCTCCTGCCAGATGATGCGATAACAACTGAACCCCAACCCCGTGTTGAGATGCGCTCAAATCCCACGCTAAGACCCATGTTGTTGTCCCTCACCCCTCTCTCTTCAGATCAATTTCCCTACTCCCTCACTCTGCCACTGTGGACCCCAAGGGTTGGCTCCAACCCGTTTTGTCTCATTAATCTATCCAACAACCCAACCACCCGAGCTCCTTTTTGCCGCCGGTGGGGTGATTTTTTCTGGTTCTCGTTCCCTGCTAAAGTCACCCGTGAACCACCATGTCGTACATGGAAGGTGTTCGAGAGCACCTTCTCGCAGCCATCACGAATGCCGACGAAGCGACGCTGCGCGCCGTCGTCCGCGTTATCGAAGGTCAGCACGGCAAGGAGGGTTCCAGCGACAACAACCGTGACGCCACCTCGCCGCTGATGGACGAAGAAGACGATTCCCCTCACGGAACGGAGGCCATGGCGTCGTTGCTCAACTTCGACTTGGCCGCGGCCGCGCTCCAGAGAGAAGAAAAGCCGTCTGTGGCGTCCAATCTTTTCGGCAGCACCACGTCTTTGCCCGTTAGCGCCCGCGAAGGAGGGGCCGCCCGTTCGGAGCCCGCACAGCCGGTGGAGCCCCCGACCCCCGCCGCGGCCGCCTCATCCCTGGTCAAAGGGCGCAACAATCGGCGCATTGCCGTGAGTGCCGGACCTAGCATCGCCATCGAACAGGTGCGAAACTTCAAGCCACGCGAGATTCCCAAGACCGAGGAGGAAACCGCCCTGTGCCGCAAGGGCGTCGCCGCGTGCCATCTCTTCTCCGGCATGGATGACGATGACCAAATGGTGATCGTCAAGGCCATGGAAAAGGAGACCTTCGCCGTGGCCGTGGACATTTTGAAGCAGGGCATGGTGACCAACAGTAAGTTCTACCTGATCGCCGAGGGAACGGCAAATGTGGTCAAAAGCGGAAAGGTGGTGGCCACCTTAGGCAACGGCTCCACGTTCGGCGAACTCGAGATGATGTACGACACCGCCGAAAATGCCGCGTCCATCACGACGGTCACACCTTCCGTGCTCTTTTCGCTCGACAGGGAAACGTATCGGAATACGGTGCTTAACATTTCGGTATCCCGACGTGAGTTGTACGCCGAACTTCTGAAAGGCGTCATCTTCCTGCAGAACATGTCCGACTACGACCGGAACCAGCTCGCCGATGCGCTCACCCCTGCCACGTACCAGAAAGGCGACTACATTATCAACTTTGGCGAGCGTGGCAGCTGGATGCACTTCCTCTTGGAAGGTGAGGTCGAAGTCATTGGGCGCGACAAGGGCAAGAAGGTCCTCATCATCAAGCTCGGCAAAGGCGAAGTGGTGGGTGAACTTGAGTTCTTATTCGATCAACTAACGGTCGCGGATGTGATCGCCACCACGAAGGTGAAAACGGCGAAGATGAATAAGGCCCATTTTGAAAAGTGCATGGGCCCTATCACCGACGAGCTGAAGCGCTTCATCGCCAAAGGAAAGTATGAACATTTTTTGAGTGTCGTGGACAATGTCGTACTCAAGGAAATCAAGCAAATCGAGAAGAAGCTCGGGGCCAAGCGAGTCAACGGGGGTGCCGGCTCGTCCGGGGCGGAGTTCGGACTTGGAGAAGTCGACCGCGACGGCGAAATCATCCTAACCCAAGAAATTAAAAACGTGGCGGCTCGTCGGACCAGCCGAGGTGCGCGCGCCGCCGCCGCTTCCAACAGCGACCTCATCAAGGCCTTGTACCGTTTCCCCTTGCTGCCGGTGCACGAAGCCAACATTGTGCTCATCGGCTTGCGCGAGGACGGCACCATCGTCCTTTGGAACGACGTGATGACGAAAATCACCAACTATCCATCGACGGAGGTCGTGGGACAGTCCTTCTTCTCTTTTCTGCACAACATGAAGGAGCAAAAGACGTTTCACGAATCTTTGTCCTTGGCGCTGAACTGGGTTGGCAATGCCCAAGGCTTCTTCGCCGCCGCGGGGAACGTCTCGTCGCGCAGCCTCACTGACCTGAAGGCAAATACGTCATCGGATGGTGGCGACGCCAACGATCCCATGACCGCCCGCGGCGCGGATGAACTCGAAGAGGACGAGCCAGAACGTCGGCGGCGGTTGAAAGCGCTGGCGGCGAAAGCCATGAAGAATATTTCAAAGACGTACACCTTCGCGCGGTCGGATGGTCTGACCAAGTCACAGATTCAACTGGCCGTGTTTCCTAGCAGCGTGGCGCAGTCAGGGGAGATTCCCAACATGGCGCTTGCCGTTGGCATTGAGCTGAAGGGTCGGAGTAAAACGCTCGACCACGCGCAATGGATGAGCGACCAGATCAAGGAGCTCGTCCATCAGCAGTCCACCTCGGGTAGTGGCGCCGCGAGTCCCGGACCGGGTGACTCCAAGGACCTCTTCAATGGCGTCAAGCTTGTGCTGGAAAAGTTCGACACGATGACCAAAAATGTATCGTCTTCGGAGAACAACGTCCAACGAGTCGTCGTGCGTCATTTGTTTCAACAGACGGAATCGAACTTCACTGCCGAGGCGCTGAAAATGGGCAATCACATTGAACTAACCGTCGATGCGGCGATTAGCAAGGCCATCTACATCGACGCCACCGTATTACCGGAGGTGCTGAAGTACGCTCTCTCAAATTGTGTAAAGCACTGCAAGCAAAGTACCATCAAGGTCAAAGCCAGCTACGCTACAGAAATGGGCCTGGACTATTTGGAGGTTGAGTTCGAAGACAACGGCCCGGGCATTCCGGACAAGGTTCTTCAAGCTTTTCAAAATCCAACCGCCGTCTCGATGAGCATTGCGGGGACGATGATTCGCGTGCGGCACGCGGTGAATAAACTGGGCGGCTCCATGAAGGTGGACAGCATGCCGAACCACACCATCGTGACGTTTCGCTTCCCCTTCGTGGCCGCCGACGAGGATGACGATAGCGACGACGAGGGGCAGAGCGCGCTCGGCGCCCCGGACGGCAACGGGGACTTGAGCGCCAGCATGTCCGTCGGCGCGGTCGAGAAGAAAAAGCGCGAAAAGCACCACTTCACCACCTTGGTAGCAGAGCAGACCACCATTCACCGTAACATGATTTCAGCCTTTGTGTGGGAACGAAAGCACGCGGTCATCCCTGCGAACCATTGGTCCGACATTCAATCGGCCATTGCCAACGCCAATATCGCCATTATCGACCCTCAGCAGTATGCGGCGGAGGCCACTGAGGACATCTTCGCGTACCTACGGGAGCAGAGCCGCAAACGAGCGATCATCATCACGGCGGAAACCTTCGAAGACCAAACGCGACAGGCGTACGATAAGCACGGCTACTTTACCTTGACCAAGCCTTGCACGATGCTTCAGGCCATTGCGGTCTTCAAACGGGCGGAAGAATACGCCGGGAAGATTATCGCGGATAGCGAGAACATTCGAAAGACCCGCGAGGCGTTCACCAAGACCAACCGCGGCAAGCTCATCAAGGGAGCGCTTCTCGGTAAAGGTTCGTTTGGCGAGGTGTACGAGGTCATTGACGTGCTGACTGGGGGAAAGATGGCGATGAAGGTCATCAATTCCACCGCGGTCGACCAAAAGGAGCTGGTGAACGAAATCAAAACCCAGTGCGATCTACAGCACGAAAACATCATCCACTACTTCTCGTGCGAGGAAGAAGGCGACACCATCAAGTTGTACATGGAATTTGCACCGGGAGGAACCCTCCAGGGCATGCTTCAAAAGTGCAACGGCCAAGGCCTCGAGCGCAAAGAACTGGTGCGCGTAATCCGGGAAGTGCTCCTTGGTGTGGAATACGTCCATCAACAAGGATTCGTGCATTGTGACCTGAAGACGGCCAACGTCTTGCTCAGTGCCGAGAAGCGATGCAAAATCGGCGATTTTGGCACCGCGAGAAAGATCGCCCCGGGCGAAAAGCTCTACGTGATGAACGGCACGCCGCTTTACATGAGCCCGGAGTGCATGTCCGCCGGCGAGGAAGGGGAAGGCGTCGATCGCATCGGGTACGACTCCAAAACGGACATTTGGTCCATTGGTTGGATCGTCTTTGAGCTTTTTACCGGCAAACAACCGTACAGTCACATTGGTGGATTGACTCAGACAGGTCTGCTAAAGTACGTGACGACACTGTGCGACTCGCCTGACCTGAGTCCGCTCTTTCAAGACCCTGCGGTCTTTGCATTCGTGCGCGCATGCCTCGACGTGGAGCCCGCCAAGCGACCCACCGCGTCTCAGTTGCTGGAGTTCAATCTCCTAAAGGACACGGACGAGGACATGGCGTCTGCGGAAAAGGCGTTGAAGAAGGCGCAGCTGCTGCACACGTTGGAAAAGTTTGTCGCCTTTCAGGAGCCCATCGACGAAAAGGACCGCGAGCTCGAAGAGATACTTCAACGCCTCGCCAAGGGAGGCGGGAAGAAGAAATCCGTCGCCGGCGGGGTCGGCGACGGTAATTTCTTCGACTCCGACGATGATGATAGCGCCGACGGGGGTGGATTCTTCGAAACGTCCGAGGAAGACGAGGACGAGGACGACGCGGGTGACTCCGACGACGACGGATCGAAGAAGCGCGGAGGAGGGAAGAAGAAGCACCATGGAGGCGCCGGGAAGCCAAACCCTGTTGCGGTGGGAGCGCACCACGCCGCGCCCGCCATCCCCAGTCAGAACTCCGACGATGACGATGACAAACCGCCGACAACGTCCAACACTGTGAATCGAATCCTAACAACGACCACAACGAAAACTGATGCGCCCGCGCCAACGTCGCCGCCACCACCCGCGCCGAGTGCCGCGGCTGCTCCGCCGTCCGCACCCGCACCTGCCAGCGGGAGCGCAAACGACGTGACGAAGCCAAAGGTGATGGACCCTCCGCCCCCGCTCGCGCCCCGAAACGGCACACCGGACGTCGAACCCCTCAAGAAGCGCAGGTCGTTCACCTACATCAAGGACGCCACGACGCCAACGTCACTGACACCACACCCACCGCCTCGTGCGGTGACGCCACCCGCAGAACCCCTTGAGCGGAGCGTCGCCGCCGACGATGAGACCACGCGTGCGTCCGCTGTTATCGCTCTTCACGACGCACTTTGGCAACTCATCGAAACGATCCGGAGCAAGTGCACAATCTCGGTCGAGGCGCGCAACGCGTTGGAGGAACAGTACTTGAAAGTGAAACAAGAGTCCGAGCGGGTGATGAACTCCTCTGGGTCAGATGCCGCCGCAGCGCCCTCGGCTGCCGATGCCACCGCCACGACCACCGCCGCCACGCGTTTCAAGCCCAACGTGACCGAGGTGTTGCGCACGGATACACAACTGGCTATTTCGGTGGCGCAGTCTCTTGGGGGGGATTGGCAAAAGCGACGATCAAACGAGCGCGCCGACTAACATAATTTGAGGAGAAAGGACAGAACTGACAGTGTCCATAGAAGTTTGCCGATGATTTCCCTCCCTTCCTTCCTCGACTCTGGTCTATGTCGTACACTCATCCCTCCACTGACGTGCCTCCGAACTTGTGCCGAACTCGTTTGGGGGGAACTGGGCCCGATCGCGTTTGACCATATTATCCCTCTCATCGCGAACGGAGAACACACAGCCACTCGCAGCACCATAGTCTCACCCCCTTTTTTGACGTCCCCTTTTTGGTCCGTTCTTCTGTGTGCGCCCGCCCCCTTCTGCGTTGGTGTTCCCTTTTCCGTGAGAAGTCTGCCAGGGGTATGTATCATCGTTGGTTCCGCCCAAATCTTTCCACGCCCTTCCACGTCGCCCTTCGCATGGAGGTTCTCCATCGCGCATGAGTGTTGTTGCTGCTCCTCTCGTCGTGCCGCCCTTCACTCGCTTTGTGTGGCTATTACCCCAAAACCGTTTAATTTTCCGTGTCAATGTCCCAGTCGTCCAACAAGGCCCCATCGCCACCAGGATCGGCGCTGCTCGACAGCCACATTTCAGAGTCGTTCGCGTTCCGCCAGCGCCTCGACACCGACTGCTTCCAGCAAATGGGAGACGGCGGGGACACCACGGAAGCGGCATCGAACGACGACCGCCGACATGGTACTCAAGCCGCGCACGGTGCCAACGACCGGACGGCCACGCTCAGACCCGAGCACAAGAGAACGGTTTCGAACGAAAGCGCTGGCACCGAGGACGGCACCACCGAGGAAAAGGACAAGAACAACAAGGCAGAAGGCGGCAGTGCGCATCCACAGCGCAGTCGTCCGGTGTCACCGGGGGTCGGCGCCTTGGGCCGGGGTTTCCGTTCCGGCAGCAGCCTTCCCACCAGCAACGAAGCCAGTATGCCGTACGGTCGGTACCTATGCAACGTGTCGCACTTCTTCGCGCTCCCTTTGCCGCATCTGCAGTACGTCAGTCACCACATGTTGCGCCGGGAGTACAACCCAGGTGACATCATTCTCGAACGCGGGGACATTGCGCAGCACGTCTACTTCGTCATCCAGGGCGGCGTGGAGGTGTTTTCGATGCAGAGCCGGCCTGTCGGAACGGAGGCGAACTCGTCTTGGTTCAACGCTCCGTCGCAAATGGCATCGCAAGTCGCATGTGGCGGGGGCAGCGCCGTCCCGCCGGTGGGTATGACGGTGTTGGCTCGCGAGGGATCGATCGCCGCAGGTGGGCAGTTTGGGTTTGATCACATCATCCTCGGCGAAAAGAGCGCCTTTCGCTTTGTGGCCACGCGCAAGCAGCAGCCACAGCGGCACTTGGGGGGCAGCAATCGACCCAGCCGACCGACGAGCGCAAACGGGATGCACCGCCAAGACTCGTCACCGGGATCGCGGCTGGATATGTACAAGCATGCCGCTTCCGAGGTCTGCCTCGATGATGGCATCTGCTTCAGCGTTCGGCCGGAAGCGGATCAGCCAAAGGATGGAGAAGAAACCGATACGAGCGACGCGGTGGCGGATCTGTGCCCAGGCGACGTGCAGGACTATGACACGAACCGGCGAACCGTGATTGGGATGTTGCCAGCCAAGGCCTTTTTGACCGTCCTCGCACGCAGCAAGCCGTTTGCGCAGTCAATCGGACGCAAAATGAGTGAGCACATGGATGTATTTCGCGCGATGAAAGATTTCGTGCGATCCATTTTTTCCCTGGAGGCATCCACGTCCGAGTACCTGGATTTGCCGTTGATCCTCGAAAAGTATGCGAAGATTGAAAATTGCATCCATTCCAAGTGCAACAGTCCCGAGATCGACACCAGTGCGTGGCTCTACGCCGTGCGTCGGCTACCTGACAACATCACGAGTACCTTTTGTTTCGACCTTGGCCGTGCACTGCCCCCATTTATTGCGGACCGTATGCGCAAGGCGCTCGAGTTGGTGGAACGTAAGCAACAACAGCAGGCGACCAACCAACTGTTGCTGGCCGCCAGCGCCAGCACCGCGCGTTCTGCTTCGGCGAATTGGCTTCCGCCGAGTCGGGGAAGCAGCTTCTCGGCGGCGGCAACGGCGGATTCCCAAGCAGCTGCTGCATCCGGAACGGGAGACATCGTCTTCATCCCCACTAAGGAGCGTCGGCGCTGTTGCTGGGAGTTGGGCGTGAAGGGCAAAACGCTCGTGTTGCTGCGAGACGGATTCACCGACATGCTCGATTTCATCACATGCCTGTGCGTTCATATTTTCGAAGCCAAAACACTACGAGCGCGTCTTCAGGGTATGGTCCACCCACCAGCTGTTGATATTCTTGATAACGTGCTCTCCGCAGCCGCACGAGTGAATGCTGCTTCGACCGCCGTCGTTGCTGCTGCGTCTCATGGGTTAGGTAGCCCTCCGGATGAAGATCCAGATGTCCAGAGAGCCGTTTTAGCGAAATTTCCGCTGACAGACTTCGAGCGCGCGGGAATGCACGCGATTTGGCCGAAGAACGTCATGCGGCGGATCTACGAGGTGTTGATGCACCGAGAGGAGTTCATGCTGCGCGTGGACAGCAGCTTGTCTCGACGATTCCAGGTGGATCCCTTTCACGAGTGGGTCCTTGGCATTCGTAAGACCATTTTGGCGAAGTTAAATTTGCCTGCCTACGCGCCGCTTCCCGACGATCTCATCGTGGATGTGATCAGCAGCAACACGCACAGTACGAAGAACTGTTTGAGCCGCTTCGCTCGCGTATTTCGCGATGAAATCCTGCAATACGGTCAACAACATCAACCCGGTACCGTGGCCCTGAAATGGGACTGCGAAGAGGACCTCGTTTACGTTTTGATGGCCGGCTATCTAGCCTTGAACCCGCACCGACAAGACGACCACATCGAAGCGCTACGTGCGTGTGGAATCGAAATCATGGACGATACGGCCCTCACGGGCCTGAAGGTTGAGATCATCCCAGTCAATCGCATTGACCTGTCCCTCGTCGACCGCGCGATCAAAATCGCGCCCGCCGCCTTGGACAACGCAAGTTTCGTTCGGCAGCACACGGGGGTCGGCGACGAATCACCTGGCGCCTCGCCGTTGGCCGCTCCTTCCAAGCCTCCGCCATCTGCTTTGACCGCCGCCTTGAACTCTCCTGAAGCTATTCAACGATCCGAAGCGTCGACGGATTCTCCGGTGACGTCGCCCGTCAAGTTTAATACGACGCTGCGAGGCGCTTCGTTTTCCGCGTCGCAACAAAAGGAGGATTCGTCTGGAGGCTCGCGCGCGGCGACGCCCGGAACGAACCTCGCGCCGCCTGCGTCCTCCTCATCGACCCGTCCCGTCCCGCTGCATTTTATCATTAACACTGATTTCGCCTTCGGCGCCCAGGCGGAGGGCATCACGAGGGCCCTCGTGACCATCTTTGGAAAACGAATCCGCAGTTTTAACGTCATGGGCAAAGCGGGCGGACTCATCGGCAAGCGAGGAGACGTGCAACTGGCAACCAACGTGCTGTTCAGCAAGAGTTCTCTATTGACGGAAGACCCGCTTGACGAACTTCGCGCTTGCGGCAACCACGACGTCAGCTTGGAGCGGCTCAAGCAACTGGCAGGCCCAAGCCGCTCCGTGCATTGCGGTAATGTGCTGACGATTCCGGGCACGATGCTACAGAATGCGAAATTGTTGCGTTTCTACCGGACCATTTGGCAGTGCGTGGGGGTGGAAATGGAAGGGTCGTACTTCGCGCGACAAATTCGCGAAGCGCAGCGAGCGCACTTGCTCTCTCCTGATGTGATCACGCGGTTTGCCTATTACTCGTCCGACCTGCCTCTAGAAGTAAGCGCGTCGACGAATCTTTCGGCATCGATGAAACCGAACGAAGGGACCCCACCTCTGTACGCCATCATGCGGCTGTTTTTGGAACAGATCCTTAATTAGGACGCGAAGGCAAACCAGGCAGGCTGTTATTCGGTCGATGAATTTCTTTCGCTTTCTAATTCGATTTTTAGGATGGGCATTTGTCTTCCGTGACGATTTTCTGCGTGTTGGTGTCAACGCGATAGGGTCCAGTCGTGACAGCCCCCGGTTACTCTCTCTTGTTGCTCTCTATTTTCCCTGATGTCTCGGTCGATGCTGCTGCTGGCCGTGGCGGTCCTGGCAACCATCGTGGCTGGGAACACTGTGACGTATCAGTATTGCCAAGACAACATGTGCCAGACGGGCTGCCAGACCCAGAACTTTCAAGAGAATGCGTGCTTGCAGGAGAACGGCGCAAATGCCACCGTGGAGCTATCTTGCTATCGTGGGCCCAGCATGTGTGCCGATGCCTCGACGTACTCGGACCCACAATGCACGGTGAAAACAGCGGATCTCGCCACGGTTTGCAACAGCTGCCAGAACAACTACACCTTCTCGTGCGGCGCACTCAACGGAGCCTTGTTTTGGGTGTCGAACTGCACGGACGCGGCCTGCCAGAATTGTGGTGGGGCGACGATCGTACCCTTCAACAAGTGCAAATTGTTGCAACCAGGAGTGTACGGCCTCGTGAAAAGCGTTCAAAAGTGTACCGTCGTGACGTGGAAGACGTACGCCAACAACAACAACTGCCAAGGCACGCCCTCCCAGATGCAGTACTGGGACAATCATTGCAACAGCGGGGTGATGTTTCAGTGCAACAGTGACCGGAAGCGGAACGTGGAAGGCCGCATTGCCGGTCGCCGCCGTCGTGACGATTGATGACGCAGCACCGCCGCCGTTCGCCTACCCTTTCCACAAAAGAAAAACAACAAAAGTGGTAACTCCCCACCACACCCACAAACAAAAAGCAGCCTCGCCAGGCCTCATTGTTACACAGGGCACGCGGCACGTGAGCGTGTAACTGGGCGGTTCGATTCGTGGCCTGGAATGCTGCCGGGGCTCACACTTGGCCTAGCGGCTCGTTTCACCGATATGCAAGGATCGACGATGCATTCCCTCTCTCGCACTCTCACCTCCAAAGCGAATCGCCAAAAGAAAGCTCTTGTCATCATAAACGTTTGGGTTCCATGGCATACCGTCGATGGTTATCGGCATGCCGCCACGGTCACCTGGCGAAGAAGCTCGTAGCGGTGGTCGCCGTCGGCACCCTTGGCGCTGCCGCCGCGGTCGTCCACCCGTTGGGTATCGCTTTGTGTGAGCCATCGAGTGGACCGGGTCACGACGATTCCAGCGCATCTCACTACTCAGCGAGCAGCGTGTCGTATTTTCTCCCTGGCCAGATTAAAGAGGGCGCCACGACAGATGCTTCGTCGCTGTACGCGACGTGCGCACCTTCGATTTTTGCTGACGTTCTTCCCACGGAGTACGAGGACCGTGGTCACCTTCAAGTGGGAGAGGAGGCATTGACCGTGCAACCGACAGTGTTTGCGCAGATGGGCGTGCTCGAGCCGACAACAGATGGTTTCGCTTCCCTATTCGGCTCGGTGCACGACACGACGCCGACGCGGCGCGCGAGTAGCGACGTTTCTTGGAGAACGTTGCACGCGGACGATAAGTTTTGTGATTTAGGTTCCGGAGTGGGAAATGTTTGTCTGCAGGCGTTGCTTGATACACCATGTCGCAGGGCCATCGGTATCGAAATCATCCCGAGCCGTGCGGAGTATTCCCGTGTGGCATTCCGACGTGCCGCTGAAAAATTTTGCCCCGATGCACTCAAGGGGAAATCATTCGTTGCGTATGAGTTCGATATCACGAAGTGTGGTGCGTTGCTCAATTTGCAGCGTGTAACCGTGGTGTTCGTACACTCTTGGATGTTCGACGACGCGTTGATGGACGCGATGGCCACGCAACTGGCGAAGGTTTCCAGTCTCAGACTGGTCGTCTCGTCGAGGCCACTGTCCGTCCCCACGCTGAGCCGTAAGGGAGGACATTGGACGTCTGCGGGAACGGTCGCAGCGCGCGCAGATTGGAATGCCGAGGCCCCATTCCACGTCTACGTGTGTTCCACGGTATGATGATTGTGCGCATCTTTTTTCCCCTCCTTCCTTGGAGAAGCGCTGTGTCGCCTCTCGATGCTTGATTTTTATTACGGGTTGTTTTGAGGTTGCCACGCGTCACCAAAGCATCCCCTTCTGGCGTGCCCATGCTGCGTGATGGAACGGCCAATTTGGACGCGTCAACGTGGGTGTCAACGTGGCAGCTGAGCCGCGTGACTGTGTTTTTTTTCGCCGGCGCGGTTCTGTTGTATGTGACGATCATCGAATACGGACCGTCGCTCCGGATGCGGCACCATCGCCGCGGCGGTAATTTCAGCGGTTTGACCACCGAATTCGTCGTCACTTCTGGACCGCTTTTTGGTGAAGGTGCGGTTGCGTTGCCAGCAGACCAGCTGCCGATCCGCTCCGCCGCCACAGCGCAGCCGGCTTCGTCTGCAGCGCTGAACACCACATTCAGAGACGACTTAGAGGCACCGCGTCGTCGTTCGAAAAGGGTGCCGAGGGCATCGCACCCGACGGACATGTCCGATGGCGTTTTCAGCTTCGGCGACGAGGATGTGGGTACGCTGTCACTTTCCACCGACGATGGCGGCGACGCCGCAGGGGGCGAACGACACGCATGGATTGGTCGGCCGAGGCGCGGCTGTGCGACACAGGCGAATAGCAAACGGTCGGCATTGGACAAGTCTGCCGCCCCGGTGATGAACCTCGTGGTGCTCGTCAACGCCGGGGTTCGCTACGACGCCGCGGCGTCGGAGGCGGTGGTCGCGCCGCCGCTGTGGACGTCGACGCTGAGGTCAGCGATTCACGACGTGGTGATGCCGGCGTGCGCGTCGGCGGTCGTCGTGGATTACTGCACGTTCGACCGCGAGCGGGCGGCGGCGCTCCTGAGCGAAGAAGAAGACGTTGGGGAAACTGATCACTTGGGCATCGACGCAAACCTTACGAGCGAAGTCGACGCGAGACGATATCTTGCGGAACCCCAACTCACGTATCCTTTGTCGTGGCTGGGCTGGACGGTGCCGCGCGTGTGTGTGGAGCACACGGAGGCGGGGACATGGGAGGCCGCTCTCGAATCCTTGGTTCACCGAGTATCCCATTCGGTTGAGGGGGGGCACGACGCACATCGGCGCTACACGTTATTAACCCTCAATGTGTCTGGGCACAAGTATTTCGAGTGGTCTACTTCCGAAGGTCATGATTGGCCAAGCGCGGTGTTTACGGCAACCCGTCAACAAAGCCAGCCACCTAGTCGGGATGGGATCACCCAACAGCTGCCGTGTTTTGGCAACTTGCTCAGCCATTGCCATCCCGCTGTGCCAAGGCCGATTATCGAAGGCACGGTTCGAACATCGGAGTGGCGGCCCGTTGACCGAATGCGGGAGGGAGGAGACGCCTTTGCCGTGGCGAGGATTGAGCAGCGCGGCAAGCTGGTGGGGTGGATTCGACGGGACGTGGAGAGGCAGGACGCCTATGGCACCGCCGTGGCTTTTCAGTCACGTCGGTTCTCCGATTCGCCATCCACCGACACCACCTCGAGCCGATTGCCCCGTCGCCGGGGCGGGACGATCGTCGAACATGAGACGATTGTCAACATGACGGAGGCCAACGACCGTCGCAGAAGGGACTTTTACGCCTTTCTAAGACGGATTGCTGCCAATGGGACGAGAGCCTTTCGACCGCAGCAGCGGCGACGCATCCTCGCCCAGGACGTGGACGTTGATAGTGATGCCAACGACAACGACGATGCCGCGACGCGTGACAATCTTGACAAGAACCGAACCGTTCGAATCGGTTCCCAGCGTCGTAACATCACCTCTGGGTTGCCTGTGTCGTCGTGTGCGGACATATCGCGTCTGCGAGGTTATCGTGCCGACGTGCCATTCATGTCGGTGTTTATTTCAGGTCAGTTGCGAGCCATCAACCGGACACTCGATTCCTTGCAGTGGGCCGCGCGGGGAAAAGTGTCGCTGTGGCTTTTCGCACTTATAACTGTCGATTCTCGGGCCGATCCTGTTCGTCGCGATCTGTCCGATGAAGAAGTTCGACTGGAGGTGGCTGGCTGGAACCGACTCATGTCGTTCCCAAGCCTACTAGGTGTGCTCGTTTTCGATGTCCAACCCATTCGCGCGCAACTGATTGTCAAAGATTTTCACCGCGGTTGGCCGTACGTGGTGAAGGATTCCACTCGACCCGATCGGACGGTGATGCAATGGTATATTACGTTTGCCGGAAACGCGTTTCGGCGGATGTACGAGTCACGGTGTCAGCTCGTCGCGGCGAGGAAGCATCGTCGTGTCAACGGGCGACGCCTTCATCGTGGGGAGGCGGCAGCCGGATCGCCTCCCGTTCCTTTCCGGCTGGACACGGCGCACGAATCAAGGCCCATGCAATTTGACTTGTCGATGCGACTGCGCACGGACACCGTCATGCTTGAGCCGTGTCCGCTGGCCAAGTTTTGGGACGGGAAGCTACACATTCCTGCGGGATGGGACTTCGGCGGCATCAACGACCAATGGAGCGTCGGCGAGCCGCGGTTTCATGATGTGGCCATGCAAAGCGCGTTCGTCGTCGACCAAGGTATCACGCAATGGCGCTGGCCGTTTCACGGAGAGACGGTATTTTCAATGGTCCTCAGCACGGGTGCCGTGACGTCGCAGATTGTTCGCGACGGCTGCTACGGGCTGCTGTACAAGGACTTGCAGAACCGATTCGATTACAAATGGGTGCGCTATTCAACGGCTCGCATTACACAGGACATTGAATCATCTCGGCGCAACCGGAGCGATTATCAGGCGGCAGAGGACTATCCGACATTCCGCCGTTTCCGATCGCTTCGCAACAACGAATGATGTTTCGTCGAAAAAAATGATGATTCACGCGGGGCGAGTTATGCGTATCCTTTGCGCGGTTCGAACGATGTCGAATGTTGTTGCTTTTCATCTGTCACTCGCGAGTTTCCCCCCGCAATGGAAATGAGGCGCGCCGCTCGAGTCAACGTGCTGGTCGTCGTGGCCATCTTGCTTGCCGCCGTCTTGCTCTACGTGCAAAGGCCACCTTCGTTTCTGCGATGGATGTGCTTGACGCCGCTAGGAGAAACGGCGAGTCAGAGCGAGCGGTTTGCTCCTCCAAAGACGCTGTGGTCCGTTCCACCTGCCACGTCGGCCGACTTGCCAGGTCGTGGGAGGAAGGTGGTCATCACGGGCGGTGCTGGATTCATCGGGTCGCAATTGGGTTGGTTTTTGCACAATGAGGGTTTCGATGTCGTGCTGATTGACAACATGAAATTCGGGTATCAGGACAACCTGATTGTTGACGGCAAAAAGTTCGGTACGGTGGTGGTGGCTGATGTGCTGGACGCTAAACGGCTCGTTCCGTTCATTGAGAACGCCTTCGTGATGTTTCACTTCGCAGCCCTGTCCGCGCTACCGGTGTGTCAGAGCCGTCCCCAGGAGGCCATGGAAGTAAACGTCGGTGGTACGGCCGCGATGTTGGAGATGGCCCGTCTCCATAATGTTGAGCGATTCATTTTTGCGAGCACGAGTGCCACCTACGAGAATACTGCACCGAATGATGAAGGGCGCTTGTCGGAGAACGCAACCGTGGATCCGCACCTGATTTATTCGCTCACTAAACTGCAAGGTGAAGAACTCGTTCGCGCGATGGCGAAGTCATACAACATGGACACGGTGATTTTACGTTTCTTCAACGTCTACGGTCCGCATCAAGATTTTCGCCGCTTGTCTCCCCCTTTTACAAGCTACATCGTTCGCGAGCTCATTGCGGGACACCGAGCGATTCTGCATTCTAACGGCTTGCAACGACGCGATTATGTGCACGTGGACGATCTCATGCGACTGTGCGTGCTGACGATGACGAGCACCAAGGCGGTTGGCTATACCTTCAACGTCGCGAGCGGCGAAAGTTACAGCGTCAATGAGATGTACGAGATCGTCGCCAAGTACGTTAACCGTACAGACGTTGTACCCGAATATCACTCTGCCGAGCGTTTTTGGGACGCATATCCGGAGTTGTTCCAGGGGCGACGCCCCATCGACAAGAAGATTCTGATCAAGGAAGTAAACAAAAACAGTCGCGGTGACAACTCCCGCGCCGCAGATCGGCTCGGATGGGTTCCACGGGTGACCATGCAGAAAGGACTGCATGGCCTTGTCGACTACATGCGGGAAGCATTGCGTGCGCTGCGCACCAACGGGGATACCGATCTGAAGACTGCTTGGGTGTAGGCGGTGCGGACCACCTGAAACAAACACAGCTCACACTGTACAAAAAGAAAGGAGCTGCGCCGAAAGTTCATCTGGGAAAGAGAGGTTGCATCCCATGGGGTCGATTCCCAATGCA
>ERZ1292630.319-Hain-H41-02um-R3-319-length-50861-cov-7_pt3 | contig 23472 bp, 5 predicted proteins | sample MGYA00564408_ERZ1292630 | MGnify/ENA primary metagenome ERZ1292630 (study PRJEB36523, sample SAMEA6512641) | groundwater metagenome | collected 2019-01-08 | study: AquaDiva: Metagenomics assemblies of 32 groundwater samples
ATCGTCGACTGCCCGCCTTGTGAGGGACTCACACGCCGCTAGTGTGAGCTCGCATAAAAATGTTCGGCCCGGGTCGAGCGAGCGCAAAATGGAAATTAGCAATGTTTCGAGCTCAAAAGCCATGCGCCACGGAGAATGGAAGGCCGATACGTCCGTGACCAGTAGCGTGAACGTCGCCGGATCCGGCGCTTCGAGTGTGCTGGAAGGATTTCGGCTTCCAGATCGCGATTTCCATGCGGACATGACAATTCTGCGAACGTGACATGAAACGGCAAGGGCCGTGGGCGGCGGGGCATTTCTATTCGTCGACTCCACGAGGGCGGACGGCTGCAGCTTGACGGGCATCGCGGCGGCACCCGACGGCGTGGCTGAACGGGAAGCCGTCAGCAGCCAGGTGGAAACGATCGCGGTGGCTTCGGGCCGGACTTCAAACAGGATCACGTCCGTCGAAACGCCGACAAGAAAATGGTCGTGATGGGTGCCGTCGTTGATTTCCATCGACCTCCTAACATTGCCCTGTTTCGGCTTCGGTTGGACGGTCACGTCAACGCCGTGCACGCTAAGCATGTGACACGAAGAAGGACCCAGGGAGTCGTTGGGCGAGCCGTCCTCACCCGCGCTGGCATCGGCCGCGATGACGCTGAGCGTCGGAAGGGACATGCCGATGCTGGCTGGCGTAGTGTCGAAGGTCGGTCGACGCTGATGTGGCGCTGTGTGAATCCACATGCCGTCGTCCAGTCGGATAGCCACTGCGGTTCGATGTCGAGATGCCGGCAACTTAACATCCGCATCCTCATCGGGCGAGGACAGCGTCGCTGCGGGTCGAAGCACGAAATTCAACGTCGCGACGCCACCGGTAATATGGCATGGCAGCATCAGCGTTCTGGCGGCGGAGGACGACAGGCTGCGCTGGTTGGCGGCAGCCTTGTTGGTGGTGGCCATCCCCTTCGAGTCGCGCAGATGAGAGGGCGGCGGAGAACCGACGATGACAGGCAACGCAGCGGTGAAGCTGCCGAGAAGGTGGGACAGGTCTCCAACGGCCGCAGGTTGTGCGTACCCGCTGATGGTCGGCAGGCGCCAGCCCGACCGGTCGAAAGATGAGACGCCGACGTGACTTGCGTCCGATAAATCCACCGCACCTTGCGATCCCACCACGACGTCTTCGACGGGCGAAAAGTAACCATCATCGTCGCCATGGCTTGAGGAATGGGACCTCGACCCACCGCGGTCGGGCGAAGGGTGCGAACCAATCGATACATCGTCCCCAGTCGCGACGGGGGCGGGCGGCTGGCCGAGCGCGATCATCATGGGCGCGGCATCGGGATTGGCAGGCTGAGCCACCTGAAGGTGCAGCACACGAAGCGCAACTTTCAGCGTAGGCAGCGCGGACGACGATGAGCCTGCGGCACTCGCCACGTCGCTGCCCGCGAAGCTGCCGGCGAAGCTACCTCCCGAGGTCGTCTCTTCTTCGAACGACCTCGTGCTTCTCGCGCGACCGGAAGATGAAGGGGACACGGGAACGGCAGCGAAAGCCGCCGTCGTCTTTGTCCCCACCGTGACGACTACGCTGCCCACGTCGACGTGCGTCATTCGTGACCACCCTCGCGACCGATCGAACGCCGCCGGCTCGTCCTCGGCGGATGGCACCAGACGCACGGCGGCGTCTTTGACATCCAAACGTAACGCGCTGATGAGCCGCTCCCCCTTCTCTGCCGTGAGTGTGACACTCAGCGAACCCGCCACGATCGTGGTGGCCGCGCGAGGGGCTGTGGTAGCGGAGGGTGCTGGTTTCTGTGACGCGGTGGCGTCCGGCGTTGAGGGAACCGGCAACGGCGGAGTTGTGGAAGGTGGCCATCTCCCATGGGCATCGCCGACCAGCCGTGGATGCTCCGCGAGCACTGCGCGCACCGCAGTGGCGAGTGCGTTGCAGACGACAGACGTTGCTGACAGGACGAGTCGCGGGCTGCCGTCAGCCGCTACCCCATCTCGAGCGTGTCCAACCCTGTGACATATCAGACTCATCGTCGCACCTCCTGCCGCCGCGTTGGCTGGAAGGGGGGCATCGAGCACAAAACCCCATGTGCCTTCCACCTGCGCGTCATCGCCTTTGACGGGCGCCACTGTGAGGGGAAGTTGCAGCGACCACTTCTTCGTTTCGACGTGAAGTAAGACGTGTCCCGACGCGGATGCAGCTGGGAACACGACGGCAGCCTGTTCCTCCTCTGTCGTCTCGTCTGTCGTCCTCGTACTCCTCTCAGCCGCCATCGTCTCCAATCGCACGCGGACAAGGAACATGCTGCTTCGGGGGCGCTGCACAGATCCTAAAAGGTACGTTGCTCCCGCCGTCGCGCCTGGTTGTGGTGCGGATCGATCAGAACAAGACGATGAGGCGACAGGGGGTGCCATGTCCACCAGAGTGGACGGGCTTAGCGGCATCGCGGCGCGAACGGCGGCCAAATAGCGGCCGGCGGCTTGCGCAAGCTCGACATCCTGTGCTCGAACGTGCACCGCAACTGAAGACGTGTTGAGAGACGTTTCTGACGCGGACCCAAACAGATTGGGAATGCCCACCGCAATCGAGCGCACGACAATGTGCGACGGTGCCGGCGGTCGCGGGGAGTCTCGCGCCTGGCCACCCACCACGGCCGCAACGTGGCCGAAGCGGATGGAGAGTTGATCGATCATCAACCGCTCGTTGGTTGCGACGGGTCTCACCGCGCCAAGCCGTAGCCACATGGCGGCTCCCTCGCAGGAGAGCAACAAAGGCGGTGGGCTGAAGGGCACCGTGCAAGGGGTCGTGGTGATACCGCCGGAGCTCGTAGTCGACGCTGGCTGTGCTCGTAGCGTAAGTGTCCACGTCGAACTGCTCGGCTTGACGCTCGAAGTCTCCTTCTCAGCGTGTGATCTGGTGGGCGGTGCCCCAACCGCGGCGGTCGAGGTGATTGTTGGGAGTGTCGTCGGCGTCACTGGCGGAGGAGGTGTTAGCTTCCGCTCCTCTGCAGGCGGCTCCGTTGACAGCAGTGAAGCGGGGACCACGAGATGACGCAACCACTGGCTCGCGTGCCGCAGGCAAAGGTCGACGGGCACATGCAGTAGTACCGAAGGAGATACTCCGGGCAGGGGCGTGGCGAAGCTCGGCCACGACACGGCGATATCGTCGACGGTGGCGGTCGACAAGGGATCCGCGACTGCCACGCCGCGTGAGATGAGGCGCTGCCAGCGGAAGAGGGCCGCGGCCCCACTCACACCGACGGCGGCGCTGGGCGGCACGATGCCGCCTATTTCTGGGCCGGACGCTGCCACATGCCGAATCCCCAACACAGCCACCCACTCCTCCCAGGCAGGAGGCGCGACGTGTGAAGGAGGGACCGAGGGCGCGAAGGGTTGAAACAGCGCTGAATGTGACCAGAAAACTTCGCGTTCGGCGCCTGTCCCGGCACTCCGCTTTGCGCGAGTTACGTTGCGGACGGACAGGTCAAACTCCAAACTGGAGGCCCAGATGGCTTGCATGGTGGTCGACGGACGGAGCGATGACGTGGGATGTGCCGCCTGTTGCCGTAGGTTTCCCAGCGACATGGGGACGATCGGCGACGCGCATAGTTCTCCAAGTTCCATCGACACACGCTTACGATGAACCTTCGCGCGAGATGGGCTCACCGTCGGCAAGCGAAGGGCAGCTGGCGACGTCGATCTCAGTTGTGTCTCATTCAACCGCCCTCGAGCACTGAGGTCGTCCGCCTCATGGGATCGCCACTCGATGACCGCGCGGCACAGGTGCGCTTTCGCGAGGCAATTCGCTGGAACATCACCATCACTACCACAGGTGGTACCGGTGCCTTCCGAATCCACAACGGGCCGTGATGATGAAGCCTCGGAGAGCGGTTTCCCCGCGATCACCAATGCTCGCACCCCCTCGACAGTCACGGTTCCTTGGACCCAACGATAGGCATGATCGCCATCGTCGCCGGCACGCGACTCTGTGTGGTGACCACGTAGCGCAGAAGGTGCGCCTCCGGGTGTTTTTCTATCAGGTGTATCGGTGGAGAAAAAGGTTGGGACGATTGAGAGCTCCGACCTCGACCTTCGGTGACGGCGACTGCTGGACACCGCCTCGGCCGACGCCATCGAGCTCGTGCGGCGTGGTGTTTTCTTCACCGTGGTGCCATCTCTCGCGGAGGGCCTCTCCTGCGGGCTGTTCGCCGTCGGATTGGACGCCATGTCAGCTGCGGCTCGCGTGAGCGGATCCGTGATCGTATCGCGGATCGCTGCTCCCCAATGTCGCTTCATGAGAGCACACAACTTTAAGCAGCGACTGAGCGCGTCCGTGGATAGAATTATTTCACCGCCGGCTGCCAACGTGACGTCCACCGAATCGATCGTTCGTGAGTGCAGCTGGGCCGTGTCGACTTTACACTGTAGGTTGGGTAGCCTACACATGGTGGCGTCAATCGTTGAGGCGGTGCTGCTATGCGTCGTGCGGTCCGACGTTCGACTCTTTGGTGATGCGGGAAGCACAAGATGAACATCGCCGCCGCGACCTGACACAGCGGCGTCCGCCGCGATCGGTTCGTCAGACGATACTGCGTCACTGCCCGCGACGCCGACGAACAATTCGGCAACGTCAAATTTTAAGAACAAGGAGTTTGCGATCGAAGCCTGTGCCTGCGAGGAATCCTCTCGCAGGCGAAGCGAGGGCGACCGACCACGCTGAGAGGATTGAGATGCCACGACGCTCGGACGGGACGATGACAATGAGGTGGTGGTGTCATGTCGCGGTGCTTGAACCATCATCTGTGCGAGCACGGAGCCGATTCGCACGGTGAGGTGCTCCGTGGACGCTCCGGTGGGGCACCTCGGCGTGAGGAATCCACCTAGTTGAAGCGCGGCGTGAGGCGCTGCATTGGTCGCGATCAATTGGATGATACCGATGGAAAGTCCATACTGGAACCGAGTCACCGCAGTACTTCCGTCCTGACTGGCCTCGTTCACAGGGCCGCCACTTACCCGACTACCCCATTCGGCGCCATGGGAGGGCGACATCGCGAGACGGTTGGCGGCCGAGGGGTCGAAGGAACGTCCACCGGTCAATAAGGCGTTCGCCGTCGAGCTGTTGTTAAATGCAAACGACACGCCGCTGCTCGTCATCGTGTTGTTCCCAAGCGGAACGGTTCCGGCCATCATCGCCGCGGCCAACATGGCGGATCGCTCTTGCTTTCTAAGCCATTCGGATTCTTGGAGAGCCACGATCGCTTGCTGCACGGCCTCTTCTGCGGGCGTCGTCACGGTCTGCAACGTGTCTCGGTCCGCGAAGGTGACGACAATGTTCGCTACAGGCCCGCTTCCATCCTGTAGATCGGCACCTTCGGCAGCGTCTGCTGCTCCCTTGTTGCCGACTGGATTCATTCTAGCAGACGGCCCAAGATTAATGGTGACTTCCTTCGAGGGCGGTCGCATTGCGTATTGTGCCTTCGCATAGCCACCGACGAAGGCGCTTGAGAGCCACGGCAGACGATTCACGTCCGCCACTGCGAACAGATCACCCAAGGCTACGTCGCAGCGACGCACGTTGCTGGTAGCATCGATAGAGCACTGCACCGCTCGCGGCGCGTCCGTCCGAGGGCACAGCGCAAGGAAGGCGAACGGTGACAGAGGCACCGGTGAAGCCATTCCCCCGCGGTCTGCCGCGGCGACGGCCGGGCGTGCGGCGAACTTACCGGCCGCGATATGCTGTCCAGCCGTCTGGGAGGCTGCGTCGATTAGCTGAACGTGGGCGATTCGCGCCTCGGCGTTCCAGCCCACCTCATGTGCGGTCACGCGCGTGACGGACGCGTCGCAGCCGCTGACGTCAAAGAAGACGGCTGGACGCAACTGAAACTTGTCAAAGGCGCATAGCCCGAGGCGAGTGACGCTGATCGTGAGGGACTCGGTGATGGGGGTCACTGCGGTGGCGTCCTGGTCGTCATCGAGTTGAGGGACAGACGACGCGGTGGTGGCATTGCTCATCGATGTTGGAGCGCGCCGCCGACCCATTTTCAACGCCGCAAACGATCGACTAATGCGCTGCAGCGCGATGGCGCCGCTGCCAATCGTGAGGTTTTCGGCACCGCCGCCGTGGCTGAGGGTGCTAGCGAGGGGAGCAGGTAACTCGACGGCCTTGGAGGATGTCGTCCTGGCATCGAAGGACCTCGACGCCCCCTCATTCGCGGAGATGGCGGTCGGGGCTATGCTTTGGGAGGCTCGCAGCGCCGAGATGATCGTGATGCGCCGATTGGACTCGGCGGTACCATGAAACGCGCGGAGAGCGAAGTCCATGGTGGAGACCACACACCCGATGGCATCCGCAACGGGGTCGGACGCCACGAACACGTCCAAGTGCGCCACGTCCACGCATGCCGAGGTATCCGCGAGCTCCACTGACGTGGTCGACCCGCCACCCCCAAGGGCAACGGCGTCGTGGCCGCTGTCTAATGTGCCGGATAACATCGTGTACTGCACACGGATCAGGTGCTCTAATTCCGGCCGAGCCCCACAGTTGGCACCGCTGGTGTCAGAAGGCGACGATCCCGTGCTTCCCCGAAAGAGGACAAACTCGCTGCTGCTCGCCGCGATCGCCTCTCTCGTCCCTTCCGAAACCCCAGGGTTCGGACGGGAGCCAAGGGAGCCACCACGCACTCGCCGTCGTTGAGGGGCATTCGACTCGTGTTGATATTCTCCAGCGCCCGTCTTCGGCGCCGAATCGTCGGCGACTTTCAGCGTCACCGCCTTGAGCAGCGCAGTCACCCCACGCCACGTCACCTCTTCAGTGGTGACGGCCGCCGTGGGGAGAGGCTGAGTCGTCTGCGAGGCGGCGTTGGCCTCCGCCGTCCGGAAGGTCGTTTCTCCCGTTGTGGAGAAAGTGCAGCTCGCCTCCGACAGGATTAATGCGAGCAGCTTGGGATCGGTCGCGTGGTGGACGTTGACGCGAAGTTCCGCTAATGACACGGTCACTTTTAATGGTGTCATCGTGTGCGAGGTTTCACTTCCGGCGGAAGCGGTCCTGACGACTGCTTGATTCGTGGCAGGCTGCGTCGCCAAGGCACCCTGCGAGCGAGGGACAGCCATGATGGGGCACTGGCCAGTCGGGAAGGCCATTGAGCTGGCAGGTGAGTCGGCATGGTCTCTCAGCCACTGTCGCTCTCGTCGCTCCCGGCGCTCCTCGTCGAGCTTCCGCTCAATGAGCGCGATGGCGGCAAACTTCGATCGTTTGTCCTTCGCGCGGAAAGGGATGAAGTAATACATGATGGGGGCGGATTCGGCGCAGCTTCGCGCCGCCGCCGCCTCGGCGTCACCTCCTCGACACAGGGGGTTGATTGACTTAGCATCGGGATCCCTGGACACCAACAGGGCGAAACTCAAGGGGTCGTCCAGCAACGGGTGGTGCGCGACGACGCGCGTCGATTCGCCGTACGTGGCGATGAACAGGTCTTCTTCAATGCAACGCGCAGCTTCGTCCTCCGACCGTTGTGGTTCGCGGTCATACGGCGACCCCCCACCGACGGCGGCTGCCGGTGCTGCTGCTGCTTCTCCTCCTCCTCCTCGTGTTCCATGTTCGATGCTATGGTTACCACCTCCTTTAGTGGAGGAGGCCTCCGCATCATTGAGATGACCGAATGGACGGTGACGTACGCAAAGTGACGCCGCGCGCAAGTCCAACGCGGTGGCGGCGTGGTTGGCTGCAGGGGCGTCTAAATTCGCCCACATTTCGCCGTTGTTGCGTCCGTGAAAGATGAGCACCTCAGCATCGTGCCAGTTCCAGTTCCGGGCCGTACCGCCGCCGCCGCCGCCGCCACTAAACGAATTCGCAAGACGTTGCTGCGCGGCAGCGTTGTTCTTCGTTTGACGCGACGATGTGTCCTCCTCAGTCGGGCGGCCGCCGTCAATCGCCGCGGCAAACGCGTCATTCTCATCCAAGTAGAGCACGTCGCCGACGATCAGTGAGCACGAGGCCGTGCCGGTGTCTGCTCTCGCCAGGCCCTTGGCGATCTTCATGGCCCCGCCCAGCACGCTGCCCAAAATGGACGCCGTCGTCACGTTCAGGGTGACCATCACCGGTGTGATGTTGGCCACGCCCCGGATTTCACTTGTCGTACTGAGCCCAGGGGACTCAAACAGCAGAGGCGATCCGAGGCTCGATCCTTCCGACGGACGTTGAGTAAGCGGCGAAGTGGCGTGGTAACGTCCTTCGTCGCTTCCGGTAGCCGCGTCGTCGAAGCGCGCGAGGTCGAAAGCGCCACGAACAGTCAACGGAGCAACAAGAAACTCGTTGTGTTTCGCGATGCGTCCGGAAAAAGTTTGGACGAAGGCCAAGTTGACATTCAGGTCGACGACACCGTAGTCTAGGTGCGCGGTGAGTCGAGGGGATCGCTCTGCCGCATCACCACCGCCTATGGCTTCCACACACTCATTCAACTTGTCGCGGGTTGCGGATTTGTCCTTTTTCCGCGGGGCGTTGGCGGCTCGGGCCACCAGGGCGGACACGCGAAGTGTCCCGGTGTCCGCGACAAGTGCGGTGACGCGCGCTGCCAGGGTGTCTTGAGGGCACATCAACACGACGGGGCCGGCAGTGAGTGACAACGTGGTCATCGAGAGGTTTCCCAGGAGAAGCAATAGCGAGTGGAGCTGCGCTTCTGCGTCACCACGGGTGGCGGCGTCCAAGGTTGCTCGACGCTTCGCCATGACGGCGGAGGCTGCTCGTACCACGGCGTCGGCGCGCCGCTGTGCCGATACGGCCTGCTCCACGCTTTGAACGGCCTTGGCGACACAGTCGTCGATGGAGTCGGCGTACAAGGCGGCGGGAATTGTGACGAACTGGGCAAGTTGCTCCGCGAGCGCAGGCCGAGCGATGACGATGAGCGACGCGATAGAGGCATCCAGCGACCCCTCTCGCTCCTCATTCCGCGCCACGCGGACGGAGACGAGGCGCGTCGACTGCGACGAAGCGGCGCTCTCCGATCGCGCGAGCGCAGCGGGTATCACGACCGCGTAACCTTTATTGTGTGCGCTCGCGAACACATCGTGCGAGATCGCACGGGTGCTCAACGTGAAGGAAGCCTGCGACGGCAGGCGCTCGTTGCTCGCGTCTTCCACACCGCGCAGGTCCGTTTCGTCTTCGACGCTGACACTTGATATCAGCAATCTTGCGCAGGCCGCCCCGCCCGGACCGAACCAGGAGGATGCTTCGGTCATCGAACCGTTCCCACCACGTTTGCTACGGGACGAGAAAGAGGAGGAGGATGCAGCCGTGGAGCCGTTCGCATAGGTCGCGGCGATCGACACAGACGACACGGACGCACGCAATAAGCCCCGAACTGGGGTTGACGTTTCGCCATGCGCCGGTCTGGATGAGGCGTGCGAAGGGGTGAGCGGCGGCGGCTCGCCACCAGCCCTACTCAGTGGTACCTTGTGCGACGGGCTGGCGGTCGCCACGCCCGAGGAAGGTTGCGGAACGCGGTCGAACGCGCTCCGGCGCTTCGACGTCGCCGAGGCGGACCGCACGGCATCCTCTCCTCTCCAGAGCAGTCGCAAATCAAACCCTGGGCAGTTCACCGTCACACCGAACACCGGGCGCGGCTCCACCTCATCCTGGTCGAACGTCGCCGCCGCCGTGGTGCCTATCTCCGCCTTCCCACGCTTTTGGCCGTTCACGGGAAGTGAACGTCGCGTCGTCGCCGGCGTCATCGCCGCACGTCGTGTACTGTCCGATGAGGATCGAGGCGACGCACTGGGCGGCGGCTGAGTGTCGTCGCCCACCAGGCCAGCGTCGGTCGTCCCCCCGGACGTCGACGAGGCCATCGCTGCTGACGTCGACGCCGCCGCGCTCGTGCCGCCGTCCTCGACGTGCGACGACGAAGCGTCGGGAGTCGTCGGCTCCGACGCGGTGGCGGATTTGCCTTTGAACATCCACGTCACGGAGGAGGCGACCGCACGCCCCAAGGAGAGGGGCGCGCTCGCGAGGGCCGTCACGGTCCGCGTGGCCAGCCGCCCGGTCGCGGCGACCGCACGGATGCTGGCACTGCCTGCCGCTTGCGCCCGGCGAGCGGATATCAAGCGACGGGTGAGCGCTCGTCGCGTCTCGTACGGCACGATGCCCTCGAAGTCTCGTAAGGCCATATCATGGGCTTCCCGGCGCATTTTCAACACAACGTGAAGGGGCAGCACCCGGACTTCCAGGAGTCGCATGAAGCGGGCATCTCTCCCGCCTTTTGCGATGTCCGGGAGCGGCTCGAGCCAAGTGACCTCGCAGCCACGAACGGTCCGTATCGATCGTCGAAACAGCTCCTTGTACTCCGCGGCCAATTTCGTCATGCCACGCGCGACGCATTGCGCCCTCTTCAGCCGCCGAATCGTCGTGAGCACCGCCTGAGCCGCATAACGGATCCAATCCCGGGCGTGGCGTGGGCCACGACGGTCCACCGTGGGACGGCATTGTCGGAGTCCCCCGAGGACGGCTCGATCATTAAGTGACGCCGCCAATCCCGACAGCACAAGCAACTGCGACTTATCCACGGTGACTTTGACGAGGCTTAAGTGCGCGTCGATCGTCCAGCCGTTCAAACTAGTCGCTGCAAGGCGCTGCAGATAGTCATGCGTCCCGACGAAGTTGGAGGATGGTGCCGCGGTCGTCCCACCGGCACCACCACCCCCAGCGAAGAGGCTCGCACCGAAGGGACCCTGGGCTTTGCCTTGTGACGGACCATGGACGTCTGACGAAGAGGTCGATGACGCAGCGGCGACCGCCGCTTGGCTGCGCTCTGCTGACGGGAGCAGTCGCGTCGTGGCCGTCACCGTGACATGCACCGGTTCGAGCACCCGCCTATCGTTGAAATCAATGGTCATCCCCTTGAGTTCAAAAAACTTTCGACAGAAATCAGCCGGGCAGCGTTCACCCTTGGGCAACTCTTGGCCCAGTTCGTTGACGTTGCATAACGTGACGCTCGGGATGGACATCACGACCTCGCCCGGCGTGTCCTCGACCATCCGCGAAGGGAACACGACTTCGATCACCACGTCCTTGAGCTTGACGACTAAGTTGCGCATGATAACTTCACGAAGGCGATGGACGACGCCACCGCTGCTCGCGCCGCTCGCCTTCTTCTTTTTGTCGCGGCTGGACGTGGATGCGTTTGCCGCCGCCGTGTTCCCCGCGTCGCTGTGGCGAGTGGGAGAGTGGACGCTCCCTGTATCTCCCGCAAAGCCTGGCGGAAGCTCCACATCGCCGCCCGCGGCGGAAGGACCCCTCTTCGACTTGTCTTGCCCCCGTTCAGCATCACCACCGACTCGTCGGTCATCGTCGTCCTCTTCATTACGATCCGCAGCGGCGTCTGCTCCTTCGCCTTGTTGTTCCGCCATTTCGTCCTCTTCTTCCATCACGGCGAACTCAGCATCCACAAGGTCAGCCTCGAATTGGTCAATCGCGAGGCGTTTCGCCTCCGGGGAGGCTTCGCCTGCTTGCTGAGCGACGGCCGTTTCGGGTGGACACACACTGCAGCGCGCAAACACCCCTTCCAGCACGAGGGTCACCGGCTGGGTGTACAAGGCGGTCCACGGTATGGTCAGCGTGGCACTGGCGATGGAGCTGCGTTCGGTGAGCAGAGGAAGACTCAATTTGAGCAATGCATCTCGCCGAAGGGAAGTGTTTTTGAGCGACACTTCGCCAGTCCACAAACTGCCCGAAAAGGAGTCGGCGTTGAGGCCTTCGATGTACTGTCCCAGGACGCTGCCGATTAGGGACGCCACCGGCTTCAGCAGCATCAGGAAAAACAAAAAGGAACGACGACGACGACGCTAATTTAACAATTGAAGGTCCACAAGTCGCGGCGGCGCACCGTCGGATTACGAGAGGGATTTGAACACCCCCTTTTTTTGTTGCTCTTCGCCGGTTCGAGCTTCGTCAAGTTTTTTCCCCCTCTCGAGCGTCCGAGTGGGGGGGTTTCGAAATTGCGACGAGACGACGGAAATATCGCACGACAGTATGCTGGCGTCGATACTAAAATGCTTCACGCCTTTATTGGTACAGAGTAATGAGGGGACAGAGATAGAGACAGAGAATGAGAGGGGAACCCGTTCCAACCGGTTGGGCCGATGAGACGTGGAGATCTCGGCCCTTGGCTGGTGGACTCTGAAGTGAAGGGAGGAGGGTTTGCAAACCAGCCAGACCCACGGTGGGATGAGCATGTCGCCCTTCATGTACTCGCTCGACGAATTTTCGAGAGGTTTGAGGAATACAGACTGGTACTGACCTTTTGGCCTGTGACACGGAACCCCTTCGCCAAAGCCTCAGGGTCCGGTAACAACAGCCGACGCGGGCAAAAACTGTTTTGAAAATCGTGTCAGGAAAAGTCAGCGGTCGCGACCGCAACTCGTCAATGACGAGTGACTAGTGCTTGGCGCCAAGAGCGTTGCAACGCGGTCCACAGCTCCCGTGCCTCATCGCGCGCGTGCGTTTCACTCCACGAAATGCCCAATCTCGTCTGTCGGTGTTCCTCGCACAAGCGAAGCAGCTTCCCAACCAGGGCAGCCTTCGTCACTTGCGCCGCCAAAACCGATCGATGCGGTTGTTCGATGAACTGCAGCCACGCATTGCACTCCTCTCGCCGTAGCAATCGGCGGCGGTCTGCCTCGCCGAACCTCTCCGTTGCGGCCAGCCACTCATCCCAATACTCGGCCACCACCCCGGCTCGCCCTCGATCGCCGGCCTCGGCAGTTTCATGACGGAGACGCTGTGCTTCTCGTGCACGCGCCGCCATGGCGTAGGTCGATAGGGCAAGCCGGATATCTTTATGCGACGTCGAAAGATCTCGTTGTGCCTCCAGGGCCCACTCCGACCGTTCCCGCTCTTCGGCTTCTTCAAGATTATCACGTCTGGCAAGCAACAAACGTGTCTCGGACTGTTGACGCACGGCTTCGTCCTGCAGAATGCCTTTCCACATCGCCGCTATGACTGCGCGTTCACTTAGACTCGCGTCAAACAAGGCGGAGGCGCGCTCCATCCATTGCGACGTCCATCGTCGTGTTGTGGCCCTCCGGTCCTCGGAAAGTCGCGCGAAATGGTCCTCCCTCGCCATCTGTCGCATAGCGTGCTGCTGATGGGTGACCATTCTACGACCGAGTCGCTTGCTCGTGATGCGATCCGTCAAGTACGACGTGTACGCCCTGCGCCAGTGACCGCAATAGGATTCAAGCGCTAATTGATCGGCAGCGACCACGGCTGCCGGTCGTCGGTCCAGCTTCTGTCGTTCGCGCGCGGCGTGTCGCGTTGCCGCCCTCCATTCATTACCATGCAGCCGATGCAGACGCTCACGGAAGGTCGACTCGACGCGCTCGTCGGTCACGGCGGCCTCCGCTACGATGGCAGCCCGGCGGTCTTCCTCCGCTTGCGCGACGAGCGTCGGAGTCCACTGCAGCGACGGTTCTATCGACGACATCTCTCAATAAGAACGATCGCGAAGCGTGCCAACGGGACTGTTCTTGTCGTCACGACCGTTTCTTCCAGGGCACGCAATTTTTTCGGAGATCTTGTCGCCCGCTCGTGATTCCCTTCTCGCTGGTCGAGCTGAGCAAAACGGTGAAGAGGAGACTATGGGAGGAGAGGAGATGTACACCGTCGGCACGCCCCGCCCTCTGCAGGAGGTATAGCCTCTACGGTTCTCAAATCAATTTGCTCTCGACGTCAGCAGCCGGTAGTCCTTGTCGCCGAGTTCGATGCCGGCACCCAAAATCATGGCCTTAGTCTCTGCTTCCGACACGCACAGGCACGCTGACGGCCGATCCACCCTCGGCGCATTTTTTTCGATGTTTCGGATCGCCTCCGCCTTACTCACAGCGGCGCCAATGCCGCCCTCGGCCAGCGCGCTGGCAAGCGCGGACTGCGCTTCAAGCCTGCGAACGGCGTCGGCGATGATCTTACGTCGTACCGTGATTTTCGCGTAGTACTCATCGAGTTGCGCAAGATGTCGCTCTTCTCGCTCAGTGATAAGGTTCTCCAAAAGGATGGACTTGGATTTCGGCAATAAGGAAGTCAGTAACGTCTTGCGATGGACCGTTTCGGACAAAAGCTTTTGATTGTCTTTCAACATTTGCTCAAACACGTGGCGGCGGCTTCTGATCGCCGCGGCCAACTTGGCGTCCAGCACGCCGCGTTCCTTGAACAGTTTCGCGACCTGTTTGTCAATATTGCCGAGCTCCCTCTCCAACACGGTGTTGAACGTCAGCTCCGCCCCTAAACGACGCAATCGTCGCATCATACGAACGGATCTGAAGTGCCTTTGCAACTTGACGACGTGATTCCGCATGATTCGCAGGGTCAAGGCGAACTTCACCTTGATGAGATTCATCGACCGAAACCAGGTCGTGAGCAGTGCGGATGAGCGCCGCACGCGAATGACGCGCAGGTTGGATCGGTTGCTACGCCACCAACGCTGGAGAAACATAATGGCGAAAATGGACTCCGAGAATAGCTTTAGCACCGCGGAGCCTCGCCGGCCGTGCAGCGTCAACTTCGACTTGCGGCCTGAAATCAGCGTCGCCTGAGCGGCACGAGGCACGATGACGAGGGCCGTTAGGATCGCGCGGAACAGAGCCGCACGTTCCTCCGCGCGGCGGCCACCCTGGTGGCGATGCACGAGTCCCTTTGCCGCGATGCCGTTCATGCGGGTATCCTCGGCCTCGATCATTCGGCGCCATCGGTGCTCCTTCTCATCCAAGCGATGTCGATGTCTCTCTTTGGCCGCCTCTTCAACGGCGTGAATATGCTGGAAGTATTCCACCCGGTCCACTCGACGTCGAGGGCGCTCCCAGCGATGGATCGCAAGCACATTGCGGCGGACAATATCGCCGTCCGCGACGCTCTCCGCGTCGTCCGTCGTTTCGGCACCACCCGATGGGGTATGTCCGGCAACGTTGCCTTCGTCGTCAGAGTACGCCGATCCATCTGACGAAACCGGACGGCCAGAAGCCGGCGACGTCGATTTTCTGCGCCGATGGCCCCTTCGTTCACGCCGCAATTGCTCCTTCTCCGCGATCATATCGTCCACTTCGGAAAAGAATTGATTTCGCTGGTCATCGAAACGGCGAAGAAAGTCGACCCGGGCCATCAGGGGTCGATCGCCAAGGGCCTCGCGCACCGGCAGGGGATCGGCCCCATCGGTGCCCTTGACGATGGCCTTGACCAGCGCAAGGTCGTCGGTCGACGGAGCGGCGCCGGCGCCGCCGCCGCCTACGCTGGTGGGGCGCCTGCTCATGCGGCGGTTGGAGTTTTGGCTGGCGGGTCGGTCGCCATGCGTGATCAGCGTGGCAACGCGGGGCAGCGGTGTTGATAAGCGCCGAGGTAGGTCGCGGATGCCTCCGGCTTGCGGTGACAGGGATGAAGCTTTGGCAAGGGTGAGCTCCGGCGTGGCCGCAGCCCGGAGAGGTAAGGCACGACGTGCTAACGTTGCCCCCCCGGACGACGCGGTGAGAGCGAACGTGTGTCCATGTAGCGGTGAGTCACTACCGTCGTCGTCGCGTGCCTGAATCGAAGATACTTCCTCGTAAGGGGTCATTCCAATCCTCTGGTTGCCGAACTGAGCGAGTGCACGGCGGACCGTACCGCTGCTCCCGCTGTGCATCCGACTCCAAATGGCGTGGTTCGCTCGAGCCACGGGAAGGCTGAGTGACGCCGACGTTCCCGGGCGACTGCGGCCCGTCGTTGTCAGCGCGCCCCAGGTCGCCGCGGTCCCGGCCTGCTCCTCCGTGACGGACGATCCTCGGCGTTTCAGGAGCTGTAACGGTGAAGCGTCCCAGTCGACATCGGCCACGCCAGGGACCTTGTTGACGTCGCCTAGAAACATGGATGGTGGTTGAGCGGACAGACGCGAGGCGGCCGCGCTCGATGCCGCGATGGCGCCGGCGAATTCGATTCGGCGAGCTTCAATGGCGGCAGCAAGGGCAACCGCTTTTTGTGCATGGCTTGTCTTGCCTCGCCGTGCCGATGGTCCCGACATTCCCAGTGATGGAAAGACTGTGTGTGTGACCCGCTGACATAGGAGGGAAAAAAAAACTCCTATCCGCGTTGGCGGCTAATGGCGTGAAGAGTCTACATTTTCGAAGACCACCATGCGGACCGTGACGCCGGTAATTGTGTGTGCTTTGTGGACGAAAAAAACATTGCCGCATGCATTAACTTGGCGCAAGCGTTGGAAGGCTCCATTGTGTCACCTCGGGTGCGGACATTTCAAACCGTTGGAATTTGAAATCCCGTTTCGCGCACGACTCCGAGCGCAATGTCAGTGATGCGGAACCGCACTTCAAGGCACTTCGGCGAAAGAAATCGAAGTCCCGTAACTTGATAAGAGGCTAGTTGTCCGGCACTGTTCGGGGAACGAGAAGTTGATTTGCCACCGGTTCCCATCAGCATAATGGCAGCGGCATCGACGTCCACGGACAAGTAGCGTCCAGGCCCTCCACCGACGGCGGCGGCGCCATCGTCGTCGCTCACAACCGGCAGGAGCCTGGTGAGCAGCAAGAGGGTTTCGTCGGACCAGCGAACGCCTTCGACGGTGGGTCGGCTCCGCTGCTCTGGTGACGATGACCTCGATGAATCGTCCCCTCCCGTCGTCGAGACCTCTCTCACCGCGGATGACGAACGACTGGTGTCTTTGCTGCCTCCTCCCGCAAAGATGGCGTCACGCTTACTCGGAGAAATGCCAATGGTCCTCGTCAGGCCGTAAGACGTCGGGCCCGCGACGGACACGACAGCACTCAAGAAAGATCCAAAGCTGCGCTGGGGAGAATAAAAGTGGACTTCCGTGAGACTGCCGAGTAACACGATCACGTCGTCGGGAAGCGTGGGCGAGAAGCGCACGGCCGCCACGCCGTTGAAGTCGACGCCGTTGCCGCCCGCCGTCTTGTCGTCGGAGGATGCGTGGCCCATCGACGATCGGGGGGCGACGATCGTGATCACCGCTGCTTTGGCGGTTGATTTCACGTCGTAGAGCACCACCTTCCCATCGTCGCCAGCGGCAGCGGCCACGCGTTGCGTCTCGTGGCTGCAATCGACTCCGGGCAGCACGGCCGCGGCGTGGCGCAGCAGGCCGCCCACCGCGTCGCGGCATTGGCGCCGTGTTGCGCCACTTGGAGCATGCGGATCAACGCAGTGCCACGCGAGCTTCAACGCCGCATGAATACCACGCTGAAAGCGCTGGGCGTCGATGTCCACGGCGCGGCTGAGGGCATTCAACGCCACCTCCAAAATTTTGTTGCGATTGGCGCCTCCGTTTGCCGGGGAAGAGTGGTGAAAACCGGTGATAAGCGCGGATAGTGGCGCGGGCGAGCCCAGCTCAATCGCCATATCGACAAAGCCGACAATGTTGGTCAGAAGCGCGACGGCCAACGTTGAGTAAAACAATTCCAGCCGGCGAGCAAGACACGCCGTCCCACCCGGCGGCGGCGAGGCGCCAGGGCTCCCACTGCAAATCGACATTACCACGGCGTCCGCGGCCGCGACCCGCTGGTCTAGCAACGCGTCCAATGGAGCCGTGTCAAAACGTGATGATGTGCGGTATTTCGCAAGAAACGAAGCTAAAAAATCGCTGCCGTTGTTGCTCGCGCCCGTCACGAAGGAGTCGGCCATGCAGCGACCTGCGGTCGATTCGGCATCCACGATCCCCGTCGTCGTCGCTCCTTGACGAGAGAAGGGGCCGTTGAGCAGGATGCTGCTGCGCTCGGAGGCCGGTGTGATGGAGGAAGTCCATTGGCCGCCGTCGTCACCGTGGTCATCTTCGCCGTCGCCGTCGTCGGCATCCGCATCATCGCCTCGTGTCGTCTGCCGACCACCATCCTCTTCCGTCAAGTCAAGGATCGTGTCGATTTCGGCGCCACCGGCAAACACGATTGTCGAGCCCCACGGCACAGCGGCTGTCCCCGACCCGTTCGGCTCTGCGACTCGTCGGTGCATATCTTCAAGCTCGTCTTCGGTTCTCGCCACGAGAACGAGCAACTTGGACATGAACGCAGTGCGCAGTCCCTGGATGACCGGACTTGATTTGTTCCAGCGGGGCCATACTTCCTTGAGCAACTGACACAGTGCGAGGTCGGTGACGCACTGTTCCTCCTTCGTTCCGAGCCGCTGAACGGCGGCCGAGATGATATCGAACGAGGCGTCGACAGCATCTTGCGATGGACTGTGCTGCCGCGTGGCGTCAATTGTGTCCCCCGTAATTCCTGCCACCATTCCATGGGGAGGCACAACGTGTTGCGCCGCAAACGTGCAAAACGCAAAGGTAAAACGTCGGCGCGCGATGCTGCGGTCCGCTGCGGTCGTCGGTGGAGGACTGGGCGCGGTGCCTCTGACCGCACCTCCCACGCCGCCGGATGACGCCAATTTGGACGCCGAGGAGGGCAACGAGGAGCGCTGCATGCCGCACAGCGGCAACATGACCGCTTCCAACGCGGCGAACGGGAAGGCGAAGCTTCGACACACGAATCGCAACACGTTGAGGGCGGTGCGAGCGATGGGTAAGTACCGCCCCGTGACTAAGTCACCCAGCTGGACGATCAGTTCGACGATGGTACGATTCCACGCGTCCGCCGTCCCTTCGGCACTCGAGCCCTCTCGTGCGGGACCACTGGTCGGCGCCGACCGCGAGGCCATTGTGGCAGTCAATAACGCTTGCAATACTTGTTCGGCGTGTTGGCGAAGAATTCCGAGGCCGTCTTCGTTGTCGTTCGGCAAGGCAGCTGCGGGCTGAAGGCTGCTTCGCAGCGGGGGTAGAGATGCCGTCATTTGTGATCCGTCCCGCGCTGCCTTCGTTGTCATCGTCGTCGATGTTTGCGTCGCGGCCACTGACACCGCTTTGGCCATCAGTACCTTCCAGCACATTACCTTCGCCGCCCGTCGAATAGCAGCGATCGGAATGCCAGACTCCGGTTCCAGGGGAGGTGAGGAGCTGGCCTTGGCACTAGGTACGCGTAGGGTTGACAGTGCGAAGGGCAACTCTCGCATACCCACGGGTCGCAGCTGCGACGCACCAAGCACACGAACGATGGCCGCCGGTGGAATGCTCGTCGTCGCGGCTGTGCGTTCGACCTTGCCTTCGGACAACGCCAGGAGCTCGTGGCCCAAGCATCCAAGACGAAACCGCAACGTCGCTGCATGGCCACAAACGGCGCCGGACCGCCTGCGGTGCACGGAGAGCAAACAGTGGTGGTTGAGAGGGTACCGTTTTGCCTCCCTGTCATCCGCCAAAAGCCACCCTTCTCCAACCGGCCGCAAGGCGTCCCAAAGCGCGCGTTCGAGGCTCACGTGCGACACTTGCCAGCTAGTCGTTGTGTCGCCACTACTGGTGATGGTTCCATGGCGAGGCGACGCGCTGCTCGTCGCGACCCAGCCCCGTCCAGGGACCAAACGATGAACGTCGAATATCGCCGGGCCGTTGTAGAGCTCGGCACCGTTGTCCAGATGCCACATGCGAGTGGCGACCGTGACGGCGTTAAACACGTCAAGCCGGTGACCGAAGAGATCGGGTGCGCTCGGATCGCACACGTTGAAATGGGTGCTACTGACAAGTCGGGCGCGCGCATCGACCACCGTGAGCCATTGCGTGCCGCCATCCAGGCCGCTCGATCGTTCGACCTGCACGGCAAGTGAGTGGCTGCCAGTGCGCCCAAATCCCTGTGCCGTTCCCGTCACGTTGTTCGCGCAAGCGGCGATCCTTTTCTGCAGGAATCGGGGCAAGCGGGGCACAAGCTGACGAAGGGGACCGGGCATGATGGACACAGGCGGGATCTGACCACCGCCGCCGCCGCTGCCCGACGTCGCCGCAAGTTGGTCGATGAACATGGAGCTGCGCATGAGCACATCCATCGTCGCGGGGAAGAATCGCAGCAAAAAGAGCTCCGCTGCGGTCAGGCGCAGCACGCTAGCAACGTGCAAGTAGTCGTCAACCACCCAGGGGTGCCCTCCGGGGGCGAGCGGCGACACTTTGCCCTCCGGCCGTAAGGGTACCATTAACGGGGAAGGCGCGCCCGACTTGAAGATGAATTCGTATCGAACCACCCCGTTGGAAAGCGCGGCCACCAGCGGCATTGAAATCGACGATGTGAATTGCAGCGTGACGCGACAGCTAGCGTTATCCTTCGCCGCTCTTTCTTCTTCGGAGCCGCTCTGGCAGACGTTGTCGTTGCGAAAAGAAGTGTCGATTTGCGTCACTCCGCCGCGTCCATCAACCACCCATGTGAGGGATGTCGTGCGGTGCGGCACCTGTCCACTGACTCCCTCCGGAAATTCAGTAAACGCGTGAAGTGCCGGCGCGCACAACCGGCAGACAAGGCGCTCCGAGAAGCGCGACGATGTGTCGGCGATGATCGTACGTGTCGGTGCATCCACCTTGGAAATGATTAGACCACGCCTCTGGAAGCAATCGTCCGGGGTGGGGGAGGAACCTTTTTCTTCGCTCGGCATTGCCCCCCAGGGGCCGCAAGTGGTCGATCCCACCTTGACGGGAACATGGCGCCATTCCAGCATCACGCAGTCGCCGTTGGTGCAACCGGCCAGCACCGTGAAGGTCGCCTTTGCGTCGACAAACTCGGATGGGACAACCGGCAACGACGGCGACACCGACTGGGCGTTGATGTCTTGCTTCCCACCTAGGGACGTGGGGATATCATAGCGCACATGTAAGGGCACCAACATGGTCGCGCTGCCAGGATGAAGCAAACTCAGGGCGCTTCGACTCTGCGCTGGTAGCCACAAGTCCGCGAGGACGACCGCACTTTGCGCGTCGATCCACCGCAGCCGATGGTACACAGTGAAAGGATCCACTGCGACCGCGATGGTTTCCATCGACGAAACATTTTGAGACAAAATGACCATGGATGTGCGCATCGTTGTCGTGACCACTTCGCCCCCCACCTCGTTGCTGCCCGCCACCCCGCGATCAGATGGCGCGCTGGTCCCGAGCCAAGCGAGCGTCGACGCGTGCACAATCGCGTCACTCACGATGGTGGTGGCCCCGGGAAGGAACCTGGGAACTGGACGTAATGCCCCTCCGGTGACCACCCGCATATTTTTCGTGGCGCTTCCGGATAGCGATAAATCGAGCGGACCAGGCGGTGGCGAAACCGATAACGTGGAGCAGGAAACCCCACCTCCTTCGGTACCGCCCGAACCGTGAAATGACAGTGACGTCGGGGAAGATGTTGGTATCGCGGCGGTCGTCTGGGAATCCAATCCGCCAATGGCAACCCACGCCGTCATGGGCGACGAGCCACATCCGCTCAGCAAGTCGATCAGTGCTAGTTCCAGGGGAGAGGCACCGCTTGGTTCGACAGCCGGCCTCATGGCGAGCGCCAGCACGCCGCAAGGCGACGACGTGGACGCATTGGAGTGTGCGAAGGGGTCTAGAATCACGACGGGCGCGTCCTCGGCGGGTGATGAGCGAGGAATGTCCACGACCCACGACAGATCCGATGTCCAGCAGCCCACGGCAGCGGCCGCAGGAGGATCAGTTTTGGTGCGGTCCGCCATGGACTGCGCTGCCCTGGGGGCATTCGTCACGTGATCCATGCTGGCGGTGCCCTCCTCCTGCCTTTCAGTGAACACTGCCTCCCAAACCGTGGAATGACCGTATCCCTTTCCCGACAAGTCGGCGCCCAGTAGGCCGCAGCCCGTCGCATGGACATCAGCCACGGCCACCCGCAGCACCACAGACGCCAGGCCGCCGTGGCGAGCTTCGCCGTCGTCACCATCGCCGTCGCCGTCGCCATCCGCACGGTTCAACGACGGCGTCCATTGTGCCCACAGCCGCGCGATTACGCCCACGGACCAACTTGAGAAGATGGACACGAGGCGCCCTTTGTGATTCACGAGGCCGACTCCCCGCCGCGTCGCCACCGCGGCCCACGGCGATTCGGTCATTATCACACTACTAGGCCCCGGCAGCTTCGGTTGGCGCACAAACGTGGCGGCGCACGGCAAGCATGCATCGCGGTCACCGTCGTCGCCCCACATGTGGCTCAAACAAACGAGGCTTCCTTTGGCTGCCTCCCACGCCGCGATGTGGCCGCCCGTTCTTGCCCCAGCCGCTTCCCCCGCTCCCACAGGTTCCATCACCACGGTCGTCTTGGCTTTGGCGATGAACAAGAATGGCTCCTGCATGAGCAGTAACGACGTGCACTGCACCGCAGCGATGACGCCGCCGATGACAGAAGGGATGGCCGTCGTCGGTATGAAAGATAGCGTCGCATCTTGCAGGCTGGTGACGGACACCGCGCGTGCCCCCAAGTGGGGAAGGGAGCTCACGTCTCCACCGCTGCGGGGGTCGATGATGTACGTGGCGTCGCACCCGAGAGCGACAAGGACGCTGCCGCTGCACTCCAGCGCCCCCTGTGGGGCAGTCGGACCGCCAACGGATGCCGCAAACCCTTTACTGTTTGCTGCTGCGGCTGCCGACAAGGACGACGACGACGGTGACGCGAAAGGATCTTCGAGCGGGCGCCCCATCGTAAACGAGCCTAAGCGTATATCCAACAGCGTGTCCTCGATGCGAACGACTTGCCGATGGCTCCCGCCAGCGTCCGGTGGCACGGCGTACCGTACCGTGCCTTGTTCCTCCTCGTCGACGTTGTGGTTGATGACGTCCATCGACCGAGGCGACGGTGGCGCCACCACGTTGACCAGGCAGCAGACGTCGATGATGGCACGGTGCCGATTACCGGCGGCCACGACGACGTACAGCTTGCCGTCGTCACCCGTCAGTCGCAACAAGGGCGAGAAGAAAGCCCCACTTTTTCCGCCAATGGACGTTCCCACAAGGTCGAGTATCTCTCCGCGGATCGGAACGGTCGCGACACATTCTCCGCTGGTATCCCGATCGTGATGGCGTCGCTGCTGCACGACGACGATGTCACCGCTATGTGGCCGGAGCACCGCCGTGAGGCACAGCCGCCCGTTCCATGAGACCTCGGGGTCGGAGAGGATGACAGTGGCGCCGCGGCCCCCATCGGTGGGTACCGCCACCGGCAAGGTCGAGAAACAGCCGATGGATGTGAGCGGGGCGACCGCGTCTTCTCCAGTGACAAATGTCGCCGTCGATGCGGCCGTGCGCGTCTGGGTTGCGATCGTGCGGTGTTGAGAATCGACAACCGCTTCACTGAAGCACAAGGTCGAAGCGCAATCGACATCAGCAATCATCATTTTGAAAACGAAAGAAATCGGAAGGATGAATCGGGAAGTGCGGGGGGGAGGAAAGGAAAAACCGACTGCCTCCGCCCAAAATCAAAACAATCTCCGCATCGCATTTGTTGGCTTCAATCCGCTGGAAAAGCGTGTGAATTATCCACACACGCGGAGAATAGGCTCTCGCTCTGGCACATCACCCGACCTGTGGAGCATCAGACTCGTGCGACAGGCTTGAAAATGAGTGCGTTCGCTGCGTCAACCCAAACGGAGCACCAACT
>ERZ1292630.1442-Hain-H41-02um-R3-1442-length-23455-cov-8_pt1 | contig 23455 bp, 11 predicted proteins | sample MGYA00564408_ERZ1292630 | MGnify/ENA primary metagenome ERZ1292630 (study PRJEB36523, sample SAMEA6512641) | groundwater metagenome | collected 2019-01-08 | study: AquaDiva: Metagenomics assemblies of 32 groundwater samples
CCCCAAACCCCTCAAGTAGAGTGCCAACTGGCCCCCGATGCGATGTGCAAAAAACTGCCGCAACCCCAATTTCCCCCCCTGTTCGACATCCGTCGCGAATCGACTTGCCAAGAGCCAAAGACAACACACGAAATGATGATGTGTACACGAACAGGGTGCAACGAGGCAACGGCACACTACTCCCAGTACGAGCGCCGTGCTCACGCCTGTGGGGAAGGATTGCATTTGAATGTGTTGTTTGCCCAACCGACGTGCCCACACCAGTCAAGGCGCAACAAAATTTTTGGGGGTCGTCTTCTGATGTTCCGCCGACAACTTCCCCTTTTCTTCCGTTTGGTTGTCGTCGAGTCCCCCAACAAGACACACTCGGTGCACGACTATTGCAAAGCCATCCCAGACTTGACGTTTGGTCGTTCCGACCTGCCCAAGAATACGCAGGACAATGACGTGCAAGTGTTCGCGACGGTCGGTCACTTTCGCGAGCTTGCGGATCTTCCGCTGACAGTGTCCGTCGCGAACACGCCAGGAACCGCAACCTCCGCCAACCAGGTGTCAATCAAATTTGTCGCGCCAAAATGGAAGATTGACGCCAACAAGGAGGGACGCATTGATAACCTCATCGCCATGGTCCAAGGCGGCGTGAAGTCCGCGCGCCTTTCTGAACTCATTTTAGCCACCGACCCCGACCGCGAGGGTGAAAGCATCTCTTGGCATTTGCTTCAGGAGATCAAGTCACGGCTCAAGAGGGAGGAGTGGCCCCGGCTCGCGTATTCGCGGGCTTACATTCAAAGCATCACCAAGGAAGGTGTCGCCGCGGCGATGAAGGATAGGAAGGCGATGTTTGTCGACGAGGACTTGGCGCAAGCGGCGATGGCCCGGCGAGTCGTCGATCAGTGTTTTGGGTTTTACGCCAGTTCGTTCGTCCGGGGCCTCGACAGCGCGTTGGTCTCCGCGGGTCGCGTTCAGACCCCAGCGCTAGGGCTCATCCGCGATCGTCAGACAAAGCACGACTCGTTTCTGCGAACCCGGCAGTCCACGTTCGCCCTCCAGGCCAAAGGGCGGCTGCAGAACGCGACGTCTCAACTCGGCGTGCCCGTGTCAACGACGATCGTGTTCGTTCCGCCGCGCGACGGCGCCATTGACGCCGCCGAATCACCGAGCGCTGCCACAAAGTCTTCGGCGAAGCGCAAGTCTTCCAAAAATAGCGATATTGCACCACCCAGTCACACGTCAGGATGGTCCCCGCCGACCATGGATGTCGCAGCGGCGGTGTCGACTGCGCTGCGACGCGCGACACATACCGCTTCGTCCATCGCATGGAAGGTCAGCTCCATCAAGTCGTCGCCCCGATACGTCGAGCCGCCCAAGCCGCTGACTCTCCAGACGTTGATGCTCGCGGCAGGAAAGGCGTTGCGGATGACCTCCGCGGACGTGGCGGAGACGTGCCAGCAGCTGTTCACGGCTGGACACATCACGTATCACCGAACCGACAGTGAACGCATCGACAAGGCGGCAGCCGACGACATCCGGAGGTTCGTGGCCACGAAATTTGGCAACGAGAACGTCGCTTCCGCTGTCGTCGCGGAGGGCGAAGCGGTCGTGTCTGCCAAGGCGAAGCAGGCGGCGCCCTCTAATGTGGAAGATGCACACGAGGCCATCAGGCCGACCATTATCTCTGTCGAATCGGTCAATGGTGGTGGCTCGGCGCTCTACACGTTAATTCACCAAATCACATGTAGCGCCTTCATGCGTCCGGCTGCCTACGACGTCGCCACCGTGGACATCGCGACCGTCGCACCCGTCGCGCTTCAAACTCTGGTGACGGCAAACGAGAACAATACGTTGGATCAGACCACCATCCAGGCCATTCCGACGTCCGTCAACCTCCGAGCGACGGTGACCTTGCGCCGCTTGCGTCACTTGGGATGGCGCTCGGCAGGAGACGCGGCGCAGCGCGGTAACGCTGCGACGGACGACACCAGCGACGCATCGGGAAACAGTTCAAGCGACAACTCCGACGGATCGCCCCCGTCCAACGCAGCAGCCGATCCGTTCGCGGTGATCGGTCTGGAGGGTGCTACGGACGGAAAGGTCGCCTCGTCGTCATCGGCCATCCTCGCGTTCTCTGTCGACAGTGTCGACGCGGTCGAGCGAAAGCAACCGCCGCCGCCTTTGTTCACCGAAGGCACGCTTATTGAAGAATTGAAGCGAAATGGAATCGGCCGTCCAAGCACGTACCCAACTATTGTCGAAACACTATGCAAGCGCCACTATATCGATCGGAAGTCCACTGCAGGCGGCGGTGACCGGCTCGTTGCCACGGAGGCCGGAGATCGACTCGTGCGTCTTGCCCGCCAAAATTTCGGAAAATTCGTGGACCTCAAGTACACGAGCACGATGGAGTCGCAACTCGACAAGATTTCCAAAGGGAAGGCGAAGTGGCAGGAAGTCCCGTCGGACGTCGTCGAGTCGCTGTTGAGGGAGACGGAGACGGCAGCCCAGGCGTGGTACATGACCATCATCAGCGACGCCAAGAAGTCAGCCGAAGAAACGGAGAGGGCCAGAAAGGTCATTCAACAAAACGTCGTGTTGTCGCTGTCGCCATCGGACACGAACACGTTCCGCGGCGTTCAGGATCGCATGCAGGCGTTTCTGCGGCGACACATTGGAAAGTACGAGGAAGCGCGCCAACTTCTCGCGAAAAAGCATTAGACACGCCTTGGAAGCCTCTTCGCGCAACATTCATAGAAAGAGACGACATTGAAAGCCGTTGGGGTTTCCCGGGACGTGGAGCACTCGGGGAAGCGGCATGAAGGGGGCAGGTTGGGCCCTCTCACTATGTGTTCGTTGATTGTTCTCCCTCACGCCATCTACTCAAGTTGAGTTAGAATTTCAGTGGCATGACCTTCAACCCGGTTGAGCTGGGAAACGGCCCCGGAGGATTGCGGCCCCCTGCTCCGTCCTTGATCGGCAAGCTGCTGCCCATGCTGCGCTCGACGGAAGAGACGCTCACCAAGGCCGTGCTACGCCTCGACGACGTCGCGTCCTGGGACGCCCGGGAAACCAATCATGAAGGGGTCCTCGTTGCCATTGAAGCCGTCGTCGCGAACCGCACCGAGTGGGTCACGACGATGATGAACGGCCTGCAGTCACTGTGGCTGAAGGAGGCGAAGCTCTACAACGACTACAAGGCGTCAATTCACCGGACACTCGCGATTCGCCACGCGGCGGAGCTCGGGTGCATGTTCCCGCGCATGAGAAAAGCGGTCACCGGCGATCGGTCGGTCGCCGTCCGCACCGCGGAGGCCGTGCCAAGTGTTGCCGATCAAGCAGCGCCCGCCACTGCCATGCTCGACACTCATGGAGCGGATGATGCCGCGGTACTCGACGCGCTACGACAGTCCGATGAACAAGCTCGCATGCGAAAACATGCGAACGAGATGGGCTTCGATGCGGATCCGGCGAACACGCGGCTGAATCTCTTGCTGCAACGGCAACTCAAGGAAAAGGGTGTTTTCGTCTACGTGACCGGTGCTCACGCAGAGATGCTGGCGCAAGCAAAGTTCGCCGACACACAGCGCCTCCGCGGCATGCTGAGTCACGTAGAGGTGCAGCTAGACGGGCTCATCGCCAAGATTGAGCGGAAGATTTCGATGGCCATTCAGGCCAAGACACCTGGCCACAGCGCCGCGGCGGCGGCATCACCATCCAACGTCACCCTCGGTGGAGGACGGCTCGGGAGCGCCAACGTCGGCCCAAGTGCAGCGGGGGCCACGAAGGCGTCGAATAGCAGCCGGGGCAGCTCTGCGCGACTCTCGAGCGCGGGCGGTGGCAGCATCCCCAAACGGCCACAGCCGCCTTCTGGCCCCCGTCCGGTGTTGCCACACAGCGCAGATGACGACTGACGGTGCTCGATGGATCCAATCCTTGTAGAAACTGTGAACTGAAACAAGTGCCCAGGAGGAGGGCATCGAATCGAGAAAATCCCACACGCCCGCAACGGTATGAGAGGTTCTCCACGATAAATCAACACTTTGGTCGTTTTTTGGTCGAATAACAAAAGCGAAAAGACACCATCGCTGTTGTCAGATCTTGTTTTTACCACACTCTCATATTCTTTCCCTTCACCCGACTGCACCGACACGCTGGAGGATGTCCAGTGCCGCGAATCCGCACAGTCAAAATCGTTTCGGCGAACAGATCCCGCTGACCACCGTGGAGGGAGCCGCTGGCGCCGGCGACGCCGTTCCATTGGACGGCGCGGATGGCTTTCACAAGCTGTTCCCGACCATTCCGCACAGTGAAACGGTCGTTCACGATTACCAGTGCTCGCTGCTAAAAAACAGACTCCTTCGCGTGGGACGGTTGTATTTGACGCACGTGCGCCTGTGCTTCAGCGGATTGCTGTGCGACCCGGTCGTGATTGAGTGGGATAAGATTACCGACATCACCAAGAAGACCACGCTCATCTTCGACCAAGTGGTGATTACCGCGAACGTGGCGCACGCGAGCGGCGGACTGCCCCCCGCGACGCAGCAACAGGTCTTCACGGGATTCATGAACGGCAGCGACCAGCCATTCAAAATGATGAAGGCGCTGTGGACCGTGCGCGGAAGGTACGCAAGCTTGCCCGCTGAGACCAGTGCCGCGAACCTCGTTGATACCGCGCCAAAGTACCGCTCCGTGCAGCCGCAGTGGGTGAATCAGCCGGCCACGAGCGACGCACCCATCGTGGACGCAGCCCAACCACCGCGGTCGGTCACCCCTTCGAAGGAGCACGCCACCCCAGGCGAACGTGCGTTGTCGCCCGCCGTCGTGCTGCCAGCCCCGCAGCCTCCGGCGTTAGCCGCAAGCCTCGACGCTATCTTGGGGGACACGTCCACACCTCCGACGTCAGAGAATCCGACACCGGCGGCGCACGCGGCAGCAGCAAGCGGAACGTCACTACCGAATGCACCCGAAGCAGCAGTGGATCCTGGGCGATCTACGACGCCCGAAGCTGTCAAGGACACAGCTGCGATCGCGGCTACGGTCGTCGGGCCTGTGACGACTCCATCGCCGCAGGCACCATCTCCGACTTCCAACATCGCGCCCCACGAGGATGGTGGCGAAGCCACGGCACTCCCGCGTGACGCGATTCAGCCCAACGCGCCACCGGGTGGGACGTCGGCGCCCCTCGCGGCGGCACCGGTCGCGGCAACCGACGCGTACGCCAAAGTCTCTGCCGCGGCGGTCGCCGCGAAGCGAAGGCCACCCGTCGTTCCTTCCCACCATCGGAGCCTCTCCGGGGGAGAAGCGAGCGTCACGCCAAGCGGTGATATCGTCCCGATCGTGACCGCCGCGTCGTTCACGTCGGCGACTGCTTCGGCGTCCCATGCTCTGCCCTCGAATCCCCAGACCATCAACAACGGCCCCAACGACATTCTCAAGTTTTTCCCCAACGTGCCGAAAACGGAAGTGGTCACCGATCAGTTTCAGTGCTCTTACGTCTCCGGCGTTCACCGCCTCGGGCGCATGTACGTGTCTCAAGGTTACGTGCTCTTTTCATCCGTGATGATGCAGGAGGGCGTCGCGATTCGGATCCGCGATATCGGCGCCGTCGAGAAGAGCCAAAGTCTGCTCGTGCTGGAAGGGATCACCATCACGTTACGCCCAGGTGCGTCGCCCCCCGGAAGCGAGGCACCGACCAAGTACGAGTTCACCTCCTTCTCGAGCCGCGACCGGGCGTTTCAGCTCATCGTACAGTATCACCATTCTGTGGGCGCCTCAATGACACCGCCAGCGCCCACGAAGCCGCGCGCAGAAGGCGGAGCCCCCATCGCCGCGGCGGCTCCAACGCCGACCGCAGAGACCACCGCTACACCGCCTCCCGACGCGGCGGCAGCTTCCGCAACCACAGCCGACAGTTCGAAGGTGAATTCATCGTCGCGCGTGAAGAAACCCACCAGAATCGCGAAGACGGCCACTGCGCCCGTCGCCGCCCGCTTCAACACCGCGACGAGCCGGCCAGGGGACTTCTACACGGCCGCGTCCACCGATGCATTTGACAACTACGTTACGGATTGGGGCACCGCGGGTCTGAGCAACATCAAAAATTTCCTCTCAACCCCTCCCGTTTGCGCAGAGTTTGATCTTCCGGTGGGCAATTCACTCGCCGATGTTTTTCGCGTGCTCTTCGACGACGATACTCCATTTCTCACCGCGTATCATGCACAGCGGCGCGACACTGACTGCAACTGGGAGAAGTGGCGGCCCTGTGGCGGTATGCCATGCGGGGGCCAACGACAGCTCAAATGCAAAACCGTTGTTCGAGCCCTCGGCGAGACCATCACAAACTTCGTGGAGTATCAGAAATACGCCCTTCTTGCTCTGCCAGAGGGACCAGCGCTGCTCATCCAGTTCAGCGGTCAAGCGCTTGGCGTCATCTTCTCAGAAACCTTTCGCTGTGAAAATTTGATGATCTATCGCCAAAAACCCGGCCCCAGCGGCGAGCCTCAAGTGTCGGTGATCACGTACGGATATATCAACTTTCTGAAGTGGAGCGTCGCAAAAATGAAGATTTCGTCGCAGTGCGCCATCGAGATGCCCATTTGCTACAACAAAGTCAACGAAATGGCGGCGAGTGCGTTGACGGCGGACATGAGTCGTCGACCGTCGAGGTCCGCCGCCGCGGCCGTTGCCGCCGTATCCGATGACGAGGACGAAATTGCTGACAGCGCCGTGAGCCCCCTGACGCCCGCCGTCGCGGCTCACCACAATCCACTCCCGCCACTCCCTGCTGCCGTGCCTCAACCAGCCACCGTCGGTGTGTTATCACCGATCAACGTTGCTGCGGTCACCTCGTCGTTTCCAGCTCCCCAAGGCGTCTACCGCCACATCGTGTCCGCCGTGCTGGCGTTGTCCGCCTATTGCTTTCTCTGGGTACTGTGGGGCGTGTGGCAAGCCGACTTTGCGACCGCTTCTTCTTCGGTTGGTTTGCCGCTTGAGACCGCCGGACCTACGTCGTATCCTCTCGTGTCGGTGGAGGCCGCCAACCGCGTCTTCCATGGCACGGTGCGGCCGTTTTTTGGCGGCGTGGCGTGGCTGCTGATTGGCGCGATCGTCTACGTGGCCGCGGCCTGGGGCTTGCTCCCCGCGATTTGACGCACCCCACTTGTGCTCTCCTCTCTTCCATCCCGAGTTGCAGCTGTACCGCTGTTTTTGCGTTGACCTCCTCCATCTTCGCATTCCCATTTTTGCTCGAAAAAAAACATGCATGGGTAACGTGTCCGCCTTTGAACAATGGAACGTCCATTTGCATCCGGATAGTGACACTGTCACGGTGGGCTGGTTTTCCCCCCAATTGCTTACTTTCTCGACCGAGCAGGCTACAGGCGGTTTCGTGTTGTTTTTTCCTCTTTTTCTTGCCTTGAGACCCCCGATTTCAACATGTCGGCGGCGTATCGAGTAGTAGGCACGAACGCGTTGCGTGGAGCAGTAGGAGCGGTCTCCGTCCAGCCCACCGCGTCGTCCAGTCATCCTGCCGCCAAGGTAAAGATGCAGGAGCTGTTCGAGTACTGGCTCGCGTGTGATGCTGGGCGAAACGCGGTGCAGCAGCTCGTCGACGAAACGGTCAAGTCGAGCAGGGCTGCCGACGTGGCCTCGGCAATGCGAACCGCGAAGTTGTCGACGTCGGGCAGCTCGGAGCCGTCCAGTAACCTTCCCACTCGAGCGGCGCAAGCTGAAGAGAGAGCCGACGACGACGACGACGGGCCAAGAGAGGCGTCGCCCAACGCCAAGATCGACTCGTCATCGTCAACCCACGCCGCGGTGGCGGTGAGCCTTGAGGACATTCCACTTGACCTCGGTGGGTTTCAGCTGGGCCGCCAGCCTCGATCGACGTCGCAGCAGATCGTTGCGCCGCGTGACGGCATGACAGGGCTGCAAGTGACATCCGCACCCCCAGCGGCACTGATCGCGAGGGAACACCCGCCACTGGCGGCGAATCACTTGACCCCGGACGGGTCACGCAGCCCTGGGGCGCGACACCAGCTACTGCTGTCCCCGGGCCGGCAGCGGCAAACCGGCGCGGTTAGCCCACGACTCGGTGCGAACGTCAGTCACGCCGTGGACGAGATGGACGTGGCGCACAGATTGGGTGCCTTGTCGCCAAGAACGGCGGCAATTCGATCGCCGACCAGCAGCGGTCTGATGCCCCCGAAAAGCCCCCTGGAGCAGCCCGTCTCTCAAATGGCGTCCATCCCCTTCTCCTTAGACGCGAACGGCTCAACCGCGGCGGCGGCGACGTCAGCGGGCGGCGGTTGGCCACCGAGCACCACATCGTCGGGCGCCACCGTCGTCGCGCCGCTCTCGAAACCGGGAGGTGGCGGCTCCACTTCTGCCATGGAGGCGCATGGCGTCATGTCTGCGTTCCGGCCGTCCGCCTCACGTTCGCCGTCGCCTCCCAACGCGGTCGCGAGCGACTCCCTATCCGACGCAGAGGACTCTGTGTCTTCCCTGCCGCTGTCCGGCAGCAGCGCGGCGGCGGTCAAACCCGTGCCCGTCGCCACCATGGAACAGCTACCTCAGTTTTACTTCAAACGCGGCCGGCCGGTGTATTTGCCGTCGACGGTATTTGCGACCGTAGCGGTGGCACCATCGGGGGGACCACCCGTGTCGACGAGAGGGCCAGCGACGCCCTCGCCGCTGCAAGCCACAACACTGATGGCGCAGCAAAAGGAGGACCAAGAGCTCTCTCAACTCGGACGCATTTTTGCGCAGTTTGTTGCGGCTCAACAGGCAGCCGCCGCCGCGAAAGCGGGCGGGAGCAAGGCCAGTGGGGCGAAACGGTCAGGAGGGGCCACAAACGGGCGGCCGACGACGTCCTCGGCTGCAGGAGGCATGACCCAGCGACAAGCCGCCGGCCGCATCGTAAATGAGGTCTTCGGTCTCCCTGGAGTGTTCGTGAAGCTCATCGCAGATCGCTTCGTCAATCTCGAAGGTGGCTTTACGCTGCAAAGTGTGCGCACGTACTACGAGAAGTTCATGGCGAAGGTCACACCCGAGCGGCGGATGTTTGAGGCGCTCTTGGGCTGCGGAAAACAACCATCGTCTTCAGTCGCCGCCGGTGGACAGCCGCCTCGCGATTATTTGACGAGGCAAGACTTTGTGCCTTTCGTGGAAACGCTTCTCGACAGCCATCCTGGTCTAGCCTTTCTGAAGGAAACCGACTTTCAAGCAAAGTACTTAGAGGTTGTTGTGATTAGGATCTTCTTCGAGCTGGATAGCCGAGACGTCGGCCGCATCACGTATGAACAATTCGCCCGATCACAGCTACCTGCGGCCATTCGTCAGGTCGATGCCACGGAGGACATCAACAGTGTGCTGGCGTTCTTCTCCTACGAGCACTTTTATGTCGTGTACTGCCGATTTTGGGAGCTCGACGATGACCGAGACATGCTCTTGTCGCCGGCCGATCTCGCCAAATACTATCCCGACGACTCCGCGAACCCGGTTATTATCGCGAGAATTTTTTGCGGCACAGGTCGCAGACTTTCCTGCAAAACGAAAGACAGACTCAATTTCGAAGATTTTTGCTGGTTTTGCATGTGCGAGGAAAACAAGAGCCATCCCCGGGCGATCCAGTATTGGTTCCGATTGCTGGATCTCGATGGGGATGGATACATCAGCGGCTACGAGCTTCAGAGCTTCTACGCGGCGACGCGGGCGAAGATGCTCACGATCATGAGCGAGGCCATCGCGTACGACGATGTGATGAGCCAGGTGATGGACATGCTGAGCTGCGGCGCGGCGCACGGAGCACCACCGGCAAGCAGCGGCGCGAGCACTAGCAGCGGCCGCAGCAGCGGCGCAAAGCCCGCCGCGACATCGCACTTCACCACACTCGGCAGCGCAATTGCCGGCTGGAGGGACGCTAGCGGCTTGCTGCGCGCTGCGCCTCCACCCGGCAACAAGCCGCCAGCCGCTGCCGCCGCCTCTGCGTCTACTACCTCGACGAGGCCCCCGCGCGGCGGCGGCCTGGCGTCGTCCGCGCCATCGGCGGCGGCGGGGCCCAGTAGTGGTGGCGCCGGCCCGCACTACTTGCTGTCGCTCAATCTCATGCGAGCCCTTGGAGGAAGCCACATCGCCGCGGGAGTTTGGACGAAGTCCTGCTTCTCGATCAACGATTTTCAACGCTGTCCTGTGGCCGCCTTTGTCGCCTTCAACATGCTGACCAATGTGACGAAGTTTTTGATCTTTGAGCAGCGCGACCCGTTCGTGCAGCAAGCCACGGCCACCGGCGGCCCGGAGCGGAATGAGTGGGATCGCTTCTGCCGCGCGGAGTATGACCGGATGGCGGCGGACACGGCCGAGGACGCTGGCGCTCAGTAGGTCGTTCAGAGAAGCGCTCGGAGGGCACAATGCAATTGCTTCGTGCTCGAATGTGTCTCGCCTTCGTGCCAGTTCGTTGTCCTTTCACTTTCATGAGGCAAAACCTGCAAATCACCACCTTCTTCCTCCTCGTTCCCCTCTCTTACCATCCGCTCGCCCATACCAGTGTAGAAGGCAGTGACGCAAGCGTTCGCGCTACCCAGTGGGCATCGGCCGGGAACTGGGCGATGCGTTGCATGAAGCATTGCCACCATCATCTGTCGTTGACTGCCCCTTCCTTCCCCCAGTGTTCAGTGTTGAAACGCCGTCGTCGGCATCCGCCCCTCTCCTTCTTTTCCTTCTCCTTCTTTTCCTGCTCGCGCAGCTGGGCCGTAAACAGAGCGAAGGGCGGGCGATGACGGTATCAACGAGAATTCTCCTGTGTGCCGCCACGCCGACGCCCGCGGCGCTCCTCTGGCGAAGCCTACCCGTTCGACAGTGGCAGTCGCTGCCTTGCTACGGTGCCGGTGGGGCCGGCCGCGTCGCGGGGGAAGGCCCACTGCTAGCTAAGCGACTCGACGCGGGGACCTCCGACATTTGGTTTCACGGGGCCGCCCTGGGGCCTCGTCCCTTGCTGGTGCTTCCCGGGTTTCTTCCACGGGCGCCCGCGGATCATCCCCCTTCGGCCACACTGAATGGCTTCCATGCGCTGCTCCAGGCCATGCAGCATCGCCACGGCGCGCTGGCCATCACGTTCGATCAAGACTCCGCCGCAGACGCCGCCGCGAAGGTTGGCATGGCGGCATCCTCGCTGGTGGACCGCGTGGCCGCCTCAACCGCTCGCGGCCAATGGATCGCCGACAACGAGATGGAAGCCGCGGCAGCCTCAGCGGATGGAATGTTGTCCGCCTACTGCCACAAAGTGGCGGCCATGTGTGAGACATTCGCCTTGCGGTACTGCGACGTCATTGCCACCTCGATCGGAGCAATCGTCGCCGTCAAAATGGCCTTACTTTTTCCGGAAAGGATTGGAAGTCTATGCATCATCGACACGCCTTTGGTGACGCGTCGGCAGCTCGAGTATCACAAGCTTCGTCGAGAGATCGGCGTTGCCGCACGATGCGACGCTAGCAATGTGCCGGTTGAAATGTTAGCGGCCTATGCTGCCCAACTTGAGGGCCGAGCAAGTCCAGGCGCATCATCAAGTGAGGGGGAGACGGCCGATGCGTCGTGGATCTACCCGCCAAAACTCACTGTTCACTCGGGTGGCTCGACGGACGATAGAATGATCCTCGACGCGTTGGAGTCCGGCATTCACGCGAGCTGCATCAAGAAGGGCTACGACGCCTTCGCGGCGGTCGATGCGTCGTCGAAGATTGCGACCCGTATGTCGCTCGGCCTGAATCAGCTGTTCAGCGACGATATCCTGCGCAGCGTGAGGCACCCGGTCCTCACAATTACGACGGGCCCATCAGCGTCGGCCTCGGGGTCCGCAAAGCCCTCGGCGGCAGCGGCGGCCACGAGCGACGACGGTGACGACGACGCGACAAAAGAAACCCTCAATGTCCGTCGAAGTGTGACGTTAAAAGCCGCGGACGCCAATTGGAAGACGATCGGCTCACCCGCGGCAGCGGAGGCGGCATCGACCGTGTCCAACTTTTTCCTCCGTTACGATGCGGACGCCGTGCTCGCGAAGCGATGGGCCTCTGCGGCACAAGACATGACGCGGCTCCTGCCCACCAGCCAAGCGGCTTCCGCCGACGCCTCATCATCATCAGCAACTCCATCCACGGAGGACAAACCGTCGAAGAAGGGCAAAAAGGGCGGTCAACGACCCGATAAGGGGTCCAAGGGGCCGGGAGGCGACGGCGCCGCGAAGAAGGCCGCTGCCAGTTCAGCATCGCCAGCCCCTGCAACCGCGGGCCCTACACCGTAACCGCGTCGTGTTCCGTTTCACGTGAGAGATCCACCGTGTCTTGTTAACCACCGCACGCTCCCCGGCCAATTGGTATGACGTTGCAGGAGCCGAAAAAAAACGCGGCGAACTCTGACGAGTGCACGCACCTCCCGTTTTCCCTTCCGAATAAGCAGCAAATAGGTTTTCCCACGTCTTAGATTCGAGGCGCATTTCCCTGCTTTTGCGCTGGTCAATCTTCACGGGGCGCATGACATCGACGTTGGCTGTGCTACCGCTGCCACCGGCAATCTGGCATCAACTCAGGGCTTCGCACCTCACGCAGCCAACAGGCAAGCCGGAGCCCGCCGTGCCATCCGCCGCTCTCGTGGTGCCGATCGGTTTGCACCTCAGCAGACTCGACGCGTGCAACCTTTGTGTCATCGACTCAGGTAGCAGCGACCATCAGGCGGCGGAGCAGCAGCCGCTTCGAACGTCTTGCCGCGTGGTAGCGCTGCCGCTGCTGCAGTTGACCGGCAACACCGCCACCTCTCGTCCGCAAGAGGACCCCGAAGTGCTGCGACGTCTCAACGATGCCCTGTTGGCACATCAAGAAACGGTCGAACGCGAAAGCGCGACGGCGGAGGAAGGCCTGCCCGACGCAGCGTTCGCGTCACCGGCCTTGTGGAACATGATCGCCCCGCATCGAGCTGCGGATGAAGACTTCAGAGAGACGCCCTTGCAGGTCATCTGCCTGCCTGTCACGCTATCCGAGAGGTGCTTGGAGCTGCACTTGGACGTTCAAATCACCGCGGCAGCCACTTTGGCATTGTCACCGTCTTGCTTGACCCCAGAGTCTCGACGCCGGGTCAGCCAGCTGGCGGCCAACGATTGCTTGTCGCTCGAGTGTGACGGGGACGTGGCAGACGAAGTCATGCGACGGTGGGTCGCCCCGCTCTTCCTTGGCCGCTCGGTGGTTTGCGCAGCGGGAGAGGCGATACCGCTACGCAAGGGCATGAGCGAGGCGCCAGGGATCGGGGCCGTTACCATCGTTGCCACGAACCCCTGCGACTCCGCAGTGGTCGTGGATGAACTGTCTAGCGTGCGTCTCGTGACCTTGACGGTGTTCGTTCAGACGTCGGTGACGCAGGTGCCGTCGCCGATTCGAAGCAGTCCGCTTCCTCAACTACGTCATGGGCGTGTGGCGGACAAGGGCATCAACAAGGAGGCTTCTTCCCTCATGGACCCGCGCGCACAGCACGTCGCGTGGAAGAGTGACGGACTTGAGCCAACCGGTGCCGGGGGAGCGGAGCGCGACCCCGACATGAATCGATCCGCGTGCTTTCAACTGCTGCGACAGTGGGGCGACATCGAAGCGGAGTGGCCGGTGGCGGTCGCGCGCCGGATGCTGCGCCTCGGCGACGCAGCCTCGGTAGCTCCGTCACAACCATCGACATCACCGTCGCGCCGGAGGATTACCAGAGACCCCACCGCTGGGACTGCCTCGTCGAACGCCGTCGTGGCCGCAGCGTCACCGTGGGTGCTGGACGACTTCCTAGGCGACGTGGAGCGACGGGCGCTGCGAGTGGCCACGGCGCAGCACGACATCGTCCGCTACCTAACGGGGAATGCGTCCTCGTCCCATCTAGCCCATACGATGCGGGACTGCGTCATGCTGCTTACCAAAGTCCCCGACCACGTACCCCTCCATGTCATCGGCTTCGCGTGCGAGAAACGCGGGGTCCGCGTGCACTCGACATGGCGCGCGCAGGCAACGGGACACGTCTACATCACCTACACCAAACAGTCCCGAGCCGCGGCGTTGTCGCTCATGTCGCAGAGTGCGCGCGATTCAAGTGCCTTCCTGATCGACGGTTGCGTTCCAGACGTGGTCGACCTGCACCACTCCATCGTCGACGATTTGTGTCGCGTGTTGGACTTTGAACGCCTCGAGGTCGATCGAACCTTGGGAATTGTACAAACCGATGTGAACTTCGAACGCATACTGGGCAGCTACTATGACCGCGTGCACGAATTGGAGCACCGGGCGGTCGTACTGCAGCAACGCAGCGGCGAAGAGGCCAGGCGCCCACAGCCAGCATCACGCGGTTCGTTCGCAGAACCATCTTCAGTGACGTCGAGCATTCTCGCGGTGTCAGGGGGAGACAGTTTGGACGCCACCTGGGCGCACTCTCCGTCGCCTCGTCCGCCTCGCGAAGCGTTGGCGTCGATCGCCACCGAGCTGATGACGGCTCGCAGTCGCTCGGACAGCGCCATGCAGAAGCTCGTGTCAAGTCTAGAGGCATCGCGCCGTGCCACGCAGCCGTGGCTGCGCTTTTCCAGCATGCATGATCACCTATCCGCCGCGTGGGGTCGCCACTCCGATGAGTGGTTGGAGTGGACAGGTGGTACGGAAAAGGGGACAGTCGTTGGGAGGGCGGATCTGCGAGCTCTTGTAATGGAAGTTCAACGAGCCGTTGACGCTGAGGCTGGTTTCAACGTCTTCGGCAGTACGCAGGCCGCGGCGATCATGCAGAGTGTGATTGAGCGGACGAAACAGCTGAAAGACGCACTGCAACGTGTCGGAGCACACTACGAAGTTCTTTTTTCGTTTTACAGGAACGATGTGCTTCCTGCCGTGACATGCCGGCCTCCGCTGCTGGAAACGTATCTGGCGTGCACTCGCAGGGCGTCGGAGTGCACCGGTCGTCCCAGCATGGCGGTCGCGGAGTTATCTGCCACTCTGAGAGGTGGAGACTTGGTGACGGAGGGCCAGCACGGAGGCAGTCTCTCCTTGGCCACGTCTCTCGAAGAGGCTGAACGCGACTCGTTTTTCCGACTATTGACGCATGCCGGGGTGGAGTTGAGGATGGCGCCTCTGCCTGGATCCAAGTGACTAGACACACATCAAGCGACGGCGTGGGATGGAGGGCAGGAGCGTCCACTTGACCTCTGCGCCCTGTTTACGATTCGATCATACTCATTTCGTATCCCTTTTAGAAGCAGAATCATCATGAGTCCGTTACATCAGTCAGCGGCGCACCCTCTACGCTGAGCTTCCTTGTGTGACAATCCATTTTCCATCCGGTTAGATATTTTTTTTGGTTTTGCATCAATGTTCAACGCCACCATGGGCGGCACGATGGCCCCACGGCCACAAACCGGCAGCGGGGGTACGACGCTGGGTAGACTGCAGCAAGTCGTGCCGGAAGGGGCCTTCACCCAAACCGTCTACTCGCTGATTCGCGACCACCGGTACGATGAGGCCGTCGAAATCCTCACCGTGCAGCTGGAAGGCAACTTTCCACGCAACCGCGCCGCGATGTCTCTGATCGCCTACTGTCTCTACCACATGGGTGATTACAGCGGTGCCGCGAACATGTACGATCAGCTCGCCAAGCTCTGTCCCACCGTGGAAGAATATCAAGTCTACCATGCGCAGAGCTTGTACAAGGCGGGCGTGTACGCCGACGCCCAGAAGGCCGCATCCCTCATCGAAAGCGACCACCATTCGCAGCGGCTCACGAAGCTGCAGGCGGCGGTTGCGTACGAGCAAGAAGAGCTCACACAGACGAAGGCGCACTTAGAGCACTGCGCAGCCGACGATCCCGACGTCATCGTGATGCATGGCTGCGTGCTATACAAGGAAAATCAATTCGACAAGGCCTTGTTGAAATTTCAGGAGGCGACAGGCGCGCTCGGCTTCAGGCCGGAACTCGCCTACAACGTCGCTCTCAGCTACTATCGCATGAAGCAGTACGGCCCGTCTCTGAAACACATCGCGGAAATCATCGAACGCGGCATCAAGGACCACCCCGAGCTCGGGATCGGAAGCACCACGGAAGGGTTAGAAGTGCGGTCGGTCGGCAACACGCAAACGTTGCGAGAGACCGCGTTGGTGGAAGCGTTCAATCTGAAGGCGGCCATTGAGTATATGATGAAGAATTACTCCGCGGCGAAGGAAGCGTTGACGGATATGCCCCCTCGCTCGGAAGAGGAGCTCGACCCCGTCACCCTCCACAACACGGCCATCGTGAACATGGCGGAGGACCCATCGGGAGGCTTCAAGCGCCTCAATTACTTGCTGCAGAATCCCCCTTTCCCAGCCGAAACGTTTCAAAACCTCCTGCTGTTTTACTGCAAGTACCAATACTTCGACCTCGCCGCAGACATTCTCGCGGAGAATTCCCACCTCACCTGGAAGTACCTCAGCGGAAGGTCGCAGCCTTTGTACGACTTCCTCGACGGTCTCATTACCGCCCAGTCGTCCCCGGCAGAAGCTTACCGCAAGTTCGACATCCTGTCGCAAAAGCACATCGACACGCTCCGCAAACTCACGAAGCGGATCCAAGACGCCAAGGTGCAGCACGACACGGAGGGGGTGCGTCGCGCCTTGAAGGAGTACGACGAGGCCCTCGACGAGTACATGCCCGTGCTCATGGGTCAAGCGAAAATCTACTGGGACATCGAAAACTACCCCGTCGTTGAAAAGCTTTTCCGTCAAAGTGCCGAGTTCACGTCAGAGCACGAAGTGTGGAAATTGAACGTCGCGCATGCCTTCTTCATGCAAGAAACGAAGTTCCGCGAGGCTATTCGTTACTATGAGCCGATCGTGGAAGGGCAAGCGGAGAGCATCCTCAACTGCAGCGCCATTGTCCTGGCCAACCTCTGCGTCAGCTATATCATGACGTCGAACAACGAGAAGGCCGAGGACATCATGCGGCGCATCGAAAAAGACGAAGAGCGCCTCAGCGTGAGCGAGCCGGACAAACAGCCTCTGCACTTGTGCATTGTGAACCTGGTCATCGGCACACTGTACTGTGCAAAAGGTAACTACGAATTCGGCATTTCGCGAATCATCAAGTCCTTGGAGCCCTACCACCGGAAGATCATGACGGACACGTGGTTCTACGCCAAGCGCTGCTTTCTCGCCCTGGCCGCGGCGCTCGCGAAGCACATGCTCATCCTGAAGGATCAAACGTTCGACGAAATTCTCAACTTCCTCGACATGGCCGACACGCACGGTGCCAAAGTGCCCGCCATGATGCACGCGGACCCGTCCAAGCAGGACCTATCATCCCGCAACACGGTCAGATACGAAGCGCGCATGCTGAAGAAATTGTATCTGAGACTCAAGGACTCGTGCTGAGCCCCGTCCATCAACAAGACCGTTTCATTGTCTACTCCGAGACCGTGGCGTTTTGTTTTATGTGATTACCCCCGGCTTGTGTCCCGCAGCGGACAGTTCCGGGATCGCGCGCCGATAGAATTCCCCCGCATGTTTTGGGTGGTAGAGCTAGTGCGAAAAGAAATGGAGGCTGGAGGCGTACGCCCTTCTTGTGTGTCGAATGCTAGGGCAAACACAAGTGCCACGGCGTCATCGCCCCACCCTTCTCATCACAGGCGTCCGTCGCAATCGCATGTCCCTTTTTTTCTGCGACTCGCTCCCTTTGACCTCAACTGAATTATTACCACAGCGCCACGGTTGTCTTTTGCACATCTCTCATAAAATGTCCGCTGCTGACTTCGACAAGGCCGTCGCGTATGTCCGCTCATTGCCAAAGGATGGTCCAGTTCAGCTCAGCAACGCGCGCAAGCTGGAGTTCTACGGCCTCTTCAAGCAAGCCACCGAAGGTGAAGTCCAAGGAGGGCAGCCGTGGGCGGTGCAAATCGAAGCACGGGCGAAGTGGGACTCATGGAACTCCCGCAAGGGCATGTCTGCCGATCAAGCGAAGGCAGAGTACGTGAAGCTGTTGACCACCGCGACCGCCGAGTTCAACGTCGACTGGAGGGCTGCCGCGTGAAGCAAGTGAGCTGTCGTCCAATGTCAGTTATGCGCAGCGTGCAAACGGTGCTCGTAAAAAAACGTGGTGCTCTTTTAACACGACGACCGGAATTCGGGGGAATGTCAAAATCACGTCTCGTTGTGGTCTGCGGAATGCGATGTGGTCGGTCGCAAGCCGCCGCACGAATGTTTGATGTGCTCTCTGCCTTACAGTGCCTTTCTTCAGACCGACTTCCCCTTCCCCCCTCCCGCTTTTCCTCCTGGCCTGATCATCAATCGCCCCAACAAAAAAAAAACACCCGTTAGCTTATGCCGCCAAAAGACTCCAAGAAATCGGAGGGTGACCCGTCACCATTTGGCCTGTCAACGGAAGAACTATTTGGCTTCGTTTCCGATCGCGAGGAGGGCATTAAAAGTTACAAGTCGTACGGCGGCCGCGCACAAAACATCGCAGGGCTGCTGAAGACGGACGTCGTGGCTGGTCGCAGTGACACTGCGGAATTAGAGAAAGCCCGCCTTGCTCAATTTGGACGGAACGTCCTTCCCGAGGCGGACGACGTCACCTTCTTTGGGCTCCTCGTCGAAGCTCTAAGCGACAAGATGGTGCTCATTCTGATCGCCTCAGCCGTGTTGTCTCTGATTCTGGGCCTCACCGTTCCAGACCCTCACACCGGCAAGATCGACTGGGAGCATGGTTGGGTGGAGGGAAGCGCGATCTTGGCGTCCGTGTTCATCGTGGCGATGGTGACGTCCATCAACAACTACCAGAAGGAGTTGAAATTCAAGGAACTCTCGAAGGCGGTGCCGCCAAACTTGGTCCGCGTCGTCCGCAAAGGTGCGGTCGCGGAGGTGAAGGACAACGACCTCACTGTCGGCGATGTGATCTTTTTAAACGCCGGGATGATCTGCCCGATCGACGGCGTGCTCATCAAGGGCCAAGGCTTCAAGATGGATGAGAGCACGACGACGGGCGAGAATGACGACCTCGAGAAGACCGTCGACTTGGATCCTATTTTCCGCAGCGGCACGAACGTTCTCGAAGGAGAGGGCTACGTGCTGGTCACGGGAGTCGGGGAGCAGTCCCTCGCCGGTCGCATCGCCATGTCGGTGCGCGGCGAGAAAGAGGACACGCCGCTGCAGGAAAAACTCGACGGATTGGCAGATCAAATTGGGAAGCTCGGCATGGCCGCTGCGACGCTCATGTTTGTGGTCTTGTCCGCGCGCGAGTTGTACCGCACGTACGTCCTGAAGACTCAACCTCTCAACATCAAGAAGTTCCTCGACTTCCTTGTGACGGCGATTACCATCGTCGTGGTAGCCGTGCCCGAAGGTCTCCCGCTCAGCGTTACGATCGCCCTGGCCTACTCCGTCAAGCAAATGATGCTGGAGAACAACCTCGTACGCCACCTGGCCGCCTGCGAGACCATGGGTTCGGCCACGACCATTTGCACAGACAAGACGGGCACCTTGACACAAAATGAGATGACGGTCATCAAAGCGTTCATCGCGGGAAAAGTCGTCGAACTCAACGGCGACCGCAAGCACGACATCGACTACTTGCAACGTCACCTCATGCCGGTGGCGTCGCGCGACCTTCTCGAAAAACTCACGGAGGGCATTTCCGTCAACTCGACCGCCGCCAAGAAAGGCACCGACCTGCATGGGAATAGCAAGTACACGGGCAACAAAACCGAACAGGCGATGCTCATCTTCGTCGAGAAGTTGGGCACCAACCCCATGCAAGAGCGGGTTCGCCACGGTCTCGAGAACGTCCAGGCGTATCCTTTTACGTCCGCTCGCAAGTCGATGACGACGTGCATCCGCTTACCCGGTGGAACGATGCGCTATCACATCAAAGGGGCATCTGAGATCGTCTTGGAGACCTGCTCGAACTACTACGCTGGCACTGAGGTGCGTCGGCTGAACGACGACGTGCGGCGAACGTACATGAACACCATTAACGACTTCGCCCGGCGAAGGCTTCGCACGCTCGCGGTCGCCTACTCGGACGTCAAGGGCAAGTCCGAGTTCGACAAGGATCCCGAAATACCGCCGGAGCTCACGCTGTTAGGCATTCTCGGCATCGAGGATCCCATCCGGCCGGAAGTCGAAGGCGCCGTCGGGCAGTGCAAGGCGGCCGGCGTCGTGGTCCGCATGGTCACCGGCGATAACAAGACCACCGCCATCAGCATCGCCAAGAAGGCAGGCATCTACGGAACCGTGTACGCGGGTCGCGCGCTCGGCGAACCCGGGCTCGCCATGGAGGGCAAGCACTTCCGCGAGTTGGCCAAGTCCGCGTCGCGGTTGAACACCATTTTACCCCGGCTGCAAGTTCTCGCCCGAGCGTCACCGCTCGACAAAGAGATCCTCGTCAAGTCGTTGATGGAGCGAGGGGAGGTGGTCGCCGTCACTGGCGATGGCACCAACGACGCCCCTGCGCTTCGCCATGCCAACGTGGGATTCGCCATGAACACCGGGACCGAGGTGGCCAAAACGGCCTCGGACGTGGTCATTCTCGACGACAACTTCAAGTCGATTGTGACGGCCATGAAGTGGGGACGCAACGTCAACGACAATATTTTGAAGTTCATCCAGTTTCAAACGACCGTCAACGTCGCGGCGGTTTCCATCGCGTTCATCGGGGCGGTCACCAGTTCCGTTGGCGAGTCCCCGCTGAAGCCAGTGCATCTGCTGTGGCTGAACCTCATCATGGACACGATGGCAGCGCTGGCCTTGGCGACTGAGCCGCCGACCGACAAACTGTTGCAACGCCCACCAAGGGCGAAGGAAGCCGCGCTGATCACTCGCCGCTGCTGGGTCAACATCCTAGGCCAGGCGCTCTACCAAATCGCGATTCAGTTGTGGCTTCTCAACGGAGGACACAAGTTTTTTGGCGTTCAAAAGGGTAGCATCGAGCACCAGACCGTTATCTTCAACGTCTTTGTGCTGATGCAGGTCTTCAACGAGTTCAACGCGCGGCACTTAGACCGCACGGTGAACGTTTTCAAGGGACTGTCACGCGCACCGTTGTTCGTCGGGATCATCGTCGTCACGCTGGCGGTGCAATACATCGGCGTGACTTACTGCGGAGCAGTGTTCAAGGCGTGCCCCTTGTCGCCCAAACTGTGGCGAAAATGTGGGTTGGTATCAGCGGTGCCTCTTGCAATCGGCGCCCTGCTGCGGTTCATTCCTGTGTCGGAGCCGCATGTGCCGATTGGTCACGACGCGGAGGTTCCCGAAGATGACCCAGCTAACGTACCCAAGCCGAGAATCACTTTTCAGCAGGCGGCCTACCGCGTTATCGCCCAGCTGAAGGTAGCCGGCGCATTGAGCGCCGCGGCGAGCCGATCGTCTTGACACACGTTTAGTTTGAGGCAATCTGTGGGGATTTTCCTCCACCTACCCAGAAGAGACCCCCTTTCTGTACTTCCACGTTTTTGTTTCGCGGTGCTGTGCGCGACGAATGCTGATTGCTCTATGTTTGATTTTCGTTGTGTGTGTGCGTTCTTGCGCGGGTTGCAACATATTTCTCTTTTCCCTCGCAACTGTACTTTTCCCGTCCGTCCGTGCTTTTCGGTGGGAAATTGGGCCCGTACAATGAGCGGCCGAACGGATCGTCCTACCGGCCACGTGAAACGTGCGCGTTTTTTTCTGTTCAATGTGGAGCCGACTTTTAGCTCTTTCCTTCCTTCCTTCCTTCCTTCCTTCCTTCCTTCCTTCCCCCGCTGCTCTTGGGGTGCTTCCACCAATGTCCCATGCCAATCACCACGACGATCCTCGAGAGGGTAGCACCTCCACCGTCGCGGCACCAGCGGATGACGACGACTCGGCGTCTGCGTTGACCGGCGTGATCTTACGAGGGGCCGACGGCATGGGGGAGGAGCGGCTGTCTGAAGACAGGTGCCGCTTTGTCCGAGAAACCGTGAAGATCGCCGTACGAGAAGGGAGTGCACTGGTCATTCAATTTCCAGGCAGCCATCAAGATCAATCCTGTCAACGATTCCGCGAATGGCTCACGGGAAAAAATGTGTCCATCATGATGCCTTTGCGCCGCACGGAAGACCACCTTGCTGCCCTTCACGTCGAATCTGGCTTCGTCGACGAAGGGGACATTGCATTTTTGTCCCGGAATTTTCCAACTCAGTGCCCAGAAAGGGCCCATCTCACGTTTGAATCGCGCTTTAAGGATCAGGATGCGTACACCGGCCTTGTTCAACTCGGTCAACTAGCCATGCAGCTACAGTGCACCTACCTTCGGGATATCTGCGCGGCGTACGGCGCCTTCTACATCCATCGGTCGTTGCGTGAGTCTGGCGACCCAGTCGGCCTGGCGAGTCGGCTTCGAGGAACCAAGGATCCCCCCGCCACTTCTGCCGCACGGTCGAGTCGACCTTTGCCCGCGTCATGAATTCAACGCGAGCACCAACGTAAATGTTCAACCGTATGGCTTTGAAGTGCCACGAGCGAGGCACAGCATCGTGACAAGTGAAAGGACAAGCGAGGCGATGGCACACGCGGGAGCGGCACCATCCAAACCACGCGAAGAGGGGCGACGGCCCCGTGAAGCGACCGCGACCGCAGACTTACCCAACGGCTGGAACGCTGACGACGGCACGGACCATGGCGCGGTCGGCGAGCGGGCGTCGACCACGAGGACGACGAGGGGCAGCGCGACGGACCTGCGAAAGGGTGATGTAGTGGTGTAGGAGGTCGGTGTTGCGCGGGAAAAAGGGGGACCGGCAGTGATAGTCAACCCACAGGCCATGCAGTTCGTGTGTGTTTGTCTGTGTGCAACGAACTGTGGGGCCCTTTTCGTTACACGTTGTTAGTGACGTGCTCGCATCCCCTCCCCATGTCGGCGGCACCGTCCGTGGACGCAGCCACCGCCACTCGCACAGCCAACAAGATCGTGCAAGAAACCGCCGAACGCGAGGAAAAGGTGCACAAAGTCCAACGCCAAGAGTTGCTGGATGCTAGGAAGACGATTGCGGCACATTCTGTCGAAAGTCGTAGTGCCAATGAACGCCTTAGCCTCGCGACGCAAACGTCTTCGAGGCAAGCCGCAGAAATAGAACGGCTGCGATCGGCGTTGCAGCTCGCAACCGGGAGATTGGCGGCTGCTGCGCAGCAACAAGCGCAAGATTGCACGACCGCGGAACAAACGCGCGAAATGCTGAAGGAAGCGCAAACACGTGCGTCGGCCGCCGAGCAATCTCAAAACACATTGGACTTAGAGCTCAAGCACCTGCATTCGACGAAGACGCGGTTTGATCAAGTGCATCAAGAAACCGCTCACGCTTTAGAAGAGCAACGCAAGGTAAACCGGGAACTGGATGCGCGCATTCGCGACCTGACGTCCGACCTCGCCACAATGACGGCCGACCGCGACAAGCAGGTGGCGGACCTCGCCACGATGACCGCCGACC
>ERZ1292630.926-Hain-H41-02um-R3-926-length-29595-cov-7_pt2 | contig 23417 bp, 10 predicted proteins | sample MGYA00564408_ERZ1292630 | MGnify/ENA primary metagenome ERZ1292630 (study PRJEB36523, sample SAMEA6512641) | groundwater metagenome | collected 2019-01-08 | study: AquaDiva: Metagenomics assemblies of 32 groundwater samples
TGATACAGAAAGAGGATGTTGCAAGTGATTCACATACTGTATTGGTGCGTTCGCCAGGAAGCCCTTGCCGGGCAACTGGGACGGGGCAGTAGGGAGGAAGGGTCACCATCAGGACGAGTGTCAGCGACAAGACGAATGAGAGCGGCCTGCTCTTCGTTCCAACGTCGTGCGCACGTTCTTCACGGCGGCCGTGTCGCGTAGAGCCACCTCTCGAATGGCGGCGAGGGCCCCGCCGATGCTAGCCAGCTGCTTTTGCACGGCTGCGGCATCTGCCGGTGGCCGCTGCGCACCAAACGGGCGGGTTGAACCCGCCGCACTACGTTGGGGGGCGAGGTGAACATCGTACGGTCGCGTGTTGCTCGGCAACGGTGGGAGAGTACCGCTGGGAGACCGCTGTGGCGCCACGGCGGGTTCCAGGAAGGAGCCCAGCGTCGGTGCGGCGGACGATGACTGTACCACCAGCGAGGACCGAGACCCGACGAGCAAATTTGAAGTGCTTGCCGTCGCCAGGCCGAATCCGTAGTCGTAGCTGTTGGCATCGTCCCTCGGCGCAAAGGATTGTTGCATCAGCAGCTGCTTCGCGTCGATGAGCTGTGCGTGGAGGGCGGACACATTGTCCTCAAGCGCCCGAATACGCAATGATTTTCGCTGGCCATCTGCTTTTGAAATAATTTCGCGTTCTTGCACCGCGACCAGCTCGGACATCACGTGCCGATGGGCTTCCTCCAGCTTGGTCAAAAAGCTGCGCATCTCCTTGACGTTGAAAATGGACAACACTTCGTTGCTGTTCGCGTGCGACGCGGAGACACTCGCTGGCTTGCCGCCATCGGCCCGAGGCACCATCAGGGAACGCCCAACCGCCGGAAGCGCGGTTTTGGGTTCGGCCACTGTGACGCGCACAATGAGCTGCGGAGGTCGTTCATCGGCAGCCCCTTCGTACGAGTCCAAATCGGTGCACCTGATCGCAGGGCTGTAAGGCTTGATGACGTGCAACGGAGCGGGAAGAAAGAGCGTCGCCCCAGCGTGCCAATCAATGTCATAGCGAGTCGCGACATACATCACCACCGTGGCCGCGTGGTACGCAAAGGCTTCGTCCCACACGCTCCAGGGCTTGGACTGCGCCTTGTTCGCGATTTCCAGCACGCCGATCGGTGCGTTGGTGTACGGGTCCACAATTGGAACGGCGAGCACGTTGAAGGTGCGGAAGCCTGTGTTGCTGTCGACAGGCGCAACGTAGTTCCGGCGATTCTCCTCGTTGATCACGTCGGCACGGACGGCCACTCCGGTGGTAAAGACGGTGCCAGGAATGCCTTGATGGCTGGCGACATAGGCGCCGCGGCGCACGGGTGTCGCATCGGGTGCGTTCGTCACAATGCGCAACGCGCCAGTTCCTTTCTGCAGCAGGTACACGGACGCTCGTTCCGCCTGCAGCGTGTGGGCGACGGCTTCGGCGACCAGATACATGGACGCCGCGCAGGCACGTCTCGCTTGAATCTCCGGTGGTGCCACTTTGGTTTCAACACTCCCGTCCCCCGGTGGCCCACTCCCCGGGAGACGGCCGTCCGCGACCGCCCCAACGATGAAATCCGACGGGGGGGCAACCGCTGCGGATGACCGCTCCTTCCGATCGGACTTGGCGGTTCGATTGGCGACGATGCTCTCGTAATAACTTAGCAGTGCCTCGTCCGTGCGGCCGCGCAGCAGCAACGCTTCTTCCTCTTTCTTCTTCGCATCCACGTTGCAAAATATCAGCAGCATCTGTTGTTCGAGATTGTAGACCATGTCATCCGTGACGGCGGTCAACGTGTCGCCGAGTCCTGCATCGACAACGGCCACATCGGCGATGGCCCGCCGCAGCAACTCGACACTACGCAGCACTTCTGGCGTGAAGGGGCTCATCAAGAGGGGGAGGTTCCGCGACCAACGAAAGGCCGCGTGACTGGGTGGGGGGATTGAAGTCGGCGACAACGATGGAGACTTCCTGGGGGTGTTACCGCCCTGCGACTGCTGGAGGACACCTCCTGGAAATCGTAAAGCGAAACGAAACGTGTGAGTGGGGATGGAACAACAACGACGACGACGACAACCCATTCTAACTGGACGTGCCTGACGGGGAGGCGGAGCGGGCCTTGCTGCCCGTGGCACGATTCGACGCTCGTCCGTCAGCGGCTGACCCGTCAATTCTTTGCTGAAGTGCCGACATCGCGGTGCCGTCCTTCTTAGCCTGATCCTTCAGAATGGCGATTGCCTTGCTCTGCTCGGCGTTCTTTATCTGCAGCTGCTCCAGGGAGCCCGCCTCCTCCTGGCGGCGGAGCGCCATCGACTGCAGCTCGTTGCGTTTCCCCTCGAGCTCGTGCTGAAGCGCCTCGATGCGCGCTCGCAATGCAACGGATTCCTGGTGCGCCGCTTCAAGCTTTCTCTGCATGGTGACGTTTTCACCCGCAAGTGAGGCTTGCTTCGCCGACAACTGTGAGATGGTGTCGGCCTGTTCCTGCATGACCTGCATTGCGCTCGCCAACTCGTTGTCCGCAACATTGAGTTTGTCAATAAGCTCAGCGATCCGCCGTTTGTCCGCGTCCCGTTCCGCTTGGAGGACACGCAGCGCCTCCTGGAGCTGGTCAAGCTCGACGCGAAGGTCGCCCACGAGGGCGACGTCCACCTCCATGGCTCGGAGTCGATCCATAATTGAGCTTCGACTTCGCTCATGTTCCGCGTGAAGATTTTGCACGTCGGCGTTATGAGTCTTCGTGCACAGGTCAAGGTCCCGCCGTGCGTCGGCTGCTTTTTTCTCAGCGGCCTCGAGCGCCTCTTTCAACGTCCGTTCGGTGGCCGACAACGCCGCTGACTTGTCCGCCAGCTCCCGCACAATGGTCTCCCATTTGACTCGGTGGGTCGAGCACTCTACCTCGGACTTGTGAAGGGATTCACGAAGGCTTACCAGTTCGGCTTGCAGATGCGCTGCCTTGCGCTTTGCCGCGTCGCGTTCTGCTTCGACGTCCGCGAGCTGGCCTAGCTGCACTGTCGTGTTCCGCGACTCGTCTAACGATTCCTGAAGCACTGTGATTGATTCCCGAAGTCGGTTGACCTCGGCAAGCCGGATTTTTTCTGCGTCAGCCGTCGAGGCGCGCAGTGACTTGATCAGCGCGGATTGCTCAACGATCTCAAATCTGAGAGACGTCGCCTCAATGATGTGGGCTTGCTCGTCGGACCGCATGCGCTCTTTGGTCGCGGCGTGCGCCGCGCGCTCGTCGGCAACGGCACGTTCGGCTTCCGAAACTTGTCGTTGTGAAACCTCCGACGCATGATCATGAAGCCGTTTTGTTTCTTGCAGCTGTTGACGGTGTTGTTGCTGCCATCCGGCTGCAGCTACGTTGTGCTGCTCCACTAGCGCGTCGCGTTGGCGGGTTAGTTGGTCTCGCAAATCCTTCACCGCGTCGCTGGATGACTTTTGGCCAACGCGGAATGTCGCCAACTCTTCCGACATGCCATCCACTTTCTTTTCGGCGTCGGCGAGCCGCTGCCGCGCGGCGGCTTGAGCCGCTCTGGCATCCTCGAGTTGCCTCAGCAGCGCGACACGCTCCTGCTCTTGCTGCGTACGTTGCTCTCTCAACAAAGCGACGTCGTTTGTGAGAGACTCCAGTTTTTTCTCCGCCTCGGCGGCGCGCTGCTTCGTTCCCTTGAGTACCACTTTCAACTCGTCGACCTGCTTATCCCCCGTTTGACGGTCTTGATCCAGCTGAAGCCGCTCTCGATTGCGCTCTTCCGCCGCTTGATTAGCTTCGCGCTGCAACGCGTTGTACTTCGACGACCACTGACGTGCCTCGTTAGTAGCTGCGTCCAGTTGGCTTTGAAGAAGAGCAATGGATGCGGCCGCCTGATCATCGCCTTGCTTCTTGCGCGCTTTCACCTCGTCGAGCCGCGACTGCCACCGCGCGTCCGATTCCGCCTGTCCGCTACGAGCCACATCTCCCGCGTGCATCTGCGCAGTGTCAAACTTGTGCTGGAGAGACGCCAGGTCGCCTTCCAAGCTTTGGATTTGTCGGGTGTATGTCAAGTTGGCGTCACGCAAATTGCGCACTTCGTCATCACGCGATGATAGCTGCACTTGCGTGCTGCGCAGCGCCGCGGCAGTGTTTGTCAAGTCGTCCTTCAGTCGTTCATTCAGCTGACCTAACGTCGATTCTGTTTTCGCTGATTTGTTGTGAAAGGCGTCGCGATCCCGTTGCAAAATTTCCAGTTCCTTGTGTGCGAGTGCCAACGATGCCTCGAACGCTTCTCGCTGCTGTGACAAATCCGCCCGAGCCGCTTTCAAGTCCTGTCGAGTGCAGTTGTGAAGCGAGCGCTCCTCCTCGAGGGATACCAGGGCGACGGCACGATCTTCGCTGACGGCATCGAGGTCAGCCTTAACTGTTTCCTGCTGCCTGTTGGCCGCACTAATCTGGCGACGCAACACGAGGACATTGGCATCCGCCTCATCGAGCGCCTGGGCCAGCGACGCAATACGCTGGGACTTGTGCAGCAATTCTTCCTGCAGCGCAGGCAAGCGGCGCATCTCACGCTCGAGCGTGCCAATATGAGTCGCCAGCTGGTGCTCTCTGTCGCAGGCGTCGTCCATCGCTGCACGGTGTTGTGACTTAACTTCCGCGAGGCTGGCGGCAGCGGCCTTCGATTCGCGCGTGGCGGCGTCCACGGCCGCTCGGAGCTCTCCGTTCAACTCGAGAGCGGATCGTGTGTCCTCGTCAGCCCGCAGCTTCGCTGCCAAGAGCGCTTCAATGCGTTGGTCCCGCTCCACAACGGTTGATTCGAGATCAGCAATGCGTTCCGCTCGACGACGACAGTCTTCCGCGATCGCGGCGACGGCAGGGGCCTCTTTCGCCGACCGGGACGTCAAAATGTCGATTTCAGCTCGTTGGACGGCGAGTTTGTCGTTGGCGATGCTCATCTCTCGTTGGAGGGCTGATTTCGCATGGACCGTCGCCTCGATCGTTCGTTGCAGATCGAGGCAGTGGTTGGTGAGCTCCTCGGTCTGCTTTGTTGACTGACTCAGTTGCAACTTGAGTGCCTCGAGACTTCGGTGACGATCCGCGACTTGCTTTTCCTCATCGAGTTGCTTCTCCACGGCCGTTCGAAGTTGTTCAATCAGTTGGCGATTGGCAAGCGACAGTTCCGTTGCAGAACTTTGCAGGGACGAGAATTGGGCCCTCGTCTCATCGCGTTGAGCCTCCGCTTCTGCCTTCGCCACCCCCGTTTCGTGTAGTTGCATGCGTACGGTCTTCAACTGCTCACTCAAATCTGAATGCTTCGCCATCAGCGCGGCGAAGTCTTGACCGCTGAATTCTTTCTCACGGCGAAGCTGGTCCTGCAAGGCGTCGAGCTCCTTGTTCTGACGCAACATTTCCTGCCGCAATTGACTGTTCAGGTCGTTCAAGCGGCCCACTTCGGAATGGCACTCGGTCAGCTCAGCGTTGCAGCGCTCGGAACGAAGGCGCTGCTGCTGCTGCTCGTCAGCTCGGGCGGCTCCCAGTTGCTCCGACGACGCTAACTCCGCGGTGAGACGCTCGACCGTATCTCGAAGCAGTCGAGTTTCGTCCTTCAATATCAAACTGCTTTCGGCATTCTCGGCTGCTTCCTCGGCCCGCGTGGCCTTGAGGTCATCCAGTTCCAATTCAAGTGCGGCAAGGTGACTGAGGTACGATTCCAACTTGGAGTCTTTCAGGGCAATATCGGCCTTCAAGTGGCTGAGGCGCCGGTTCGTTTCTTCCCCTTCCGCAAGTGCTCGAAACAATGCCGTCTCGACGTCACGCACGGCACATCGCTCATGGGTCAACGTGCGCTCCTTGTCCTTTGCGAGCGACTCCTCCAGCGATAGTCGGCGCTGTAAGCCCTCTCGCTCTCGGTGGCTTTCGTGATCGCGGCCTCGCAACTCTGCTACTTCGGCGTACAATGTGTCTTTCTCTTGCGAAGTGACGCGCGCATCTTCCTCGAGCCGCTGAAGTTGTTGAAGGGTTTGGTGCAGAGACAGCTTGGTATCATCGCATTCCTTCGTCAGGGCACTCACAACGGACTGCAGCGAACGGTTGTGGTGGGTGGCACTCTCCAGGTCGCCAGTTACCTGCTGCAGACGCGCGCGGGTGGCATTTTCGCTCTGCACTGCCTGGTCGTAGGCGGAGTTCAACCGAGCTGTCTCCTCCGAAAGCTTCCGGCGCTCTTCGTCAGCCTCCCGGAAGCACGCCTCAATGCGTTGGTTCGCAACCGCGAGCTGATGCTCCACGTTGCGAACGCCGAAATCCTCAAAGGCGTGCCTCTTCAGGCGGAAATCCTCGCTTTCTAAAACCGCCGTCCGCGTCAACAGTCGGCTGATGGTCGACAGCGCAAGGAGCGCGTCGCACATGATACCGTTGCGTGAAAACGACTCCGACTCGCTGAGCGCGAGCGCATTCCGCATGAAAGCGATGGTCGAGTGGTAACCACTGAGGTCCAAACCAGAATTGGTGCGCCTGCCGTGTGCCTCTAACATCTCAATTTGGAGACGCAATGCCTCACACTCAGCCATCGCGGCTCTGGCTTCTTGACGATGAGCCTCCAGGTCTTCAAGGAGTTGAGGTGGGATCACTGCGGCCGGCTGGTTGGCCGGATTCAAGGGAGACGTCAGCGCGTCCTGCTGGCTCAGCCAGCTGCGGACTGTCCCATCCGTACTGCTCGTCCACACGCGCCACACCTGAGCCCGGGCCACGGGCGCGATGGCAAAAATGAAGTGATCAGGACGGTCACGCGGATACGAAACGGGGAGATCGCCCAAGCAGGTGAGGGTGGAGGCGTCCCACAGCGCCACGGTACCGTCGATGGACGCCGTCCACACTTTAGGATCATCCGGAACCGCCATAACGATGTGAACCGCCCCACGGTGGTGACGGAGCTCGCGGAGGCATGACTGCGTCGTCGGGTTCCAAACACGCACGGACATGTCTTCAGAGCCAGTCCACAGCCGGTTCCCTCCGACGACTGCAACGCACAGAATCGGTGCAGTGTGGCCCCGGAACACAGCACTGGGTAATTGGGCGGCATCAGTCGTCGTCCACATGTTGAGGACGTTATCGTCGCCGTTGCAGAGGACGATGGTTGCGTCGCGAGTGGTCGTCACTCCTCCAGGGGGCATCGTCGGCGTGAACATTCCAAGATCCGCGCGTCGGCAAGACGTTACGCAGTTGACTGGTCCGCGAGCCACGACCAAAAACGAAACACACGTCAGACTTTCGTTGGCCCAAATGGACAGCCTTCCATCCGTCCCCGTGGCCAGCACGGCTCCGTCCTGCACGCATAGGGCGGTGATGCCTGACTCGTGCAGCACGCAATCCGCAACATGCTTGTGGTCACTGATCCGGAAAACGCACAGCAGTCCGCGGTTGCCACCCACCCAGATCTTATCGTGCGTGGCGGCGATGCAGGTGACGTCCTCGTTGGGGCTACTGCGCAAGCGCTGTTGATGTGCTATTTCGCCTGTCACCAGGTCTCGAGTCCGTAGCCAGCCACCGGACTCGGCTGTCCACACGCAACCACCGACGGCGACCGCGGCCACGATGGTGTCGTTCGCGACGAATGTCCCTGCCGTCGTCACGTCGGTCAATCGGCGATCGTTGACCAGGTCTAACGCGTGGGGCGAACCTTGTCGCCGGTCGACGGGCTGGGGGCTTGGGTACCGCGGCGGGCTGTGCCGATACTGATGCAACTGACTAGCGCCAGTGTTCACCGATCGACTGCCGAGCCCCCGAGTGGACAGTCCTGTCGAGGAACGGTGTGATTCGGTTTCCTCGCGCGCTCCCATCGCGGGATGCTTCGGCGCCGGCGAGGGATCAAGGAGTCGGTGAGATGTAGCGCCACGCGTGGGAAGCCGTGGTGGGGAGGCAATGTTGGTCAGCAAACCCGGATGGGTCGGGTGGGCAGCGGGAGAGCGCCGATTCGTCGGGTGTTGCAGCATACGAATGAAAGGAGTGAAGGGAAGGGGGGGAGGGAGGGCTGCTGCGTTCGTGATGGTTGCGCGCAACGAACACAGTTCCCACGTCGCGCAGAGCAGCAGAGTCATTTACCTCGTCGCGCGTGCGCCTTCTGGGTCATCCTTGCGTTGCGGTCGCCTCAAGGATGGACCAAAGAGCGTCCGCGATCTTTGTTTCGCCTGTTGCTGATGGGTGTAAGCCGTCGACGAACAGATCGGTGTTCGATGGATCCAAGTGACGACCCCCCTCCCTATTCGCGATGATATTGGTGACATCGGCAAACGTCGAGCACGGATGTCCGAGCCCCACCGCCCATGGCTTGCCGGATTCATCGGTGCCGTTCCTTTCTCTGGAGATGATCTGGCGCAATTCCTCGTTGAAGCGCAGCAGCAAAGGCGGCGCCGCGAACGACGTTGGCAGCAGCGAAACGACGACCAGTCGGCGGGAGCCACACGGGCACCGATCACCGTCGTCCGTTGGTGCACCCTCCCGGGTACGATGGAGCACGGATGTGATTTGGTTCATGTCGGCGAGAACCGATTGCAGGCCTATCGCAAGCTGCTGACCACTCACGTTTGCGGACGGCGGGACGCTGGACCAGGCGACGCGCTGACCTTCTGCCACGTCGGCGAGAATGTGGCCTGCATCGTTGATTCCGAGGAGCACGATGATGATGTCCGGTGTGTACCTCTGAACCCATTCAACCGGACCGCCTTCGAACCGCATACCTCCGCCCCCCCTCCGTCCCCCGTCGTCGCCGCGTCGCCGCTCTTCGGCACCGTCCACCTTCCACCGCAACTCGGACGCTCGGACTCCCCAGATGGCCGCGTGCCATGTCGTCGCCGGCAATCCGCAAGACACGTTGTAGGGCCCCTGGAACGCCGTCGAGAAAGGGCCGACGCGAATGGCGTTGGCGGTGCTTTCGTTTCCCGACATCGCACGCAGCCAAAACTGATTTGCCAGGCCGCAGAGGCCCTCGAACGGAGGCCGTTGGTAGCTCACGTCCGGCGGTCGATGGGCCAAGGGTGCAAGGCCTTGCGTGATGCTGTCCCCTATAAAGAGCACACGTGGCAGCAATGTCGATGGGGACGGTGCGCACCGACGAGGGGGATACAAAAATCGACGCAGCGTTCCGCCGAACGGCTCTCTCAGTCGTATGGTGGCGGCCCCATGACCCTCCTCGGTGGCGACGAGAGTACTCGGAGGCTCCCGTCGTGTCGTCGTCGTCGTCGTGTGTATCGCTATCGGCGGTTCGTGTGACTCGGCCGACGAGGTCGACGGTCGAAGGGGTGGTTGCCGCATCGGTCGACGCCCCCACCAGCTGAGAGCCACGAGCAACAATGCGAAGCCAAGGAGACCGGCTCCGAACGCTTTCCAGCGTGCTTCTCTACTGGCGTGGACGACGGGCAACCTACGCATGACGAGCCGCCAGTGGAGCACACGATAACATCGCCGCTGTTAGCAGCAGGGGCAATAAACTTCCCTTTTCAGCGAAACGCAACGTAGGAAAGAACTTTCGACAGACACCATTGGATGTTCTCGTAAAACCCACAACGGAAAGGTAAGCACACAATTACACTTCCGCAGTTGTGCCGGTGGCGAGAAGCAGCTTAGCCACGTCCTTGTGGCCCATCACTGCCGACATGCAGAGTTCCGTGCCAAGAACCGTCACATCTGCCGGTAGCAGAACGGGACTACTGGCGGACGGTGACAGTGTCGCAGACAAGCACAGCAATTCTCCACCCGTGTTAACGCCTGCAACGACCGTGCCGGACGCGTACCGTTGGACTTCGTACGCCGAGGGGTCGACAAGGTAGAAGCGACCATCGTGGCACCCGTCATCAGCGACCGCCACAGCGCAGGACATGAGAAGCGGAGCGTCGAGGCAAGAGAGCGACACGCGTTCGTGGCCTCCGCCTCCCCCTACGCAGTCGGCCCCCGGGCCTCGATCCACGTCGACCACCGTGCGGCCCTCTCGCGTCGTCGATACACGGGCCAGCGGTAAAGTGACGGTCTGCAGCGCAAGCTTAACCGCGGCGCTGACCACCCAGCAGGCGTCACCCGCACCGGAAACGATGATGACGTCGACGTGCAGTCGGAAGGAGCACTCTGTCCCCGCGATGCGCAGCAAAGACGTCATTTGCCTTGCGATGGAAAGTTCTCGGTAGGACTGAGCCAGCAGCAACCGCACCCGATCGGATTCGGGAGTCGCGGCCGGTGCTCGACTCGACACCGCGAACGTGACGCCTCCATCGCTGTCTTCGACGACATCCCAGGAGACGCCGGCAACCACCGTCATGCTGCCGTCCGCGGTGTACAGTCGCACCGACGACAAACAGTGTGACGCCACGTTGAACACCGCTGCCGACAGTGGCCGCCATTGTCGTCGCTGACGGCCGTCGTCCCTCATGTCGGACTGGATGCAGTGCATGCGGACGAAAAGCTATCTGTGGGTGAGTGCAGAGTAGGGGATCACCAGCAATGGAGTCGATGTTCACAAGAAAGTTCTCCTGGCGGGGATCGAACCCGAAAGTCGGAATCGAAGGACGACAAAAAGCTGCATTGGGGTTGAAAGGTGGCCTCCTACCATTGGCCATCTGGAAAAAGGCCTCGTATGGTCGCCTCTGCGACGGCCGCCTCCCCACGTGCGGTCAAATGCACACCATCGACATAAAGCTGTGTCGACGAGGCATTGAGCGGCTCCGCAACAAGGGCGGCGACGTCGATGAATCGGGTGCAACTGTGCGCAAGGCTTTTCCTTACCGCGCCCGCGGACTTGTCATTTACGGCGCGCTTCAATTCGTCGTTGACGTATGCAACGAGGGGCGGTGGTGCCGGCACGGCGGGCAGCAATCCCAAAACGACGACGTGACGAGCGCCACAGCAGGAAGAAGTGGCGTCGAGGGAGCCGCCAAGGAACACCTTCACGATCGCATCGATGTCAGCGACCACCCGTTCGGCGCCGACGGCGATTGCCGCGTGATCCCACTTACCCCGACGCCCGATGGCCATCACATCGTTGATGCCTGCCATGAGCAGCACAAGGTCCGGGCGGTGGTCGGCCATCCACTGGCGGGCGCCACCGCCCCAAGCTTCCCTACCGCGCGCAGCAGATGAGCGAGCCCGCGTCGTCCACCAATGCTTAGAAGCAAGTCGGGGGTTATCGCTGTCACGCAGATTCGCCGCGTTGCGAATGTCGGCGGCCGTAATTCCCCAGATGGCGGCGTGGCGCAAGCCGCCGTTCGTGCCGTTGCCGCATTCCTCGGCGTACCTTCCGCCGTGCGCCTGATCATACGGGCCAACACGCACCGCCGCCACCACGCGACGTTGGCGCTGGTTCACCGACTGATTGTCGTGACTCCCAGCCGGATCTCTGGATTCGGACGTGCGTTTCTGCCACTCGATCCAAACTGCGCTTGCGAGACCACATAGACCTTTCGCTGGTTCGCGCTGCTGCAAACGGCGATCGGATGTCTGACGGTGGGATTGCGGCGCCAACCCTTGGTGCAGGCTGTCGCCCACGAACATCACCCTCAGCGGACGAGAAAAGTTATGCGAGTTGCAGGCGCGCCATAATGGCGGAAGGGCAACCAAGATTGACGGAAGCGCGGCCTGGTACCGTTCTTCTCGTTCTTCATCGAGTCGCACTGTCAACGAAGACCAGTGGCGTACCGTTGCCAACCAAGCCAGCGTTGCCACGGCCACCGTCACGATCAGCGTTGCGGCAAGGCGTACGCGTGACATTATTGGGATTCGTGCAACATCTGAAGGGAATAAACCACAACGCAAGCAGAGCATTCCGGACCCAGAGGCATCATGGGTAAATGGAGGTGCGCATTGAAATGACGTTCTACGATCCAATCTACGGACTTGGTACACTCACGAGAGCAGCCTGACTTAACGAGCCTCCGACTTCGCATACGATGTTCGCGCTCAAATTGCCCGAAACTACGCTATCGACGGCGAGCGTGCAAGAGCCGCCAGACTTAACGGCCACGCCCTGCGTGAGGCCTGTGATGACCTGGCATCCACCAGCGATGCGCACCGTGCCCCCAGCAAGCACCGCGACGTTGGGGAGTGCGCAGCTGTGAATCTTGGAGTGTTCGCGCACATCCACCGAGCCACCGGTGACACACACTCCACAGCGTTCGCTCAAACCTATTTCGGAGCATGAAACCACGCAACGGGCAGATCCAACAACGTCGACACCGTTTCTGCCAGTTCTCAACAACGTGCAGCCGGTCAGTACCGCCAAGCTGTTCGCATCTTTGACCGTCACACCGGCGCCATTGCAGCGAACGACCTGCAGGCCACTTGCAGCCAGATTACCAGCTCGCGAGACGACCACTGCGCCACATCCCGAAGCGCCCCCTTCCGTCGCGCAATTCGTCATTTGCACGTGAGTCGGCCCTCGCAAATCGAGCGCCGCGCCAGAAGATCCCGCAATGAATGTGCACGAGGTGAAGACGATGCTCGGGCGTTGCGAACCAGCAGCATCGTCCCACCCTCTTGCAGGGGCGGATGCCTCTCTCGCGGCCGAGACCTGGACGGCGGTCGACACGGCAGAGCGCACGACGACATTTTTCACGTGGATCAAATGCGATCGGTGTGGTTTGGTAGCCCTCTCGGAAGTGGAGATTGGATGCGAAAGGGGCACTCGGAAGCGAACGGCGGGCGTGTCGCGGGTGCTGGTCACGAGTGTGACGTCCGAGAGGGTGAACCACGCAGCCTCGCTTGCCGGCTCTTCGGCATCATCCGCGGGAGGGTTCACCTCCATGACCGCACCGCTTGCGCTCGCCGGCAGTCGAATTTCGACATCGTGCACGCCAGCCCCTCGTATCCACACTCTCGCGGGCCGTGGCGCTTCACGACCGCCCGTGGTGATGGCTGACCAGAGGATCCCCTGTGGCTCTTCGTACGTGCCCTTGCGGACAATGATGGTATCACCCTCGGTGCAGCGCAACAGGGCTTCGGTGATCGTTCGGAATTGACCGCAGCCGGACGCGTCCACGATGATCACAAGCCCTTTGGAAAAACGATCGAACAGCTCTCGATGGTTCGCCGCCTCGGCAGCCAGGCGAGCCACGACGGAGGACAGTGTTTCTCCATTGATGGCCAGGGCGTGTGGCGCCTGGGCGACGCGCGCCTCGTGGGCCTCTCGCACCTCTTGGAGCACCCTTGAATGGTCCTCTTTGAGGCGTCGCACTTCGCCGCACACAATCTCCAAGTGCGACATCGCGTTGGAGCTGCTATGTTGGGCCATGAGATCTCGCCGGCATCGCACGTCACAGCCTAGCGACCGCAGCGGGCATGAAATCACGGTGGCAGGGCACTCCTCGGCGATGTGGTTCGGGACGTCACCTCGAGGCAGACTCACGCCACATTTTTGTGGGCAGGAGATTGGCACGATGAGGCACACTTCGCGATGCAGCGGCAAGTTGATGTGTCTGAAGAGCTTGAGGCAGCTGTCGCACTGGCCGGTGCGAAAGTCACAGGCAGCAGAATGGGAGGGCAGCAAGGCACGCGGCACCTGAGTGGGGCAGCCCGGATGGCGGCACTGGAGCGGTTCGCATGCGCATCTCATTGACCTATGAGCGGTCAAATCGGAAAAGGAACCATGCCAGTCACACCCTGCGTTGGGACAGCGACAGTGCTGCCGCAGAAGCATGCGCCACGTTTTGCCTGCATCAACCACGCCTTCCACCGGCCAAGGGATGGAATCGACACATCCGGGGCATCGAAACTCGGTGGGTGCCTCGAAGCAAGCGCGGCAAACCTCGTGCTGGCACGGGCCGCGGACAGGGTGCTCAAGCACGTCCTGGCACACGGCGCAAACGAAGTCGTCGTCGAGATCTTCCACAAAAAGCAAGCGGCGGCTCGACTGGCGGCACGACGCGCCTTCGTGGATCCCCCCGATGCTTGGAGCGGCGATCATTGATCCAATATCGCGCAAGTCGCAACTGTTTTTGGTGGGATCAGCCACATATCGAGCAGCAACTTGCTCCATCCTTCGTGGAAATTAGCAGTGGAACAAGCTGCAATGTGGACTTGAGTACACGCTTTGAAACATCAGTCCGTCATGGGACGACATACTAAAACGGGGTCCATCGTCCCCCCACAGACGAATAATCATAATAAAATGAATGAGGTTGATGCGTTTTATTTTTCCGTGCGGGCCGTTTCCTCCCCGGCGCCCCATTCACGTTGCGACGCCCGTCGCGATTTGCTCTGGGTCGAGGTACGTGTATGGGACGCGAAGTGAGGCGTTTCGGACTTTGATGTCTTTGCTAATATCAGACAATTGCCGCTGGAACTTTTGAATCGCCGGCCGAGCGTTGGGCAGTTCGGTCATGTAGCCTTGTGGAAAGGCGCCCAGACGCCGGTCAACGGGGCACGGCGATGCAATGGCCCCAAAAAAAGCCACTTGCACAATACTCGAGTCATAGTTGGGCAGCGCGCGAGCGAGTTCGACGTCGGTGAACTGAGCGTCAAGCGTCGGCGGTGGGATCGAAAGTTTGGGTGGACAATTCGGCACGTAACCGATGAAATCAAACTGGCCATTGTTGACGGCGGCGTGTTGGCAAGACACGTTAAAAATCACGAGGGTGACAAACCGGACTAATTCTTCCTTTGTCGTGAATTTCCCACCGGTCATCGGCAAGTTCTTCCACGTCGTGCCAATCTGCAGCTCGCGGGCCATGGCCTCCAACTCTGGGTCGCCGTTGACTTCGGCATCGTTTGCATACGTGAGGTCTACGATCTCTTGGACGTATTGCTGGACTACGGGCCACAGCTTCAAGGCATCATCGCGATAGTGGTAGCCGGGAATCTCCGCGACGTCGTGGGACGCCAAGAACTTCGGGATGTCGTACTTTTCCCAATCCCATTCGTGATTGAACTTGCCCATCAGCTGCTGCATGCCCTCGAGACCCTGGGGATACAACTTTGGCAACTGGCCTTCGGGCACCATGAGCTTGTTCCGCGCCGACGTGTTGATGATGACTGTGAACCAGAAGTGGGCGTCGATCAGCTCGTGGATGGGGTGTCGCTCGGCCAAATTGCGGTGCGCCACAAGGTAGACGGTTTCCATGATCAAATGGGTGCTCAGCAAGTGGCTCACGTTCTGGTGCATCGCCGCGTCCGCTGACGTGCAATACCACTTCACCAGCTGCCAGCAGCCCGGGTGCACCTTCGGCGTGTATATCGGCCCGTCGAGGGGGCTCTGGTGGAGCTGAATGGCGATCGGTACGAGCTCCTTGCTGTCATCGATGAGTAGTAGGACGATGGGCACCACCCAGTGCACCTCCGGGGGATGAGATACGCCCTGCAGCCACTGAAAGTCAAGCATGTAGAGTCGTTTGGCCTCATGCAACGAGGCGATCGTTTGTCCAGGCGGCAACACGCCGGCGAGCAGCTCGTCGGTGACCGGAAAATTCGGCAACGGTCGATATCGCTTCACCATGATAGGGTTGATGCCGTTGAGACGCTGGTAACCGAACTCTCGGTCTTCACGCCAGCGCGTGCTGACTGATGGAATGTTGTGTTTGACCCCGTCGAACGTCATGTCAGGTGGATATATCTCGATCCATTGTTGAAAGGGAAAGTTGGGACCGGCGGTCGGGTCCTCACATCTCACAAATTTCTCGATCATGTGGACGGGTTTCAGGAACTTCATCAGCATGCTTTCGCCGTGAAGCTTGGCAAAGAGATCGAGCAGGAAGCTCGCTTCAGGGCGTCCCAATTCCCGTTCTGGGATGCCTTTGGTAGACGGTGGCAGCCAGTCGGAATACTCAATTTCGTAGCTTCGCTTTGCCTCCTGCAACTGCTTCGATCGTTTTGCCTTTCCTTCGGCAGTGTCTTTCTGAGGTATGGACAAGAAGTGGCCTGTCACCTGTGAACTGTTGTCCTTATCTGCGCCTTGCGACGCACCACATCCCATTTCTCGCAGCCGGCTCTGACACTCTCTTTCTCTATCTCTGTTAACTTGGTACTGGACCAACAAGTGATAGTATTATCACATACATGATGCAGAATTTACATTTTCGGGTGTGCCGAACAAAGAAACAAAACGCAGAGCAGGGAGATTTCTCGAGTATTCTAACGGTCTATTTCAGGCAAACCGAGAGCCACAACATGGTTGTCGGCTCGAAGAGCAGGTAGTCATCAAAAACAAGTGCGGAGGGAGGCAGAGGTGGATTATTCCCACAGTTTCCCAGCGCGACGCTGCGGCCGTTGTAGATTCGCGGATTCTATTGCAGGTGCACTATCTGAAGAGGGAAATCATCACAATGGAGACGGAGGGAGGGGGGGCAGTGTGGAAAAAACGGGGATTCCACATTCTAATGGGAGGAGACGAGGAGTTGGTAGGATGCCCTCACGCCTTGACGGCGACGGTCGGACGCTGAAACGTGTTTGGGGCGATGGCGCCCAGGGTCGGCGTTTGCGCTGTCGCAATTCGCTTTGCGCGCATCTTCGCTTCAATTTTGTGGGCGAATGGACTGGTGGTAATTGCAGTCTTCAGTCGGTCGCATAGCCGCTTGTGCTCTTGCGGCGTGGCCACCGTGTCCAGAATCGTTTGAATCACGAAGTTGCCGAACCCATCCGCCGCGACTTGCTCAACAACATCCGCGAAGACAATTTCATCCAAAATCTGCCTTCGCACTGAGGGTGCACCGCAGCGTATAAGCTTTTCCAGGACGTTGCTCGCATACTTGTTGCACGCCAACTTCGCGAATTTGCCTGTGCAAGACCGGAGGGCGTAGTCAGCGGCGAGGGAGCCTTCCGTATGCTCGAACAAGTGTTGTGCCACGTAGTTGCCGTACTGGTCGCAAGCCAGTCCAGCAAGCATCGGAATGAGCGTTTCGACCAGGTGCGATTTCTGAGCGGCGGAGCACCGTTCGAAGACCTTCATCATCGAGATGCACCCTTGCTGTGTGGCCGCAAGGTAGCTCGCATTGCGCGCCATGATGTCGACGACGTACTGCAAGTCACACTTGCTGTGCTTTTCGAAAAGTGTCTGCAGAATGCGTCTCGTGTATTGTGACAGGGTCGACATGTTCAAGATGAGCGTTTCGTCGAGTCGCATCACCAGCGCGGCGACCTGGGACTCCTCAAGATACTCCACCAGCAGGCGCACCATGTGGCACGAATGCTGGTCGAGCATGAGCTTCTCGCTGTTGTCTAGAACGGCCCGGAAAATGATGTCGAGCTCCTCCGGTTTTTTGTTCCGGATCACCGCCTGCAGTAGCGAACGACCGTGGGGAGTGCAAGCGTGGGTGAGAAGGTCGCCTTGAATCGCCGCGAACTGCTCCGACGTCTGCTTGATGGTGGCGGCGGTCGGAGCTTGGTGGGGCACGCCGCCTTTTTGCTTCGGCGATGTCATGGTGGACGAGACATTTGAGGTTGGAGAGCCAGCGCTGCCCATTGAGCGGCGGTTCTGAGAGGGCGATGCGCTCGTCGCGACGGACGGCTGGGACGAAGGGAACGGTATGCCCGGCGAAAACATTCCAGGAAGGTACATCATCGGTTGATACATGAGGTACTGGTCGATTCCGGGCGACAAGGAGCAGCGCGGCATCGAGGCCACACACGCCTTACCGTCTGCCGCGGGCGGAGGGGGTGCCATTCCCCCCATGAGCATGACCGTCCGGTAGTACTGGCACGTGGGGCAGATGCACTCGTACACTGGGTGGTTGCCGAGGATCGATGTGCCGTGGGCGGCGGCAAGAGTTGGGGGAACCGCGGCCGCGGTTGAGGAAAGCATTTCCGCGGGCGAGCCTTTGGGGTGTGCGGCTGGCACGGGACTGGCCGTGGCTTGCGGCGGCGGCATCATCATTCCTGATGCGATGGCATGCTGCTGCATCAAGGCTGCCGCCAGCAAAAATTGTGGGTGAATGCCAGCGAGAAGCGAAGCGGTCGCGGCATTGGGCGGGACGGCGGTCGGAGACGGCGGCGACTGACCTTGATGGCTTGGTGCACAGCTGGCCGACTTTTGGGGCGTAGACTGTCCGATGCGCACGTGCGGAGGTGAACCCGCAACCAAGTTGGTGCCGTTGAGCGCCATAGGACTCTTGGCGTTCGGCGATTCGCCCGATCCAAACGTGCTCTTGCTGGGTGTCTTCACGGCGCCACTCATCCGTTGTAAGAAGATTGAAAACAACAATCGCTGTGCGTTTAAAAAAGGGAGGGCAGGGAGCACCGCATCAGCGACGTCATGGACTTGCACGTTCGGTGCAACCCACGCAGTCAGTACCAGTGTCGCTGGATCCACCACTACTACTAGACTGCTTTCGTGCATACTGTATCAGAGGTGATCGACTGAGTGCAGCGAGTGCCACACGCGCAAACGGAGCGCCTTCAGCAGCGACCGTTGCATGGCCACGGTGTCATCCGGTCTTGGCGAAGCAACTCTTGGCGCATCGCCCGGCGTCGCGGCTTGTCGAAGCAGCGGCGATAGGCGTCCCGGTGCCGCCGTGGCAGTCGGTCGGCCGTGCTCAGCGAACCACCTGTGACTGTCATCCTGGAAGGGACGCTTCCCCGGTTTTGCACTGGCTGAAAGCGAGATCGACGAGGTAGATCCAAGCACGCCGCCGTGAACGGCCGCTTGATGCGGAGTGCGCCTTGCATTGGAGACTTGTTGCGCCATCGTCATCGGCAGTGGGCGTGAGGGCCCTCCACCTCCGCCACTGCGAGAAACATGATGGGCCGCGTGCGGCAGCTGGAGTTTGTCGAGCCGCTCTCCGCCTCGGCTTGCAACAGGACGAGGGAGAAATGGTGGAAAGTAAGGCCCAGAAAACGCCAAGCACTGACTGATCTCCGCGATGTTTAGGGGCGTCTCCACGACACTCTGGTGGTCAGCCGCACGTCTCGAGGATTCGTCTTCGCTGAACTGCCAGCCGATCCCCACCGCTCGGTCGAAAATATCGCGGAGGGGAGCGACATGGTTCATGTCGTTTGCGCGTGCGTTGCGCTCTTGTTCTCTCAGGAGTGACAGACGACGGGCAATGCACGAAGGGGAGTAGGTCGGGCAGCGTGCGCTGTCCTGCTGGTGACTTACGTTTTCGTCGGGCAATTGGTTCGCCGATGCCGGCGACGGCCTCACCAACGTTGGTTTCCTCGGCTTGGTATCCCCGATCACAGTGGTACCCGCGGTGTTTTCCTCGCATGGAGCGGTTCCTTCATTTTTAGCGGGTGCCAATTCTTCCTTTTCTGGTGAAATCGGCAGTTCCACCGTCCGTGTGTCACCGCCTGCTGGCACGCTGGGAGCGGCGCATGCACCTCGGGGCATTCGTGATCGCGACGATGGTAGGTGTCCTTGCCGCTGGAGAGGTTTGACCTGGGATCGTTGCGGCGAAGCGTTCGTCTTTGCGACTGGCGCTGCGAGTTGTTTCGGCGGCGCAGACTCGGTGGGACTGTGCAACGCGTCTTTCTGCCTTGGTTGCTTGGGATCCGCCTTGAGGGCACGTTGCTTGCCGTTGATGTCTTGCTTATCCCCATCGATCACCTTTGCTTGTGGGGTGGCTTGACGTGGACGGATCTTGTCCGCGGGTCGCCTAGCAACAAACCCCGGACTCGCGAACGAAGATCCGCCGCTTTCTTGCGGTGGGGTCAACAACTCCAGTCGTGAGGCATCTTGGAGAGGCGTCCAAGGACCGGACCCTTCTGGACGGGGTGTGGCGAATGGGGTTGCGCACCCCCCGTACGGCGGTGCGTCGTCTACAGCAATTGCGACTGCCGAATAAAACCGAACCGCCATCCGGGAATCCTCGGTCACTGCGTTGATTGAAAATGGGTGAATCCACAATGCCGCCCGGCGAGTGGATTCGTTGTTCTGCGCGGTGCTCCGCCTGCGGGGTGTCTGTTTGTCGTTGTCAGCAGGAGGATTCTGGTTCGCGACATATTTCTCGTGTTCGACCGTTGTCACGCCGGGCTTCGCCGACGCCACGGGATGTGCTTCAGCCTTTGGTTGCGCCGTCAGCGCCGAGAGTCTTTGCATCATCGATTCTTTCGAGGCAGCAGCCGCCCAAGCTGGTGGTGACGTTTCTGTTTCGGCGCATGCTAAGAAGTCGTCGGCAAGCTCATCGCATTCCCATTCCGGGTGGTCAAATTCAAGAAGCGAACTCCGGTCGCCCTTTCCTTTGACGGACTGTAGGAGTGTCCTCCTCTGAGGAGCGGCACTTGGCTGTTCGGTGGCAGCGGGCGAAGCGGACGGCTGGTCTTCGGCATCGCTGTCCACATTACCATCGCGAGGGAGCAACTGATATCCACCGGACGGTCTAACATCAAAAGTTAGTGCGACTCCATGCGGCACGTACAACCTGTCACCCATGGAGGAGACGTGGAGCTGAATCCCTCGTTGAACGCTCATCGGCACACCGTCAGCTGTATGGGCGTCTTGCGAAGGCGCTACTCGTTCGGGGAAAAAAATAGCTCGCTGCCGCTGCAACGTCAAGTGAAGCCGAGACAAAGCGTTATCGAAATCATCTTGGTGCCACGTGGCTGGCTTGCCAATCTGTTCGATGCAAGCGGCCCAGGCATGCACCGTTTCGATGCCTGTCGATGACCACAAGGTTTCGTCGCTCATACGACGGTGAACGGAGACTGCAAGGTGGTGTGTTTGTCGCTGGCAAATTTAAAACATGAAATCGTATCATGGTACTGTCCGAAAATTGTTTCAGCCCACATGGATGCAGTAGTCGCGATCGGAATGTAAAAAAGTGGACATGTATTACAAATTCATCGAGGGGTCGGGAAGTTCATCGCCATCTTCCTCATCCTCTTCCTCGACTACGACAAGGCGCGAGGAGCTGCTAGTTCGCTGAGACAAGAAGGGCTGCTCAGCCAACGAAACAGGATTGGTTCGACTTGCCGCAGTGCTCGGCGTGTTTGTTGGCGACATGAGTGGTAACTCCAATTCATCAAGCTCGTCCAGGTTCACGGTGCGACGAGGAGGAGGGACGATACGGAAAAACGTGGCCGCGCGCTGACGGAGGCTTTTCCCTCGCGGCCGAGCGCTAGTCGCATCCGTGGAAGCGGCGTCCGTTGTCACCGTGCCTTCTGGGTCTGGCGCCTTGCCGAGGACCGACTCGTCCAGCGCCGCCTTGTTACTCTTCGTGTCACGAGCAATCCGTTGGCGTTCCAAAAGTCGTTTCGCGCGCCGCTTTCTCGCAACCGCCCCGTTCACCAGGATGATCGCCGCGTTGCGCACAGTAAGATCAAGGAAGGCGGCTTGCTTTTGGGTGTGTGTCATGGACGCTACTGATGGAGCGGTGGCCCCTCCGGCTGGGCCGTTCCACCGGTCCACGTGTTGTTGAAGTGAGCTCGGTGGAAGCTGAGAGATCGCCTCGTCGAGCGAGGGCTGGTGAAACTCGCGATCGTCTGGGGAGTCAACTTCGAAAGAGTAACGACAAAGAACGTCGACCACTGTTTTCAAGGGCACCCGCTCCTTCAAGTTCACGACGTGGAGGTCAGACAGCAACGCAAACTCCTGATTTATTCGCCCTCTTTGCTTGAAACGCGTGAATCCCACGGCACAGCCGACGGGTAAGGCTCGAATCAGAAATAGGACGTCAAACGGCGAAATCGATCCCAAGTGCAACGTGTCGTAGTGACCCCAAATACGACCGAACGTCTGTGCGTCATCTTTCGTGATGGCCGTTAGCAGCGCCGAAGACGCGAAGGAGTCCAGCATAACTGCCGTGATTAAATGGCGCATGGTCAGATACGTCACGAAGACAAGGGCAGTAAAATAGAGCTGCGGTCCCGGCGTATCCACGCCGCAGTTGCCCAGGTGGTCCGAGCACGTGAAGCCATCATCAAGAATGACTCCGTACAACAGCTGCGGCCAATCGCCTCCGATCATGACGCGAAACACAGTGATGAAAGCAAGGTCGATGCGGCTAAAATTAAAGTCCATATCCAGCCCTCCATTCTGAGAATTCGACAATGGCACTCGACCGAACAGTCGCATTCCGACAACCGCAAAAATGAAAAAAACTAAAACGCAAACGGCTGACACCGTTAGGAGCGCACCGGCAGCGCGACGCATGTTGCTAATCAAACGTTCAATGTTGAACACGCCGCGTAAGTAGCGAGAAAGACGAACAACGCGAAACGACAGAAAAATTGACGTGGCGCGAACGTTGACGGACAACTGCAATATCATGCCGACTGCTGAAATGATGGTGACAAAGAAGTCGGCCCTGTTCCAACGACTCTGAAAAAAGGCCACCCTTCCCTCCGCAACTCCTTTTAGAAGCATTTCGAGTAGGAAAAGAACCGTAAACATGATGTTGACCGCGTCGAAGGCGCGCGCGCTGCTTTCCGACATGGGGTAGGATCGGCTCGCCATGACGATGAAGTTAAACGCGACCAGAAACATGATGCCGTGAACGGTCCATGGATTGTGAAAGAATCCTCGTAAATTGTGCCGTACTGCCGAGTACCAGGATGGATGCACAGGCGAAGGTGACGTGGTGGTTTCAACCTGGTTGCCGCGTTCCGGCGCAGCTGAGGGAGTTGATTTGACGAAACGTTCGAGCTTCGAGGCGATAAGTGTTTGCAGTGGCGCGTCGCCTTGTTGATTGTCAGTAAGAAGACGACGAACAATCCGTTTTTCGGTTAACTTCCAGGCATCTTGTTGTCGTGCGGTTCGCAATGACGGCTGCATCGATTTTTCGCGCTTCGATCGATTGTAACTGTCGATCAAGGCGGCTGAGAACAGATTCATCAGCAGCAAACCAGCCAAAATTGCCATGATGATAACGTACCAAGCAGCGCTCGGGTTGGCGTCTCTCAGGGGAGGGCTCTCGATTTCCGTCGCGTCCACAACCTGATACATCACTGAAGACCACATTTCGAGGGTGGAAACCTGAAACAAGGCCATCATCCCAGCGAAAACATTGTCGAAATGAGGTCCGCGGTTCATGTAACGACCTCCCAAAGCCCGGCACTCAGCATTTGACAAAGACTTTTCTCCACGAATTTTGGCGTCGACTACTTCTATGTACAGTTGGGTGGCATTCAGCGGTACGATAGTGTCGGGCTGCGTGTTGGTGGTGTTGTCGTCGTTGCTAAGTGGCACGGCGGTTCCTGGTACGGTGCTGATCGCAGTCGAAAAAAACGAATAATTGGACGCATTCGGCGGCGGGAGGGGGGTCGAAGGTCGATTCAAGTCGGAAGGAAGCTGACAGGTTCGCAATTTTCCTCCGAAAAAGAACACACCGATGACTGCATACATGGCAAAAAGCACCACCGATATCACCGAAATGTTGCGCAATGGCGCTATCGATCGACCGATGCAAGAAAGTACCAGCTTCATGCCGGGGCTCTTTCGTGCGAGGCGCAACGGTCGCAGCGAACGCAGTACCTTGAGAATACGGAGGACGGGAAAGCTATAATCGTCCACATACTCGTCGACGACCCCGA
>ERZ1292630.1453-Hain-H41-02um-R3-1453-length-23354-cov-8_pt1 | contig 23354 bp, 17 predicted proteins | sample MGYA00564408_ERZ1292630 | MGnify/ENA primary metagenome ERZ1292630 (study PRJEB36523, sample SAMEA6512641) | groundwater metagenome | collected 2019-01-08 | study: AquaDiva: Metagenomics assemblies of 32 groundwater samples
GTACGTCAGTCTGTGCGCGTGAGTCATGAGCGCTCGTTCGGGTTCGACTGGGAGTCTGACGGGATTTGATTTTTTCTCTCATCGCCGAGTGAAACGCTCAATCTTCTTGCGACATTGATGTGGCACCACCTCTCTTCATTATCGCAGAGAGCCTAGCGTTCGCGTGCGTCGTCGGTCCACCTCAACGTGTGTGTATGAGGTCGATCCGGCGATTCGTCACACCGCCGACGGTGTGCCCCCCATGTCCTGCGCTGCGACAAGGGTCATCCGGGTGCGGCAAGCGTTTCTTTGGTGATCTGTCTCCTCTCATCCCGGCGGAAGTGACTGCGGCTGCCTCGGCGCCACATCACCATCGCACGGTGTGTGGACCATCGGCCGTTGACCCCTCCCACCCAGGCAAACGGTATGCCATGGAATTGGTGTACCGGTCGTCCTACGCAAGGGAGCGACTGCGCGACGCCTGCCACCAGCCCGCATTCGAGCCAGCCATGCGTCACTTCACGGACTTTTTGGCTGCATCGCCAGCGAATACCTTGACGCCGTTTCGTCACTTGGCCGACGCAGATTGGGTGGACAAGGTGCTGGAGGAATTTGAAAAATGGTTCGTGTTGAACAAGGCGCCCCTTGCGGCGAAGATGACGGCGCCGCAGGAATGGTTCCCTAAGGCCCGGATGATGCGACGGCGCTTCATTTTCCACTGTGGTCCAACGAACTCGGGCAAGACGCATGCCGCCCTCGAGTCGCTCGTTGCCGCCAAAAGCGGTGTTTACTGTGCGCCACTGAAGGCGCTCGCGTCGCAAGTGTGGAAGCGCATCAACGAACGAGTGGCGTGTGATTTGCTCATCGGCGATGAAAGGCGTTTTGGCGGATCGGCAGAGCACGTATCGTGCACTGTCGAAATGGCGCCCGTCGACTTATCGTTGGATGTCGCCGTCATTGATGAAATTCAGCTGCTGGAGGATCCCGATCGAGGGTGGGCGTGGACCCGCGCAGTATTGGGCGTTCCGGCCCGGGAGGTGCATCTGTGTGGAGAAGCGCGAGCCTTGCCCATCATCAAAAAGCTTCTGTGGCTCACGAAGGAGGAAGGTCAGCTATCGATTGTGGAGCACCGGCGGCTGACGCCTTTGCACTTGAGCTCTGGGCCGCTCGGATCGACGTCGCCCCACGCCAAGCTGCAAAATGGTGACTGCGTTGTTGTGTTTTCGAAAAAGGGAGTCTTCCAGCAACGGGAGCTGATTCGGCGCCACCATCCAGCGGGAGCCGTTGTCAGTGTCGTGTACGGAGCCTTGCCCTTCGCCGTGCGAGAGGCGGAGACGGACCGTTTCAATGACGGCGTGCGTCGGCATATTGCGCACCCTGAAACGCACCCGCCACACATTCTGGTGTCCACCGATGCCGTTGCCTATGGGTTGAATCTTAACATCCGTCGCGTCGTCTTCGCCACGTTGCAGAAGTTCGGAGGGCCGCGAATTGGGCTCGTGACCGTGAATGAAGCGTCGATGATGCAAATCGCGGGTCGTGCGGGTCGATTCGGGTTATCGTTTGGTCAAGGCAATGCAGCATCGGACGGGGGCTATTGTACCACCATTCACCCGAAGGACTTCGACATGCTCGCCAAGGCATATGCGGCGACGTCAGCCAGGGTGACCGGCGGCGCCGTTGGCGAAGGGCAGCCATCGGCGAACACGATCACGCGATGCGGGTTGCTGCCCACCATGGACGTGCTCGTGATCTACGCAGAGGGACTCCGCGCCCCTTCAACGGGATGCGTAGACACGGCACTGCTTGTGCCATCGTCTGTGGCGATCCCACGCTGCGGTGTGCCGCGACTGGGCGGCGAAATCGCCGACTCTGTCGCGTCTTCGTCAGCGGTGCCGGCGGCATCAGCAGGCGCATGCCCCCCTCCTCCCCTGCTCATGTTTGGGGACGTCGTCGCAAATTTCGTGGCATCCGCGACCGCGGCCGCCGACACCTTCTTCCTGTGTGATATGGCGAAGGGCGTGGTGGCTATCGCGCGGCTGCTTGATCAAGTGGCGTCGTTGTCGCTTCGTGATCGCGCGATATTTTGCTTTGCCCCGACGTCTTTGGGTGGCCCCAGTGACCAGCAGATGGCGGCCGCGCTTCTTAGCTGGTCCACGAGTCACGCAACTGGTGGAAAAGTTGTCCTGTCCATCCAGGAAGACGTGGTCGAAAGCATGACGACGCTCGAGCAACTCGAGGAGGCGTTTCGGCTTGTGGAGATTTATGGCTGGCTGGGATGGCGATTCCGCAACACGTTTGTGGACATCGACCGCACCGACGTTGTGAAACGACGGCTAGTAGCCCGCATCTCGACGTTGATCGCGTCAACGTGATTCAGGGACCGTCTCGGTTTGAGTCAACGTGATAACGGAAACGGCTGTCCGGGTTCGTGAGCGATGTTGACCCGAAAAACTCGATAGAAACGTCTGCGCGGACTAGTCGCAGGTGGGACGTAGCCGGAGTGATTTAAGACCCTGTTCAAAATACAAGTCTCGACTTATCCGACGACTCCCGAAGTCACGTACGTGCGGTGCAGACTGTTCATGTGAATTGCGAGACAGCGCCTATTGTTGTACAGTGCTGCAGCTGTTGTGCTCCTCTCTTCTCGAGTTTTGGCAGCTATGTCCAAGTGGAAGGAAGACCTCAAGCAACAATGGCTTCAAGTCGTCAAAGAAATGTTTTTTTCGAAGACGGAACTCGCGTTTGACCTTCAAGTTGAAGACAACTTCACGTTGGAAGAATTCGACCAATTTCTTTGCAACATGTGCGTCGAACACCCTGCATTCCCTCGCCCGATTACTTACCACGTGCTAGGTCAGCTCGAAAGGGCAGCGGCCTCGGTTGGTGCCTTGGACGCGGACAGTCTCACGATCGTCGCGCGATGCGATGCGGGCTACGAGGGCATTCGGACGGTCACTTTCGTCGCGCCGCCAGGCGCAAGTCCGACCGACTTGATCGTTGTTTCCGCTTTCAGGCCAACCGCACAAATGTGCGCAGCGGTTCGCATCCGCTCAAATTCCTCATTGCTACAAATTTTGAAAAGCTGGCCCCAGTTACTTCCGGATTTGCAGCCAATTACTCAAACCTGCACCTGCGTCATTTTGGGTCAGCCGTTGCAGAGTGGACAGCCGTTTCCCGGAATGGAGGGACCGACAGTCGAGTTCAAGACAGTCAACACAGTGTTGAATTTCAAAACTGTAGTGAACCAATTGATTGTTTATCTTCGAGAACTGCGTCCAACGCCATCGAGTCCGGATTGCCATCTGTACTTTGGCATCACGGACGCTGGAATGATTGATGGATTTGATGCAGGGGACACGCAACTTCGTGACGAAGACGTGAACGGAAACATGCAAGATGAGGCTTTTAAAAATCTTTGGTCGGACGTCGTTTACAAGGCGTTGGGCATGCCCGGCCTTTTCCCGCCGCTGAAGTGTTTGGTCGACAGGGTCACCGTCTCCATTATCCCCGTGGATTCGGCGGCGCATGTACCGGGAAACGGCACTGAAGACAAACCATTTCGCCTTCGGCTCAATTCTAGCGACGTCAAACATGGCGTGCGTGCATCAAATGTGGACCGCGGGGCACGGGGAGATCGAGCGCGCATTGCAACACACTGGTACTTGGTTGACGGGCCCCAACGTCACGTTATTCACTTCTCTTGGCGCATCCCATCCGCCGTGTATCCTGTCTTGGAAGCCGACTTTTTAATTCACCCAGCTTTCTCGCATTTGCGATTAAACTCGGCCGCTGCGAAAAACTACTGGGTCAACGAATTGCTCGCAGCTTCTCCGCTCTGGACGAACGATGACGAGAGCCAGGCGTTTCTGAGGCAGTGTCAGTTGGCAAATGGTGAGTGGACCAACACGGACAGCTGGGGCGACTTCGTGACCGTGTTGCTTCGTGCGAACGATGTCGATGAAGTCGACATCGATGTACTATTGCGCCGTCCTGAGAGCATGCGGCTCGTCGTGTACGGCAAACGCGCAGACCGCCTGGCGGCGGCGATCCTAAAAAAAATCGGTCGGTCGGGGAAAGACCAAACAACCGCCTCAATCTCAATTCAAAGGCAACAACAATTTCGTCTCAATCTGCTGGCAATCGAAACCCTCAACGATCTGCCATTTCAGCACGTCCCCAAGCTATTGACGACCGACTTGACGGTCAGCCAGGCCCTTCCGGTGCAGGCAATCGCCGAACCGAGTCGCAACACATGCTTTACGCTGACGTTGGATCACGGTCAATGGAAGGTGCCTCCCAACTTTGACGTTGACGTCGTCGAAGGCGTCTTGATTACCCCCAGCGTTTGCTCAGTGACAAGTTTCGCTCAGGTCAAGTTTTGGCAGGAAGGTGGCCACTGGATTTTCGATTGTCGATCCGTAACCGACTGTGAATTGGTTGCCGACGTGCTTGAGTCGTTGCATTCGCACTGGCCGAAGGCAGTCTTCAATATCCAAGAAGAAACCGTTTCTGAGGCATCTCAAGCTCATCGGGCATATTTGTCCGGCCAGGTTGCAGGAAACGTCTGTCGCGGTTGCACCATCGAACGGGACACACACAACGATCTTGTACAGCAGATTTCTGGAGCCTTGAGCGAGCGAGCAAGTTTGCTTGCCAAAGTCTTCCTTGTGTCAGTCAGCACCCGGTGTAGCGGAACTACAACTGCCATCCTGTCCGCCTTGTTTTCGTGTCAGCGAAGTTTCGAATTCGCTCTGTATTACAATGTGTCTGGCAATGGTTACTCGCGAACATTCAATTGTGACGCGTCACCAACAGTCTGGATGGTTTTCCATGTCGTGGACGCCGCCGCTTGGGCCGTCATGATGCAACCGCCTACAACCGTACTTCAACGACAGCGAACCGTGGTCATTCTCGACTTCTTCACCGAAGGCACACCCATCCCCAATCGCGCGGACCGCTTGATCGTGCCGACAGCAATTCTGTCAGAGCGCGAAGTGAACGCGTTATGCTCCGTGTACACCGCCCACTGCCCCGGACGGGAAGGCACGTTCGATGAGTTGCGAACATGGATGCTGCGCGACGGGGCAGATCCTTTCGACAAACATTTGATCCAATTTCCGTTGACGTTCGCGCGGGGCAAGTTCACGCCCCTTGCGGATATCGCGTTCGAGGTTTCAACGGCGATCGAGAACGGCGGGAAATGGGACACCGACTTTCAGTTCCTTGTGTTTGAAGCCTTCTGTTTCCAGCCGCAGGCGCTGGTTTACCGGGCAAATGTCGTGCCCTCCCGCGCGCTTCTCTCCTCGCGCATCGCGGTTCCGTGTGGTGCGGTTTACCGAGCGCTGCACCCCTTCATTGCCTTTGTGGTCGTTGCAAAATACGCTGCTGTGCAGGTGGTTGCTGCCGTCAGGGCCTTGCTTGATCGAGCGAGCACAACTTCACGTGCATGGGACACCGCCCGCGCCCTATTGTTAGACCGACCGAAGCGCGTGGCGTTTTCACACCTTGTCGGCTGGCTGTACTCCGTCCTACGTGTCGAAGGCGCGGTTGCGTTTGTGAAATCGGTAATTGAGGATTCGCACAGCTGGAAAGCGCGAGGCCAAGCCGGCCACCACCGTCTGTTGGTTGCGCGTCTCTACTTGCGTGACATCACGGAAACGTGGTTTGACATAGATTTCTGCCACTTTGGACGCCTTTCTTGACCAGAGGGTGCGACCTGGTGTCGAGCAATGCACGAACATCCCCGACGAGCTGACGGTCATTCGCGAAAGGACAAAGGGATTTCTCTACACATACGCTGTTATGGCCTTGCTGCGGTGCGGGTCGGTGCACTCTGGCACATACGAGAACAAGGTTCGAGAGGCGTTTCAATTTGCAAGCGAGGTCGACCGAAGCGCTTCGAAAGCAGCTGTTCGATGTCAGGCAATGATCGCGGCCGTGAGGGATAATTGCTCTTCGCTCCGCCGCATCCGCCGCAAGCTCTTCTGGAATCACTTCCTCAGCAATCTCTCCGACTCGACGACGATGACGAATGAACCGTGAAACGGAGTTCCGTGATCCGTCGTTTCCTTGGCACAGATGGTGGCTTGTCACCGTATTCCACTCTTTTTTTTGAACTCTGCCATTTTCTCAAACCGAGCCGCGCACACTCCCCAGGCGTCGTCTTCAAGCGTCCGTTTCGGCGACGTTTGGAGCGATCGCGTCGCCGAAATAGCTTTTTTTCGTCGAAATAGCAAAGGTCGCCGTCGTCCGCATCGATCGGAATGAACAGCGTCAGCCTCCTTTTGGAAGATGTACGACACTGTAGGCGCCTTTTCTCGGAAAAATATGTTTGCGGCGCAAACGTTGCATCCAAACCCATTTCGTTGGGCATAATCCTACTTCATACCCGCCGCACCGTCAGGTGTCAAGAAGCTACAGTGCCTAACATGGTTTGAGGGATGTTAGGGACTGTAGTGTGGCCCCCTTTATCCTCTGCATAGTCCAGTCCGTCCATTTGCCCCATGCGCGTTTCTTTTCTGATGCTTACACTGTATTTGATTGCAACAGCAAAGTCATGGTTTCACTCGGCAAGATCTCGCACTCGGGTTTTTTTTTGAGTGTGACAAACAGCACGCAGCACCACCAGGGATGTCTTCGACGAGTCACAGTGCGCAACGGTGGACCTGGTCGCTGCCGCCGCCTGCGACCGACGCTGCCGAGTCGTCATGGGAATCACTGCCACAGCCGCCTGCCCGACGGGGCCGCCACTACAGCCCACGAGAGGTTTCCGTAGCAAGCGGCGGTTTACCGTCATCGTCGACGTCAATCGGTCACGCGCTTCTTCCCGCTCATCCTAAGCACGACGGGCATCCGCGCGATGCGCGAGGAGCGCGCCGGGGGGCAAGCTCGTCCCTCGACCCGAGAGCAAGCCATCATCATGGAGGCGCGATCACGACGACGACGACGACGACGGCCACACCCGGACAACAAGGGAGAAAGGCATCCACCGGTGCGGTGCGGGGTAAACTCGCTTCCGCGCTTCAACACGCCGCGACCGATTCCGAATTGGCAGCGGAACAGAAACGCCTCGAACGAGCAGATGCGAAAGAGCGGAGAGAAGCGGACTTGGCGAGAAAACGAGACGAACTGTATGCGTGGAACGCCGCATTGCGAGATCAGTTCTTGGCTCAGTCTTCACAGGCCGCTGATCAAGCAGTGTAGAATAAAATGTTGTCCCCTCAGTCCGTCGGCAGTAGTTTTATTAGATGCGATCGTCAGAGTGTCCATCCATCAGCAGTGTTGCGGAGGAAGAAACCATTGGGTGGGAAGCGATGTTGGACGCGTTTGGATTCAAAAACATTGAAAAGTGGGAGAAGGAACACCTTTTTGTTTCGAATCGTTCACCTCGGCTCTCTCTCCGTCTTCATGTCGGCCCCACGATCGCCCGCCAGTCGCCGTCCCGGCGCCTCTCCGAAATCTGCGCCGTCACAATCACCACCTCCCGTCAAGGCGACGTCGTTACCGAATTTGCGAGACCACCTCAAGGTGCTCCTGACCTTGGTGGAATCCTCGCACCTTGCCGCGGCGGCACGCAGCGAAATCAGTGCCAAAATTCGTGCCATCGATGAATTAGTGTGCCAGCGACCGCTGACGCTTGCCGACGTCGCCGCCGCGGCCACCTTGAAAGAAGCTGCGGTGACCGAAGCCGACTCGTTCGGTGTTGACGAGCAGTTCCTTGCCGTGCAACGCGACTTTGAACCTGATGAGCGAGAACATCTTGTCCGACTTTGGCGCGAAATGTTGTGGTTGGCCAGGCACGACATGAGTTCCGACGAACTCTTGCTTCTGACTGACGTCACCTTCGAGAAGCTCGCCGAGGAGTACCGCCACTCCTCGCCGAAGGATGTCAAGCGCTACTGGCTGTATCTCGTGCGCCTACGCAAGGAGCAACGCGCCATTCAGGCGGCTTGCGGCAAGGTCGATAGTCCGAAAGAGCGGAACGCGGGTGAAGTCGTCGCATCTCGCGCCAAGGCCTCGCAGCGAACCGAGGCCCTGCCTGGCGGGGTGTCGTCGGGTGAATACAAGCCCGAGGTGTACTCTCCGACAGCCGCATTGTGGATGTCGCCTAGTCAACGAGCCGCTTCCACGCGTGCCCCCTCCGAGCGCGCCAAGAGCCAGGGAGCTGGATCACTGAAAAGCCCTTCGCGAAAATCGCCTTCAAGCCCTCCACGATTGGCTGCCGACGGTTCGCCGGCGGCCACGACCGCGGGCGGCAAGCTCCGCCCCGGCTCTGGCAACCTATCTCTCACCACGTCTGGGGAGGGATTTAAGGGCACCGGTCCAGCGTTCACGCAGAAGCAGGGATGGTGCCGGTTTTAAATTGAAGTGATACGACCCTGCTGCTCCAGCACATGGTGAGTCACGAATGGTTTGAGAGAGTGAGAGAGAGAGATCGATCGAATGGGATCCCCACAGCATGACCACATGAACGTCTCACGACGCGAGATTCATACCGACGGCATGGATTCGCTATCACGGTTTCAAATTGTTTCTGATTTTGGAATGTGAAAAAATGCAACATCTCAGCAAAAGTGCTCTCTCTCTCTCCCACGCGTGTGGTTCAACAACTCCGTATCAAACGAATCGCCGCCGTGAATCAACCATGGCCAGTTCCTCGCCCCCAGTGAGCGCGCGTCGACCGCTGTACGAGCCTCGGCCGCCAGCGCCTCTGTACGAACACTCCCCTCCTGCCACCGCGAGAGAATCTGTCCGCACGCAACTCGATAGGGCGTCGAGACACCGTGCCGAACGCTTGGAGAAGTTGCGGTGTGGCAGGGACCGTTATGAGCGGGTCCGGGAGCACGCTCGCACTGCGAGAGCGAACCGTTCTGAAGCGGCTGTTAGTCGCTACGACGAGATTCAGCAACAGGAAGCTCAGCTTGAACAAACCCGATTCGCCAAACTCGCCGAAGAACGGTTTTACCGACATCGCGCCACCGTCCGCAACGAAACCGTTCATTTGCAGCGGCGTGAACTATCCTCGAGACGTGGCGTGGAGGTCGTCGCTCGTATTTTTGAAGAGTCAGGCATCGAACAGCCCCCCCACCCACCACACCGAATCGCCGCGCACGACCGTTACGACCGCTTGCTTCAACCGCTAGAAATGAGAAAGGAAGGCGGCTCCTCGTCCTCTCCTCCCGCGCCGCCGTCCCCCCGTGGTCTGCCGCAACGCATGGAGCGGCACATGGTGACGTTCAAGGCCATTCAGGCTTCGCGGCAGCAAGAACTGGAACAACGTTGTCAGCGACGGGATGAGCAGCGCGAGCAGGTGCTGGACCGCCTTCGCGACCGCTTAGCGGAGATGTACCACCGGCTGTACGAGACACTTGACAAAACCGACCGTGGCGTGCAGCGTGCCGAAGCACTTCAAAAACGGCGTCGCAATCCGCTGCGAGCGCTCGCTATTGACAGGTACATGGAGAGGCATGCGGCCCTGGCGTCGAGGACTGGAGGGAGAGGGGATCTCAGCAGTGCTGCGGATCGTGGTGACGGCGATGCGCACGATGACACCGCAGCGCTGGGTTCGACCCGCGGGCGTGCGGATGAGGAGGAGCGTGCCCATGGCAACGAGGAAGCCGTCGACTGGAGTTAATAATAGGCATCTCTTTCCTCCTCTCTCCCGCCGCTTCACCCAACGCACAAGTGTGTACATCCCAATTCCCCTCCGGAAGCTTCGCCTCCCTTCGCTCATCGTCTCGATCGCTTCATCAGCGGCGCGCTGGGAGGGCTTGCCGCCAAGATCCAACAACCCCCCACCCCTCTCCGATTTTCCTAGAAGGATTGTTTTTCGTACTCTCCTCGGTACTCCTTACGTGTGACCAAGATGATGGCCGTGGTGCTCACCTCGTGTGGCCGGCTGCCTGGGCTCGCGACGTCCGCGTGGCAACTGGCTCAAACCAAACGCGAATTGATCATCGATCGGGTGTCCGACGCGATCGCGAAGCTCCCGCTGCGTCCTCTCGCTACCACCATCGACCTCAGTGCGCTTGCTACCCGCCGCACGCTGTCCCCGCCGTGGGAGGACGAGGCGCATCGTCTTCCTACTGACGAAAACGGGTCGTACGACCAGCTGGTCTCCTGCTGTCTGGCACCGTCCCTCTCTGTCACACACACCCCGCCGTCGGTAGGCGACGCGGTTCCGGGAACTTCGTCGCTTTGTCCCAAGGACGGCTCATCGTGTTGTATCGATTGGACGATGGTCACCGGCATCGCCGCAACAAGCGATGCCGATCATCGTAGCTCGAACCCTCCGCGGCTCGCGGGGTCGCTCGTTCGGCGACGGTGCGAGGCCGGAGACGAGGAGGAGCAGGAGCGTTCATCGTGGCTGTTGCCTGCCAAAGCGTCGACGAGGGCCGCGGGCAGTGAGCACGAAGCCCCCCATGAACCACCGCTGGTGTCATCCATGTCTCAGTTGGCTGACGTTCGACTCCTGCTGGCGGTCTTGACCCTCGACGGCGGCGGTGAACCGTGCGCGGCCAATCAACTGGGTCGAGTGGCCGCGATGTTGCCTCCAAGCGGAGTGACATTCGCTCGAAACGAGCTCCTGAAACTGGCCGCCGCGCCCCACTTCGCAAAGCCGCACTGTATTGGCGACAAGCGCCGGTGCATGTGTGCCGCTTGTTGGACAGACTTTGCGCGCCCTGGGCGCCATCGTCATCCTGCGGTCGAGCGCTATCGTATGTCCCTGCGCATGGAGCGCGAGTCCTTCGCGTCGCCTCAAGGGGATAATGGCGACGACGCGCTCGTCAGCTTAATCCTGCAGTTTCCGGAAGCGGCTGCCCGTTGGAAGTTGGGGGGCAACTCCACCGTTGACGATTCCCATATCGAGTCGCTTGAGGCGTTGGCGACGAAATAGATATCTACAAGGGATTGGGAGGGGAGGGGGTCGTAGTCAGTAGATTGTCGTGTCGTGTTGGGCAGCCGACCATTATTGTATCCCATCTGTCTGTCGGGTTTAGAAGCATTTCGCATCTGCAAGCATCCTCCCTTGCGTATCGCTTGAAAACAAGGAGCAACGTGATTGGTGAATGGCTCTCGGTGGGTTTTTTGGCGGGCCCGTGCTTGTGGTCTTACAGTTTTGGGGTTCCTCCTTGTCCACATGTCCGTGAGGAGCGTCTTGAAGGCGCTGCCAAGTCAGCGGACGCTGCTCGGCCTTCTCGTGCTGTCCATGCTGCTTCCCTTGACGGTCACGGTCGTGACCGCGGCCACCGTGCACATCTTCCTTGTCTTGCTCTTGCTGCTCGCTCGAGCCGTGCAGAAAAGTCGGCGTGACCCGGCACATTCTGATGCAACGGCAAATGTTGACGGGTCGAAACCGTCGCGTCGTGTTTCATTTGCGAACGTTGCCGTCAGCGCGGCCACGTCCGTTCTCGCCGCTGCGGTAGGGCTGACCTCGTTCGCAGGCTGGGCTACGTTGGCGACGTTTGGTTCCGCGGCATTTGAACTGCTTCGTCACGTTGCCCCTGATACCGCAGGGTGGATCGACACGGCCCTCGGAAGGCCACCCCCGCCGCGAACGACGGCACGGCTATCTGGAGAGCGTTTCACCGTGATGGATGCCGGACCGCATGCAACGCGCACCGCTCGGGGGTGCCTCATCAGAGTCAAGTGACAAATGTGCGATGCCGCTGCCAACGTCGCCGGGTGGGAATCCTCCTGCCCGAACGTCGTTACTCCTTTGCTCGTCGCTCGGTTACAATGGGTACGTTGGCGCAGCTGTGTGTTTGGTTTTTATTTTCCCCATTGGTTGGCAACCAGCGTCACGGTTGTGATAGAGAGTTAGCGAGTGAGAGTGAGAGAGGAGCGAGAGAGAGCGGGCGATGTCAAGCAGTCATGCGGCGTCACCGGAGCCGGCCGCCCCACCCGCACCAGCAGCGGCCTCCGTTGCCGCCGCTCCCGCAACCCCTATTAGCGACGACCTCGCGGCTCAGCGCAGCGCCATGGCCGGCTCCAAGGCCCCCGAGCTGCGGCTCATCGGCCGGTATGTCCGCCTCAAGTGCCGTGGGTCTCACTACGATGGCCTCGTCGCATTGATCACGAAAGACACCGTGGTGCTGGCGCAGGTCGTCAAGCGCACGCCGGAGGAGCACACGGACCTTTGCAGCAAAGTAAATGTTCAAGCCGCTTTTGCCGCCGATTTGCAGAATCGCACCCTCTTGCCCTTCATCACATTCCTGCGCAAGTCGGTAAAACATTTCGAGCCCACGGAGCCAAGGTCCGCGCCGCGTTACGACGGGGACCCGCCGCATCCCCAAATCATCCGCGCCCACGTTCGTCGCTTCGTGATTCATACAGACTTGGGAAACAACCCGACCAACATGTCGCTCCCTACCTTTGTGACGCAGCGCAGCGGGTGGACCTCTCCGGATGCGACTCACTTTGACACCATGGCAACCGAGGAGCGCGCAGCAATGGATAAAATAGCAGCTGTCATCGCCGCGTCCCGGGCGAGCACCCAATCGGCAGGGGCCTCCGCATCACGCAACGGCCAGGGAGGGGCGAACAGGGGAAGAGAACCCGCCCTCACCGCCGAGGAGATTCGAGAACGCGCGGCGATCCGCCAGCAGCTCGCGATGGAGGACGCGTTTGCCGAGTCCAAGCTACTTAGCCGGTCGTCCTATGTGGCGACCGCGCAGGTCGTGCTGTCCGTCACGACCCTGCTGTACATTGCCTCGACGCTATCGACCATAGAAACGACGCTAGAGTACCGATTCCTATCACAAATTTTTGTGTGGCCAGCCATCTCGGGTGGGGTGAATTTGGCAGTGGGCGCCGCCAGCGCTATTCAAGCGTTTCGCGTCAAATTTCCTTCTCCGTCGAGGTTTGCGTTTCTCGTCAGAGTGATTTTTCTGCTGGGTGGTTTCGCTCTCGGTGTCACCTCGGCCGTCGTGCTCCTGTCAGCGGCGGTCAACAGCAACGACCCGTTCGTCACTGGCGCATCCCTCCGAGACGAGTTCCTTACCGCGGTGCGCAATGCTCCCAGCAACACCTGTTCCTCATTCAACCGCCTCCGCTGCTCTGGATATGACGCGGCGTGCAATAAGCTCGTGGACGTCAAACAGTGTCCCGTCAGCTGCGCGACGCGATCACTGGCCTATTCGCAATCATGTGGGGTGCTGTACACCAGCGAGGTGCAGTCGCTACTGATTGCGCTTCTGGTCGTCACGTTCCTCTCGCTCGCGGTGCACATGGGGGACCTGAGTGTCTGCGTGCGCTTCGTGCGTTTCATGAGCACGGCTGGGGTCACGGCATTTTTTGCGGCTCCCAGTGGCCACGCACCCGATGGAGCACACGAGCCGACATCGTAGCCACCTTCTCTCGTGGCCTCCAAGTTCTTGTGTGATCATAGCAGGGAAAATCTCTTCCTGGCGTTGTCTCTCTCTCGCTCTCTTTCCTGTTTCTCGGGCCAGCGATGATTGCCGAAAATCACGTTGGAACGAACCTTTTTCCTAGCAGTCCCACCGGAAACGATTGAAGACTATTTTTTCCCCTCCGTTCCCTGCACTAGCTTTTTTTTCGCCATGATCGCCGTTGGTCAGTGGGGAGTGTTCAACCTGTTGCTGTTGATGCTGCTGCTCGTGCTGCCATTCCGGCCGGCGTCATCGGCAGGGGGGACCACGACGGTGCCTTTCCGGCCACCGGCCACGCCGTTGATCACATTCGCGCCAATGCAGCAAAAGTTCATTTTAGGCCATGAGATATCCCGGGGACAGTCGGCGGCCTACTGGGATGGCACACCCCTGCCCCTCACTGTGCTCGTCCGCGTGAATCGCAGGGCCACATTCGTGTTGGTCGGCAATCCCGCGCCCGCCGAAGCGATCTTCGCGAACCAAATCGGCATGCCGCGAGTACTTCCGACGACGACGGCCATCAACTTTACGGTGGCTTGCAGCCGAGGCGCCGCAACCGAAGACGAATTCATCCTCGAGCTGCTTTTCGTCTCGCCGATGCTTCCGGATAATCTGGATCTGCTTGCGAGGCCGGCGGCGTATATCGTCGCCAACGCCTTCGCACTAGGCGAGGCCGCCGCACTTCCCGCCTGCTTGTCCCACTTGTCGCTTTACGTGGACGCGTCGCCCGCGCACGCGGTCCACCTGATGACGTCGGAGTTGGTCACATGGGATGCCGCGCCCCGCTGGACAATGTCAACGCAATCTGTTCGTTTGGGCACCGTCGCTCAGTCGGAGTTTCAGAGCTACGGGGACGACTTCCTCCTTGATTGGGGTTACATGCATTTAGTGGTCCCTCGAAGCAACCAAAACGATTCGTCTCTTTTTGCCGGCGACTTGATTACGTCGCGCCAGGCCGTCGTTGAGGGATATGACGTGCTGCCCCCAATTGACCCGTTCATGCCGACAATGTCGACGTGGACCGCCCCAGGACTTGCCGCCGTGGTCTCGTTCACCATCGCGGCGGAGCGGCGCCCACCTGCTATGGTGCTCGGCGCCGAGAGCAACCTGACCGTCGTGTTCGCCTACCAGACGGAGCATATTCAGTACTACTTCGGAGCACTCATTCCACCTCGCTGGAAGTATATCAATGGATCTCGCAGCGATATCACTTTTCAGGAGGCGGTCGTTGAACCCGCTGTGGCATCGATGTTGGACATTCTGCATCGCGCACAGAGACATGACGCCGAGCTATGGCATAATTTGACCGATCGGTTCGGTGTGGAGTTCGCTCAAATCGCGTCGTTAGCCTATCGCCAAGTGTTTGCCGCGATCGAACTGGGCTACGGACCCAGCTCTGCCCCGCCTCCGCCCAGTAGACCTCATCTTCACGACGATGTGACAGACGACGAACCGTGGGCGTTTCTGAAAGAGATATCCTCAGACGGCGATGTCAACACGATGGACGTCATCTTCCCCGCGTCACCTCTGCTTCTGTACGTCAACCCGACGCTGCTGCGGCAGTTGCTCATTCCGGTTCTCCGCTATGCCGCCAACCAGACGTGGATCCCGTTCGCGGCGCCATATTCGCCGCATCAATTGGGAGTGTACCCAGTGTCCAACTGCACGAAACAGGAAATTATGCCGCTTGAAAATTCCGGAAACATGTTTCTCATGCTCCTGGCGTACGTCCGACAAACCAACGAGACCGACCTCTTTTTCCTGCCGTACTTCGATCTGCTCCGCACATGGGCGGACTACATGCTCGAGACTCAGCTGCCCGATCCACCGATGCAAATTTGCACCGATGACTTCGCAGGCCCGCTCGCTCACAACGCTAACTTGGCAGCGAAGGGCGTCATTGCGATCCGTGCCTTCGCAGACCTGTGTGCATTGTTCAACGCGCATGGTGGCACGCCGACGCGCCCAATTGATTGTCAACACTATCTCAATGCATCTTTCCGCTTCGCGGACTACTGGGTCACTCACGGTGTCGAGGACGATGGCAACGAAGGTGAGCCGATTTCGGATTCGGGTCACCGCCACTCCAAGCTGGCGTTCAACTTGAACGGAACTTGGAGCACCAAATACAACTTACTGTGGCAGCGTCTGCTGGGGTTTCACGATGAACCGTTTGTTTCCTATAGCGCGTTGTGCGAGGACGAGGTGCGCTACTACAGTTTGCAACTAAACACTTACGGTTTCCCCATGGACTGCCGGCACACGTACCAGAAACTCGACTGGATGACGTGGGGATCGCTACTGTCACCCTCAAAATCGACCTTCGTGGACCTCTTCCGCCGAGTCCACGCAATGGCGAACGCGACGCACGACCGGTGGCCGCTCACAGATTTATATGACACGGTGACAGCGGATATCGTCTACTATTTCCGCAGCCGTCCCGTCGTAGGCGCGGTGTTTGCTGCCATGCTGATTGACGATTGGTCCGATTGAATCTCTCTCTCTCTCGATCGTTCTTTTTTTGTTTTCCCCCCGCGATCCTTGACCCGATGACGGCACCAGAGGGGGACGGTGACGGTGGATCGTCTACTATTTCCGCAGCCGCCCCGTCGTCGGCGGTTGCTGCCATGTGGTCCTATTGAATCTCTCTCTCCATCGTTCTATTTTTTGCTTTCTCCCTTTCGCAACACACATCAAGAGTCTATTCCGTTGCCATGTTCGCCCGCTCGTTGACAACGTCGATTGCGCGTGTGTTGGCTGCGCGCCCCGTCTGCGGCGCTCCGGTGCTGCTGTCCTGCGCGCGTTTCCAGACGTCAGGCGGTGTGACCTCGGCGACTCCCATTAAATCGACTGATCCAACCTACGAGGACGACCGCTGGCTGGAGGCGCAGATCTCTCAGGACGCCGAAATGACGCAAGAGGAGCGCTACGCCGCGGAAAAGCAACGTGAGTTGATGCGGTCGCTTCTGAACAAGGTCCGCGAGGAGAGTGAGGCGAAGCACGACGAGCACAAGGAGGAAATCGCCAGCTTGAAGAAGAAGCTCGCCAAGCTCGAGAAGGCGGTCCCAAAACCGAAGAGCGGGAAGAAGTAAAAAACAACGGCCGCCGCATTATGATCGATCACAAAAAAGAAAGAAGGACAACAAAGGGGAGGGGGGTCAACCCTTCGCCCGCTTTTCGTTTGTTCTTGGGTATGTGTGTGTAGGAGGGATAGGGTGTGGATTCTAGGGGACCTGTGCCACAATTTGGAGCCAGCCAATGCCGTCGTCTTGGGTCGACGGTCAAAGGAGTCGTTGGTGAAGCCGAGAACGCAGGACCACCGGTTATCGGCCCACAAGAGAGATTTGTGTTGGTAGTCACTTAAACCGGAAGGAAACGAGGTCGCCGTGGTTTTTTTTATGTCGCGCGTCGTTTGGGGCCGGGTACCGTCAAAGGCCGACAGTAAACGCCAAACCACGCTATCATTTGGCCAACCGAACTCTCCCTTCTCGTTGCGAACCACCGGACCGCCGGACGCGGTAGGAAATAAACGCGTTCGAGCGGACGAGTTGGGTTCGAGACCGGACGATCCCTCGTCGGTGGCATCTGTCGCAGACGACGACGTCAGATGGGGACCAAGCGGTGGAGGCAACCGGGAAACGCAACAACGCCGCGGTGGTCCCCGTCGACCTGCGTTCATGGCCGCCTCGCCTTACTCCAGGACGTTCGTCAGTGGCTGGTCGGACACCCTTTCCGCCGCCGGGGATGGGCACATCACATCCTTTGATGCCGACATGCTGCTTGGTGAGTACATCCTGCCAGAATGTCCACGCGACCTCTTCGCGGGGGAAGCGTTCTTTTTGAACTCGTGCGATGCCGAAGCGACCGTGTCGACTTTTGTGCTCGAAAAAATCATCCGCTTTCTTGGCGGGTCGACGTCGATGACCGCGACTGGCGTTGCGTACGTGGTGACTCAGCACTTGTGCTCGACAAAGAGCGTGAAAGCGCAGTCTAGGGTCGCGAGAACCAACTTGAAATACGTCCATCCGCAATTCGTGTTGGATTGTGCAAAACGAGGCAGGAAGCTTAGGCCAGATGACTATGCCACGATCGTCAATGATCAACCCACGGTCACGGTGATCGACTGAGTTTCCCCTTCGTCTTTGAGGAACAAGACGTTCGTTCTTAGCCGCACGCGTCTTCGACGCGATAGTTCGTTCTCTCCCTGCCTCCAATTTTGCGCTCGCCGTACGTTGGCGACGGATGCTACGAAGGGACAACGCGAGAGAGAGAGAGAAGGGGATCCATGGCGGCACGAGCTTGTGAGGAGGAATGCCGGTGTTCCCCGTTGCTGAGTGCAGTCCGATTGTCCTCACAGCGGAACCCGAGGAAACGCAATGCAGCGCCCCTCAACGAACGGGAGAGTTTCGACCGAGAGAACGTGGTGGCGGCGGATGACACACGCATGAACCACCGCGTGAAAAGTGAACTTCCGGCCGCCCTTTGAACGAACGACGCAACTTGAGATCATCCTTATGACGGAAGGATCGGACACCATAAGTCTCCGCTTTCGTTCCTCCTCGCCACACTTTCACTTTTTTTGCTTCTGAAGATGGACGACAAGATCACCAACGCGATTCGTTGCCTCGCCATCGATACGGTGCAAAAGGCCAACAGCGGTCACCCGGGCGCTCCCATGGGCATGGCCCCCATCGCGAACGTTCTTTTCTCCGACTTCCTTTCCTTCGACCCCGAGCATCCTCACTGGCACGACCGCGACCGCTTCGTGCTGTCCAACGGTCACGCCTCCGCGCTCATCTACACCATGCTGCACTTGTGCGGGTACGCGCTCACCATGGACGACTTAAAATCGTTCCGTCAGCTGCACTCCAAGACCCCTGGTCATCCCGAGCGACACGTGACCCCCGGCGTCGAAGTCACCACGGGCCCCTTGGGCCAAGGCATCAGCAACGCGGTTGGCATGGCCATCGCCGAAGCCCACTTGGCCGCCACCTTCAATCGCCCCGGTCACTCCATTGTGGATCACTGGACGTACGTGTTCTGCGGCGACGGCTGCTTGATGGAGGGCGTCACCCAGGAGGCGGTGTCCCTCGCCGGCCACCTCGGCCTTGAGAAGCTCGTCGTCACTTACGACGACAACAAGATCACCATCGATGGCGCCACGGACATTGCCTTCACGGAGCGCACCGAGGACAAGATGCGCAGCGTGGGCTGGCACACCATCGTGGTCGGTAATGGCGACGGAGACTACAAAAGCATGCGCGCCGCGCTCGACGAAGCCCGGCACGTTCGAAACAAGCCGAAGATGATCTTGCTGCGAACCACGATCGGGTACGGCGCAAAGCTTCAGGGCACCGAGAAAGTGCACGGTGCCCCCCTAGGCGCGGCCGAGATTAAGCGTGTCAAGCAAGCCGTGTACGGTCGCAACCCTGACCTCGCCTTCTTCGTCGAACCGGAAGTGTATGCCCATTTCTCGAAGAGTGCCCAACGCGGCCGCGCGAAGCGTCAAGCATGGGATGAAGCGTTCCGCCGCTACAGCGCCGCCTTCCCCGACCTTGCCAAAACGTATGAGGCGTACTGGCAGCCCAACTTAACGCTCAGCGCCGCGACGCTCGCCAAGCTGCCGCGCAACGACGGCAAGGCGCTTGCCACCCGCAAGGCCAGCGAAAATTCAATGGCCGTGCTGCTTCCTGCCCTTCCTTTCCTAGTCGGGGGCTCGGCAGACCTAACCCACAGCAATCTCACCCGTCCGGGTTCCGTGCCGCTCACCGACTTCCAGCGCGCGACACCGCAGGGTCGGGTCTTGCGCTACGGAGTGCGTGAGCACGCGATGGCCTCGATCATGAACGGGATCGACGCCCACGGAGGATTGATCGCCTTCGGCGCCACGTTCCTCAATTTTATTGGCTATGCCTTGGGAGCCGTGCGGTTGTCCGCCCTCTCGGAGCACGGGGTCATCTTCGTCGCGACGCACGACAGCATCGGCCTGGGCGAAGACGGCCCAACGCACCAGCCAGTCGAGCTGCTCGCTACCCTCCGATGCACCCCGAACTTGAACGTGATTCGACCTGCAGACCAGACCGAAACCAGCGGTGCATGGGCCGTGGCGGTGCAGTCGCGTAAAACGCCGACCATCCTGTGCCTCAGCCGGCACAACTTACCTTCGGTGGCCGGCACCAGCTTTGAGGGGGTGAATGCTGGCGGGTATGTTGTGGCGGAGGCGGTGGGTGTCTCCAAGCCCGACGTCATCCTGATCGGCACCGGTTCCGAGCTCACGTTGTGCGTCGCGGCGCGAGCGATTCTGAGTGCCAAAGGCATTGCCGCCCGGGTCGTGTCAATGCCTTGCACATCCAAGTTCGATGCCCAATCCTTGGCCTACCGAGAGTCCGTGCTGATTCCAGGGGTACCGATCGTCTCTTGTGAAGCCTACATGGCGCTCGGCTGGGAACGCTATTCCCACTTGCATGTGGGCTTGACCGGTTGGGGCGCGTCGGCGCCGGATCAGGTCCTGTTCAAGCACTTTGGCCTGACGAGTGAAAACGTCGCTGCCAAGGCCACGGCGCTCATTGGCCACTTCCGCAAGCTTGGAATCCCAGCCCCCAGCAAAACTCCACTTTCTCACCTGTAATTGACTGGACAAATGATACACAAGCAGCAACTCCCGGGCAGGCAAGCAATGGGGTTCATCAACTAATTAGCTAATTCGCGCGCCTTGCTTTTGTTTCTCCCCCGCGCGTGGAAGCGAGCCTCATCGGCACCGGTTCGCTCTCGGATTAACTCGATTCTTGAATCAACGACACGTTGAAGGTCTCGTCTTCATTGTTGCATCGGTGAAGTGTGCATCCAAATTTTTGGTGTGGTTCTTTTTTTGTCACCACAAAGTTGTGATCGATCCTCTCTCCGTCCCTTTCCCTTCCCTCTCTCTCATTTTCTTTCGTCGTCGAGCGGGGCTCCCGCCAACTGCGGCATGAAATTGGTCGCCGTTGCCACTCTGCTCTCCGTGGCAGCTGTCCTCCATGTCGTAGGTCAAGCGCAGTTGTTCCCGGCGACGTTGCCGCCATCTGCGCCCGTCGCACCGTTTGCCGTCTTTATTATGTATCAAGGCGAACTGCTATCTGGCGGGGTGACGGGCTGTCCAACTTTCAACGCGACGACATGCGTTGGGGGGCTAGCTGCCTTGTCCTCGTACGTGCGGTCGCTGAAGCGCGACGTGGCGGCAGGCAAGTTGCCCCCGACAACGTTCGTTGAAGTGCCCTACGTGGACAGGCAGTCCGTCTTTGTACAAATGCACCCCGTTACCTGGGGTATCAATGCCGGGGTGATGGACGCGCTGCGGTACCGGAACTTCTTCGCGGGTCACACGCTGTTCGATGAAAAACGTCCCGGCATGGAGCAGTTTCGCCTGTCCAAGGTGATGCTGGCATCAGGCAACGCGTACACTCGCTCGACCCATCCGTGGGCGGGGACGATGCAGCGCTGGACGTTCGATGACGTCGACAATCCAACGTTCGCGGTCAGTCACTTGTTTGACGAACTCGCCGACAATTCCGATGACGTGTTGGCCGCCGTGAACGCGGCGGTCGCGGATCTGACGCTTCGGCGGCCGAACGTGACCGCCACCGTCGTCGTGAGCTGGGCGGCAGCCCCTCACGAAAAACTCCTCAAGTTGGCGGGCATCGACAATCCACCAACGGTCGTGACATTAGAACGGGACATCACCACACCCTCCAACTTTTCGACAAGGCCATTGCTGATCAACAAAACCTGGTTTGTGCTCATCGATTCGGTCGCCTCGGCGCTGAAGTTGAACATCACCCGAAACCAAGTGCAAGGGGGCGTGCCCAGCACCACCGCGGCCCCAACGGCCACCGTCATCGACGTGGCGGCGATTCCCTCCTCGCTTCTCTACGACGACCAGTGGTTCGAAGATCAACGCCGCATCGCCCCGGAGATCCGCCGAGCGGTCAGCAACGATCCTGTTATTGGCGTCGTCCTCACACCCATGCCGCAGCATCGGACGGGCACGTTTCGACTCTGCATGGCTGGCGAGTGTCCTGGCGGCAACCTCTTCAACGACGGCATTAGATACACTGCGGGTGCGGATATCTCATTGACCAACTCGGGGGGCTTCCGGGGCGATGGCTGGCCCGCCGGCAACCTGAGGATATCGCAGCTGTTTACCATGGTTCCCTTCGCCAACCGCGTTTGCACGGGCACAGTGATGGGGTTGACGCTCTTCGATATGCTCAACACGTCATTCAGCTTGGCCACGTATGCGCCGGTTCTGACGCCGACGGGCAACCACCTGTTGCAGATGAGTGGCATTCGGGTCGTGGTCGACCCGTTTCGCAATGCGTCCGCCGGGCGACTGCTGCAGGTGAACGTGTGGAACGCATCGTCCAAGAGTTGGGAGCCATTGAAGCGCTTCAGTCTTTACACGTTCGCGGTTGAGTCGTTCTTGTGTCAAAGTTTTCAGCCCTACGCCACGCTGCTCGCGCGAGCCAAGTACCCTGGAGAAGTTCAATCCAAGGTTCAGCAGCTGGTGATGCAAGACGCGGTCGCGCGGGCCATCACCGCCACGTCCCCAATTTCGCATCGTCTCGACGGTCGGATCCTCCTCGTCAACAATATCAGCATGGACCCTGCCCCATCCAATTGGTCGACTGCTTCCTCACTGAGATGGTTGCAGGTTCAACGTGACTGCGAAAGCGACTTCTTCTTCTCATCAGCGCTCGACTCTTGCCTCCCTTGCCCTTCAGGGAGCCATCAACCTCAATCAGGTCAACTCGCCTGCGTGTCAAATGACGGGGGCCCGCCCATTACCCTGATCGTCGGCGCGCTCGTGGCATCCGCCGTGGTTTGTCTCATTCTGCTTGCCGTCATCAAGGTCCTCCGAAGCGGCATTGACATGGTCAAGGTCAAAAAAATGGTCGGATTTGGAGTTTCAATCCTCTCGCAAGTCGCCGATTTTGGCGCCGGTGTCGCCGGGTGCTACGTGATGTGGCAGGCACACGGCGCCAAAAACCCGGCCCTGGCGATCGCCTACACGTGCCTCATTGTGACGACGGGTCTTGCTAGCGCCGCCGAGGTGGCGTTCTTACTGTTCCTATTCATGCATCCCGAATCGGTGGACGCCTACGCTATGTTTGGCCACCGGATGACGGTCGCGATGGCCGTAACAGAGGACCTGCCTTTGATTATCGTCAATGCGTACTCGCTGACGGCCGCAAGTGTGGAAGTAACCTTTTTGATTTCCTTGTTGGTGAGTACTGTTCTCTTCGGACAGAAGTTGGCGTCGATTCCCCACGTTCTGAAGACACAGTCTGAACTCGACGAGGAAGCCAAGGTCAAGGAGTCATTGGCGAAGTTGAAGGCGGACGAAGCCGCCGGAGGTGTCGGAGGAGAGTCGAACCCAATCTCCGGCGGAGATCTGGCTGTCATTCCTTCGATGGAGAAGACGACCACACCGCCTCGGGGACCTTTGGCGCGCTTTGGCTCTTCCTCGTTGTCGCCCGGAAACAACCCACCGCCCACGTCATCCGCCGGCGACAAACTGGCGGCGTTGCGGGCGCGTCGCGCCAGAGAAAAAGGCTACATTACTTCCGGAACGTCACCTTGTTAACAAACGCCGCATGAGGCCGTAAAAAGCCGTGATTCCACTCCAACCCGATCACCGCTTTGGCGCATCTTGTTTTTGCGCACTTCGTTTCTTGCAGCATGTGAAAGCATCGAACTCCCTTCTAATTTTCGAATGCGGTACTTTCGCACATCGACCGGCACGAGCGAGGGATGACAGAATCAAAGCCGTGCGTTTGGCGAGCCGTTGCTGGGAACCGCTCCAGCTCCACACCCCGAACGTTGTGCTCACGCCCGACTGACTCTTACGCAAAAAAAGATACAGTTTCTGTACTTTATTTTGTGATGTTATACAGTACGTTCCACCCCATATGTCCACGGGCACGACTTGAAGAACGTGGTCGA
>ERZ1292630.1459-Hain-H41-02um-R3-1459-length-23266-cov-9_pt1 | contig 23266 bp, 23 predicted proteins | sample MGYA00564408_ERZ1292630 | MGnify/ENA primary metagenome ERZ1292630 (study PRJEB36523, sample SAMEA6512641) | groundwater metagenome | collected 2019-01-08 | study: AquaDiva: Metagenomics assemblies of 32 groundwater samples
TCGCCGCGGTCACACCGATCGCCGGAGCGCCTCTTACTTTAAGGCTGCGAATCGCATCGGCGACGGTCTGGTAGTCCCGGCAATCCAGAAATTCGACATGCTCCGGCAATCGACTCTGGTCGAGCAGCCGAACCGCACCGTCTTTCCATTCAACGGTAGGAACCATGAGCATCTTGTAGCGGGAACTGCGGCACAGTGCAAGGGGGGCTGCCCGTATTATTCATGACGGTTCGTCGCGAAATCGCATAGAAACCAGGCGAGGGGCGAGGGCACGAGGCGAGAGGAAAGACATTCCTTCTGGTCGCCCCTAGCCTCTGGCCCCGCGCCTCTCGCCCGAACATTGGCGATTGCAGCAGAAACGCTCATGGATAATACGGGCTAGAGTTTCTGGCGACCACTCCACTCGAGAATTGTGATCATGACCACAATCAAGCAGGCTTGCACGAGCAGCAACACCGCCTCGGCTGTTCCAGCATGACGGAGGGCTAACGCCGCCAGCCCGAGGCAAATCGTCATGAGACAGATCATTGCGACACTCGCCTGGCGAGACCCCAACGCACGCTCCAACCGGTGATGGAGATGGTCTTTGCCCACATAGTCGAGCCATTCCTTGATGGAACGCACTTTCCCTGTCGCCACCCGTTCCACGGTAATGTGGATCATGTCGTAGATGAGCACGCCGAAGATGAGGAGCGGATTGCTGAACGAGACGATCGGACTATGATCCGCCCAACTCCCTTTGACGGCGAGACAGGCAAGCGTGAATCCAAGGAAGGTCGCCCCACCGTCTCCAAGAAAAATCACGGCTGGTTTATGTCCCCGAAAATTGTAGGGAAGAAATCCCATCCCTGCCCCAATGATGGCGATGGCGAGCCAGCCCAATCCAGGCTGGTTCGTTTCAAATGCCACCGCCCCCATGAATCCGGCGATGAGAATCGCAAGCCCCGTGGCCAGGCCATCCATACCGTCGAAAAAGTTGAAGGCGTTCGTGATCCCGACGATCCAGAGCAACGTCAGTATGACGTTCGCCAGATCGCCAACCGGGCTGCTCGGAAACAGCGACAGGACCTTGCCCGTGGCGATGACGATCCCGGCTGCCACGAGTTGGGCGACCAGCTTCGACGACGCAGGCAACTCCCAAATGTCGTCGATGACACCGACGATCAACAACAACGATCCGGCTGCCAGCGTGGCGATCATCCAGTCCGGCAGGATCGAATTCAGCAGCACCGAGCCAAGGAATCCAAGATAGACGGCCACACCACCGAGCCTGGGAGTCGGGTGCACGTGGATCTTGCGATCCGACGGGTGATCGACCAGCCCCCATTGATGGCTGAGATGCACCATAAGCGGCGTCAACGCGCCGACGCCGAGAAACGCAAAGAGGAGGATGTAGAGCCACCGAAGACCTTCGAACACGAAGAGTTGACGAACCGTGGGAACCGCCAAGGCCACTGCGCCCAACAGAGCTCCCACCGCAGCCGGCGTCAGCCAGCGCCAGCTGCTGCGCAACGCGAGCGGTGAGATCTCAGCATCAAGGGCCTTCATCCAAGGACCTTTATCAACGATTGCTGAATCTGCCGAACTTCGTCATCTGTAAGATCCGGATAGAGCGGAATCGACAGCGCCGTGTGGTCCGCTTCGTCGCTATTAGGAAAACCGGACTGATTCAGATAGCGGTGGAGCGGTCGAAACACTGGCTTACGACAGTGAATCCCCTGTTGCTCCAACCGATTGATCAGACTCATGAGACCCTCAGAATCATGTCGCAGATGCGGAAGCCTGATCACAAATCGATAATATCCATGTGTCCTGTTCCGAGGCACGGTCGGACAGACGACGGCTTTAGAGGGCAGGGTTTCCAGGTAGGTCGCCGCGAGGAAGCGACGCCGTGCATGAAAGGCCGAGAACCGCCCCAACTGGGAATGCCCAAGGGCTGCTTGCATGTCGGTCAGCTTGAGATTGAAGGAGGAGGGATCCAGTGTGGGTGCACCGTCATATTCGCGCAGCGACCTGACCCGTTCGAGTAGGGGCGCTTCATTCGAGAGCACCATCCCGCCTTCTCCGGCGCACAGTAGTTTCGTCGCGTAGAAGGAACAGACGGTGAGCCGTCCGACCGTGCCGACAGGCCGATCCTTCTCCGTTACCCCAAGGGTCTGCGCGCAATCCTCAATCAGCGGAATCCCGATCTGTTCAAGTGCGGTTAGATCGGCCGGCAGGCCGAACAGATGCGGAACGATGATCGCGCGAGTCTTCTTGGTCACAGCCTGGCAGGCGGCGAGCGAATCGATGTTGAACGTATCCAGGTCGATATCGACGAGCCGGGCCTGTGCCCCGACTCGTTGCGTCGCGAGCCACGGCGCCGGGCAGACGTAACTCGGCATGATGACTTCGTCACCGGCTCCGACGTTGAGCGACCGCAGCGCCAGCTCAAGTGCCGCAGTCCCGGAACTGACTGCCACCCCACCCTGCACCCCCACAAACGCAGCCATGTCGCGCTCGAATTGCTCGACCCACGGCCCTTGGGCAATCTGCCCGGAACGAAGCACATCGGCCGTCACGCGCAAATCCTCTTCGTTGATGGCCGGCCGTGAGTGGGGAATCATCGTCGCCACAGTCCTCATATGCCGATATTAATAAACAATCGCAGGGGCACAAAGCCTTCTGCGTTTTTTACCCGACCCTGGATGCCGCGAAAATGCGCCCCGGCCCGAATCACATCCACGATACTCAGGCCTTCGATGTTGGTCTTTTTCACCTGCGAGGCATGGGTCTCAATTGATTTCACCTTCTCCTCGACCACCTGGTCGATATCGACGAAGACGGTCGGCGAGAAATTCTGGGTGGTCGGTCCTTCGTAAAACAACACGTTCTTGGTATAGCGGGTCGCGGTGATCGTACTCATTGCCAGATGCCGATGGTCCTGATGGGTATCGTCGTGATAGTGCGAGAAAATGAAGTGCGGCTGCACCTCCTTCACCACCTGCTCGATCTTCTGGATCAATTCACGCCCCATCGGCACCGCCGTGTCTTTGTATCCGCCCCAGAAAATCTTCTCGGCGCCCAATTGTTTCGCCGATCGCTCCTGCTCGCGCTTGCGAACTCCGCTCGATCCGCCCTTGCCGCCCGACGTCATCACCATCAGAAAAATGCGATGTCCCTTTTGCGCATACTTGAGCAACGTGCCGCCGCACCCGGCCTCGATATCGTCCGGATGCGCGCCGATTGCCAAGATCCGCATCGGCACTCTACGATCGTTCGCCATCCCACCCTCCTCGCTAGTTACTAGGCCGCCGTGACCACGTTCTGCCCTGCTCGCGCCTCGCGCAATCGCGTCAGTGCCTCCGGGCCGCAGCAGCACAACAAATCGATTGCCGACATCGCCGGCATGAACGGTTCATAGACTTGCTGATACATCGGATGCTGGAACCGTTGCATCGCCAACCCCAACCCGGACGATTCAAACCGAGGCACGTCAAGATAATCATCCCCGCCGGGACCAGAAAGATACGCCGATGCGCCTACGGCGTGGCAGAGATCGATCAATCGATCGGTGGGCTCTTCGCGTACCTCCCACTCCGACGCACAACGAACGGGGGTCGTAATACCGAAGGCCCCGAGCAGCCAGCGAATCACCGCCAGGTTCAAGTCGTGCAGCCGCTCCCATGGGGTCTCATAGAGGCTGCGAAGCTCAGGCAGATAACGGTCGCGAAATGGAGCCCGCGCGTAATGAATCTCGATGGCGCGGAGGTGCTGACTCCGCCAATTCACAGTCTGATTGATCCGCACATCTTTCACCAGTTGGCCGAAGCGATGGAGGACCGGCACAGTGACCCACTGACACCCGTCCGCAGTTCTGATCCGATTACGATTTTGCCACTCGTTCTTTTTGAATTGCACCGAGTCCAAGGCGATGAAGAGGTCCGCCTGATCGATCTTGTCCAGATACCCCAGCCAGGGCAGAAACTGCGGTTGATGAATGGTGACGCGCATAAACTCAGTGATCCGTGATGAGTGATGTGTGATGAGTATAGAGCTGCGCAGATTCCCTCTTATACCCTGGTCGCCTCGTATCACTCATCACCGATCACCCATCACTTCCCTACAAAGATTGGATTGCTCAAGAGTTCGCCGCTGCCGGTGATCTCTACTCGATAGGTCATCCGCTCTTTTGTCGGCACAGTGGCGTCGGGCCAGTCGACATGGAAGGGAGTCTCCCCTGCCAACTGGGCCACCACCTGGCCAGAACGAATCAGCCGCACCTTCACAGGATGACGCCCGCGATCGCTCGCCGTGATGGAGAGCCGGACCATGAGATCGCGTGCTCCGACTGGATCCAGCCTGTCACCCACCGATGCCGATTCGGTTCCACCCTGGCATAGAACCCGAAACTCATCCAGCCGAAGCTGGACGTGGTGATCGCCCTCTCCCACTGCGTAGGCGTGGCCGGACCGTAACGCTTCCAACACACCGGCAATTGTTCGTTCTTTCACTGAGAATACCGTCACAAGACGATGCAGGTCCTTCCCGGCATCGCTCAATCCATGAAAGGCCAACTCCCCAATAAGCACCGGGACTGGCCGCTGCTCATCTGTCGGCAACTGCAGTAACCGATCCCACAGTTCGCCAGGCTTGATGATGGTCCGCCCATCCTGATAGAGCCCGCCGAAACCGGTATAGCCGGCCGTCTGCACCAACGATTCAGGGTGAGCCTCCGTCTTGACGGTGACCGTTCCCAGTGGCCCGAATTTATATTCATGAAAATCTCGCGCTTCCGTCATCGACCAAAAAACCAGCCCGCCCTTCTCCTTCACATCGTCGATGACCGCCTGATAGGGACGATACCCCAACCGGCCGCCATACGAGCTAAACGCCGGCTGACTCAGTGGCCAGGCGTTGGCCACCAGCGCCACAGCAAGGACGATCAGAATACAGGCAACAGTCCGCCGTAAGGATCGCCGTTCACCACGCCGCCGGAATGGCCTCCACAGCCAGACAGCGGGAACGGCCAACAATACCGGCGCCCCATTCACTGCCCCTCGCCAATCGAACGTATAGGATCCCGGATTCCCACTCGCAGGAAGGGACCGATAGTCCTCCGGCTTGGTCAGGCCGAGCACCAACAGATTGCGTTGGGCATCGTGCATCGTCAACGTGCGGTTCCATAACGAACCGGTCCAATAGTAATAGGGGGCGACCTCGACACCAGGCAGGATGATCAGCTTCGGGTGACGGCGCTGCGCTGCCGCGATCTCCTCCAAATACCGTTCGATCCCATACTCCAGCACGGAAGGAAAACTGACCCGTTGCTTCAAGAGACCGGGCAAGGGCCAGAGTCCATATTCATAGCGGAGAGAAAAGTTGTCGGTCAGAATCAGCACATCCAGGCCGAGCTGCTCGGCCCGTTCAGCCAGCGCCTCAACGGTCATGTCACCTGTACTGGCAGTACTATGGACATGCATCGTAGCCAACAGCTGCTGCCGGTCATCTAACACCTGTGCACGCGCAATCGAAACTGGCAGGCATGATGCCACGATCAGCAACGACAGTATCAGTCGAAGCGTACCTTTCATCTGTCAATCTCGCTTATCGATGAACACTGAGCGCCTCGGCAAAGAGTGATTCGATTGCGTGAACCATTGAGACCGACCCATATCGGCTGTCCACGCTATGGCTCGCTGCCACACCTAACTGAGCAGCCCACTCCGGTCGATCGAGCAACCGACGCAGTGCCTCCGCCAATGCACCGGCATCACCAGGCGGCACCAGCAAACCCGTTCGCTCGTGACTGATGACGGCTGGAATACCACCGACGTGGGAAGCAATCACCGGCAATCCTGCCGCCATGGCTTCGATCAGCGCACGCCCCATCCCTTCGTTGAGCGAAGGCAAGACGAACAGATCCATCCCAGCGAGACAGGCCTCGATGTTGTCCCTGTGACCCAAGAGATGCACGGCATCGCGGAGACCGGCCAATTCCGCTTGCTGGAGGAGTGCGTTATGCCGATCTCCACTACCGATGATCACGAGATGGAGGGAGGGAAAGTCCTGCTTTAATTTGGCGATTGCCTCGATCAGGTATTCATGGCCTTTAATATCGGTGAGCCACCCGACCGATCCGACGACCAAGGCATCCGATGGACAGCCGAACCAATCCGGCTGTTGTTTCCCCTGAGCCCTCGCCTGTCCGAACTTCTCACGATCGATCCCACTCGGCACGACAGCGAACCGGTCGGCCCTGCCGACAGCACGATCGAGATGATCCTGCCGCTCCGCATCCGTCAATGCAATCAATCGATCTGTGATCACGCTCAGCAGCCGTTCGATCTGGAGAAACAGCCACGACCGGAAGGGACCGAAGTGACCATAGAACACATGGCCGTGTGGCGTATGAACGATGACCGGCACCCCCGCGAACCAGGCCGCCACCCGCCCCAACACACCGGCCTTCGATGTATGGGTATGGACCAGTGCCGACTGCTCTCGCCGGAACAGGCTGATCAGTTGCCACAAGGTCTGCATATCTTTCAGTGGATGAACCTCTCGCGTCAGGGAAGGAAGCAACATCCAACGAACTCCGGCCTTGTCGAGCCGCCGGCAATTCTCCTCTGTCGCCGCCTGCCCGCCTTGTGCATCCCAAGAACCAGGACACCCGGCCACCACCAGCGGCTCGAATTGCGCACGGTCATGGCCGAGGGCGGTCAGCATCGTGTTCTGCGCCGACCCGCCGTAATCGAGGCGCGTGATCACATGGATCACCTTCCGTGTCCCGGGAACCTGCCCGCCCTTCAAACGCGTTGCGAAAAGACGATCCAGATCAGCCGTATGTGCCGCCCAGTTGTAGCGCCGCTCGACAACCTCGAGACCTTTCTTTGAGACACGCTCTCGCTCACCCGGGTGCTCACGAAACCGCTTCAGCAGTACTCGTAATGTCTGGGCGAGCGCCGCTCCGTCTTTGCCCTCCGTCACTAGCAGCGGATCGACCGTTCTCAGCACTTCTGGAATCGCGCCGACCGGCGTCCCCATCACCGGCGTGCCGCAAGCCAACGCCTCGACCGTCACCAAACCGAAGCCTTCGAGTTGGAGCGTCGGCATCACGACCAAGTCAGAGGCCTGGTAGTACTTCGCCAATTGCTCCTCCGGCACGAATCCGAGCAACTGCACCACGTCTTGTAGTTCCTTGCTGCGAATCAGCTCCTCCAATCGCGGGCGCAATTGGCCCTCCCCGCCGATTAGGAGCAGTAGATTCCGCTGCTCCTCCCCGAGCATCGTCATGGCCTCGAGAAGATTCTCCAACCCCATGCGGGGGACCAGGTTGCGAACCGTGAACAACACCGTGCGGTTCTCCGGCAACTTGAGTTCCCGTCTAATCTCGTTCCGATCCTGTGCCGGATAGAACGTGGTTAGATCTGCTGCGCCGGGAATCACGGTAATGTGCTTCGGCGCAATTCCGTGGGTGGCCATCACTTGTTGCTTCATGAATTCGCTCAAGACGATCACATGATGACAGCGGCGCATCACCGTTCGTTCGATCCAACGCCGGGCGCGCGCGCTCAGCCGCCGCCTGACCCGTTCGAGCATCGACGCCGCCCGCTCTGCCCTCGTGAGATATTCCTCATGCGCCAACGAGTGACAGACGTAGACCCAGCGGCTCACGGATCGATAGCGAGACAAGATCGGACCGAGCCCAGCCAGTGATTGATGAATCATGGCAACATCGACAGGACAGATCTTCAGCATCAGATCAAAGGCCCGAAGGGAATTCTGCACCGAAGACCAGACAAAGGCCGGCTCGCTGGTTCGCGTCACAGGGTATCGCCGTTCGGTCACGCTTCCAATCGACAGGTTCGCCTCGGCAGACTCGCAGGGAGCCCGCGCGATCACGCGCACGTGATGACCCAGCTTGGCGAGCCCCAACGCCTGCTGCAGGAGCACTCGCTCGGCGCCGCCGATCACCCGTTCGACCGTGACTTCTGCGAACAAGACGACGTTCATGTCACGCCCGCTCCCATCGCCGGGTTGGAAACAGGCTGCGCCACCTGCCGGTGCCACAATTCCAACACCATGAGCGCATAGAGTTGATCGGTGAAGTTCCGCCGCCCACTCTGGTGCTCTGCGAGCAGCCACTGCACGTAAGCAGGCTTGACATAACCCCGCCGGCGGATCGCCTCATCGGAGAGTAAATCCCGACTCATCTCGCGCAGATCCTCTCGCAACCACCGTCCGAGCGGCAGCATGAAGCCTCGCTTAGGTCCAGAGACAATGCTTTTAGGCAATATATCTTGCAAGGCCGATCTCATGAATCCCTTTAGCTTCCATCCTTGCAATCTGGTCGCTGCAGGCAAGGAACAGGCGAAGGCCAACAGATGGTGATCGCAGAAGGGAACACGCAGTTCGAGCGAATGGACCATGCTCATCCGATCGCCCATCCGCAGCAGATCGTCCGGCAAATAAGTTTGTAGGTCGACGCCCATCGCGCGGTCGGCCGGCTCCAGTGAGGGCCACTGGCCGAAGAGACTCCGAACATTGCGAAGCGCCGAACTGTCCGCCACAGCAGCACGGAGTCCATCGGCAAACAGCGGTGCGTCCCATCCAGCCGGCTGAAATGTCGTCCAGCGGAGGTATTGCTCATCTAACGGGCGATAGCCATCCAGCAGAAACCGTTTGATGCGGCCACGGACGTCGCGGCCTCCTGAACCATCCGGCAGACAGGAAGCGGCACGGGACGCGATCCATGCGCGCATCGCCACAGGAAGTGCCGCATAGCGAGCCGCCGCACGCAACCCAAGATAGCGAGGATAGCCGCCAAAGAGTTCGTCGCCGCCAATGCCTGACAGCGCCACCGTCACGGACTGTCTGGCCACCTCGGACACCAAATAGGTAGGAATGGCCGAGGAATCGGCGAATGGTTCCCCCATGCCGGCCACCACGCGAGGCAGCAGCGAGACCGCATCGGGACGCAGCACGGCTTCCGTATGGTCCGTCCCGAAGTGTGTCGCAAGGAGCCGGGCGGCCTTGAGCTCATTGTAGGATTGGTCTTCTGGCGCGTCGTACCCGATGGAAAACGTTTTGATCGATCCAGCAATCGTCTCGCGCATGCAGGCCAAGATCGACGCGGAGTCCAACCCACCGGATAGAAACAAGCCGAGCGGCACGTCACTGACCAGATGCGCCTGCACGGAATCACGGAGCACGCTCAGAAACCGCGCCCGTTGGTCGCCTTGCGGAGCCTCAACCTGACACAGGGCCTCTTCCTGCGGACGATAATAACGCCAGAACTCCAAGCGACCCCGTGCAATCTTGAGGGCCTCGCCAGGTCGGAGCTGATAGACGCCCTCCACGATCGTATCGGGGCCCGGCACATAGAGCAGCGAGAGGAAATCTGCGATGGCCTGCGGACGAATCGTCCAATCCGGCAGCCCTTCCAGCAGTGACGGTAGTTCCGACGAAAAGAGCACACGATGAGAGGCTCCCGCTTTCCCCGGTTGGACGGAGTAGTACAGAGGTTTGATCCCCAAGCGGTCGCGAACCAGCAGCACGAGGTCCCGCTCTCGGTCCCAGATGGCGTAGGCAAACATCCCCCGCAGCCGGTAGACCGCCTCTGGTCCCTCCTCTTCATAGAGATGCACCAGGACTTCGGTATCGCAATTGGACTGAAAGCGATGACCTTTCTGGATCAACTCCTTGCGCAGCTCGCGATAGTTGTAGATCTCTCCATTCAAGACCGCCCAGACAGAGCCGGTCTCGTTCCGAACCGGTTGATGGCCGCCAGTCGGGTCAATCACCCGTAATCGCCGCACGCCGAGGGCCACGCCTGCGTCGTGATGCGTCCCTTCGTCGTCCGGCCCGCGATGGACCAGCCGATCGAGCATCCGGTCAAGCAGAACCGGATCGTTGTCCCCCACAAGGCCGCAAATACCACACATGGAATGGCGACTCCAAATAAACGTACTACCGACTCTTCTCCGTCAGGGCTCGCTCTCGCCGCTCATACTCCTCCCGCTCCTTCTGGTGGCGAGGCGAGACCTCCTGAGGCGGCACATCGACCGGCTCATATCGCATGTGTTTGGCAGAGCCCACCGACGTGAACAACGACCGCACTCCAAACGTAGCCAACGCGGCGAGCAGGCAGAGCGCAACGACCAGACCCAAGAACCTGATTGAGCGCCGCCACCGCCGGGGCCTGAACCAATGGGATCGGCTCATGATAATTCCTCACTCCGCTGAGCGATGAGCTCAAACGAGGGAGCCCAGACGATGCGCCCTCCCGTCACCTTATAGAGCACCTCCGCACAGGACCAGAACGCCGTCGCACCGATCCGCCACTTGAGGCGACTCATCCACGGATTCGCAGGGGTGAGCGGCCCTCGACTCGGAACCGAGTTATGGATCGCGATGGTGTGCAATCCGACCCCCTGCAGCAACGAGCTGAGTGAGTGCGGCGAATACAAATAGAGCTGAAACGCTTGATCATAGCGGGACCCGACCCACCGGGCGGGTATCCGCATCGGAAGATGAAACGCCCCATTGGTCTCTCTGATCACGATGAGGCCCGATGGCGTCAGTGCGCCCACGACTTGTCGCAAGAGGCTCGCCGGATTCGTCACCGTCTGCAATACGTTCACGAGGGTGATGACATCGAACGGTTCGCGCTCACCAGTCCGTTCCAACCAATCGGATGGGAGCATCGTCAAATCTCGACGAGCCGCGCGCACGGCTGCTTGCTTCGACAACTCCAGCCCGTAGCAGGTCCATCCCGCCGACTGACAGAGAGACAAGAACGCGCCGTCTCCGCAGCCTATATCGAGCAGCCGACCGGGAGGCCGCCGGTACAGGCCAAGACGGCGCGCGACGCTCTCAAACACCGGGTGGCGATCCGACGACGCCTCAGCCGCACCGTAGGCCTCGTCGTAGTCATCACGGTAAAACTCCTCGACCAGGGTTTTCAACGGACGAGGATTCAGAAACACGAGCTCACAGCCAGGACAACGCACATAGCGCCTGGTCGGCGTCTGAAACACATCGACCGGCATTGCCTGACTGCCACAGGGACAGGCAATCTGTTCTGTCTCTGGCATGGCTACCGTCTTCACGTCAGCACCCGTTTCTGAACGGGTGCTCGCACGCCCGCGTCCTGCATCGCCGCATCAAAGATCGCCATCGTATTCGCGACCATGCGATCCACCGTGAACCGCTCCTGTACCACCACTCGCCCTGCTGCTCCCATCCTCAATGCAGCCGCCGGATCGCTCAGCACTTCTCGAATGGCCGCCGCCAACGCCTGAGGATCTCGCGCAGGCACGAGCAGCCCGGTCTTGTGGTCTTCAATTAATTCCGGAACACCGTTGACTCGCGTCGCGACCACCGGACGACCCATAGCCAGCGCTTCCAGCAACACAAAGGGGAATCCTTCAGAAAGAGACGGCAGCACGAACAGATCCGCCGCAGCCAGGACAGCGGCAATGTCCTCACGGACCCCCACAAACCGACAGGCCCGTTCGACACCCAGGCCAATCGCCATATGCTGCAAGGCATCCTGCAGTTCGCCCTCTCCCACGAACACACAGCAGAGCTCTGGCCACGTTTTCAACAGCTCAGGAAATGCCTGCAGCAGATAGCGATGGCCCTTCTGCTCCGTCAATCGCGCAACCGTGACCAGCACCGGTCCCTGTGTATTCCCCAACTCCTGCCTGATTTTGTGGCGATCCGACTGTGACGGAAACGCCGAGGGGTCCACGCCGTTGTAGACCGTTTGCGTTTTCGCCGCCGCAGCCGGGCATTCGTCGATCAGGTCCCAACGGTTGGCATCCGAGACACAAATAATCCGATGGACAAGAGGGAGCGTCAGACGCAACAAGAACGTATAGAGCCATCGTCTGAGCGAACGGACCTCGTAGTCTTTCAGCGAATTATGCACCGTCGAGATAATGACCGGCACACCTGCCATACGTCCTGCAATCCGTCCATAGAAATTCGCTCTGGCTCCGTGCGTTTGGAGAATTGTCACTCGCTCACGCGCAAGCAGCCGCGTCAACCGCCAGAGGGCAACGGGGTTGAACAGCGGCGCCAAGTGGACGAGAGACGTCTCCACTCCCTGCTCTTTCATGCGCCCCACGAACGGACCGGGCTCCGGGCAGATCAAGAGCGGGCGGAATCGCGTGTGGTCCAAACGATCGAACAGCAATTCCAGATAGCGTTCTCCCCCTCCATAGCCAGCGGAACCGGCGAGTTCTGCCAGGACAATCGGCATCATGGTTTCCGCCCCACGATGAGAAGACTGCCGCGCAGATGGGGAACCAGATAGAAGGGCCACTTAGCCCAGTCAATTCCATGTTGGCGAACAGACTGGCGACACTCCTGCGTATCTTCGCCCAAGAAGAACCGCGATTCGGCGATGTCGAATCCGGCTTGGCACAGCATATCGGCCAACTCAGGCATCGCATACTCTCGAGCGTGCGGTCGCCATTCATCATTCGGATTATCGTATCCAGGGGGTGCAAGACGATCGTTCGGCGTGCGGCCGATCAGCAGCTTGAAAACATTTCCGATCCTCGTCACGTTGGGCGTGGTCAGCACCACATGCCCCCCCGATCCCAAAATACGATAGGCCTCTGCCAGCAGATGAAACGGTGACGTCACATGCTCGATGATCTCCAATGCAAACACCAGCTGTGCGGAGTGGTCAGGGAGCGGAACCTTTTCCGCATAACCCCTGCTCCGAAAGTGGTGCCCCGCCGGATCGAGGTTGACGGTCAAGATCTCCGCCTGCACATCACTCTGCATGAAACGGACAAACTCATCACTCGCCATCAATCCGGCGCCGAAAAGACTCGCCGACTGCGTGAAATCCAACCTGCGGAGGAGTCGCAACAAGCTTCCGGGATATGGACCAAAATCGACAATAACCTGCTTATCTGGCGGCAAGGTCCGCAGACCGCTTCTCAGTGCCACATGCAGCCGATCCCGGCACTTCATGGCATGATTCATCGGAGCGGTAAAGCGAGGATCGTCGCTCCCAAATGTTTCATACCGGGATGGCCGGTAGGCTCTCATGACTCGATCGAATTCGCGTCTGGTCAGTTCGTAGGCCACGACCTCACGGTTTCCTTCCGACGATCAGCAGGGTGTCGCTGAGCAATTTAAAATGGAGCCGATTGAGTCGTTGACGCAAGCCCGTGAGACACACCACCTGTAGGCCGGCCTTCCGCACAAGTTGCTCGAGCAGGAACGCGCTGAGCGAATGCAAATGGCGGTCGTCGGCGGTCACGGACGGCACATGGCCGCACAACGCTTGGACCCGGAACCGCCAAAACGCGACGTTCGGAACAGTCAGCAAAACATGGCCCCCTTGTCTGAGCACGCGGGTGAGTTCTGCCAGGACGCGGGCCGGCTGGGTCAAATGCACGATCACCTCGCTCGCCATCACCAGATCGAAGCTCCCATCGGACTCCGGCAAGACCTCGCAATTGAGGTCAACGGAGTACTGCCGATCGAGTCCTTCACTTCGAGCGAGGGCCACGGTGGAAGATCACAGCCATGAATGACCACATCAGGACAATTCGCTCGGATCGCCCGTGCCAGCCGTCCGTCTCCGCACCCTACGTCCAAGATCTTCCGGGAGCTAAGCTGCTGAACCACGCTGCTAATCTGATCGTAGCGGCGCACGCCGGCAAACGCCGTTGCCCCGGCTGTCCACCCGTTCCATTCATCGTCGTACCGCTCACGCTGGCCTGCGCCGGCGCGATTCATTGAGCACCGAGACCTTTCTTCACACCGAGTACATACACGCCGTTTCCCCGGCGCGGGGCCATTAACATTTCGCCCATCACAGACAGCACAACGGCAGGAAGCAGGAGCAGTCCAATGCCTCGCACCCTCCGACGCTCCCCGAGTGAAAAGACTTCTTTGAACCACGCCGTCACCCCATTGAACGTCCATCGCGCCTCGACGACCGAGACGGAACGGCGCTCCAGATCGGAGATCAGCGTCGCTTTGTCGAATCCCTCGCGTACATGATCATCACCCGCTCGATGTTCGCGAAAATCGTTGGCCGTCTCCGCGTCCGTCGCCTTGAACCAGGTGCGTTGTTTGGTGCTGGGAACATGGATGAAGAGCAACCCGCCTGGTCGCAAGGCCATCACGAGGCGATCCAATACGTCGGCATAATCGTGAATGTGCTCCAATACGTCAATGGAATAGACCAGATCGTACGCCGACACGCTGGTTAAACTCGCCAGATCGGCTTCCCTAAGAATAAGATTCGCCTGGGCACCATGTGAAGTGGGAGAGACCGCAGCGCACGCACAATACAAATCCCATCCTTCGACGGAACAGGTAGGGTAACGAGCGGCCAGCAAGGCTGCCAACTGGCCTCCGGGACCGCACCCAGCATCTAGAATCGCCTTGTGTCCAGTCCTCAAAAACTTCGCGACGGAGCGTTGGAGGTACAAGCTTTTGACGACCAAACCGGCATGCACGCCACCGAACCAGCGCTCGACCAACGTCTGTGTGACTCGCCGGCACAGACGGGCGAAAAGACCCGCCCGATCGGGCATCGAATCGGCTAGCCGTCCGTTGAGATGTGGTGCTCGTTGCACTGCGCTCATGTCCTAACGCATCCTGCCTATACCGCCACGGTTTGCTCAGCCGCACACTCCCAACTGAATGTGGCGGCTCGGCAAAACCCTTTCCCAATCGGCTCTCCGCGCAACATCTCATCCGCGATACGCCGTTCCATACTCTCTGCCAACGCCGCACGGGTATACGGCTCATCCAGCAGTATCCCGGCATACCCCACCACTTCCTGCAAGGATGAAATCTTATGGGCAATTACGGGCACACCCATGGCCAGCGCTTCTAGAGGAGGCAATCCGAACCCTTTCCACAAGGAGGGATACATAAAGAGCACCACGCCCTGGCACAGAAGAGGTTCATGATGGACGGTACCATGTGGAGTGGAGAGCGGCCAGTTTCAACTGGAAATTTAACATGTTACGAATTTAGTTAGGCTGGTTTCGCATAGGGCCCGATGAGGCGTCCCTTCCAGCGTCGTGCATCCGATGGGCATACGCAGAGGAACGCCACCACCGCGATCCCTTCAATCGTATTCCCGAAGAGGAGACCCGCCCCACGAAACGCACCGCATGCCGTAATCACATCTAATCCCACCAACACCAACGGCACGGTGGGAGACCATCGTCCGGCTAAGCGCCTGCCGCTGACCTGCGTCATTTCATGCAAATCCCGATGCGATTCATATCGCCGGCCACACCTTCCGCATACTCGATATCGTCTGGAGTAATCGCCTTCATCGATGGCCCACCTTGAAGCCGACCGACCAGACCGCCGAGCCAATGCCGAATCGGGCGCGGAACGAGATTACGGAGGCCCCTCTAGATCGAATCGCCGTACGACGTCCATCGATCGTTCAGCGGCTTTCAATCGCGCACCTTGGCGACAGGATGTTTCGAAACCCCTCCTGATTGTACTCCCGCACGTGATAGGGGTCTTCCGGTTTGTAGGTCGCACTCTTTCCGTGAGGCGTAAAGATGACACGCGTGCCGGTCTTGCGTAAGACGCGCGCGGCGTCGGCCACGAACCGTCGATCGTCCATGATATGTTCGATCGTATCTTGCGACAGGATGCAGTCGAAGGATTCGTCCAGAAAACCGAGCGCACAACCATCCATCGCCAAAAACGACGCGCCTGAACGACTGTAGCGGGCACGGTTGCGGGCGACGATCTGAGGTGCGCAGTCCACCCCGACGACTCGACCGGCCTTTCCGCTTAGATAGTCGGATCCATAGCCCGTCCCGCAGGCAAGATCGAGCACCCACAACCGGTCAAGTTGCGGGATCTGCCTGGCTGCCCACACATACCCCGACAAGTTCACAATGTGTTGTGTGTCGGTCGGATAGGCGTCGCGGCGTTCCATGAGATCGTCCTTCTCCCTACCCTTGCGGTCCGGATGAATAGGCCGCCACCTGCTCGACCGACCGCGGCCCGCGCCACAATCGACGGATCGTCGTCAGACCACTCTGTATCCGCCGGCGCCGTTGCTCCGCCGGCGCACACCATATCGACTGCAGCAATCGCCATCCGATACCGCCTGCGATCCACCCTTTCATCAGCCAGCGCTTGACCGGAGAAAAATGTTTCTCGACATAACGGATGCGACTGAACGCCCACACGAGCTGCAAGCGCTCACGATCGCGCCCGCTGCTGCGGCCGATGAAGTGAACGATCTCGGCCTCAGCGACATGACGCACGCGATACCCCTGTTGGCGCAGGCGCCGACACAAATCGACGTCTTCAAAGTACATAAAGAATGCTTCGTCCAATCCCCCCAACTGCTGCAACAGCGATCGTCGGACCATCAAGCATGCCCCGTTCGCCCAATCGACATCTTGGGATTGCGTACAATCGACTGCGTACGTCGCCGCGGCGGCCGCTTGCATGGTAGGGGCTATTCGTTGGAATGGGGCCGAATGGACCAGGTGATCGCGGATAGAGGGAAAAGGGAAACAGGTTTGGTTCAGGTGTCCGTCTCCCGTCCATTGCTTACAACTCACCGCCCCGACGTCAGGATGATCGTCCAGGTACGCGACCATGGTCGCAAGCGCCTGATCCCTGACCATCGTGTCGCTGTTGAGCAAGAGCACATGCCTCCCGCGACTCACCGCTACGGCTTGATTCACCGCCGTCGCGAATCCCCGATTGTCCGGATTCGCAATGACCGTGATGGCCGGATAGGTCGCGCACACCGCCGCCGCACTTCCATCACGCGAATCGTTGTCTACGACGATCACTTCATAGACGATGGTCGTCGTGTGAGCCTGCACGGAACTCACACAACCCAATAGGATCTCCTTCGTGTTGTAGCTCACGATCGCGATCGAGAGATCGACCGACGAATCGGCGACAGTCTGTAGGCTCGTCGACATCACGACTCGAACTCCACGACCACGATCTGCCGATAGCATGACCCAACATTGAGCCACCGCCGCACATGGACTAACAAGATCGCCGCCCGATGGAAGAGATAACTCAGAGAGTCCGTTCTCATCCACAGGCGAAGTAAGAGGCGATGAACCCGAACGTTCACGTTCGGCTGAGCGTGGAGGCGGACTCGCCGCCCGCTGTGCTGCGCAACTGCCTGCATCACGGCGAGCACTTCCTCCAGCCTCGGAAGCCCGTTGGCCAAGTGCTCGTCCAGAAATGGAAACGACTCGCCCTTGTGCACTCGATACTCGTGTTGCAGTTGCCGATCCGTGTCCTCCGCGTCTCGTCCCATCGGACAGCCCACATAGACCCGGCGTCGGGTGACCCGCATTAATTCAGCGAGAAACTGGTTCCGGTTGGATGCCTCGACATGTTCGAGCGTGTCCATACAAACGGTGCAGTCGAAGGCCATCGTCTGAAACGGCAGTGCTTGGCCCTTCGCAACGACGGGAGTCACGAACGGCGAGCGCATGTTCCCATGGACACAATCGACCCCGACGACCGGCACTGGGAGATACGTGGTCAGACCGGATCGATTGACGCCGACTTCTAAAATGGCGCCGCGCGCAGGCTGCGCGCGAATCGCCTCCACCACCGGCAGATAGCGCAAGGCGATTTCCGGCACCCAGTCCGGATAGCGACGATTCCACCAGGCTTTCATCAGACGCAACATGGACTCCGGCTCCGTCAGCGGTGGTCCCACAAAACTTTGATCCGCGGCATCTCCACCGACCAGAGATACCAGCTATACAATCCCACTCCTCCAAGACATGCGGCCATCAGCAACCATGCGGTGCTGCTCGATGACGCACTCACAACGAGGCACACGATTCCCGTGAGCGCGCCTGCCAGACAACTCGTTCGGCCAATGGACCAGTATGTCGCATCCACTGCCGTTCCGATGAGGGTTCTGGTCCCGATCCCTTGCAACAGCACTCCCACCACATAGCTGCCGGCCAGCGCGGCGGCGGCGCCGGCGAGACCAAAACCCATGGTCAGCGGCACAATCATCACGGCGTAGAAGAGAAACTGCCCCCCCCAGCTTTTCATCTGGAGATCCGGTCGGTTCGCCCCATAGTGCAGGGCGGTCATGACGCTCAAATACGCGGCGCAGACGGCATATACACAGAGTATTCTCAGTGGCTCGACGATGGCGAGCCACTGAGGACCAAATGCCAACGGCACAATGACCGGAGCCAGCACCGCAACGCCGGCCGCCAATGGAATAAAGACGAATCCAACCAGGCCCATTTGAAGTTCGAATACGCGGGCCACCCCAGGTTGATCCCGTTGAAGTAACACGTAGGTGGGCATGCTGATCTGATGGATCAACACCGTAGCTCGTACTCCCAACAATAAAGGAATCGACAGCGCGATCTGATAGAGACCCAACGCGTCTTGGCCGAGTACGCGACCGATGACTAGCTCTCCCCCACTCATGACACCAAAAATACAGAGCGTCGTGACATTCAAATGTTTGCCATAGCGCAGAAAATACTTGCGTGCAGGGCGGTAGAGCGAGAGGCGTGGCCGGAACGGTGCCACCCAGAATGACAGGAGGCTGCCCACGCACATCCCGACCAATTGCCCAAACAAGAGCGCCCATGCGCTGCGGAGCCACAGCGCGAGCGCGATGATCGCGCCGGCTTCAATCACGCGTCGGACGAGATCCATGGTGACACGCCGCCGCAAATCCAGGTTCTTGACGACGATGGCCATCGCCGGACTCTGGAGCCCCTGCAGCACGAGCAACCAGGCATGCACCCGCAACAACGACGCCAGTTGAGGCATCTGCATGGCCTGGCCGATCACATCGGCCGTTGCCCAGAGACAGGATGCCATGGCGACTCCCCGCGCAATCGCCACGGTCCACGCGACAGCCAAATCCTCACGGTCAACCTCAGCCTTGGCAATCAAAGCCGATTCAAGGCCCAGTTCACTGATGGTCATGAATGCCAAGACGATGGTAGCGGATGCAGCCATCACGCCGAAATCGGCCGGGGTCAACAGGCGCGCGACCACCATAAGTTGGATCCCGGCGATCACTTTATCCAACACAAATCCAGCCCCCGCCCATCCACCAGCCTGGAGAATCCGATGGCGCAGACGCAACGGGGCTGGTTCAGCCATGTCCTGCTTCACCTGAAACTCTGTCAGCGCTATATCGCCGTTCGTCATCATACTGTCCGCCGCGACGCAGCAAGCGCCGCACTGCATACCTGTTCCAACTCTTGAGCTCGTGCTCCCCACGTATGGGCCTGGATCACCGCCATCCGTCCCCGTTCCCCCATCTTCATTCGCTCATCAGGGTCCTCAAGAAGACGAACCAACTGCCGGGCCAAATCCTTTGCATCGTCTGGCTCTGCTGCGAGCCCGCAGCCAATGGCCTCCACCGTTTCTCCATAGCCCGGCCCGACTGTCGTGAGCACGGGACGGCCACACGAGAGATATTCCCACAGTTTCATGGAATCACCGGGATACGATCGAGTCTGCCGATGCAACACGACACAGACATCGCAGGCCGCAATCCAGGTCGGCACCTGCGCCCAATCGGCCCTTCCAACAAAGCGGACGATATCCGTCAGCCCTTGTTCCTGAACTAACCGTTCGAGCGCGAGTCGCGTTTGACCTTCTCCCACCAGCAAGAACGTGGCAGCGGGAATCTTTTCACGCACGAACGGCACGGCTTCAATCAACGTCTCCAACCCATGCCAGGGAAAGAATCCGCCGACAAATCCGATGTAGGGGCCTTGAGCAGGAAGTCCGAGGACGTTTCTGGCAGCCTCATGCGATTGAGGATGGAAGCGATCCTCGTCGACTCCATTGCGAATGACGTGGCAACGCTCCGGTGGAATTTCCCAAGCATCCTGCATCTGCGTTACGATCTCGCGGCAGATACTCACCACCGCCTGCACACGGCGCGCAGCGGTTTTCAACGCAGCGCGAAGCACCCATCGCACGAGCGGGAACCGCCAGATCCCTGGTACCTCTTCCTCTGGTAAGCCGTTGACAAATAGTACGCTCGCACAGGCATGGCTGGACAGCGCAAGCAGCGGGGCCATCTGCCCCGGCGAATCGAACCACAGCAGCACGTCCGGCCGCCACGCCGCCAGCTCCTGCCGCAAGACAGTCCATGAAGCAATCAGAAACGAGAAGGGCCGAAGACCAGCCACTCGCCAGACAGAGACAGGCCGGAACGATAGCAAGGCGAACTCCTGCGCGAGCTGATGGCCTTCAGCAGGCTGAGGCGCCACGATCCTAATGGTATGGGTACGTAGCGAAAGCGCCTTGGAAAATTCCAGCACCTGCCGGGCTCCGCCTGCCGCAATACTCAGGTCTTCATCACAGAATACGAGAATGCGCATGGTGTCTCGGGGCCTGCTCGGTGGCAAGCCACTCTCTCAATCGATTTGTGAGGTGCGTCCAGCTAAACCCTTGCTCAACAAAGCGCCGCCCCTGGACTGCCATGCGGGCCTGCCGGTCCGGATCGTTCAAGAGTACCAGCACCGCCTGCGCCAATGCGGCCGGATCGTCTGGCGGGACCAAGGCCACTCCAGCCTCTTGAACAAACGCGGCGGAGACAGACGGGATCGCACTGGCGATCACGGGCCTTCCGCAGGCAAGGTAATCAAATATTTTGACTGGAGACGTTTCGCCACGGTCCCCACGGAACGGAGCCACACAGAGCGTCATGGCGCCGATCCACGTTGGAACCTCCAGATAGGGTATCCTGCCGGCCCAGGTGATACAGGGATTCAGTTCCAGGCGATCTGCCTGTTGTTTCAACTCCTGAGCAGCTTCTCCGTCACCAATCAAGAGGAGATGCACGGATGGTATGGTGCGTCTAATGATGGCCATCGCATCCAGCAAACACTGCAATCCTTGATAGCGGTAGAAACTCCCGACAAACCCGATGTAGTCCCGGTCTGGGCTCAACCCGATTCGACGCCGACACGCCGCTGCGTCCTGAGGAACAAACAAGCCGGTATCTGTTCCACTCGGCAGCACGGCAACTCGCTCGGTGGCAACCCGATAACGGCGAACGACAAGATCGCGCAAACCATCGGTCAAGACGACCACGCGATCGCAGCGGCTGAGGGCAAAGGACGCCAGCCAGTGTTTGAGTCTCCTCTTGAAGGTGCGGTCGGTCTCTGACCAATCAGGCACCGGCTCTCCGTTCACTTCGCAGACACACTGCGCTCCAACCAGTCTCGCGAACAGCAACGGATGCGGACTGTCCATCCACCGGTAATACACGACGTCCGGTTTCGACCGAGACGCACGCACGAGACCGACGATACAGGAGAGAACCGCGTAGGAAACTGGACGCAACACCGACCAAGGAAGGAGTGGAATCGGCGCGATTAAAAATCCTCGCTGGAGCAACGAGGATCGATACCGTGGAGGAAGGACTGTCACGCTGTCGCCTCGTTCGGCAAGCTGGCGCGCCAAGGTCCAGAGACGGACAAGCCCTACAGGATCGGATGGTGCATCCGGCTCATACCAGTAACAGAAAAGGAACCACCTCATGCGAGCGCTCGCTGAGGGGCGGGATCCGCCTGCTCCGATGTCAGGCGTGGCAAGATCATGACAAGCCCGGCGCATAACCAGAAGGGCTCCATGATGCGGATGATAATGAAGGTGTTGGCTCCAATTCCATGGGCGAGCATGGCCACCATGCCGAGCAACAATCCATGGGCCAATCCCTTACAAAATGGATCCTGTTCGGCCAGAAAGGTCTCTCGTGCGCGCCGCCACAAGCGGACGATTAGGAAGATGAAGGCGACGAGGCCGGCGAGACCCGTTTCGCCGAGGATCTTGACGTATTGGGCGTCCGCCCAGGCATAGCCGGTCACACCGCGTCCGAGCAGAGGACTGTGCAGCCAATCTTTCAACACATACTGCCAGGAACGCAGCCGTTCGGTTGTGGAGAGATCCAACCCAACGCGTCCCACTGTGATTTCGCCGCCATATTGATGTCCGAAAAACGTCTCGTTGACCCGATTTTTCACATTAGCAGGTGCGACAAGAGGAAGCACGACCGCGAGCAGGAGTATGAGCGCGAGCACACCAGGGCGCCGCCATTGCGTCGCGGCGACAGCCAGCATCAAGACACCTGCAGCCAGGTAGGATGAGCGAGAGAGCGTGGCCATGAGAGCCAGACTGATGAACCCCATGAGAAGCGCAAGCATGACCCGAACCGGCCCGGACTTCAAGTGGAGGAAGAGGCCCATGACGATCGCCATGATAAAGACCAGGTACCCGCCGAGGGTATTAGGTTCGCCACTCTCTCCTTCAAACGGCGCGCTGGCCCGTTGTCCGCTTGGAATCTGTGCGATCGCGTACACACTAATCACGAAGCAGATCGCCAGTAATGCCGTCACCAAACTCACGACCTGTCGTTTGGTCGACACATGGTTGACGACCATGAAGAAGACAAAGAAATATTCAAAGTATTTCAGGATGAAAAAGAATGCCGTGAGCGGACGGACGCGACCGGCAATGACGCCGATGAGCGTCGCGAGCACGCAGACCAACATGTAGTAGACGATGGGCCGATTGATGGAAGTTTCTCGAACGAGGGCCAGATCGCGATAGATAATCGTCTTGACCAGCCAACTGAATCCGATGATCACGAGCAAGAGATCGTCCACACGCAGCGAGAGATCTCGCGGACCAACGCCTCTCCCGTCCACTCGCCCGACCGCGATTTCCGGAGAGAGCAACATGGAAAAAATCAGGAGGAAGAGCGAGGCGGGAACCGACGTGAAGGCCACCAGCACAACGAGAAAACCGAAGACGACTTGTAAACCGACCGTCGGGGTCGCCAGCGTGAGGCCAAGTGCGAGCACGGCGGCCAACACCGAGACGATGAGGGCATCTTGCGGTTTCACCATCGACGCATGCATGGAATGTCGGCTCCTACTGCCGCGTCAGCGATATTCGTAGCGGTAGACACCGTAGTCCGGCGTGACCTCTGACTTCACGTTCGTCAAGACGATGCCCATAACATTGGCCTGCGCATGGTCCAGGAGGAACTTGGCCCGCTTGAGGGCATTCCGACCGATCCGCCCGACCTGGTAGACGAGGATTGTCCCGTCGACGCGTGAGCTGAACGCCACCGCATCCGTGACCGGGAGAATGGGAGGAGAATCGAACAGCACCAGGTCGTATTCCTCGTTCATCTCATTCACGAGCGTCTTGATTTTATTCATGTTGAGAAACTCGTTCGGATTGCCGACCTCCGACCCGCTGGTCAGAATAT
>ERZ1292630.1462-Hain-H41-02um-R3-1462-length-23237-cov-5_pt1 | contig 23237 bp, 17 predicted proteins | sample MGYA00564408_ERZ1292630 | MGnify/ENA primary metagenome ERZ1292630 (study PRJEB36523, sample SAMEA6512641) | groundwater metagenome | collected 2019-01-08 | study: AquaDiva: Metagenomics assemblies of 32 groundwater samples
CAAGCACTTGGAGAACTCCATCGGCCTACGCCGCATGATTACGCGAGCCTATGTGGCGCTGTAGTGTTAGAATCCATCTTGAATCGCACTGGGAGGCGGCGCGTGGATTCGATAGGGGACATCCTGGCGCGGACGCGGACGATCACATTCGATTGCTACGGAACGCTGATCGACTGGGACGCGGGGATTGCCCGGTCGTTTGTCGACATCTTCGGACCGGTGGTTGCCGCGCGTCGAAAGGAACTCTTCGAGGCCTACGTCCGCATCGAAGCCGAGATCGAGGGCGGACCCTATCGTTCGTACCGCGAAGTGCTCGCGATGGTGGTGGAGCGACTGGCGCGGCAGTTCGCGTGGGACCTGCCGCCCGACCGGCGTGACCGTCTGGCCGAGCTGCTGCCCACCTGGGCGCCGTTCGCCGATACCCATGACGCGCTGTCGCGGCTGAAGACGCGCTATCGCCTCGGCGTGCTTTCCAACATCGACCGCGACCTTTTCGCGGGTACCGCCCGCCGGTTTCCGATCGAGTTCGATTTCGTCGTGACCGCTCAGGACGTTCGCAGCTACAAGCCGGACCTGCCGCACTTCGAGCGTTTTCTCGCCGAGCACGCCGATCGCGGAAGTTGGCTGCACGTCGCCCAGAGTCGATTCCACGACGGGCGACCGGCCAATCAACTCGGCATTGCGTTCGTTTGGATCAATCGCTACAACGATCCGGTCGATACGATGGTGCGCGTGAACGCGGTGTACCCGGACCTGAAGTCACTCGCCGACGCGGCCAAGTGTTGAACGGCAGGCGCCGAACTGAGAAGTTGGAAGAGAGAAGTTTGAATCGGCGTCGATGAAGGTGGCTCGGCATCGTTCCTTTTTCAGTCTTCTCACTTCTCAGCTTTGGCGTTTGTCGTTGCGAACCTGCATTTGGAATCATTATGGTCACGATCATGCCCGCACCCATGCCTGAGTTGTCATTTCCGCCCGGCACGCCGGTCTGCGTGACGGAGGTCACCTGGCGCCGCGACCGTTCCGTTGAGGTCCGGACCGTCGGTGTGGTGGATGCCTGGGAGGAGATGCCGACCGGCAGTTGGCATGCCCACGGCAGGAAGGATCGCCTTTGGTTGCGGCGCCTCAAGCTCCGCAAGCTCGACGGCGAAGTGACGCTTCTCGTCGTCGATGACGGAACTTCCATTGCAAAGCTGAAACCAGCCAAGAACTAGTCGCGCCCAATCGCCACATCACAAAATCGCCAAATCACCAGATCAAACATTCGACATTCGACAATCGCCGATCGACAATCCCCGCATGGGGTTGCGCCGGGCTCTCGTCTTTTTGATTGCCGTCGTGGTCGGATGGTGGCTTTTTCTTGACACCTATCGTCGCCACGCGGCCGTTCCCGACGGCAGCGGCGAAATCCGCTTCGTCCACTTCGGCTCGTATGAAGACTTCGAGTTCTGGCGGGACGTGATCGCGGACTTCCAGCGCGAGCATCCCGGTACGCACATTCGTCAGGAATATGTCGTCGGTCTCGGCGACCAGTACAACATCAAGATGCGCCGGCAAATCCTTTCCCATACGCTTCCGGAGGTCGCGCTCATCCAGCTCGCGCCGTTCCACGAACTCGCCGAGCATTTTGAAAACCTTGACCGAATGTTCGGGGATGTCGCGCAACCGAACGGCAAGACCGGCGAAAGGCCGCGCGAGCGGCTTTCGCACTTCGCACTTCGACATTCGACCTTCTCGAAGCCCCCCCCCCTTGCAAAGGGGGGGCTCGGGGGTGTCCTCGAGCCGACCGGCCTGGCGGCGTTCCGGGTCGGCGATGTACAGCGCGGCCTGCCGATTTCCGGAGGGAATCTGCTGATCTATGCCAACCGCACGTGCTTTGAGCGCGCCGAGCGGTTCCACGGTCGCCCCGTCCCGCTGCCGGCCGACGACTGGACGATCGAGGACTTCATCCGCACAGCCGAGATGCTCACCTGCGACTTCGATCACGATGGGCGAATCGACCAGTTCGGTTTCTGGCTGCCGCGCTGGGTGTACTTTTTGCCCTTCATCTGGTCGTTCGGGGCCGACGTGACCGACGCGGCCATGACTCGCTGGACGTTTACCGGTCCGCAGGCCGAAAACGCGATGCGCTTCTACCGGCAACTCGCAACCGGCGATCGCGTCTGCCCGCGCGACGAGGAAGTTCCGCAGCTTTTTCAGGACACGGGTTTCCTGACGGGCCGCACAGCCATGTGCGTCAACGGACCGTGGTTCATGCCGTTCCTCGCCAAGACCGATCTGGCCGAAGCCTACGTCGTCGCGCCGATACCGCGCGGCCCCTGCGGACGTGCCACGCGGATCACCTGGGACGGCGTGGTGATGAGAAAGGATTTGCCGCCCCAACGCCGTGCCATCGCGTGGCAGTTCATCGAGTGGATGCTGTCGCGCGACGTTCAGGATCGCCTCGCGCGCACCGGTCGGGCGCTGCCCGCGAGGGCCGAATCGCAGGCGGCGTTCGTCGCCGTGGACGAAGCCCGCCGCCGACCGTTCGTCGAAGCCTTGTCGTACTCGCGGTTGCAATCGGCAGCCCCCCCCCTTGCAAAGGGGGGGCTCGGGGGGGGCACGCTGGATCGGATCATCAACCGGCACTTCGGCGATGCCGCCGATCCGGCGCGCGCGTTTCGCGCCGAGGCCATGCTCGACGCCCTCGCCGGTGACCGCGAAATCGTTCGCGCATTGGCCGCGCCGGAGGGTAAGTCCCCGTGATCCGCGACTCGCGCACAACCCCCCTTTTGCAAAAAGGGGGGCTCGGGGGGCACTTCCAAGACCGACTGAGTGCAGCGCCGTCCCCGCCGCCTGTTCGAAAGCCCTATTCCGACTGTCGGCACGCCGCCGGATCGGGGCGCGTCGTGCCGTTCCACACCTCGTAAGCTCCGGCCCCGTTGAGCAGGTCGATCGCTTCGAGGATGTCCGCCGGTGCAGTCAGACCGCTGCGGTCGATGTCCCCGCTGTAGAGTCCCCACGGCAATGCACTCACGCCGTTTAGCGCGTCGATCAGGTCGAGCAGATCGACCGGGGCGGCCGTACTGTCGCCGTTGACGTTCGCCGGGTGGGAGAGAAAGGTCCCCGTTGTCGTGGGGTCCCCGTTGTACGTGATCGTGGTCGCCGCGCCCGGCGTGATCGGCCGGTTCAGCGTAATCGCAAACGTCCCGCTGACCGAGAAACCTCCCCCCTTCCCAAGGGGGGACGCAGGGGGGTTCACCTGCGCTACGGCGTTGGGGGCGCCGGCGCTGCGCGTCTCACACAGCTTCCAGCAATCCGCCCGATCCGCTCCCACAGGCGCCTCGACCGTCAACTGATTGATTCCCTCCAGCGCCGCCGCGTCGGTCGGCGAGTTCGGTCGGCGTGCATCCACCACGCCGCTCAGCGGATCGATCCATCGCACCTGTCCCGCTGGACACCCGCACGGCGTCGGCGGCGCCTCGCTGCACGGCGATTCAATCTGCAATCGATACAGCCCGCGCGTTGCTTCCGTTTTCGCGGCCGCCATCACGTAGTACATCCTGCCCGGTACGAGATTTCGCAGGCATATCCGCGAGTTCTTCCCGCTCGATCCGCAGCCGGCCACGTCGTCACTGCACCCGATCCCCTGAAGGGATGCGCAGGCCGTCTGCTCCGTCGAGCCGTCGCCGACTTCAAACACCTGGATCAGCGAATCGAGCGCCGGAGCGTTGCTCCGACACGTACTGATCCTTGCGGAACTCGCGGTCGCCACAAACCGATACCACACCGTCCCCACGCCCTTGGCCCCCGGTGATACGCCGTGGCAGCAAAACCCAGGATCGACGGGGTTTTCCGTCGCGTGAATGCCGTCGCTCTCCGTACTGCTCGGGACGTCCACGAGCCGGGCGCCCTCTCCCGCTTGCGGACCGACGCATTCGTCATTGATCGGCGGAATGTTGCAGAACTGCGCCGCGCTGCTCACACAGGCGTCGTCCCATTCGAACTGGCAACAGAATGCCCCATCCGGCTGTACGCAAACAGCCGCGCAGCAGAATGGATTGATACACCCCGCACTCGGATGAGGGAGGGAACACGGTTGATCGCTCAGCACGCAAACGTATTCGCACGCCACGCCCGGCGAATCACAAAACTTGCCGCGATTCCACGACACACCGCCCGGCGCACACTGTTTCTCCGTGTAGTTGCCACAGCTTCCATCCGCCAGGCAGCACGCCGCCGTTCCGCACGGCGGATCGAATGCATCCAGACCGCACGCCCCGCCCTCGCGCCACGCCGGCAACAGGTCCGTTCCCGGCGGCGGATACGGACAGTTCGCCTGCGGTACTTCGCGGCACACCGCCTCGCCCGCAGGATCAAGAAGGAACATGTCGCAACACGCCCCCATCGGTGCACGCCCCGCGCAGAAGATCGAGACATCCAGCGCCCCGTTCGTGAACGGCTCCGAAAAATCCTTAAAGCTCCAGCTTGTCCCGTCAAACACCGCATACGGGACTTTGCTGTTTCCGATCCGCGGCGGAAGACCCGTAATGGCCGTCCGCCCGATGCTCGTCGACGCGGTAATCGTAAACCACATTTGTCGCGGGATGGCGATCGGCGGATCAAACGTCACCCGCGCCGTGGTCAGCCCGCCGCTCGCCTGCGTGATGGTGCGCTCCGTCCCCGAAATCGCTGCCCCGGGCAAACCCGTCGGCCCTCCGTCCGCAACGCGAAGATCAACGTCGAACACTGCGGACCCGCGCACCGTCACCTCATACGCCGCCATCGGGCATCCGTTGACGCTCAACTCGATGTCGTCCGCCATGCGAACGTTTTCTCCGGGATTGAATGTGCCGCGCCTCGGTGCGCTTGAATGGTACGAAAGGTACGTCTCCGGACAATCACCGCGCACATACAACCGGGCGTTGAAGCTGGCGTGCGGCCCACCGGGAAATCCGCCGAAATAGAAAATGCAGCTCAGTTGCGGATGATCGAACACGTCGTCGGAATAGCCAACCAGCGCCGGCGCTCCGCCCACCCATCCGGCGTGCTCGCGGTCAAACACCACCTGCAGCCAGACCGTGCTGGGAATAGGAATGTCCGCATCCGCCGACGCCTGAAAGACGATCTCATACTCGCCGGCGGTGGGCAAATCGGCGTGTCCCTCGGTGCCCGAAATGATCGTCCCGCCATCGTGCGGGCACCCGTCGTACAATGCAAAGTCCACGCCAAACGGCCCGCTTCCCTCCCCGTCACTGTTGCCGTTTACCTGGAACTCATACCCGCTCAGCACGCACCCATCTGAACCGATGGTAATGAGGTCGTCAGCAATCGGCGCGCCCGGTCCATATCCCACCGCCGTCTGACCGAGCGTGTTGCTGTAGACGAGTGTTTCAGGCGCGGCGGCGAGCTGCGCCGCGTCCGCCGCCGCACCGACGACGACATGTTGAATCGTCCAGCCCTCGGCCTGAGTGGCGACGCGCGGAAGTGCCGCTGTGCTCGCCGCCACCCAACCTGTAAGCGGCCATAATGCGATCCAAAGAGTTGTTGTTGTTCGATACCGGGCCATAGACGAATGCCCGCAATACGAGTCTACGGCAGTGCCGATACACAATCCCCCGAGAATCGCGGCTGTGGTCGCGGTTTCACGCGACCCTGCCGTTTGCAGGAATGCGCTCGACACCATCACCCCGTCAAGCGACGGCGACAGTCTAGCTTTTTTCGGGCGTTTCTGCAAGAAGGAGCGAAAAGTGCTCAGGAAGGCTCGCATCAGCCGTCGGCGGAGTTTCCGCCGCGTCGCGTTCGCCCCGCAATCCCGCGACGGCTCTCCTTTTGGACGAACTGTAACAGCTTCACGCCCGACGGCGTGCGAACCTGGCGTGACAATTGCTCGACGGCCCGGCGGAACAGGAGGCCCGACCCGTACAGCGTCCGAAACGCTTCGCGGATTTCGGCAGCGTCCTCGCGTGGAAGCTCAGCCCGCCGAATCCCCACGCGGTTCAGCCCGACGACTCGACCATCCACCTCAATCATCGTGAACGGCGGAACGTCCATCGTGACGCGGGCGTTCCCGGTGATCATGGCCAGCTCGCCGATGCGAACGAACTGATGCACCGCCGCCGCGCCGCCGATCGTCACGAGATCGGCAATCTCCACGTGCCCGGCCAGCAAGACATTGTTAATAAGCGTTACTCGATTCCCGACGACGCAATTGTGTCCGACGTGACTGCCGCCCAGAAGAAAGCAATCCTCGCCGATGACGGTCTCGGAGTCCGGGATCGTTCCGCGATGGATGGTCACGTTCTCACGGAGGATCGTGCCTCGACCGATGCGGCAATAGCTCCGCTCGCCGCGGTACTTCGTGTCCTGCGGCGAGTGACCCACGATCACGTGCGGGTGAAGTTCGCAATTCGGACCGATCTGGGTCCACCCCGCAAGGTACACGCCCTGGTACAGCCGGCACCCCGCGCCGACCCGCACGTTCCCCTCGATGACGCAGTACGGACCGACCTCCACGCTCGGATCAAGCTCCGCTCGCCGATCAATAATCGCCGTCGGATGAATCCCCACTCGTTACTCCCGGTTCGGCCGCCCACTTGCGAGACCGCCCAATCACCAAATCATCAAATCGCAAAATCACCCAATCGACGGGTCACGTCGCCGCTCGTCTCAGTCCCAAAGTCTCCATCACCATCTGTAGGTCCTGCCACGTCTTCCACTTTTCCGAGGGATCGCGAAGCAGGTACGCCGGGTGATACGTAGGCATCAAGGGTACGGCCGGACCCACGCCAGCCACCCCGGAAGAATAATATTCGTGATACCGCCCGCGCAGCTTACCGATCGCATCCGTCGTGTTGAGCAGCGTTTTGGTCGCCGGCGCGCCCAAGGCCACTATCATCTCCGGCGCGATGATCTCAAGTTGCTCGCGCAAGTAAGGATGGCACGCCAGAATCTCATCCGCCGTCGGCGTGCGATTCCCCGGCGGGCGGCACTTCACCACGTTGCAGATATAGACCTCCTCGCGGCTCAGTCCCATCGCCGCGATCATTTTCGTCAGCAACTGACCCGTCGGTCCGACGAACGCCAACCCCTGCTTGTCCTCTTCAAACCCCGGCCCCTCCCCGACGAACACCACCCGGGCCGACGGATTCCCCTGCCCGAACACCGTCTTCGTCCGACCCTCGCACAGCGTGCATTTGCGACAACCGCGAACCTGTGTCTCGTCGAGGATTCGCAGCCGTTCGGCCTTCGCGCCCGAATCGCCCGATATGGCGGCGCGGCGCGCGGTGCCCGCTGAACCCGCCGCCGGTGCGGTCTTTGCTCCGTGGGTCGCTCGGCGTTCGAGAACGGATCGCGGGACAGGCGCGAACCGCACGCCGAAGAGCCGGTCGGTCATAAGCTGCTGCCGAAGCGCCGCACGAATTGTTTGCCGCTCATCCACGCGATTCACCCTCGACCGACGAGGTTGCCGACACGGTCGATTCTTCCGACGGCAAAGCCGAGACCGCCGCAGGCGGACCTCCATGCCGAAGCGAAAAAAACATGATCCCTCAAAAACCGCGTGAAGCAACCGTCCGTCTACGATAACATGCCGACGTGGCGCGGTACGAAGAACTCTCCATCCCACTCCCCGACGGCTACCGCGCCTACGCACGCTATTTCCACCCGTCCCGACCCATCGGGTCCGTACTGTACCACCACGGCATCCAATCCCATTGCGGCTGGTACGAGGCCTCCGCCGCCGCCCTTGCCGACGCCGGGTATGACGTTTTGCAAGTGGACCGTCGCGGCAGCGGCCGAAACGAGATCGACCGCGGCCACGCCGAATCCGCCGAGCAACTCATCGCCGATTCCCACGCCGCCCGCGACGAGCTCCTTCGCCGGTCCGGCCGGTCCGACTACCACGCCGTCGGGGTTAGTTGGGGGGGCAAACTGACCGTCGCCGCCTACATCAACGACCCTTTCGGAGTCAAGAGCCTCACCCTCGTCACGCCCGGCCTGTTCCCCAAAATTGGCGTCTCTCGCGGCGAGATGGCCCGCATCGGCTTTTCCATGCTCTACGAACCCCGCCGACATTTCGACATCCCGCTCAACGATCCCGACCTCTTCACCACCAGCCCCGCGTGGGCCGAGTTCTTTCGCACCGATCCCATTACCCTCCGCCAGTGTACCGCGGCCTTCTACCTCGCTTCCCGCCGCATGGACCGAATGGTCGCCCGCCTCAAAGAGTTCCCGCCGGTCCCGATCCACCTCTTCCTCGCCGGCGACGAGCGGATCGTGGACAACGATCGAACCGCCGACTTCTTCGATGACCTCGATTGGCCGGGCACGCAAACCACCACGCACGAAACCGCCCGGCACTCCCTCGAGTTCGAAGGCGACCCGACGACCTACTACCGCCAGATGACCGATTTCATTAACACCGTCCGATAGTAGCTAATCTTGAACCGTCCCCCCTCCAAGGGAGGAACACAGGGGCGTAATAACGAATACACATTTCGATCCCTGGCCGATCGAAACGATGCAATCCAACAACATCGTTTTACACGCACCCTTTGCATCTTTTCGCCGCCTATGGCGTACAACACCACCGTCGGACCGACACTTTTCGATGCAGGAAGTGGTTGCCTCCTGCCGACCCTTCTTATAGCTGAGGGAAGGGATTCGACGCTGAGTGAAACCCCGGAACGGACGCCGCCTTCCGAGGAGTGTTCGTTGAAGTGCGGGTTCGTTCGCATCTTCCCTCTGTGGAATCTGCGAAATCTGCGGATAACCCTGGGTGTTCTAACCGTGCGCTGGCTTCGTTTCTTCTTTGCCGCATCGCTGCCCGTCGCCGGCGCCGCCATCGTCTTTTTCGCAATGCGCTCCTGGGAAGTCAGCCGCCTCACCGCCCAGGTCGAACAGCTTCAACAGCAACGCGAACACCTCGTCGAATACGTCCGCCGCCTCAAGGCCTCCCGCCGCGTGGCCCAGGCCGACGTCCTGCAACAGTTTCCGGACGAGCGCGGCCGAACGGTCAGCGTCATCCGTTGGAACGAAATCGGACTCGACGGAACGCTCGGCGAACCGCAAACCATCGAAGCCGTCGGACGCCTCGTCTATTTCGAAGCCGCCGTCATCAAGTTCGACCTCGACAGAGTGGGAGAGGGCGACCCGGAAAAGGGCGTGAGTCTCGCCCTGTTTCGCCGCGTCTTCGGCGAGGATCAGTCGGCCTCATCCGTTTCGGATATCGATCGACAGGCCCGCGCACCTTCGCCCGACCGCGGAACGGCGAACGCTAATGAGCAGAAGATGTGGAGCTTATTCTGGCGGCTGATGGACGAGCCGCCGCTGGCCGAACAGTTCGGCGTCCGCGTCGCCCAGTGCGAAGCGCCAGCCGTCGTCCTGCAGAGCGGTCAAATCTGGGAAGTCACGCTCGACGCCGCCGGGGGTCTCAACCTTCGACTCGTCGCCCAACGCAGCGTCTCCGATCCCGCCGCCTCCGTCGCCGCGAATCGACGATGAATGTGGTCGGGCCATTACTCAAAAACAATCTGCGTCATCTGTGCAATCTGTGGATAATTTTTCACCCTCCCAAGGCCCGCTGCATCGCCCCATACATCCCCGCCGGCGCGATCCCCGCCGACATCGGGAGCGCAATGCCCGGAACATGAGAGCCGGTGAGAATCGAATCGAGTCCCGTTTTCTGTTCCGTTTTCTGTTCCCGCTGACTGGCTGCCATCGCCTCGGTCGATTATTCTCATCGTTTTGAACGACGGCAAGGAAGGCGCGGTTATGCCCGGTACGAAACCGAGAATCCATGAACTCGATTTCTGCTCCCAGATAGCGGGCGCGGTCAATCACCTTGTCGGCCAGAATCCGGCGATCTATCCATTCAACGAAGCGCGGGTAGAGGGCTTCGGTACCGGCGCGGCCCGGAGCAAGCGCAAGGACCTGCGCTTCTTTGACCATCATGGCAAGCTGGTGTTGTGTGGCGAAGTGAAGTTGCCGGGAACCCCCGAAGGGCAATCGGCTGTCAACCAAAAGGTCATGGCCGACGCTGCCGCGAAGGCCGATGATGCCGGGGTCCAATATTTCTTCACCTGGAACGTCAACGAGTTTGCCCTGTGGGACCGGAGCCAGTGGGATAAGCCCTGGTTTGAGCGCCGCGTCTGCCTGTGGCGGTTGGCGCGATTTCTGGCCGGCCCGGAAGATGTCGCGCGAGAAGACAACCTCAATTTCATCAAGACGAAGTTTTTGCCCGACCTGCTGCGAGACTTGGCGGATATCATTTCCGGCCGGCGGCCCGATTGGGCGATGCCGCCGGATGACATCTTCATCCGGTCGCTTGAAAGTCACTTGGATTGGCCTGTGCAACTCACCAGCGCCTACATCCTGCAGCGTGCCGACAAGGAACGGGGCAAAGGCTTCGACCTGCGCATCCAGCAATGGATGTCAGATCAAGACTGGACTTTCGTTCGCACCCCGCACGAGGAATGGGTCAAAACAGTTGACAACATGGCCAAGACCTTGGCCTATGTCTGGGCAAACCGGCTGATTTTCTACAAGGCCCTTCGCGCCCGCTTCCCCGACCTGCCGCGCCTGGCACTGAAATCATCGGTCAAGAAGCCCGACGATGCCTTGGCCGCCTTCAACACCATGTTCAACAAGGCGGTGGAGCTTAGCGGCGACTACGAACCGTTGATGATGCCCGATGCCCGCGACTGGGCAACGGGGCTTGTTTTCCATCCCGTCAACGCCCTGGATGCCTGGCGCGGGCTGCTGCGTGGCATCGAAACGGTGGACTTCCGCGAAGTGCCGTCCGATGTGGTGGGCCGCATCTTCCAGAAGCTCATCGGCCCTGACGAGCGCCACCGCTACGGCCAGCATTTCACGGGCGATGACGTGGTGGACCTAATCAACGGCTTCTGCATCCGAAACGGCAGCGATACGATCCTCGATCCGGCCTGCGGATCGGGCAGCTTCCTCGTCCGCGCCTATTACCGCAAGCGACACCTGGCCCCCAAGCGCCCACACCTAGACTTGATCGGCGAGCTATTCGGCTGCGACATCGCCCCTTACCCGGCGCACCTGGCAACGCTCAACTTGGCGGCCCGCGAAATCAACGATGAAGCCAACTACCCGCGCATCGCTCGCCGTAACTTCTTCGACTTCGCCCCGCCTAAGCCATTCTGCCATGTTCCCATTCCCGGAAAACCCGATCACCAACTCCCCGTGCCTCTACCCATGTTGGACGCCGTAGTCGGCAACCCACCCTACGTTCGCCAAGAAAAGGTGGAGAAGAAAGACAAGGCTCGCTTTGGACAGATTGCCAGCAACGCGTGGCCCAGTCTGTGCCTGACCGGGCGCAGCGATCTTCATTGTTACTTCTGGCCGGCGGCGGCGCGGCTGCTAAAACCCGATGGCTACTTCGGTTTCCTGACAAGCTCTTCATGGATGGATGTTGAGTATGGCTTTGCCCTGCAAGGTTGGATGCTGCGCCATTTCCGAATCTTGGCTGTGATGGAGAGCGCGGCTGAGCCGTGGTTTGAAGACGCTCGTGTCAAGACGTGCGTGGCGATCCTGCAACGCTGCGACGATGAAATGGCCCGCATGACGAACCGCGTCCGCTTTGTGCGTTTTATCCGGAAGCTCGCCGACATCATCGGCGTCACGCCAACCCCGGAGAATGAAGACGCCCGCCAGAGTGCCATTGAAGTTCTGCGAAATCGTATTCTGAACGCCAATGCCGATTGTCAAAACCAAGATTGGCGTATCATCGTCAAGGTCCAACAAGACCTTTGGAACGACGGAGTCCGCGCCGGGGAAATCCTTGGTCACGTGGACCTGGAATCGCTGGCCGAGGAATACGAGAACGGAAACGGGTCGGGCGCTGAGGGTGACGAGGTCGTAGATGACGAGCGGGAAACAAGCACGAAGGAGAACGGGGAGTACCATGCGGGTAAGTGGGGCCGCTACGTCCGGGCCCCGGATATCTACTTCGACATCATGCGGCGATTCGGTAAGCGATTTGTGGCCCTGGGGGAAATCGCCACGATTCGCCGTGGCATCACAAGCGGCTGCGATGCCTTTTTCATGCCCAAGGATGTTACCGCCAACATGCTGGGCAAATATGAGACCGACCGCGCCTTCCGCCAACACACCGGCGGCGCGCCGCGCAAGGATGTCGAGTCGGGTAAGTTGAAAATCATCGAAGATGGTCTCGGCGTGGTGCATCCCATCGAATCAAAGTACGTCGCCCCTGAAGTCCACAGCTTGATGAAGGTGGATCGGGCGATCGTCCGGGCCGCCGATCTGGACCGCGTTGTTCTGCTCGTGGGCGAGTCGATTGACAAGCTCAAGACGAAATCGCCTTGGGTCTGGCGGTATCTCCGCTACGGGATGACGGCGACCTTTGCGTCCAGTAAGTCGAAGCCCGTGCCCATTCCGAAACGCTCTACCTGCGCCGCGCGCGATCCTTGGTACGACCTGACCGGGCTGGTGAAACCGGGCATTGCGTTTTGGCCAATGGCCCAGCAGTATCGCCATATCATCGCGGCAAATCCCGAGCGGCTTATCTGCAATCACAACCTGTTTGACGTGGGATCGGACAAGCTGAACGTGACAGAGCAAACGGCCCTTGTTGCGGTACTGAACTCAACGCTTATCGGTCTGTTCAAGACATTCTATGGTCGCTTCGCGGGCACCGAAGGAAACCTGAAAACCGAAGTGGTAGACGTCAACCTGTTGGAAGTGCCCGACCCGCGCGGGGTGTCGCCTGAGTTGGTCAAACGCCTGGCCGGCGCGTTGGCGAGCATGTGCCGGCGCGATGTTGGTCGGCTGGTCGAAGAGCAGTTGATGGATTGTCACACGCCAGAGCGCGCCCGGAAACTGGCGGCCGGGCCGCTGGCCCTGTCGAGCGAGCTACAGAAGCCCGATCGCCGCGACCTGGACGATGCCGTCTTTGAACTGTTGGGGGTTTCTGACCCGAAGGAGCGCGCTGGACTGATCGGCCGGTTATATGAAGCGACCGCGCAGCACTTCCGCGACATCCGCGTAGTCGAAATCGACAAGATGAAACAGCGGGCGAAATCGAAGAACAAGGGTTTCAGCGTTCACGACTTGGCGGCGGACATTTGGGACGCGGTAGAGCTTGAAGACGCCACGCCCCTGGCCGAGTGGATCGAGCAAGAGTCCGAATCGGATGCAGCCGTCATCATTCCCGAAGATCGCCCGGCGGTGCTGGTGGACAACCCGCTTTTTGGAGACAACGCCGTCTATTTCGGTAAGGCCCGCAAGACGCACATGGCGTGTCAATCGCGCGGACAAGCAGAGCTTCTCGTTCGTCTGGCGAATCTCGGTATTAGCGGTGAAGTGAAGATGCCGGAGGACTTGGCGGCGTGTATGACGCTACTGAATCGGATCAACGTCCGCATGGAGAAGGCGGCCGTGCGGTTCAAGGAACTGGCCGAAAGCCGTACCGGCGATGAGCGCATCCGCCAGCAGCTTATGGAAGTGTTGGAACGGTGGTTTGTGCTGGGGCGTGAAGGGGCCACGCCTGATTTAGTCAACGCCCACCCTGCGGCGGAAGAGGCCGAAGAGGCAGAGGCGTGAACCAACCCCTATCGTCCCCACGGCCTCGCGCCGTCCGGACGACAAAACGGGACGCGATTCGGTTTGACGGCCGGGTTGGCGGGGGTGATTTCAACCATGCCTCGAGGACCAAGGAATCCCGGTGCGCCGAGAGCGGTCTGGTCAGCCACGTGCTAACCCGTAGGTCCGCAGGTCCTTCTTCCGGCAGGTGCGAGCGCCTGCCCCAGCACGCCAGGCTTTGGAATCGTTGTTCAACGCGGTAACGCTTGCCCGGCGACACGGAGCGGGTAAGGTGTAGTCCGTTCAGACGGCGCGACGGGTCGGATTCGTCGCATAATTCCTTAACGACCAAGCGACGGACGATGAGCACAGCACACGAGAGCACGCCAAAGCACCGAAGCCGCGCATCATCGACCATTCAGCGGATTCTGCGCGCCCGCATCACGGCGGGTCTTGTGGTCGTCCTGCCGATTTGGATCACCTTGCTTCTGTTGAAATTCGTTTTTGAGACGCTTCGTGACGGGTCCTTCTGGCTGGTGCTTTCGTATCTTGAGACGGAACGCGGGAAAGGGATTCTCGAATCGTGGGGCCGGGTCAGCGCGGAGGTCGTCGAACAGCAGGGATTGAGCGCGCTGCCGCCCTGGGTTCAGTGGCTGATTGCGATCCTCTGTGTTTTTCTGACGATTTTCTTCCTGTACGTCATCGGCCTGTTGACGGCGAACTTCGTCGGGAAACGGATCATGTCGGGGGTCGAGCAACTCGTGGGCCGCCTGCCGTTGATCAAGACGGTTTATCGCGCGTGCAAACAGATTCTCGAGGCCTTCGCCGGCGACTCGAAGCCGGAGTTTCAGCGCGTGGTGTTGGTTCCGTTTCCGTGCATGGAAATGCGATCGGTCGGGTTCATTACTTCGATCACCAAGGACTTGGACACCGGCGAGGACATCTGTTCGGTTTTTCTGGCCACGACGCCGCTTCCCACGACAGGGTACGTTTTGATCGTGCGGCGGAGCGACCTGATCGAGCTGGATTGGAGCGTCGAGGAGGCCATCAGTGTCGTCATGTCCGGCGGAGCGATGGCTCCGCCCAGAGTACCGCTGGTCCGCGGTATTCCACTCGTGTTGCGCGGCCCAGGACAGGTACCGCCGTTGCCGACCGGAATCCCGAAAGCAAGCGGGGCCATCGGACCCACTACGGGAGCGGTTTAGACTTCGAGGATCGTGCGGACCGACCCGTCTCTTGACGCTTTCAGACATTTTTTCGTCGCGCTTGGCATGTCTAGTGCGATTTGCTATAGTCCCGCGCTCCGACCGGCTTGATTGGCGCAGCCGGGCGGTCGTCGTCTTTGTAACCAATTGTGCGACCGACAGTTACAGTTCGAGGCGGGTGAGGCGCCGCGGGCGTCGCGGACCGATCCATGCTCCGAGCCGATTCCAAGCGTCAGAACATCAGAAACCGATAGGAGAATCCACGTTGAACGCAAAGCGTAAGTTGGCCATGACGCCGATTTGTAGGGCGCTGATTCCAAGAGGCGACGGCGTCCAAACGGAGGCCGCGGGATCGAAAGCGGCGTGGGCGTGCCTAAAGCCGATCGCATTGGCGGTCGTCGTCCTGTTGCTGAGCGGGGGCTCGGTCTTTGCCGGCGAAGCGGACCTTGCGATCCCTGATTTGCACGCGGGTAAGTTTCATATCTTCGGGCAGGATATCAGCGCCTGGAACCTGCTGTTCGGGGGCATGGTCATCATTGCCATTACCCTGAGCATCAGCCTTTACCTGCGTGCTCAGATCAGGAAACTCCCGGCGCATAAATCGATGCTGGATGTCGCCGAAGTGATCTTCCAGACCTGCAAGACGTATCTGATTCAACAGGGCAAGTTTCTGCTCATGCTTTTTGCGATCATGGCCGTCGCTATGACCTATTATTTCATGGGTCTGCAGGGCGAGTCGGTCAAGTCGGCCGCGCTGGTTCTTTTCTTCACGATCGTCGGCATGGGCGGTTCCTATTCGGTGGCGTGGTACGGCATCCGGGTCAACACCTTCGCCAACTGTCGAACCGCGTTTGCCTCGCTGCGCGGCGAGCCTTGGGACGTGGTCAACATTCCGTTGCGGGCGGGCATGTCGGTCGGGCTGTTTTTGATCTCGCTCGAACTGATCATGATGGTGGTCATTCTGCTGTTCGTGCCGCGGCAGATCGTCGGCTATTGCTTTTTGGGCTTTGCCCTCGGCGAATCGCTGGGGGCGTCCGTGCTGCGAATCGCGGGCGGCATATTCACGAAGATCGCGGACATCGGCTCGGACCTGATGAAGATCGTCTTCCAGGTGAAGGAGGACGATCCTCGTAACCCCGGCGTCATCGCAGACTGCACGGGCGACAACGCCGGCGACTCGGTGGGCCCGACGGCCGACGGCTTCGAGACATACGGCGTGACCGGCGTAGCGCTGATTTCGTTCATCACGCTGGCTCTCACCGAGAACGTCATTCGTAGGGTCTTCGGCCTGCCCGAGAACACGTCTTTTGTGGCGTCAAATCCGGCCACGCACACAACCAACTACCTCGATCTTCAGTCCAAGCTCATCGTGTGGATCTTCGCGATGCGCTTCCTGATGGACTGCATGTCGGGCATTTCGTACTTCATCAATCAGGCGATTTCCGAGGCCAAGTACCGCGGGCTGAAGGAATTCAACTTTGAAAATCCGCTGACGCGGCTGATCTGGATCGCGGCGACCCTGTGCATCTCGACGTCCTTTTTCATGAGCCATCTCCTCATTAGCGATATGTCCGTGACCGTGATGGAGAACGGACAGGAGGCGGTCAAGTTGCTTCCGAGCCTGTGGTGGCAGCTCGCGCTCATCATCAGTTGCGGCACATTGGCCGCGGTGCTGATCCCCGAATTCACGAAAATCTTCACGAGTTCCCATTCCAAGCACGTGCACGAGGTCGTGACCGCGTCGCGGGAGGGCGGTGCGTCGCTGACGATTCTCTCCGGAATCGTAGCCGGAAATTTCAGCGCCTTCTGGATGGGGATGCTGATCGTGACCCTGATGTCGGGCGCGTATTTTGTCAGTCTGCAGGGACTCGGTGCGGTGATGGGCGAGCACGCGTCGATCTTTGCGTTCGGGTTGGTGGCGTTCGGGTTTTTGTGCATGGGGCCGGTGACCATTGCCGTGGACAGCTACGGCCCCGTGACCGACAACGCCCAATCCATCTTCGAGTTGGCCCAGACCGAGCAAATCCCGGGCATCAAGGAGGAGATCAAGCGGGATTTCGGCTTCGTGCCGGACTTCGAGCGCGGCAAGCACTACCTGGAGTCGAACGACTCGGCGGGTAACACGTTTAAGGCGACGGCCAAACCGGTGCTCATCGGAACGGCGGTCGTAGGAGCGACCACCATGATCTTTTCGATCATCCTGCTCCTGGATAAGGAGGGACTGCTCGCCCTCAGCCTGACCGACGCCCCCGTGCTCCTCGGATTCATGTGCGGCGGCGCCGTGATCCACTGGTTTGGGGGTGCGTCGATGCAGGCCGTGACCACCGGAGCGTATCGGGCGGTTGAGTTCATCAAGAAGAACATGAAGTTCGACAAGAAGGAAGCGGACATCGAGGACTCGATCACCGTCGTCCGCATCTGCACAGAGTACGCACAAAAGGGAATGTGGAACATCTTCATCGCCCTGATGTCTTTCACGCTCGCCTTCGCGTTCTTTGATCCGAACTTCTTCGTCGCGTATCTCATTTCCATCGCAGTGTTCGGTCTCTTCCAGGCGATCTACATGGCCAACGCGGGCGGCGCATGGGACAACGCCAAGAAGCTCGTGGAGGTCGATTTCAAGGAGAAGAACACGCCGGTGCACGAGGCCACCATCGTTGGCGATACGGTCGGCGATCCGTTCAAGGATACCACGTCGGTCGCGCTCAACCCGATCATCAAGTTTTCGACTTTGTTCGGACTGCTCGCGGTGGAAATCGCGGTTAAGATGAAGGAGGCAGCCCACGCAGGCAAGGGAACGGACTACACCGCGATCGTCGGCGTGGTCATGTTGCTGGTCGCGCTCACATTCGTGTGGCGGTCGTTCTACGCGATGCGCATTCCGCGAGAGGAAGACGCAAACATGAAACGGGCGACGGCGCACTAGCGGTCGCGAGCGCATGAATGGGCGGCATTCGGCGTGTTTCTGACGCGGATCATGGGTAACTCGTTGAACGGTCCGGGAGATGGCGATGGCCGGACGTCCGCCAGTCAATTCCCACAATAGCGCCGAGGGGCAGATGGCTGTCCCTCGGCGTCGTTTTTCGCTCCACACGCGGATTCTCATCGGATTGATTGTGGGGGCTGCCGCCGGTTTGGCGGCCAATGCTCATTTCTCGCGCGGGCTGACCGAGGGCGTCGCGTCGGCGCACGACCTCAACGCCAACGGGATCGACGATCGGCTGGACGGGGTCGCGGAGAACTTCGCCGACCCGGTCGGAAAAGTCTTCCTCCGACTCATTTTCATGGTCGTGGTGCCGCTCGTGTTTTCGGCGCTGGTGCTGGGCGTCGTAGGGTTCGGCGACGTGCGTCGGCTGGGACGCGTCGGGCTGCGCACGCTGGCGTTTACCGTCGTATTCTCGCTGACCGCGGTGGCCATCGGCGTGACGCTCGTCAATACGATTAAACCTGGCGCGTCGCTCAGCGCCGAAAAGCGCGAGGCCCTTCGCGCCGAGTATTCGGGAGGGGCCGAGGCTCTCGTTCAGAAAGCCAGGCAGGCCAAGTCCATTCGAGACACGCTCCTCGACATCATTCCCGAAAATCCGTTGCAGGAAATGGTGGGCGCGGTCGACGGCAGCTCCAAGGGTAACGGGATGCTGGCGGTCATGTTCTTCGCGCTGATCTTCGGCGTGGCGATGACGTTGCTTCCGGCGGCGCGCATTCAATCGTTGACCGGCGTCTTGGAGGCCGTGTTCGACGCGTGCCTGGTGGTTATCGGTTTTGCGATGCGCCTTGCGCCCTACGCGGTGGCCTGTCTGGTGTTCGGGGTCACGGCCCGGCTGGGCGTCGATATTCTCAAGACGCTTGGCTGGTTCGTGCTGACGGCGATTTTGGGATTCGCCGTCCACATGGGGGTGGTTTACTCGCTGGCGATTCGTTTGTTCGGCGGAATGAGTCCGGCGGAGTTTTTCCGCAAGACGTCGGATGCTTCGTTCACCGCGTTCGGAACCTCGTCGTCCAACGCGACGCTGCCGACCTCGCTGCGCGTGGCCACGGACTCGCTGGGACTGCCGAAGGAAATTGCACATTTCGTGCTCACGGTGGGGGCGACGGGGAATCAGAACGGTACCGCGCTGTATGAGGGCGTGGTGGTGCTCTTCCTCGCCCAGGTGTTCGGCGTGGACCTGACGCTCGGGCAGCAGGTGACGGTGGTGCTGATGTCCGTGCTGGCCGGTGTCGGGACAGCCGGCGTGCCGGGCGGATCGCTTCCGCTGATCGTGATCGTGCTCCAGACGGTGGGCGTGCCGGGCGAGGGGATCGGGATCATTCTGGGGATCGACCGGATTCTGGACATGTGCCGGACGGTGCTGAACGTGGTGGGAGACCTCGCCATCGCGACGTGCGTCTCGCGCGGCGAGTCACGGCGCGGTTATCCGAACCCGGAGCGCGAGCGACGGGCCTATCGCTGAATGTCAAAGGGCGGTCGGAGCGTGGAGTCCCGGCGCGCCGGGACGACCGAACCGTACATTGCTCTAACCCGCATCACGTCATGGTGCTTGACAACCTGTGTCCCAGAATGTATACTGTTTTGTATGCCAAGTGGAACCGTCCGCATCAGCCTGGAGACGCAGGAAAAGCTGCGGGCGATCGCCTCGCGGACGGGCTTGACCATGCAGGCCGTGCTCGACGAGGCGATCGAAGCCTACCGTCGTGAGCGTTTTCTCGCCGCCGCTAACCGGGCCTATTCCACACTTCGCAAAGACCCCAAGAGATGGCAGGCTGAGCAAGATGGGCGCGCGGGCTGGGATGCCGCCCTGTCCGACGGACTGGAGGATGTTTGATCGTGCCCGATCCCTCGCGCGGTGATGTTTGGCTCGTCGATGTTAATCCGACGCGCGGGCACGAACAGGCAGGCACTCGACCCGGATTGGTTGTTTCCGTCGATCCGTTCAACCACGGTCCGGCCGGCTTGGTCGTGCTCTTGCCGATCACGTCGAAGGCGAAGGGGATTCCGTTTCACGTCGAAATCCGTCCTCCCGAAGGCGGACTGAAAACGATCAGTTTTGTGAAGTGCGAGGACGTGCGGAGCGTTTCCAAAGAGCGATTGACGAAGCGCCTCGGCGCGGTCGGGCCCACGTCGATTGAGCAAATCGAAGACCGCTTGCGAATCCTTCTCGGACTTTAACGGAGGACAAGGTTGAATGGAAGAAGGGCAAAGCGGTGGCGACGCAAAAACGCCAGACGCGTTGAAGCCGCTGCAAAGAAGAGTCAATCCGAGGGCCATTCATGTATCGGCGCGGATCAAGTCAAATTCGGACACCATGTAGTTGCACTTGTTGATTTTGTCGGGCAGAGCAGTGAGTTGGAGAAGTGGAATTATCTTCCTACTCACGAGGGCGAGCTTCAAGAATTCATTAGAGCGGCAAAAGCGTCATATGGACGAATCGAGACGTGGCGAAGCGAATTCGAGAAGTATTTCCAGATGTTTGTGTCGGGATACGAGATCCCAACCGGGGCTATTCGAGGCGTGCCTGACGGCGGCCTATCGCTTCGAGACTTTCACAAAATCGAATTGAAGTTCATGCGATTCTCGGACACAATTGTCGTTTATTCTCCACTCGTAAACCAGAACGGATATCTGAACGTCACGAATATTTGCGCGTGCATCACCGTGACGGGAACGCTTCTTCTCGCGTCGCTCGCAGCCCGGCAGATCCCTTTCCGAGGCGCTATTGAGATTGGAATGGCTGCGGAGTTGGGCGGGGGCGACCTATACGGTCCGGCGCTCGCCAGAGCGCATCACTGTGAAAGCAAAGTTGCCGATTATCCGCGTGTTGTTGTCGGACCGGACCTGATCCAATTGTTGAACGACTTAAGGGAAAACCAAGATCAATTCGGTCCCGAACGGGTGAATCGCGGAACGGCTGATCTGTGTCTTCAAATGCTGGCACAAGACGATTCCGGCAATTGGTTCGTTGATTATTTGAATGACGCTATGGTCGGGCCATTTACGAATCCAACCCAGAAAGAGAATTCTTATAGTTTGGCCTACAAGTTCATACTGGACGAATCTGACCGGTTCAGAGCCGAAGGGAACGAGTGCCTACTGCGCCGGTACGGGCGATTGGTCGACTATTTCAAGTCACGGGGCGTGATCGGCGCGTGACGGCGTCGCGATAGAATTGTTGTCCACGCGTGCGCGAGTTCGTCCACTCGCTTCGACTCGCGACCCGATTGTTACGCGGGCGTCGGTTCCAAACGCCGCTCGGGCGGTGGAGCGGGGGGAACGACAAAGACGATGAACGCGTCGATGAGCATCATCGCCGCGAGGGCGACCAAGATCACAGCGACCCAGGCGACGGCGCCCGCGGACAGGCCGTTGAGCGTGAACTCGGTGCGGATGATGCGAAGCAACGCCCACGTGCTCATCACGTACATGATGACGGTCGGGATGCCGGTTACGAACAAAATGGCCTTCGATCGTTGGGTTCGCCAGAGCCACACCGTGACACCGATGAGCGTGAGTGCGGCCAGCAGTTGATTGCTGGCCCCGAATAATTCCCAGAAGACCTTCCATACCGGGATCGGCGCGCCCGTCGCATCGACGTTGTTTTGTAGAAGGAACGGCAGCGGCGCGCCGACGGTGGCAATCGCGGCGAAGGCCTTGCCTCCGCGGGTCCGCCAGCCGGTCAACTCCTCGATGATGTAGCGGCCCAGTCGGGTGCAGACGTCAAGCGTGTCGTAGACGAATGTCGTGAAGGCCATCAGGGCGAACGACACGCCGAACGAAGCCGGGACGCCGAGCACGCCGAGGAAGCTGCCGATTCCGAGGGCGTAGAGGAAATTGGGCTTGGCCCCGCCGGGGCCGGCCAAAAGCGGCGAGTCCGACGCAATCCGCATCACGCACGCCAGCGAAACCACCGCGAACATGCCCTCCAAAAGCATCGCACCGTAGCCGATGATCTTCGCGTCGGTTTCGCGGCGGAGCTGCTTGGACGTGGTGCCGGAGGCGATGACGGCGTGGAAGCCGGAGCACGCCCCGCACGCGATGGTGATGAAGAGCATGGGGAAGAGCGGCTGACCCGTCGGCGTGACCCAATTGGTGAACGCGGGGTAGACGGTGCGTTCGCCGCTGAATATCAAACCGAGCGATCCGCCGACGAGGGTGAAGAAAAGGAAGTATCCGCCGAGGTGTCCGCGCGGTTGCAGAAGCGACCAGACCGGAACGACGGAGGCGACGAAGCAATAGGCGAGGATCGCGATGTTCCATATCCGATGGGCGTCGGGTTGCGGGATGCCCAGTGCGCTGTCGAGGTTGAAGGGGACATACTGGCCGACCCAGATGGAGAGTCCGACGAGCGGGAGGAATATGATCGTCGCGGGGCCGATCTTGAGGCGTGTGAATCGCAAAAGGAAGCCCATCATGACGGGCAGAATCAAGTACAGAATCGACGACGTGGCGATGCCGCCGCCGGAGACCTTTTCGCCGCTTTCCAGGTCGATCATGCCGACAAACGAGGAGGCAGTGATGTCGGTGAAGGCGACGATGATGTAGTCGAGAGCGAGCCAGACAAAAATGAGAAAGAGCACGTAGGATCGGCGGCTCATGTGCTCGCGGACGACTTCGGCGATGGAGCGGGCGCGGTGACGGATGGAGGCGACGAGAGCGGTGATGTCGTGGACGCCGCCGATGAAGATCGAGCCGACGATGATCCAGATGAGCGCGGGGAGCCAGCCGAACATGACGCCCGCCAGAATCGGGCCGACGATCGGACCGGCGGCGGCGATGGCGGAAAAATGCTGGCTAAGCAGCGATTTCGGTTCGAGCGGCATGTAGTCGAGGTCGTCGCGCATCCGGACGGCGGGCGTAGGCGCCTGCGGATCAAGCCGCAACATGCGCGCGAGATACGATCCGTACACGCGGTACGCCGCGAACAGCACGACGGCTGAGATGATGACGATGCTGAGAAGGCTCATCGGTGCTCCCGGATTGTGTCACTCCGGCTGGCTGTGGGGACGCGGATGCCGTCCGGACCCTATTAGAACGGCCAGAACCGCGGAATCAACACGACCGCGATAACTCCCATCAACAGATCGAGTGGGATGCCCATGCGCAGGAAATCCGAAAAGCGATACCCACCCGGTCCGTAGACCATCAGGTGCGTCTGGTATCCCAGTGGTGTGGCGAAGCCGAAGGAGGCGGCGAACATGACCGCCATCACAAATGGCATGAAATCCGCATGGAGAGCCGTTGCGGTCGCCATGGCGATGGGGAACATCAGGACGGCGGAGGCGTTGTTGCTCATCAATTCGGTGCAGATCATGGCGAGGACATAGACGACGGCTAGAGCGGCCCAGCGGTTGTCCCCGGCGATGCCCAGCATAGACTCCGCGATGTAGCGGGCGGCGCCCGTTGATTCCATGGCGCGTCCTATGCCGAACGAAGCGGCGATGGCGATGAGCACCTGCCAATCGACGCTGGCCCGGGCGACGGACGACGTGCAA
>ERZ1292630.605-Hain-H41-02um-R3-605-length-36715-cov-7_pt1 | contig 23229 bp, 16 predicted proteins | sample MGYA00564408_ERZ1292630 | MGnify/ENA primary metagenome ERZ1292630 (study PRJEB36523, sample SAMEA6512641) | groundwater metagenome | collected 2019-01-08 | study: AquaDiva: Metagenomics assemblies of 32 groundwater samples
GTGTGTTAAAGAGTGGGGGGTGGTCCCTGTCCCTGGCGTGGCTACGGGGCTGGGGTGTGTTGTGAGGCCGCTTTTGCCTTCAAAAGCATCGCTCGCGGCCGTTGTGAGGGGGTCGTTCTTGCGATGCACTTACCGTTAGGCAGCGTTGTCTCTCTTGCGGAAAAAGCCAGAATCTGTTCATTATTTCACCCAATGGCGTCCGCGTCGCCGCCAGCCACCCGCGGCGCGCCGGCAACAGCAGCCCAGGAGGAATGCGCGAGTTTGCTACGAAAAAGGTTGGTCGAATGGCGACGTGAATGTGATTTAGTAGCGGAACAAGGACGCGTTCAACTGGCCGTCGCCGACGCGGACGTGGAGTTTGCGCGGCTGTCAGCGTCAGCCCTGGCGCAAGCTCCACGTCCGGCAACAACCGCGGATGACAGTTCTTCGAGCCATGACGATCAGGACCAGCGCGATGCAAGGAGGCGACAGGATGAAACATCAAGGCGAATGGACCTTGCTTCGCAGGACTTGCGCGAGGCGAGGAAATGTGTAAGTGAAGCGACGAGCCGGGTAAGCGAGGCGACGAGCCGGGCGGCCGCCGCCGCAAAGGTGGTCGAGCAAGTGATATCGTTGAACGGGTGGTGTCGCTGTCCGCTTGCGTTTATGCCGAAGTGGCCTCTGATCGGTGATATTTGTGAAGTCGTCGCCGATATCGAAGACTTGCTGACCACACCATTGGGGCAACGAGCCGCGGAAGCGGACAGTGTTACAAAATGCAAGTATGATGGTCCGGCGGTGACCAACCATCGAAATCAGTTTTTTTGCAGAGACGACTTGCCGTTCGTTTATGTGCTGAACCCACCCAGGCACGGAAAGTCACTCCTGCTGGACCTCCTCGCAGACGGTTCGAGGCCTGTAGCCGTCATTTCGTACAACGGGGTCGACCCTCCACGGCCGTGGGAGGTGGTGTCGTGCGACGCCGCGTGGTTGGGCTTTCAAACTCGTCTGATATGGGCGTTGGTCGGGGGGAATCCGTGTAAGCGCGACGCGGCGTCGTGGCGAGACGTGATGCCCATTCCCTGGTCGTCCGTTGCCTGCCACCTGCCAGAAGGCCTGATCGTACTCGTCGACGAGTTCTCGAACTTCACCGACGCCATTCACGCGGCGCATGCAGAGGCTACGATGACGCTAACGGCGAAGTCGGGGGGGGTCGATCTCAAGCCCCTGTGGGATGTTCCACCTGCAATGCGAAGCTGGGGGTGGCCGGGTCGTCATGACGGGATTTCACGGTAATACCAGCCGCAGTTTGGTGGCATCGAATTACGCGGTAGTGACCCGGTCGCTGCCGCAGTGCGAGCCGTTCGATGCCCGGATCGCTGGGTTGCTGCTGCACGCGTTGTACGGAACGCAATTTCCACATTTTCTCTACGAAATTTGTAAGGCGACGCCTGGACTTCTGGGAACGCTGCTGATGGTCGCCACCCAAACGACGGTCACGGGCAACGACTTCGACGCTCTCGCAGAGGCGGTTCCCTGGGTGCCATGGCTGCGAAGCCGCGCCGTGGCAAGCTGGCGTCTGATGTGCCCGCTCATTTTTGACCGCGGGGGATGCTGACCAGTGGCAGGCTGCGGAGAGTGAGCAGCTGACCGTTCGGCTTGGAAATAATCGACGCGAGTTGTCCCCGTTTGCGGTGGCCGTCGTCGTCAGTGCTGTCCACGCGTCGGCACGCATGACATCGCAGCTGACGCAGGAGGAGCAGAAGGCGATGCACCTCATGATGGACTGCGTGGCACAATGCCAGCGGAGGCGCAGTGAAGAACCGCGCAGAGTCGACGACCTTCCTCCTGAGTATCGCGCCGCGCTCGAAACCATGCGCGGTTTGACAAAACGACGACTTGGTGCGACCGCAGCTCCCGCGTTGACACTGAAACGCGGCAAGACTTTTGAGTACTTTACTGCCGCGGCCTTTCGCCTGCGGTGGCTAACCAGATCACCCGACGCCCAGTTCGTCGCCAACATGACGGTGAAGACGAAGGGCACCACCGTCGGCGTCTATATCTTGTCCGAAAGGTCGGAGATTGAACGGCTCCTCGGTGCGGTGCCGTATCGTCTGTTCCCGTGTGGATTCGACCTGCTGTCAACCCCACCACCGTCGATGCCCCCATTACCTCAAGTAGACTTATCCGACGCGACAGCCGTCTCACCTTCGTCAGCGTCGCCAGGCGTCGACGCATCTAGGCCCACGGCAGTCGCGCCGATGTCAGCGTCGCCTAGCGCCTCGATTCTTCCGTCGTTCGTGCTGAAGAGTGACGGCGGCGATTGCTTGTTTTACGGTGACGACCTTTCCCATGATTTCGTCGAGTTTCCCGGGTGCTTTACCGCTGAGCCAGCAGGTCTGGGAGAAGCATTTGCCATGTGTCGAATGGGTTCACGTCGTCGACGTGGTTCAGCGGCGTTGACCTTCACGCCGAGCGTTCAAAGTCTTGCAACGAGCTGCGCCTGCTTGGCCAATTGGGTTCTGAAAAAAGTGCCATTTGTCGCGGTACCCAAACTGCCGAACAACCCGCACTGCGATGTGGTGGCGTGCTTGTTCCAGACGAAACGGATCGACATACTGCTGATCGAGTGCAGAGACCGCAAATACGTGACGAAGACGGACTATTTGCACAAGATCCGCAACCTCCGTGTCAAATCGAGCGCGATTCCTCACGTTGACAAGTGGCTCACGGAGGCGCTCCCCGGGTACTGTGTGCAATGGCATTTCGTTTTGGCCGGAAAGTGCGATGTTGCATTGACGACCAGCGAAATTCACGACGTTGAATTAGCGGCGGTGTGTTGATGCGCATCTTGTTCACGGCGTGCCTACGTCCGCCGCGAGAGCGCGGAGCACCACCACAAACCTGTAGGGGCTGATGCCGTTGGCAGCCTGAACGATCCGTCGGCCATCGACGACGCGACGGGCAACCCAGTCAGTGGCTACCCCCAAAGCATCCGCGGCATCGCGATGATAGGGGGCAGCTTCTGCGGCGGGCAGCAAACGGCGCTAACGGATCTGCCTTGTGCGTCCGGCATCTGGCTCAACGTGTGAGTGCAGCCCGGGCGGCACGCACAGCGACATGACGGTGTACCATGCATTGCTGGCATCGAGCGTCGCCGCGGACGACTGCTTTTCGCACACCATTCAAGTGCGATTGTGCGTTCAGATGAACATCGCCGACCACCGACCCGACTCATCGGCCATTACTGTTTTCACGAATCCATGGTCGTCTTTTCACTCCCGCCCACCCGCGACGTCAAAATGAGCGAAGCAACGCCACATGCCTTCGACCGAATCCGGCCACGGATGCGTGCTCTTGCCCACCGGGCCAACTGTCAGCCTGGTTAGGCCTCCTTGGCGACACCAGCGGCACCGGCGGCGAACCGGGATCGGCCGTTTCTGGCTACACAACCGCCTCTCGAAGTGGCCTCGCCGGGGTGGTGAACGTCACCGTCTGCCTCCCGAGCGTCGGGACGTCAGCGGTTTTCGTGGTGGAAGAACGTGATGGCGACGGCCCGCAGTGCTTTGCGCCGCAACTGCGCGGCGACCTCAATGAGGCGTCACTGTCGCGATGCGAATGCGACAAAGCGGCGTCGTCCCCCGGGGGAGAAGCAACGGAAAGCAATCGCGCAGAGCTGCCGGTGATGTTTTTCAACGAGACGAGCGCGACCGTAGTACCTCGGCGGCTCGTTTTCTGTCCAGGCGTCCCGCCGTCGTCAACGCCCGCTGGGAAGTGTGGTCGGCGGTTCCGCCGCCGGGTCTCTTCAGTCGGCACAAGTGCTTGGGAGTCAACCTTGCTCATCAGTGGAGAAGAAACGCAGCCCTGTGTCATCGGCAACTCCATTCGTCCTCGGAACGAGCCGCGGCAGCCGGTGGCTTGCGCTGGGCTTGATTGCTGCCGTGGCCGTGACGGTTCATCTGTTGATTCTTCTCGTCTCGGTGTTGATAGAACTGCGCCGCAAAGGGCGCGACGATGGCACCAAGGCATCAGAGCCTGCAGTGTATTACGCGGGTTCGTCGCCAATGGCCCATCCGCACCGACGCGTTTTAGGGGGTACGAGTACGTCGCCACGTCACCCTGCAGCATCCTCACCTCGTTCGCGGTCGGGATGTCTAGCGACTTTGCGTGAAGCGTTGCTCGGCGAGCGTTCCGAGGACAACATCGCGGACCCCATGCCAGTCGGAGCAGGTTTGTGGCGCAAAGCGGTTCGCACTGCACAATTTCCATTAATTTTGCTCATGGCGGCCCGATTTGTGTTTCAAGGTCTGGTGTTGGAAAGTCTGCGACTGCTAACACCCGATCCACATCAGACGCCTGGCGACGTAGCCATGGGCGTGGTCGGTTGCGTCGTGCTTTTGCTTGAAGTGGTGGTGGAAGTATCTGCTGCAATAGCCGCCAGACGGGACGTGCGACGAACCCAGCCATCGAATCTATTCGTTCCGTATCGCTTGGCACTCTCTTCTCTACCGCCTGCACTCCGAGGGATCGTGATTCCCGCAGGGTTTTGGTACTCTCGCCATCCTTTGGCAGCTTCCATGAGCACCGCGTTGAAGTCGTTCGTTCCGTGGAGCGCGGTGGTCGGGGTCTTGTGGCAGCCAGTTCAAATGATCTCCGTGGCGCTGCTCGTGGCGTTCCGTCCGCACGAGCCCACCGCCTGCAAAGCAGCCTTTGTGGTAGTGGCGACGGTGTTTTTCATCGGCGCCGTCGTCTGCGTCGCCGCTCGCGGGCACCGGCGAGTATGGGAGCAGCTGTGCACATCGCTGCTGGGCTTCCTGCTCATCTCTGCAAGGGGGCACCGGCATTCACGATCAGTCCGTATTGGATGGCATCTTGGGCATCACGATCATTTCCATAGCAGGGAACATCATCTACTCGGTATGCGAGCGGTTTGCCTGGCTGCCCGGGGAATTGGCCAGCGGGCAACTGACGAAGCGTACGACGATGACGACGACGACGCACCCCCGTCGAACTTGTGTTGCCAGCCGGCGCGCGGCCGCCAGCCGCCCATGATGATGGGGATAGGGTGCCATCGTGTGAGTGGCGGCAGCGGCGTGAACTACGGCATAGCGTCCGATGGCGACGACGACGACGGTGCTAGTAGCGATGTGACGGGGAGGACTTGCGCAATCTCGGGATTGGCGTGAGTTTGGATGATTTATTCTTGAGAGAAATCATCGACGACGCATCTCCCAGAGCCAGTACCGCGGCGCTCGATCCGGTGCCAAATCCAAGGAAGTCCCCGCTCCCGCCACTTACGGTTGCTTTCCGCCGAGCGCCAGTGTCATTCATCCAGCGAAACTAACACGAACAGTAGTTACTGTGTCATCTTCTCTCCCCTCGACGCCACAGGATCATCCCATGCGGTCTTTCCCATTCATTTTTCGCATTTTAACCACCACACCATCATTTCGCACAGCCATGATCGCCACCGAGGGATGTTTCCCTCTCAAAAAACTTTTTTGGATGACCGGCTGACTCGGTCGATTTTTTTGAGAGGGGGGAGATTGCGGTGGTCACTGCATACTGAAAACACCTGTTGCTCTTTGTGTGTGAGGAGGTCATGTCAGGAGTAGTCGGGGACCCTGCTTCCATCCCTCTCTCATGGACGAGCTCGACTCAGTCCTTCCTTCTACCAGCGCAAAGGCGTCGACCGGGGGACACGACAGTCGCGTCGTCGTGGCGGCAACCGAGGCGGCGGCGACGACGGCCGCGGCTTCACCGGCCCTGCCGCTGACGTCGCTTCTCGGCGGTGCAACGTGCTTTGCGTTTCTTCCAGACATGAAGCTTCCTTCGACCAGCGCGTTGTTTCATCGAAAGTGTGAAGCTGTGAAGCACGGAGGCTATTGGACCGCCGTCGACATTGCCACCGACACCGCAGCAAGCCGCAACGGGCTATCCGGTGACGTGACGGTGGGCCCTCGATCCAAAGGCAGCGGCGCGCCGCCGCCCGACCTGATAGGGATCGACACGAAAGGCCAAGGGTCGCGCGGCTCATGGGACGGTCCGCCCTGCCGCGTGTCTCACGGCAACATCGTGTTTCTGTACGCTTGCTCGTTGCCAACCAGTTCGCATGTGGCCTCGATGGCAGGGCCCAGTGCAGTTTCTCTCGACGCGTCTGTGCATCCCGCGATCGAAGTATTTCGGCAAGTGCCTTCAGCGCTGCAAGCGCGCTCGGAATCGCCGGCGCATACCCCTGGGAGCCTGGGGGGCGTGTCTCCAACACCAGGGACCATTAAATCGGCTCCCTTGAACGCCGCCTTTAACTCCTCGCTGACAAACGGCAGTGCCAACGCGAGTTCCGCGGCTGCCACTCCTTCCGTCGCCTCAGCCCAGGAAAGTTTTCCTTGCTTCTTGTGTTGCCGTCTCGCTGATGATCGTTCGGACGATGCCACCTCCACCGACCACACCACCTCACGACCCTCTCTCGCTGCCTACACGGATGACCGGATGTTGCTGCTGTGCTTCCTTGCCGGTCCGCAAGGACAAATGCAATCACAGGCTGCGACACTTCGTGTGCACACGGCCTTTCGGCAATTGCTGAATGACAACGAGCGCGTCCGGCTCGAGCAACTGCGGGCGGGTCGCGTGACTTATTTTGTGCGAACCGCGCCGGTTCTCCGTTCCCGACCTTGGTATGAGGCCGTGACGTTGAACATCGCCCGGCTGGTATCCAAGAAAAAAGTTAGATGGAACACGGATGGATATGACCTGGACCTCGCGGTCATCACGAAGCAGCCCGTGACCGTGGTGGCCGCTGGATTTCCGTGCGATCCCAATGGTCCGACTTGGGTCGAGAGCTTGTATCGCAACCGCGTTGACGACGTGGTAAACTTTCTGCAGTGGCAATTTGGCGGTATGACGGACGCCATGCTGACACCCGACCCAATCAACCGTGAAAACACGGCCGCTAACCTTGCCAAGCAGGGACCGGGGGCGACACCCTCAAAGGAAGCGGAGACGATCGGCAAAGGGTTCTTCGTTTACAATTTGTGTAGTGAGCGCGTGTATCCGGCAAACTGGTTCCGCGGCCGCTTCGCACGGTTTCCGTTTCAGGACCATGAGGCTCCCCCGCTTGCGCTGATGCTGCAGTTCACCTCGCATGCCCTCCGAGAGGCACGCGAGCGACCTCGGCAAGCGCTTGTCGTCCACTGCAAGGCTGGAAAGGGCCGCACCGGCGTGATGATCGTCGCTCTGTTGATGGAGTGGCTATTTGCCGAAAAATGGTCAAAGTTTGAAGTGAATTTCGAAAACAGTCGGCATGGTTCCCCGAAGAATGGGCATAGTCCAGTTGTGTCACGACCACCCTCCGCCGCTCCCCAAGACTTGGCGCGCAGCTCGCCGAGTCGCTCCAGAAGACCGTCGATCACGGCCCCGTTGCTCAACTTCATGGAGCCCGGAGAGGCTTCGTTGCTCACCCAATGTCTGACGACGTACGGCGATGCCAGATCTCTTGATGGCCAAGGCGTCACCGTCCCATCACAGCTGCGCTTCCTACGATACTACGAGAGATGCTTGCTCGAGCTGCGAGCCCCGCGACTTCGTGATGCGATACGCCTCCGAAAGCAGCCACCCGCGCGGCCGGTGATTGACGATGACGAAGATTTGTTCTCGATACAGCCGTCCGCCGCAAAGCGTCGATCCGTCGAGGGCAGCACCACGCCGCAGTCCTCCTCCGCCACGAGCAACGCCAATGCGCTGCTGCCGCGTTTGCACTACACGTTGCCGTTTCCATGCTTCGCGGACATCCCGTACGTTCGGCCGGTGCATCTGATCGCGTTGACGATGCACACGACGCCGTGGTTCGACATGGACGCCGGATGCACCCCGTTTGTTGTCATTAGTGCGCGGCGTCCGCGGGGGATTCACTCGGTGGCGGCGGCACAGTCCGAGTGGAGCGAGACTTCGGCGACGCTACGGCAGCGGCTTGTGTTTTCCCACGCCGCCGGGACGCTCGTTGACATTGAACCGATGCAGAGTCCCTCCACTTGGCGCAACCGCGAGACTGCCACCACTGGCACGGCCAACTCCACGGCGACGATGCCGTGCTTCAAGCCGCAAGATCCTCAACTCGTCGCACTCTACGACAGCCGATCGACCACAGGTCAGAAACACTACGTCACCGAGCCCATCATTCACATCTCGATGGCCAACACGCTCGTCGCCGATGAGTTTCAAGTGACCGTTTATTCAGCGACGAGCCGCCACGCCAACGTCGACCTGCCGCGACCTACCGAGGATGAAGGGGCTCTCCTGACCTCCTGTCCACCAGGTGCCTCTCGCTATGGACCGGCGCATCTCGCAGCGACGTCCGTCGCGACCCCGCCGCCGTCTGTGACGCTTAAGGCCGATGCCGCAAACATCACAGGGGAGTACGTTTGCTCTTTTTGGTTACACAGCTCTTTCTTGAACGGCAACCAAGGCAGCATCCTGCTCAAGAAGCACGAGATTGACGGGGCATCCGCCGGCGCCCGTCGTGATTTGTTCGACGATACCTTCGCGATTGAGTTGACGTTTGCACCGTTGCTTCCAATAAAGCGACTGGAGGTGCCCGACGTGGCGTCGCTCGAGGCCATCCGTGACCTGGAGGATGCCGACCGCTGGTCGTGGATGGCAACGAGCGTGACGAACCGCCTCGAACGGGAGCTGCTCAGCGAATAGCTGTGATGCGTATAGTGCCACCACGCCGGCCCTCATTTAGTGCTCTTTTTTTTTCAGACGCTCTCCTTTTCTTGTCCATTAGACGTCCTCCCAAGTAGCTACCTCCAGAGGGCGCAACTTCAATCGAGAGGTTAGCGGAGTGGTGTGCACAGTTCCTTGGTGTTCCCCGTCCACAGCAGTTCGGTCACGCAAATGTCGCGACGGGTGTACGCCTTGACCTGCATGCTCGCGCTGGTACTTACCGTTGCGACGGAAGCGTTCGTCGTCCCTCCGCCATTAGGCCCGCCACCTTACTTCGACTGCGACACCTTCGTGACCAGTGCCGGTCCGGTTCTGAATGTGTCATTGATGAACGCCCTGCTCTTGGCTCACAACCGGGTCCGACGAAACGTGACGCCTTCCGCCGTTTCGATGCCGATGCTAAGGTGGAACGAGCAACTGGCGGCGGGTGCCCAGGCGTATTCGGCAACGTGCCCCGGTATAACGCATTCCCAGCAAGCGCACCGCATGAACAAGTCGCTCACTGGATTTGACTGGGTGGGCGAGAATCTCGCCGCGGGAATGGTCTTCGAATGGGGAGGCTTCCTGAAAGCGGTCGATATGTGGGCGGACGAGGGAAAGGGCTTTGCGTACGTCGCGTCGTGCGACACATCGGCCGTGTGCGGTGTGTGTGTTGATTACTTGACGTGCGGTCACTACGAACAGATGGTGTGGAGCAACACCACCGACGTGGGGTGTGGCTACACCCTTTGCAATGACGATCCCCGGGAATACTACGACCACTACGTGTGTTGGTACGGGCGGGGCGGCAATTTTCGAGGGAAAGCCCCTTATGTCGCTGGGAAGTCCACCAACTTGCCTTGTGGAGCCACGGTGACCGTGACGCCGACAAACACGCAAAGCGCGACATTGACGACGACGACGACAAGGACAACGCCAACAGTAGCAACCACCTCGACAGCACCGGGCGCCGGAACGCCGCTACAGCGAACGACGACGCTGTTGACGAGCCAACCGCAATCGGCCGCCAGTGGGGGGCCGTCCGTTACCTCGACCACAACGAACGGCCCGCCGACACCGCCGAGCGGAACCTCTACCGAGAACGGCCAAACGGGGGCCGCCCCGGTGGGCGAGGCCGTTCAGCAAACCGCCATGCCCACGCCAGTGTTGGCTGGCATCGTGGCATGTGCGGTTGCATGTGCTGTCGCGGTGGCAGCCCTGGGCGCGATCGTGATTATCCGTCGGCGACGACAACAACACCACAGTGGCTCCGATCACGCAAGGTTCAATGCCCGGCCGAACGCAACCCCTTTCCTGGAGGAGGAGCTTGTTGGTTCACCAGTGACTTAGTTTGAAAGGGCTGGAGGTTCCTTATTCTTCGAATTCTCCTCAAAAAGAGCGAACATGGGGGACTGCTTGCAAACACGCACGTGAACGTCTCTAGTTTTTTCCTTTGTGCTCATCCGGCCGCAACAATGGACCACAAGGAGCTGCTCGACGTCTTGGAGCTGTTCGATCACTGCGGCCGCAGACAGATCTCCACCGCGGATGTGCATCTAGCACTGCAATGCCTCGGAGTCAACGAAGCCACCCTTACCCCGGACGTCCTCGCGACGATGTGTGCCGCGATGGATCCTGGCAAGACGGGCTTCGTTCCATTCGACGTGTTTGAAACAGTGGTCCTCCGCTCCACGACCGCGCCTTGGAGCCTCGAAGAACAATGGTCGATGTTCCGTATCTTCGACCGTTACCGCCGCGGCACGGTGAATGCCGAAGACGTCGTCGCGGTAAGTCGCGAGGACTGCGATCACTTGTTGTCCGTGGCGGAATGTCAATTCATCGTGGACCACATCGGTCACGCCTCGTTGGTGCTCATGGCCGACGGTGGAGGGAACTATTCGGCGTCACCGCCAGCTTCTCCTCGTGCACGAAGCCGTTTCCGACCCGGCGACGCGGTGCCCACGCCGACGATTTTCACCCCTGTCGAGGGTCCGAGTTGCATTAGTTTCGACGAATGGAAGCGAGCCATCTCATCCGTTGTACATCTTTCCTAAAGCCGCGGTGAGCGATAGTTTTTTTTTCGCTGCGCTTCGGGTTCTATGCCCCAAAGGGATCGTGACGGCCGAGGGACATTGCAAAGTGACACGGGGGAATTTGTATTTGTATTTCAAATTGTAACTCGGCAAAATATTTTTTGAGCCTTGATGCAAGTCGACAACCCCATATGGCATCAACGCATGTCTGAAGTGGCATGCCCACCCGCCACTGCTGCACCTCCCATTCCTGGGCGGCGTCAAGGTCACGGCAGCCGGTGGACGACAGCGGCTCTGGTCAACGACGTCACATGGCAAGACGCGCTTACCATGCAGCAGCAGGCGCAGTCCGATTTTGAGATGAAGCGCCGCATGACGGGCCTCGCGGCATTCGCGACGCACTGGCAACGGACCACCGATCGCCGCAGGGTTGCCAACTTGAAGTCGGGTCGCAGTATGCGTAAGGTGCAGTCGCCCCGCCGCCCTCAAGCGGAAGGCATCAAACTCCCCCCCGCAACGTTTGCTGTCCCTCACGCGTCCAGCAGCAGCTCGGATGACGAGCTTGCGGCAACCGTGCTCGACGACGGCGTCAGCAGGGTGGCTCCCGTTGCCGTGCCCAGGTTCCGAGAAGGCGATGTGGCGAGGTGGAAGCGCGCGGCCGCGGACGTCATCGATCACGGTGCGGAGGCTGCGGGTGGAGTCGTCGGGGGCATCGCGTCGCTGACAGCTCGTGGCGCTCATCATGCCGCAGACTTTGACGACGACCTGGCCCTTTTTGGCGATCTCGAACCAAAAGACACACCAGTGGTAAGGAACGCGTGCGCCTCTCCTCGAACGGCCGTGCCACCCAGCGGCTCTCCCAAAGGCGCCAGCGGCTCTCTGCGAACGGTTGTGCTTCGCAGCGGCTCTCCCCGAGCGGCCGCCGGAAGCGCTTCCCCCCGAGCGGCCGCCGCAGGAAGCTCCTCGCCCGATGCCATGCGCCACGATCACGCGTCAAGTTTTTCCCTCTCACGTACCGCCGTCTTGATGCGTAATCAACAAGGCGGACGCACCGGTGTGAGCGGAGGTGCAGCGACGTTCCAGCTGGACACAGCCGCCGAGGGCGTCGAGCGGCAATGCCGGCGAGCAAGAGAGACCAAGGAGCTGCTGTATGATGAGACCAGGGAGCTGCCGTGCGACGAGGCCAAGCAGCTCAGGCCTTGCAATGACGTGGCTTCCTCAGCCGCAGAGGATGTCGTCGCGGACACGTTGCCTCCGGAGCCTAAGGAACCCGTCGAGGTCACCGACAGTGGCGTGGCGATTGATTCCACGGTTCCTCCCACGAATAACAGCACGGTGCCGACAACGCCGCCGATTGCCGATGACACGGGCAACACGGCTATTCCGCCAAATATGGACGCTGATCGCGGAAAGCCGCCCCTTTTTCCGCCGCCGTTGCCCCAGCTCCGCCCCTCTGGCAGCGCTTATTCCCGCTCATCGTATCGCCGGGACGGCCGGCCGGCCCAACGAATGGCGAGGGTTGGCGGTCGGCCGGCAGCGGCGCAGTCAACCCCCGCGTCGCCTGTTCGCCCTCCGTCGTCGGCATCGTCGATCGCGTCGTCCACCACGGCAGCCTCGTCCTACTCCCTGGCCAGCGCCGCGACGTGGTCTCGCTCGCTGAAACAGCAGCTCGATGCAGTCCTCTCCCGCGTCACGACCGTGCTGCAGTTAACCCAGTCCGCAGCGACCTCCGACCAAACGACGGCACGCAAGGAAGAATCGGTTAGTGTTCGCTCCGCCGTAGTGCAACTCGTCGTTGAATCGGGAGAGCGCCCTAGTTCGTCAAGTGGTCCTCGACCGCCATCGGGACAGTCATCACGGTCCCTTTCAGCGTTCCGCCGTCGTAGTCCGCCCGTCCCGGCGACCGAAGCCGTGACGACCAATCGCGACTTGACGGTGAATACAGCAACGAGCCATCCGCATCACGATATGCCACTTCCTCGGTACGCGGTGCTTCACTCGCTGGCCGATGTCACTTTATCCGTGTACGAAGATTTACCCGATGCACTTCGACTTCGGTATTTGATTCTCGGTGGATCAGGCTCCGCCGACTCCTCCAGCGCGTCGAATTCGTTCGCGCCTGGCGACGCCACGTCGGCGCTGGGCAAATCTGCGACACCACTGATCGCGCCTGTAGTGGCATACGTCCGCGACGACACCGCGAAAGGCGGAATCATCGCTCTTCGGCAAGCGTTGCTCATCGGACACGACGACGACCGCGGCTGCCAGCGTAGCCACCACACCGTGCCTCGTTTTGCACATGGGACCATGCCGCATGCGTCGGTAAAAAGTAGGGCTGTTGCTCAACCTTCCGATTTGATCGTGCCGGTCGAACGACAAGATGATCTTTTTGCCATGCCACTCGCCAAATTGCCCTCGCGCACCGTCTCCTGCCATCGTCCGCTTGTCGACCCGCATCCTTCTCGGCAGGCCTGCTTGGACGACGAGCTCATTTCCATGTACGCAGCATTGGAACTGGGGGCGGCGGCAACCACAGCGCCGGTCGACCATCAAGCCGCGGAGTAGTAGTTCCGTCCCTCCCTGTTGACATCACGTGTACTACCGGCTTGTGTGCCGTGCGGTGGTCGCGAGGAGAGGTAGAACGACGCCATCGGTGGCGGGGTTGTCTGCTTCCTTCCATCCCAGGTTTCCGTCGCAGGCTTCGTGTTTTGTAGTGTTTCGCTGCTGAACGAAAAAAATGATTCTCAACGCATTCAGCGCGCCGTTTATCTGTGCCTTTGTTTCCATCGTCGTGGTGTCCCTTTGGTTTGAGAAGGGCGATGTGCGCGGCGTCGCGGCACAAATCCTGGCCATCGCTCGTGGCGGAGGGTTTTCGAACATCCCGTCTCGCTCGGGTGTGGCGTACCTCACGAACGTCCAGCAAGCATTTGCCGCTGTCGCCTCGACGACTACTACGGGAATCCCTCAATGCGTGGTGATGGTATTTTCCACGTTGCTGGTCCCGTTCGCCGTGATTCTGCTCTACAAGTTGCTGCAGCGAGTCGGTCCACAGGGAACGAAGGCGGCGATTTCTTGGTAAAAAAATCACTTTTTTAGGGGGGACGCAAAAGCCGCCATCACAAACGACACGAACCTCCTTCGTTGTGATGATGGGATACACAAAATACGTCTTTGACCAGTACCGGCCCCCGATGACCGTTATCGGTGTGCGCATTTTCCCCAGTGAAATCATTTGTTGCCGTCGTGATGGCCGTTTTTTTTTTGTTCCCGGCCCGAATGAAAGAAGGACAAATAGCGATCTGTCAAATGGCCGCAGCTGCTGGTGCGACGTCGACTTCGACCGTTCCCGTCAAGTGGGCGCAACGCAAGGACAAACTTTTCGTGACCGTTGACGTGGTTAGCGCAACGAACGTGGCGGTGAACTTCGGAGAAAATACAATCACCGTTTCCGGCACCCCCGCGGCCGCAGGCTCCCTCCCGTTTTCGTCGCATCTGGTGTTGTCGCATGCCATCGACCCCTCCGGATCCACCTACAAGGTGCTCGGTCCGTGCATTCAAATAGCCGCGAAGAAGGCCACCAGTGGACCTCACTGGGACAAGCTGCTCGACGCCAAGAAGGTAAAATGGTTGAGTTGCGACTGGGCGCTGTGGAAAGATGAGGAGGACGACAAGGGGAATGACCCAGCGGTCAACTTTGGCGGTTATGGAGACATGGGGAACATGATGAACTTCGACGGGCTCGGCGGTCCGACGGGCGGTGATGAGGACTCCGACGACGAAGCGCCGGCCGAGGGTGCCGACGACGCCGCCAATGCGGCAGATTTGAAGGACTTGGACAATTAAAAATATCGTCTTTGTGCGGCGATTTTTGCTTGTTCAGCGACCTGGGAAATATGCAAAACAGCGGCAAGGCGCTATACTATTTATTTTTCGTTATTTATCTCTTTAACGCATCGCACCACCGCATGCGTTGCACTGATCTGCTCGGTAGCCGGTCCACCTTTTGTTTCCTTTTCAATGGGCCCCCGTTGGCGCTACCTCTGGGCCGAATCGGGTGGCGTCGCTCCTTTGGCACAAATGTTTGTATTCCATCGGGTCTATTTTCTTTGAAGGGTATCGGCATCAGTTATATTTGATTCGACCACACCAAAAGCATGACCGATTCGTCGCCGGTGGACTCCCCTCGATCGGGTAAGTCGGCGCAAAAGCCATTCATGCGAGATACCCGCGAGAAACCGGCTCACAACAACAGCGGTGGCGACTCCTCGGCGTCCTCGTCGAACAGCACACCTGATAACGTTGCCGCTCAGCGTCGACGCCGACCCCCTGGGGTCGATGCAGCCTCAGCACAGCTGCTAGAAGCCCTCGACGCCTGGTTCAGCGATGGCCAGGTGACCGATGCCGTCGGTGGTTATCTGAATGGAGCCTGTTTGAAGTATCGCTACGACACGGTTGATGACACGGAGGCGGCTGCTGGCGAATCGAAAACCGATGTCACTTGGGCTCACGAGAATCGCAAGCTGTTTTCCGATTACAGCGAACTCATTGACCGACTGTTGGACGATTTCGTAGACAAGGAATTTCCCAAGCAGCGTGCACAGTGGGAGAAAGAGAGTGCTCAACGGGGAGATGGAGAGGATTCAGACAATCCTGAATTTACGAAGGAGGAATTCGCCATGTCCGTTGTTGAACGTTGTGCCGACGCGTCCGACGATCCGACCCTCCGGTGCAGATATCTCTCCGTTTCGTACGTGGCGGCGGCGGTCGACACGAGTAGCTTCGAGGAACTGCTCGCGGAAACGCTGCGAATGCTTCGCGGTGGCGCGGAAGATGAGCATGGGAGTGGCGATGATTCCAGCGACACGTCGTGAAGCAGCGAACGAGAATGAAGTGACCACCCCCGACAAAAGTGCATCCCAACTTACGGGTCTAATCGTCTACCAACCATCCCATCGATTTCTGTCCCTTGTTTCCAGAAAGAGGCGATAAGCCATCCTGCCTGCAGGTTATTATTTTAGTTTGTTGGAAATCCTGACATAGGAATATTTCTCCCATCTTTTCGCATCACGCCGGTGACACCCTGGGGCCGAGTGCCCTTGTCGCATGGCAGGCGATAGTGGACCCTGTACGAATCATCCGTTTCCGTCCACGTTTGCGCTTACCGATGCGCCGCGTCGCGATTGCCCTAAACTTCGCGCCATTGTTGCGCTTTGCTGCGTCTTGTTGTTGCTCCTCGCGCGCCAGCATGCCGCAGTGGGTTTAACTGGAAACGTTGGACATCTCGCCGTTTCGGTTAGCACGGTGCCGGAAAGTGGTAGTGTTGCGGCAATGCCGACAATTGAGCCGTCCCCCTCGAATGGTACCCGGAAGCCAACCCAAATCAACACAGCGCATTCCTCTCTGGTTTCCCATTGCCTGCCACTTGCGACACGAGTGCGAGACGCCGCGTTGGGCATGTCCAAAGTCAACGGACCCCGCTATTCCGTGGAAATGAAGATCGCAACAAGTCTGTTTTCACTTTTTGAAGCCTGGTGCGAAGGTCAGGTGACCGCCGGTAATGGGACAATCGTTCCCGTGTCGGTTGACATCGGTGCCCACGCGGGGGACGATATTCCATTCTGGTTCTCTCGATTCGGGGCGCTCGCGCCGGAAGACTTTGCGGCCTTCATGACGACGGGTGTGTCCCTGACCGCATCGGCCCGCGCCATGCACCGCGAGGCGGCCGTCGTTCAGCGGCAGCAGCAAGCGCAAGCTGGCCGGGTGCCGCCGGATCCGCTTCGAGCTACTCCGACGCATTCGGTGGGTGCCGCTGCGACATCATGTTTCACCCAGTTGGATACCCATTTTGTCTTTGCGGAGCCCGTGGAGGCGCACTGGTCCGGACTCCAACGCATGTCGATAGCGTACCAGCGAGCGGTCGGCCGCACCTCCGAGCGTAGTGATGCTTCGGCACGTCGAGACAGGCGCCCGCGCCGCGTGGACGCGGTCACCTTGGTTCGCGGAGCGATCGGGCCTGCACACTCGCACATGAGCACGTCGTCGCTCGTGGTCAAAGAGCAGCAAACCTTTGTCGACTTAGCCGGGGCGGCGTGGAAGCATGGGGGCGTGCATCCTTCCGTCGAGGGTCACAAGAAGCATACCTGGCATCGCGGCCTCCCCGAAGTGACCACATTGTACTCGCTCACCGAGGTGCTGCGCGGGATCGCGGAGCGTCGAGGTCGTCACTTGGACGACGTCGTCATCCCGTTCATGAAGATTGACACCGAAGGCGGTGACCCGACGGTTCTGATGGCATCGCGTGACATGTTTCAGAGGCAACGCGTCGCGGTTGTCGTTTTCGAAGTGAATGCCATGGTGCGTTGGTTTCCGACTGCTTACAAGGAGGCATTCGCCATGTTGATTGCATCCGGCTACCGGCTCTATTTCGTCGGCATGCCCCACCGTCGCGCGCCGTATCTTATCTTCGTGGAGTGGCACAACATGGTGCTGGCACAGTGGCCTGTACAACTGGAGACGGTCGTCGCTGTGTCTGGACCGGGTGCGCAGTCGCTGGAACGGCACCGCGTGACCGTGCAAAACGTGAGCCAATTTTTTTCCTTGCGGCTGGGTGTAGCCAGTTCCGGCGCAGGACCGTGCACCACTGCCATCTATGAGGTTCCCTGCCCGATTTGCACTCTGCCATGAACGACAAATTCAATATCCTAGGACACCAGTTTTTTTCACCCACCAAGTCCAACTTGTTCCTTTTTTTTTTCTTCAAAAAAATGTGTATTTGAATATGGAGTGAGTCACTGTCACAACGTTGAGCATCGAGCACCGCAGTGTTCCACAACGATAAAGTAAGGAAGTGAAAGGTAAATTGCCACAAGGGCATTCCGTCATGAGCTCCACCTCGACGTCGGCTGTGAACCGAGCGCTGGCCAATGTGGCGTGCGACCGCTGCGGGTGGCGGCAAAACGAGTCCGAACCACCACCTTCTGAGACGCCGACGGGTGGTTTGCTTCCTTGGTTTGAAGACGAAGTCGCCCTGCTGACGGCGACTGTGGGGGACTCGGCAACCGATGCGATGCGACCGGCACACCAGGCAGGCCTCGCCACGTCTCTCGAGCTTCGTGTTGCATGCGTCCTCTGTCATCAGTGCGCCGCCAGTTTGGAACCACATTCGGTGCGACAGCACCGCTCGGCGTCGTGGACTGGCTTGCTACCCACCGACGCGCTTGGCAGCGGCGGCAGCGATTCCCTCGCCGCTCGCGACGGCTTACAGCTCGTTTCGGGTGCTGTCTCGTCATTGGATCCCACGCTTTCGGATACTACGTTGCAGCGAAACCGGTTCACGCTACTAGGGACGACAGCCAGCAACTTGCTCACGTTGAAGCTGCTGCAGCTAATTGTCACCGACGCATCGTGTCCCATTTGTGGCTCTCATCGGCACTGTCTCGGGGACGCGATCGCGGGCGTTTGTAGTCTTTGTGGGGCCGCGTTTGAAGGAGATGGTTTGCACCGTGTCGCGTTGAACTTCGATGACCCTGCCGCAGTCGAAGCGCAAGCCGGATCGGTCTCAGGGATGCCAACTCCTCGCGAAGGGACTCAATTGGCTCGCAGTCCGCAGCTTGCGGTGGGGAAACCGCCCGACTGGCTATTGTCTGGAAAGAGCGCCACGGTGTTGGATGCCGTCGGCGTGAATGCTAAGATGATTTCGCATGTTCCGATGGCCGTCGCCGTCGCCCTGTCGTTGTTCGGCTCGGTAAAGTACGCCTTGATGGTGCAGCGGTGTATCGACGAAAAGTTCACAGGTGGAGGGCGGCGTTCCTCGCTTCCGCCGGGTCAACTGCAGGCAGCTCACAGACTGCCTCCCAGAAAGGTGCCGTTAGATCGGCTGTTCGAGCATTTGACGGCCACGTTCGAGGGCACAATGAGCGGAGCTGGCGGCACTCGGGTGGCCTGCTTTATGGGCGCCCCTGTCGCCGCTAAGGAGTCAGCAAGACCTTGTGGCGTGCCAACGGCAGTTGTGAGCGTTGAACAGTCAAACGCCGTGGCCGCCGCGCTCGTTGTCATTTGGAGCTCCGCTGAACACGCGGAGGACGTTTTGACTCTTGGAAGTGTGGCCCCACATGATTCTACCGGGCCATGCGTCGTTCCCGATCGTTGGTGTTCACTGTTTCTGTCTCCGGAAAAGCATCGCGTCACGGCGGCTACTCACGACGCTCGCCTTCAAGTGCCAGCATCGTCACAGCATCACCGCAGGTCCAGCAGTTTTGGTATCGACGCGACGTCTGCAGATCCAAATTCCGGCCGGACGTCAAATCCAGGCACCGCACGCGGTGGAGCGTCACGCGCGTCTCCTCATGCCGCGCAAGCGGCGCTGTCGCAAGGTTGGGCCGCGGTGATGTCACAGGCGCAGGGTCACAAGCGCCGGCACTCGCGCTCGGCTAGTTTCTCGGTCGACGTTCCCGCTCCTGGCAACACGACGCCGCGTCCCGCGTCGCCACGAGGGCTCGCGCAAGAGCATCCCCAACAGACAGTCGCGCTGTCTCGACGGGCGGCGTTCAACGCGACTGCCGTGTCCGAAGGACCCCTAATGCAGCGGGAGCCAGGTCATTGCATGCCACCGCGATCCTGGGGAAAAGTGCAGCTGGACGTGAAGGAGGCCGAGGAGGAGGTGCCGCCTCCCCTCAGCGGCCTCTCTTATCCCACCCTCGACGCGAAGTGCGGCTGCGCCACCGTCATCATCCAGGGCCTCAAGACGGCCGCGTTCAAGCACTTGCGACTCAGGTTTCTGCTGGTGGTGATCGGCTCGGTTATCACCCTGGCCACGTCCGCAGCCGTCTTCTCTCTCGCACCGATGGCCATTCGAACGTGTTGCATGCCGCGAGTGCCGCGGACGTTGCCATCGACCCCGGTGACGGCAGCCGAGGTGGCCGAGGCACAATGGTGGTCGTTGCTGTCCGCGAAGTTTGCCACGACGACGGGTGCAACGTGCCGATGGTGGCAGCCGCCGGTCGCCACGGCCGCGCAGCGTAACACGACGCTCTCCTCGCCGCTCGCGTTGAACAACGCCACGGCGGAGTCGCTGCGCTCGTGCCTCTCGACGTGCAGCGCTTTTGGCAGTGGCGGTTTGCTTGACGCATCCCAGCGCGCCGTCACCTCCCCCGCTGACGCGATGCTGGCCTTCGAGACAGAAGGATCCGGTGCCTCGTCCTCCGGGGGCGGTACCCCAGCACCGACGGCTCAATTGTTCGCCAACGCGCTGCCTTCCACCACCGCGGCACCGACGTCGACGAAGGCGGTTTCGAGTGCCGTCTTTTTGCTGGGCCTTGGGCCGCAAGGGGTTATTATCTTGCTCATGGCAATCGTTCAACTGCTCTTGTCGCTTCTCTTAACATTTTGCGTCACGCGATCCGTCGCGTTGAAGTCGACGCGCACCGTGGGATGGAAATTGGTCGCGGTCGTGCAGCTACTCGTGTCGGTTGCGATGACCTCCATGTGTTGCGTGCTCATCGCCAGTACCGTCATCGTGCTTCATTCGGATTCCGTGGGGGATGTGGGCCGTTTCACGGTTTCAGCGACGGCTGACACCACGCTGGCCCAAGACGACTTGATTTCCAGACCAACGCCATCGAGTTCAACCGCGACGAAGAATGTTCCGTGCAGCGCTCTACCAAACCGAGATCGCACAGCGTGCCTCGCGACGCAGCAGCGATGCCAATTCGACATCGCGTTGCACGTTGTGCCCACCCCTGGTTCGAGTGAATCCGGGACTGGGTCGACCAACGGATTCCGCCGTGACATCATGGGTCTCGCAGTGTCCGCTCTGATCGGGAGCGTCATCTGCCTCGCCGGATCTTTGGTGCCGCCCGGTCCATCCGGCGCTGCCTTGGCGCTACAACCGTCCGTTCCCGACACGTTGATTTTCAAAAAGAGCCAATTCGCACCAGATGGTCCCACGCGCGATCAGCTTAAAGAGATGCAAGTGAAGCACTGGAAAACCGCTGCCGCCATGCGGCTCGAAGCCAAGCAACACACCGAGGGATCGGGCCCTGCGAAGAGGCCGGCACAGTCCGCGTCCCGGCCGGCGTCCCGAGGGAAGTCACCGCCCGCGGATGCATCGAGTCGTCTACCAGCAAGGAGCGGTACCGCCGCGCCGCAAGCTGCCGTCGCCAGGTGGGAGGGAACCGATGATGTGGGGGTCCAGACGAGTTTGGCCCCAGTCGACGTGCGCGACCCAGTGATGCAGAAGAAAATGGACATGATCTGCCGTCGGGTGGCGGCGCAACCAGGCGGAGCCGAAGCAGGTGCGGCAAATCGTCTCTCGTGGGAAGACGAGGTTGCTCAACCGGGAAACGACCACGGACTCGGAGGCTGGTGGCCAGCAGGCCTTGGAGGGGCGACGCCAGCTGGCCCCCTTTATCGGAACGCGGGCGCAGAAACGAAGCTTGCTATGCCAGCCGACATGGTCCACCGAATCGACAAGATTGTCACCTCGGTGGCGATGCGAAGACGAGACCCATCGGTCCAGCAGCAACCTGCGGTGGCGCACGACGACGACCGCAAAATAGAACCCGTATCACCCGGGATAGCCCAAGGGGGTGGGGAGGAGGCCAGCAGGCCCCCGATCACAACGATGACGAGCAGCGGCGGGCCCTCCGAGATCCCTTCGACGGTTCATGCCGTCCCGGTGCCAGCGCTGCCGTTGATGCCGGCGTTCTTCCCGTCAAAAGACGACGTGGTGATTGTCGTGACGCCGCATTGACCCGCCGGTGTCATCCGTAGGACATTTTTTGCTCCGCACTTCAACCGCACACTAGACAAGAGGGGGCGCTAGAGAGAGAGAGAGACTTCGACATCGACTCACCTCGCGGACGGGAGGCACCTTCGCCTCGTTGTTCAACCATCCATGGACCGCGTTGTTGCACACGCACACAAACAAAACAGGCAAACACAGTCAAAGGCGCTGACGACACTTTTTGTTTGCGAAACTTCGACGTCGCTGGTGTGCTCATTGCCGATTGACAACAAGAGCACAGTTCTTCGATTATGGAGGTCGAAGTGCTCTCCGTGGCGCTCGTCGCCCAGTGGACGTGGCACAAAACGGGTACCGAGGACACGTGCGGGATCTGTCGGCATTTGTTCGATCAGCATTGCCCGTCGTGCCGAGTTCCCGGTGAAGATTGCGCCATCGTGACCGGGCACTGCACCCACACGTTCCACATACACTGCATAGAGAAATGGAACGAACGGGAACGCGACAATCCACACTGCCCGATGTGCCGCCAGCCGTGGGACTACGCCAAGTAGAACAACCTGCACCCTTGACCTCGTCCCCCTCTCGTCTGCCGCGCGACTACGTAGGGATGGGATTCCCGCATGCATCATCGGATGGCTTGGCTTCTCATTTTGTGTGGAAAAGGAAAGTTGAGCCGGGACACTCAATGTCGACGGGTGTCTCTCTGTCGGCGCTTTCCGTCGAGCAGCTGTGCCGTTTGCTCTCCGAGTTGGGGGCCGTGGAGGTACGCTGCCTGTCTCGAGTTTCTTTGCCGATCCCGCGAAGTGACGGAACGACCGCCGACACGCAGCCCCTCACGCTAGTTTGCGTGCTGTGGACAGACTTGGGGCCCAATTCTGCCCGACACGTAGGGTGGATTGCCGAAGCAGACGTGACACAACGATTGCAGATGACCGGTGGAGACGCACTCCTCGGACGTTGGCGATCCCTTTTGCAACCGCTAGAAGCGTCGCAGCACTCGACCGATCTACTACTCGGCCGAATAGCGGAGTTGGAAGCTTTCAAAAGTCGCGCCGCCGCGGCACTGAAGGCGTCGGTGGCTTCAAAACAGCACGCAGAGGTCGTGGTGCCACGGCCTCACCTCGCGTGGTCGGACGCGGCGAGTCAGTGTGACGTGCGTGCCGTTTCGACAGGTAACCGTGAATGTCAGACAGTACCTTGCGAGCAGCCGACAAGAAGCAGTCCCGCGATCCCCACCCCGGCGATGAAAAGGACGGCGCGGGAACCGACCGCCGCATGCAAGAGCAGTGCGTTTGACTTCGACGAGCTGCTCGATGTGTACGGCAACCGCGGCGCCAATGGCGTGAGTCGAGACGGTGAGGGGCCGTCACCAGCGACAGGCTCAACCGCGGCAGCGTTTCTCTCCGCCACCCTGACGCGAGACAACGCGCAGCTAAAGGCAGAGCTGGTCGCCACGGTGACTGAGTTCAACAGGCAAGCGCATGAATTGACGCTGTTGCGCGAAGCGCTGGACGAGGCGCATCGAAAGAGTTTGCGTTCGCACGCGGTCGCTGATCACGCCGATTACTTGAAGAACGTCTTGGTTCAATTTGCGACGGGAGCTGCCAAGGTGCAGTCATCGCTTGTTCCCGTCCTTTCTCGATTGCTGAATTTATCTCAGGCGGAAACGAAACAAGTCGCGGAGGCCGTGAATAGTCGTGTCCCCACGCCAAAGTAGTTATCGGAGGCCCTTGTTTCGTTTTTTCAACGAATCCTGTTGTTGATCATCGGTCA
>ERZ1292630.1234-Hain-H41-02um-R3-1234-length-25445-cov-6_pt1 | contig 23170 bp, 26 predicted proteins | sample MGYA00564408_ERZ1292630 | MGnify/ENA primary metagenome ERZ1292630 (study PRJEB36523, sample SAMEA6512641) | groundwater metagenome | collected 2019-01-08 | study: AquaDiva: Metagenomics assemblies of 32 groundwater samples
AAGGGAACCATGCCCGCTCCTTGCCTACACGTCCCGCTCAAAAGTTGTCCAGTCATCCGTTGACCTATAGCTAAAATCTATATTTTTACCCGCCGACGATTTGTGGCGGGAGCTCGCTAGAATTACGCAGGAGATTATATATAGGGGGATATTGGTTAAGGGAGTTTGGTGATTAAGTACCAGCTTGCAGAAAGCGCTACGACGTGGATTAGAGATGCGGATAAGAATGGGGGTAAGAAACCGTTGCGGCCGACAGCTAAGCTGATCGCATTAAGCACATAATAAAGAAAACCTATGATAAGAGAAATTCCGATTGAAGAAAGCCCTGTTGCGCGTTTTCTGATCCAGAGAGAAAAAGGAATTCCCAATAAGATTATAATTACGCAGGTTAAAGGTTCGGTAAATCTCCGGTAAAATTCTACCTTAAGATTGCGGATTACTCCTGTTGCTCCGCTTTTAGAAAGTTTCCAAAGATAGCTATCCAGTTCTGATACAGACATTAGTTCAGGCGATTGCCTTTGTGTCAGGAATTGCTGGGGAGTTTCCGTAATCGTCATAATTTCTTCTTCCATGTAAATTGGCTCGCCTTTAATTTGGCCGCTTTCGTCAAAATCATAAGTAATACTTTGGTAAAATCTCCAGACTGAATCTTCAAACACCCCTTTGTTGGCCACGACTTTACGGATAATATTTTGTTGTTCATCATGTTCAAGAATAGTTATCCCGTAAATGGTGTTTTCTACAGGAATAAATTTATTGATAAAAAATAAACGATTATGCAGGCCGTACATGGAAAGATTAGTTATAGTTTCATGAGTGGGTTTTGCGGTTGTATGGGGATTAGAGCTTTCCATCTGTGCTTTGATCTGTTCAGTCAGTATAAGGGAGCCGGGGACAAAACGATCGTTTATCAAAAACACAAGCATTGTTAAGAGCATTCCGCACAAAATCATAACCCTGCTTATTTGTAAAATGCTTAATCCTGAAGCGCGCATGGCAATAATTTCATTATCGCGATTCATCCTGCCGAAAGTATAGAGCGTAGCAAGCAGCGCTGCTATCGGAGCGACCCTCACAAATATAATTGGCAAGAAATTAAGATAGTATCTTCCTAAAATTGACAGCGCAAGATGCTGCTTGAGGATCTCATCCAGGTGGTTAAAGATATCGATAATTATATAAAGGAAAAGAAAAGTAAATAAGCAGGTAAAAAACACTGCTAAGGCGGATTTAAATATATAGCGTTCTAAGATACGCATAAGCGGAAAGTAAGGATTGCCCCTATTAAAGCAAAGATGGCATTAGGCAGCCACATCGCTATTTGCGGATTCATATATCCTTCAAGGCTTAAACTTTGCGCGCCGATAAAAAGCAGATAATATACTCCGACGATTAAAACCGCAATTCCAATATTAAGAGATTTTTCCCTACGGCGGGTAATTATTGCCAAAGGTGAACCGATAAGTATAAAAACAAAAGCAGAGAAAGCCAGGGCGATCTTAGAGTGCATTTCAGTTAATAACGGCGCCGGATCCACGGTTTCCTTATTCAAATGTGTAATTTCCCTCTGTAATTCCATAAGCGTCATATCTTTTGGTTTTTTTTCAATCTTATTTATATCTTTTTCCTGTGCAATATTAAGAGACATGAAATAAGTTTTAAAATTCAGCTTATAAAAAGAAGTGGGGTTATCAGGATCAGGTTCATCAGCCGTGCCATCCATAAGTTTTAGTTTTAAAATATTTTTCTCCGGAATGACGATAAATTCTCCGCGCCTGGCGACAATTGTGCGGGTGGGCTTATTTTCACCCTGGGGTTCATAAATCCGCACATTAGTGAGCTTGTTATCTTCGATGTGGTAAACAAAGAGGATGTAATTCTGGAAAGAATTAATAAATACTCCCGGCTCGAGTGCTGCTGCGGGATTTTTTATTCCTACCTCAATAAGCGTTTTACGGGTTTGGAAGTGCGCGTAGGGGATGACCCGGTCGTTAAATATAACTAAGACAAGGCTAAGAATTATTCCCACAAAATAAAGAGGAAGGATGAGCCATATAAGGTTAGTGCCGCTTGCGCGAATCGCAATTATTTCATTATCACTTGAAAGCCTGCCTAAAGAAAGAAGCAGTGCTGCTAAAGCTGCGATGGGGACAGTATAAGTAAGCAGATAGGGGATCATGTAGAGAAAAAGTTTCCCCACATTATATAAATCAACTCCTTTATTGATAATTAGGTCGGCAATTTTTACCAGATTCCCTAAAAGCATAACAAAGGTAAGCACAGCCAGTGTCATGATAAGAGGGCCGATAAATTCTTTGAGCACGTAATTGCGTAAAAGCTTCATATTTAATTTGCTACAGTTAAAACAAACACTATCCCGGCGCCGGAATCTTTAAGCACCCGCGCTGCCTCTGATGCAGTAGCCCCGGTTGTAAGCACGTCATCTACTAAAAGTATATTTTTACCGTGGATATGCTCTGATTTAGTTCCCAATGCGAAAGTTCCGGCTACGTTATTAAAACGCTCTTTTTCTTCCAATTCCGTCTGGCTGGGAGTAGGTTTTATTTTTTTCAGCGCTCCGGGTAAAAACGGCCGGTTAAATTCATCTGCTACTATCCGGGCCAAAATCTCTGCCTGATTAAATTCGCGTTCCCTAAGCTTTACCGGATGTAAGGGCAGTGCGATAACACAATCCAACATTTCAATAGGGAGGCGGTATTCACGGATAAAATCCGTTAAGAGATTACCCAGGCTTTTCCCAAGGTAATCTTTACCCTTGTACTTAAAATCAGAGATAATTTTTTTTACTAAACCCTCGTAAGCGCAAGGACTAAACGCCCGGTCAAAAAATACTGTTTTCCTTTGACAACGCGGGCAAATATTTTTAGCAAAACTGTTCTTGTCTATTTTTCTGCCGCAGTACAGGCAGAAAGGAGCGAGGTTTTTCTTTACGCCTTTTAAGCATCCAGCGCAGGCAATTAACTCCTTAACCCTGTTTTCCTTGAGGCGTTTTCCGCACCCAAGGCAGAGCGGAGGAAAAATTAAATCAAGAAAAGCCTTTAAAATACTTTTTGTCACGGAAACTATAATAACAATATCTGCTTAGTTTGTCAAAGTAATTGACAGTACAAATTTATGGGTTAAAATACATTCTATGGAAGAGATAAACTTTGAACTTTTTAAAGTAAGGTTGGCTAAGCTGATTGAAAAAGAAGCTTTAAAGCGCGGGGATTTTGTGCTTTCTTCGGGTAAAACCAGTAATTATTATCTGGATGGCCGGATAATCACCTTAAGCCCTGAAGGCGCTTATTTAGTAGCAGGGCTTGTAATTAAGATGCTGGAAGGTAAAAAATTTTCTGCAATCGGGGGCCCGACTTTAGGGGCTGATCCGATTGTGGGTGCGATAAGCTGTTTTAGTCATCAGTTGGGTAAACCGATAAATACTTTTATTGTGCGTAAAGTTGCTAAAGGCCATGGGATGCAACGCCAGATTGAAGGCCCGGTTTTAGCAAAGGGTAGTAAGGTAGTTTTAGTTGATGATGTTGCCACTACCGGCAAAGCTTTGATTGAAGCAAAAGAGGCATTAGATAAAATAGGAGTTCAGGCTGAAGAAGCTTTGGTTATTGTTGACCGTCATCAGGGCGCAGCGGAAAATTTAGCAGTAGTCGGTTTAAAGTTGCGTTCTATTTTTGATATCGGAGAATTTGGCCTACCGTGAATCCCCCTAGAGTTATTGTTGTAGGTGCAGGCCCTGCCGGGATGATGGCAGCTATCCGGGCAGCACAATGCCAGGCAGAAGTAACAATTTTTGAAAAAAATCCCCGGCTGGGCGTAAAACTTTTTTTAACCGGCAAAGGCCGCTGTAATCTTACTAATGCCGCCAGCTTAGAGGAATTTCTCACCCGCTTCGGCCGAAACGGCCAATTTCTGCGTGATGCTTTCCGGGTATTTTTTAATAAAGAATTAATGGATTTTTTCGAGAGCCGTAAAGTTACCTTGAAAGTTGAGCGCCAGTTAAGGGTTTTCCCTGAATCTGATAAAGCCGAAACCATTGTCTCTGTGCTTAAAGGCGAACTTGCAAAATTAAAAATCAGGCAGGAATTTTTGCAGCCGGTAGATGAGATAATTATCTCTGAAGAAAAAAAAGTGCAGGGAGTTAAAGTAAGAGGGGTATTTTTGCCGGCAGAAAAAGTTATAATTGCAACCGGAGGAGCCTCTTATCCTTCCACTGGTTCCGACGGAACAGGGTTAAAAATGGCAAAATCAGTCGGCCATAACCTAACGCCGTTAAGCCCGGGGCTTGTTCCGCTTGTTACAGAAGAGAGTTTTATTAAAAGGCTTGAAGGGCTTACCTTAAAAAATATCCGTTTGACCTTTAATGACGGCAAAAAAAACCTGGTTACTGAAATCGGCGAGTTATTATTTACTTCTTTTGGCGTATCAGGCCCGCTTGTTTTAAGCCATAGCGCAGATATCAGCCAGTGGTGCATGGATAAGAAAGTCAGATTAAAAATTGATTTAAAACCGGCGCTTAGCATTGAACAGCTTAAAAACAGGTTAGACAGGGAAATTGCGGATTCACCGAATAGGTCAGTAAAGATTTTTTTAAAAAGTTTTCTTCCCATCAGAATGATCGAGGTATTTTTAGAGTGTTTAAAGATTGATGAACAGAAAAAAGTAAATCAGCTTATGCGTCAGGAACGGCTTGATATAGTAGCGTTTCTTAAGAATTTTACGCTTACGGTTAAGGGGCCGCTTTCTATAAGAGAGGCAATGGTTACCCGCGGCGGAGTATCATTAAAGGAAGTTAATCCCCGCACTATGGAATCGCGTTTAGTCGGCGGTTTATATTTCGCTGGTGAAATCCTAGATTTAGACGCGGATACCGGAGGTTTTAACCTGCAGGCAGCTTTTTCTACCGGATACCTAGCAGGAGAGAGCGCTTCAACCGCGTAGGTCGACACTTTTCGACCTACGCGGTTGAAGCAGGTTAATCGGTTAATAAAGATGAGAAAACTATATCTAGCATCAGGATCAAAAGCCAGAAGAGAACTCTTAAAGAGCTTTGGCTTTAAATTTAAGGTACTTGTTACTAAAGTAAAAGAATTAAGGCAGGCTAAAAATATCTCATATGCCGAACTTGTAAAAATAAATGCGCTTAGGAAAGTTCAAGAGGCAGCGGCTTCTGTCAAATCCGGAGTTATTATTTCAGCGGATACGATCATGGTTCAGGATGGCAAAATTTACGGTAAACCTAGAGATTTATCTGCTGCGCGCCGTATGCTTAAAAACCTTTCTTCCCGTCCCCAATGGGTTTATACCGGGCTTGCTGTAATTGATAAAGATAATCAGAAGGTAAAAGTTTCTTATGAGAAAACCAAAGTTTATATGGATAAGCTTGATAATAAGCAAATAGATGCGTATTTTAAACAGGTTTCTCCTCTTGATAAGGCAGGGAGTTTTGATATTCAGGGAAAAGGCGCATTTTTTATCCGGCGCATTGAAGGTTGTTATTATAATGTAGTTGGCCTTCCTATGCGTAAACTTTTTCGCATGCTAAACGAAATGAATATTGGGGTTTTGCTTGTGGCTTGTGCGCTTGTGACTTCTTTAAGCGGCTGTTCCACCGAATACAACATGGTAACCGGTGAAGAAGAGACTTATTATTATAGTACGGATAAAGAAGTTAAAATGGGAGAGTCGATTTCTAAGCAGGTTGAATCAGAATATCCTCCGGTTGAGGATCTTCTGATCCAGCAACGCGTGCAGGAGATTGGTAAAAAAATTGCTGCTGTTTGTGACCGCAAAGAGGTAGGCTATCATTTTAAAGTGCTTAAAAATGATGAAATTAATGCTTTTGCTTTGCCAGGGGGGTTTATTTATGTTAACAGTGGGTTACTTATCAAAACTTCAGGTGATGATGAAGTAGCTGCGGTGTTAGCGCATGAAGTCGGCCATATTGTTGCCCGTCATAGTATTAAAAAATTACAAGGTGTTATGGGATATTCGCTTGCGCGTATTTTAATGGTTGTTGTTCCGCAGGCAGGAGAAGTCGGAGCTACCGCAGACGCAGTTTTTACCGAAATAATCCTGGGCTATGGCAGGGAAGATGAACTTCTTGCTGACAGGCTTGGAGCGCGTTATGCTAAGCTTGCCGGGTATAATCCGCGCGCAATGATCAGCTTTTTAGAAAAACTCCAAGAAACAAATCGTTATAAACCACTTGCGCCAAAGTCATATTTTAAAACACATCCTTATGTTCCGGATCGTATACGAGAAGTGAAGCTGGAATTAGGAGAAAAACTTGATTTTTCCGACTATGTTAATATTGAACAAAAGCCGCACAAATAGGCAACTAAAATATGCTATACTTTAGTTGACAATTTAAGTACCTACTGATAAAGGCAAACCAGTAGTAATGCTGGGACCCCGCCATAAAGCATCGGCGGGCCCGCTGAAGCATCGTAGCGGGGCAAAACGACAGAGCCATAAAATAATATTGGCTGGCTGCGCTGCCAAAGAGAAGAAAATGTATTTTTTTATGCCCCGGCAAATTCTGTGCGGGGTATTTTTATGCGCGCTGTAGTGGCGTTTTTTATCCTGGTTTTTATTACGCTAGGAGGAGTTGTTCCTTTAAGCGCGGAAGATTTTATTACGCATTATAACACTTTGCCAATGCCGCAGGAACTGTGGAGTTATTTAAGGGCAGGGATTCATTACTTAGAAACTTCCTCAAAAGATCTCGCGCCCAGTTTTGCGCATCCTGGCAAGAAGGCATTTGGACAATTAGGCTTATCTCCGGCGGCAGTCAAAGATGTAAAAAGGCTATTTCCTCAATTTCAAGAGATAAACGACGACGTAGTTTTTAAAGAAAGAAAAGTTTACGAAGAGTTTTGTTGCGCTTACGCGGATATACTTTTGCGGCATTACTTAAAACTGCCTTATCAGCAGATGCCGAAGAAAGAAGTATTTTTGATTTTACAGCGTGCCTGGTTTCTTGGGCCGACGCAATATCGGGAATGCCCCGTTTTACTTTTAAGCCGTGAGCAGGCAACTACAAGATATTTATCTTATTTTTAAGAATCCCGATAAAAGAAAGAGAAAATATTTATGTTTAAAAAACTTGCTCATGGATTTACTTTAGTAGAATTATTAATTTCGGCTGCGATACTTACCTTTGTGCTTTGCGGGATCCTGATTACTTACAGTTCTTGCATTACATTGGTAAAGACTTCTAAAAATATAAATAGCGCAACAAATGCCGCGCAAGCCAAGATCGAAGAGATTCGCGCTTATTCGTTTGATGACATAGTAGCAGATTACAATAGCGAAACTTATGCAGTTGACGATATCCCCGGAAGCGTATTAGTTATATATGCGGATGATGCAAATACGGAACTTTTAAAGGTTACAATAAGTGTTTGCTGGAGGCAAGGAAACAGAGTTATTGGAGAAGACATTGATTTAGACGGTGTATTGGACGCCGGAGAAGATGCTAATGGTAACGGGATTATAGATTCGGCAGTAACTTTAGTAACATTAATTACAAGGCCTACGGCATGAAAGCTTTTACTTTAGTAGAAACAATGGTTACGGTATTAATTTTTTCTTTTCTTATTGCGGCTATTTTTGCGGTAATGAATACCGGCCGGTTAAGTTGGTTTACCGGAGATACCTCTGTGGAATTGCGCCAGGAGATTATTAAGGCGTATATGACTATGGAGCGTGAGATTAGGCAGACAAGGCCTTCTCAAACAGATTTAACTGTTAATACAACAACTAATGCGGTTACTTTTACTTTGCCCGTTGATCTTGATGCTGATGGAACAGTATTAGATACAGTAGGACAAGTGGAGTGGTCGGGTAATATTACTTATGCGCTCAACGGAACTAATATAACCCGGACTGCAGGAGGAGTAACTACGGTATTAGGGCGCAACATTAATAGTTTAGAATTTACTCTGTTACAAGTTCCGTTAAATTCTATACAGATTGATATTTCTGCCCAAAAGGTATCAGCAACCGGCCGGACGATTCAGGATAGCGGGCAGATTACAGTTAAAATGAGGAATTAATATGTATACCCTATTAAAAAAAATAAAAGATAACAGAGGTGTGGCGCTTATTACGACGTTTCTTGTGCTTACGGTGCTGCTTATTTATTCTTCGGTGTTTGTAAATGTGAGTATTAGCCAAAATATGTCTTCAAATATTTTTATGAGAAGGGCAGAGTCATTAAATCTTGCTGAATCAGGCCTTGATAATGCGGTGTTTTGGCTGCGCGCTCAGGGTATACCGATGGGTAACCGCATCAATCCTTGGAATGGTGGGGGAGCAGCTTCGTCTTTAGCAGGAGGTACCTATAATGTGGTTATTACTGATATGGGTATTATAGGAGGCACAGGTAATATTCGGCGTTATCAAATCACTTCTACGGGCGCGTATAAGAATACAAACCGCGTATTAACTAAATTTGTCCAGGTTGATAATTTTGCCCGCTATATCTGGTTTACAAACAGCGAAACTTATGGCGGTTCAACTGTCTGGTTCTGGTCGCAGGATCATTTAAACGGCCCGACACATACTAACGGACATTATAATATTTATGGCACTCCGGTTTTTGAAGGGGCGGTGCAGTCAGTAGATGACTATATAAGGTTTTATAATAACGGGAGTAACATTAATTTAAGCGCGACTACAAATTCTCCTTATGATATACCTGATTTTCAGGCCGGGTTTACTTTTGGGGCTGAAACGACTAGTATGCCAGGCCAGGCAACGAGTTTACGCGCCGCAGCTACAACTTCAGGGTTTTTTCTTACCGGTAACTCCAGCGTAGTATTAAATAGTAACGGAACTATGAACGTAACTAATTCTAATAAAGGATGGAATAATCAGAATATGGCTTTACCTGCAAACAACGCGCTTTTTGTAAACAGCGGCACCTTGACTCTTTCCGGGACTTTGTCCGGGAGATTGACTGTTGGCGCAAGTTCAAATGTACTTATTCCCAGTAATATTACCTATAATGATAATCCTGTGACAAATCCAAGCTCTACTGACGCGATGGGTATTATTTCAGAACGTAATGTAATCATAAGTGATACTGCGCCGAATGATCTTGAGATAGACGGTTGTATTATGGCAATGAGCAGTTCTTTTACGCTGAAGAACTATTCTACTGTGGCGGCAAAGGGAACTTTGAGCGTATACGGAGGAATTATTCAGAAGGAACGCGGGCCTGTAGGGACATTTAATGCTTCAACCGGTACCAAATTAAGCGGGTATGCCAAGGATTATTCTTATGATTTAAGGTTTGCGACTAATCCCCCGCCTTTTATGCCGAATACGGGAGATTATAGAACTTTATCCTGGGAGGAAGATTAATTTATGAAAGTAAAGATAATATATATTGCGTTAATTATTGCCATGCTTGCGGGGTTGGTCAGCCTTTGGATAATTAAGTTAATTACAGAGGAAGCAATAGAAGTGCAACCTGAAAAAGCAAAGCAAGAAATAGCGGATTTAAGCCGGGATTCGTTTTCTTCTAATATTGCGCCTTCGACTGCTTCCAGGAAGAAACCGGCTGTCACTCGTATTAAGAAACAGTCGGAAGTAAAAACGGATTCCCTCAAAGAAATAATAGCAAAAAAATATTCTCGATCAGAAAGTAGTAGCTCTGCTGTTGCTTCAAGTAGAAAAAATGAAGAATTTAATGAGGGCTATGATTTCGGAGTGACGGATCTTGGCAAACGTCCCACCAAAGAAGAAATCAAAGAAATGAATGCGCGAGGGGTAATTTTATACTAGAAATTCGTGTCTGCGGGGATAAAAAAGGGGTCAGGCGCTTTTTTAAAAAAGGTGCCTGGCCCCTTTTTTATGCGGAGGGAGGGAGTTGAACCCTCATACCTTGCGGCACAGGCTTCTGAGACCTGCGTGTCTGCCATTTCACCACCTCCGCCTAAGGTTAGAGTATAAGCTACATAGCTATGCCTGTCAAATATAAACATTGCCTGCGTATCTGTTTATTGTTATAATAAAACCTTATTTAGGGAGAAAACCTATGTCTTTTGAGCAAGTTCGGTTAATTGTAGGAGCGATCTTCCAGAGTTTTTTTCTGGGCGCTACCGGGTATTTTTTGGTAAAAAAGCGGATATTGGCTAATGATTGCTTAATATCATTAAGCCGGTTAGTAATATATGTGGCTTTGCCGATGTTTATTCTTTCTCAACTAATACGGGATTTTAGCTTCCATGCTTATCCGAATTGGTGGTTTTTCCCTTTATTAAGCGTTGGAATAACAATTCTAGGTTTAGTTTTAGGAAGGATATTTGCTTATAAGCTCAAGACTAAGGATGAGCGTAATCAATTTATCAGTTTAGTGGCATTTCAGAATGCTGGTTATCTGCCGATTGCTTTGGTTAGCGCCATTTTATTGCCAGAACAAGCAAGCCCGATATTAACGCAATTAGTGCTTTTTCTTTTAGGTTTTAATCTGGTGGTCTGGTCATTAGGCTGGTATATGCTTAAAGAGAAAGATGCTCAAAACCGGAAATTTTCATTAAAAAGCTTGTTGAGCCCGCCGGTGGTAGCAACTTTAGCGGGATTATTATTAATTGCGTTAGGTGCTAAACGTTTTATCCCCCAAGTTATTATAAAACCTATGCATATGGCAGGGGAATGTACGGTGCCTCTTGCGCTTTTTGTTTTAGGAGGAAGCTTGGCATTAATTAAGCTTGAGAATGTCCGTATTAAGGAGATGTTGTTATTAGTATTAATAAAACTTATACTTTTGCCGCTTGTTGGAATTATTTTGGTTTTAAATTTAAAGTTTTCATTTGCTCTTGGCCTGTTGATTATGATGCAGCTGGCCATGCCGCCGGCAGTTTCACTTTCTGTAATTAACCGTAATAATAAAAGCAAAGATATTTTTATCAGCCAGGGAATATTTTTTGGGCATCTCGTTGGTTTATTAACAGTGCCTTTGTTTTTGAGTTTATATTTTAGTATTGCGATGTTAAAATGAGTAAGAATATCACCACTAATCGTAAGGCTTATCGGGATTTTTCGGTGATAGAATTCCTTGAATGCGGAATAGAGCTAAGGGGCAGTGAAGTAAAATCTGTGCGCGCGGGAAAACTTATTCTTGATGATAGTTTTGCCCGTATTGAAGAAAAAGGGGTGACACTTTACCAGGCGCATATCAGCCCATATACGCAGGCAAGTTATTTAAATGTCGAGGAAGACAGGCCGCGGCGTTTACTTTTACATAAACATGAAATTGAAAAGTTAGTAGTTAAGACCGCCCAGCGTGGACTGACACTTGTACCGCTTAAAGCGTATTTTAACGCGCGCGGAATTGTAAAAATAGAGCTTGCTCTTTGCCGTGGTAAGAAACTTTATGACCGAAGGGAAGATATAAAGAAACGGGATAGTGAGAGGGAGATAAGAAGGGTGGGTAAAGAGAGAAGACGGAGTTGATTTGATTTGTCCCTTGCGTAAGCGCTCGTAAATTTTGTCGCCGTCGGCCTTCGGCCAGACGGCTCCAAACTTTACTTCGCACGCTTCGGGACGAATTTTCCGACAGTTAAGTTAGGGAAAATTCGGGGGTGAAAAGGTATCGACTTAGATAAGTTGGATAAGAGTTGCATGCCGCGGACGCAGGGTTGGCCGCGTTAAAAATCCTTGCACAATATAAACGCAAACACAAATACAGTGTTGAACCGTCTACATGCGTATGAGCCAGCAATGGCTTTTATGCCGGTAGCGGGCGTATCAGTCCCACTCTTTAATTAGTGTGGGCCTCGTTCCGGCCTGCCTAAGGGCCGGGTAACGAGACCTAATTTAGGCTGGTTACTGTCGGGGAGGCTTTCCTGATGGTGACGAGAGTTCTAAAAGCCTGCGGCTTGGGTGATCCCGTCAATCGGAATACTCAAGATTAAGGTTTAATAGGTTGACTACGCATGTAGTGGCTTTTATTTAATTGTTTAAGGACGGCGGTTCGATTCCGCCCACCTCCATTAATACAGAGGGAAGAGAAAAGAAGAAAGATTGAAGATGAAGTTTAATGCTGTAATTTTAATAATCACTTTTTTAGCTTTGGGCTTATCCGGCTGCGCGACGGTGCCGCGTAATGATGGTTTAATTTATACCAGATTAAACGGTACCATGTATTTGCCCGCGGTTAATTTATGCCGAATTAATAATGTAAAGTTTGATTTTGATGCATTTACCAGAACCGCATCCCTGACTCAGGATAATCATGTAATTAATCTGATGGCAGGAGAAAAATTTGTAGTAATTGACGGACAGAAAAAAATATTAAATGCCGCGCCGATATTCCATGAAGGGATGTTTTTAGTTTCACGCAGGTTTAAAGATGAACTTTTTGACCCGCTTTTTAAAAAAGATCTTCCCGGACATGAACAAGTGTTCTTCAATTTTAAAAAGATCGTTATTGATGCCGGCCATGGGGGAAATGACCCCGGCGCAATAGGAAAAAGCGGATTAAGAGAAAAAGATGTAAATCTTGATATCACAACGCGCCTTGTTAAATTACTTAAACAGCAGGGTGTAGAGGTTGTAACTACTCGTTCTACTGATAAATTTATCCCCCTTGAAGAGCGCGCAAAAATTGCTAATAAACTAGGGGCTGATCTTTTTGTGAGTATTCATGCAAATGCTAATCGCGCAAGGAGCCTGAATGGTTTTGAGGTTTATTATCTGACTCCGGGTTTGTCTGATTGGCGACGTGCCCAGGAAATTGCTAAAGAAATAAACTTAGATATTGATCCGCAATATCTAGCGCAGGATTCAAAAACATTGCGTGTTATTTTAACCGATCTTTATTGCACAGACAGCCGTGAGGAATCTTTAAGGCTCGGCCGCGTGCTTTGCCGTCAGGTTACAAAGGAACTGGATACTAAAGTATTGGGAGTAAAAACTGCAAATTTTGCGGTTTTAAGAGAAGTTTACATGCCATCAGTGCTTATTGAAGTCGGGTTTCTTTCTAACGGAAATGAAGAGCGCCTGTTAAAAAATAATTATTATCGGCAGCGTATGGCAGAGCTTATTTTTTCAGGTTTAAAAGATTATTCTGCAACCCTTTAACTATGAGGATATTATTCTATGAGTAAAGCAATCGGGGTTTTTGATTCCGGCGTCGGAGGTTTGACGGTTGTAAAAGAATTAATAAATCAGCTTCCGCAAGAAGATATAGTTTATTTCGGAGATATCGCGCGTGTGCCCTACGGCATAAAATCGCGTGAGACAATTATCCGTTTTTCTATCGAGAATATGCTTTTTCTTCTAAAACAGGAAGTAAAGCTGATCTGCGTTGCCTGTAACACTGTCTCAAGTGTAGCGCTTCCTATAATCCAGAAATATTTCCGCGTGCCGATTGTGGGCGTGCTTAGCCCGGGAGCGCGTGAAGCCGTATATGCAAGCCAAAATAAAAAGATCGGTGTTATTGGAACGCGCGGTACTATTAAAAGCCGCGCCTATGATTTAGAAATAAAGCAGCTTGATCCTAAAGTAAAAGTAAAAGCTGTCGCCTGTCCGTTATTTGTGCCGCTTGCAGAAGAAGGATGGACACAAGGAGATGTTCCGTTAAAAATCGCGCGCACGTATCTTGCGCCTTTAAAAGAGGCGGGAGTTGACACAGTAATTTTAGGCTGTACTCATTATCCGCTGCTTAAACCGGTAATAAAAGAAGTAATGGGAAAAAATGTTTTGCTTATAGATTCTGCAAAGCAGGTGGCAATAGAAGTAAAAAAGATTTTAGCACAGGAAGGAATGCTTAATGCAGGTGCGAGAGGCACGCAAAGATTTTATGTCAGTGATAATCCGGAATGGTTTGGCCAGCTTGCAAAGGCGTTTCTTGGGCGTGAGGTTAAGAACGTTGAGAAAGTGACGTTGTGAGGAGAACAGTATGTATTATTTAAGAGTAGAATCGACTTTCAGCGCGGCGCATAACCTGCGTGGATATAAAGGAAAATGTGAAGAACTACATGGCCATAATTGGAAAGTGGAAGTAACAGTTACCGGCGAGACTTTGGATAAGGCAGGGATGTTAATGGATTTTAAAGTAATTAAAAGCTGTTTAAATAAAGTTTTGGATATTTTAGACCATAAATATTTTAACCGTATTCCTTATTTTAAGAAAGTTAATCCTACTTCTGAAAATATCGCCCGCTATATTTTTGATAAGCTTAAAATTAAACTTTCGGCGCTTAAATCTGTTACAGTCTGGGAGAACGCTACTTGCGCGGCTACTTACGAAAAATGAAACATGCCGTGGTTTTGTTATCAGGAGGGCTTGATTCCGCGGTTACACTTTATGATGCATTGAACAAGGGTTATTCCTGTCGGTGTTTAACTTTTGATTATGGGCAAAGGCATGATAAGGAAATTTCTGCGGCAAAGAGAGTAGCAAAGATAGCTAAGTGTCCGATTGAGGTTGTAAAGATTAAATTGCCGTGGAAGGGGTCTGCGCTTTTAGATAAGAAAGTAAAGATTTCTTCAGGGGGCAGGGCACGCCTGCCTTTGGCAGGCAGGGTGTCAGGGGACAGCAAAATTCCAAGTAGCTATGTACCGGGGAGGAACATTATTTTTTTGAGTTTTGCCTTATCTTATGCCGAGGCTATCAAGGCCGAAGCAATATTCATCGGCGCGCATGCGCAGGATTATTCAGGGTATCCTGATTGTAGGCCGGAGTTTTACCGCGCTTTTAGAAAAGCAGCAGCAGCCGGGACAAAGACAGGCGTTGAGAATAAGCCTATAGATATCAAGACGCCGTTAGTAAATAAAAACAAAGCCGGGATCATTAAGCTGGGTAGGAAATTAGGCGTTCCTTTCGGGTTGACCTGGTCTTGTTATGAAGGCGGTAAATCGCCTTGCGGGAAATGTGATAGTTGTTTTTATCGGGAAAAGGGGTTTAAGGAAGCCGGGTTATGACAGGAAAAATTTCCGAGATTTTTAAAAGTTTTCAGGGCGAAGGGCTTTATGTTGGAGAACGCCAGCTCTTTGTGCGTTTTTTTGGCTGTAATTTAAATTGCCGTTATTGCGACACAAAATTAGATCATTTTAGGGAGTATAATATAGAAGAGTTATGCGTAGAGATCAATCGATTGGGAGGAGGTTGCCATTCAATTTCATTTACAGGCGGAGAGCCGCTTACGCAAAAAGATTTTTTAAAAGAAGTCATGGCTTCTACAAAAAAGAACGGTTTCCGTAATTATTTAGAGACTAACGGAAGCCTGCCCGATGCGCTTAAAGAAGTAGTTGAGCATGTAGATATAATTGCCATGGATTTTAAGCTTCCGGGATCAACCGGGATGAAAGATTTCTGGAAGGAGCATAAAAGATTTCTGGAAGTGGCAAAGGAAAAAGAGGTTTTTGTAAAAGCGGTAATTTCAACCTCTACTGCCGAAGCTGATTTTAAAGATGCAATTTCGCTTATAAATCAGTCTAATGCAGCACCTGTTTTAGTGTTACAGCCGGATGCATCGGATAAATCCGGAGATTTAGCAGAGAAGATCCATCGTTTTCGTCAGATTGCTGAGGAAAATAATGTCACAAGCTGCGTTTTATCACAATTACATAAAATAATAGGAGCAAGATGAAGAACAGGGGACATTCAGATTATGAAGGAAAACAAGCTCACATCCGCAAACTTAAAACCCCGCGTATAGAAACCTGGAAGAATCAGTATCCGGAGAAGAATTATGCGATTAATTTTGAGATTCCGGAATTTACCTGTATCTGTCCGAAGACCGGATTGCCGGATTTTGCGGTAATTCGTATTGAATATATCCCAGATATTGATTGCATTGAGCTTAAGTCGTTTAAATATTACATTAATTTTTACCGCGACATAGGCATTTTTCATGAGCATACGGTTAATAAAATTTTAGAAGATTTTGTTAATGCATGTAAACCTCGTTGGGCATCAGTAAGCGGAGAATTTAACTCCCGCGGAGGGATTAAAACTACGGTTTCAGCTCAATATAAACGTAAATGAGAGTAATTAACGCAGAGAAAATTAGAGATTTAATTGCCGATGCTTGCATTAAGGCAAATACAGTTTTGCCTTCCGATGTATTAGCTGCGCTTAAGAAAGCTTATGCTTTAGAAAAAACTGCGCTTTCCAGGAAGTTGGTGGAGGCGATTATCGAGAATGCTGGCGTTGCGAAGAAAAAAGGTTTAGCTATATGCCAGGATACAGGGCTGCCGGCATTATTTGTAGAAATCGGGCAGGATGTAAAAATAAATGGAAACCTGGAACAGGCATTGCAAAAAGGAGTTGAGCAGGGTTATCGCAAAGGATATTTTCGTGATTCTATAGTTAAAGATCCGCTTAGCCGCGGTAGGAGCGGATTTACTCCGGCAGTAATTCATTACGAAATAAAGCCAGGAGATAAATTAAAGATTGTTGTATTGCCTAAAGGATTCGGCTGTGAAAATAAATCAGCTTTAAAGATGTTTAATCCTACGGCAGATATAAAACAGATAAAAGATTTTGTGGTTGAAATTGTCAAAAAAGCAGGGCCTGATGCTTGTCCGCCGTATGTAATTGGAGTGGGGATTGGGGGCACAGCGGAGTTTGCGTGTTTGTTGGCCAAGAAAGCGTTGTTAAATAAGGTCACTGGTCACCGGTCACTGGTTACTAAGTTAGAAGAGAAGATTTTGAATGAGATAAATAAGCTAAATATCGGAGTAATGGGTTTGGGTGGTAAAACTACGGCGATAGGGGTAAATATTTTAACTTATCCGACGCATATTGCGGGACTGCCAGTTGCAGTAAGTATTAGTTGCCATGCATTAAGAAGGGCAAGCATTATAATTTAATGATTAGAATAACTACGCCATTAAAAAAAGAAGAGATTGTAAAGTTAAAAGCAGGTGAAGAGGTGTTTTTAAGCGGAATAATTTATACTGCTCGTGATCAGGCGCATAAAAAAAGCATTCCTTTTGATTTAGAGGGGGTGGTAATATACTATTGTGCTCCAACACGCACTATGCCGGGGCAGATAATCGGCGCTTGCGGGCCTACTACCTCAAGAAGAATGGATAATTTTACTCCCTCACTTCTTAAAGCAGGTTTAAGCGGTATGATCGGAAAAGGTAATCGTAGTAAAGAAGTAGTTGATGCGATAAAAAAACAAAAAGCAGTATATTTTTTAGCTTATGCCGGATGCGGTGCGCTGATAAATAAATATGTAAAAAATAAAAAACTTATTGCCTATCCTGAATTAGGGCCGGAGGCAATTTATGCTCTAGAGGTAAAGGATTTTCCTCTGATAGTGGCGATTGATTCTCAGGGAAGGAATATATATAAAAATGGCGTATAAAAAAATACAATATAAATTTATTTGGATGTTTTTGTTGACTTCCGTGTTTCCTCTTATAATTATTGGATTAGTGGCTGTTAGCCTTTTAGGCAAAATGGCTCATAATCAGGCTGTAAAAGATATGGGGGATGATTTAGCTAATAGTCAGGTAGTTTATCGTAATACCGGGGAACATCTTAAATATGTCATCCATGACCAAAACCGCAGGGTATCTACTTTACTTTATGAAGATCAGGTGGACCTTTTAAAAAACGAATACGCTAAAATCGTAAAGAATGAAAACTTGGATTTTTTTGTGGTAACTGATGCAAAAGGAAAAGTTTTAGTTTCAATGAGTAATTTTGATTTGGAGGGTTTTAATATTGCCAGGACTCTTCGTATGCGGGGGGCGTTAAAGGGAGAAGTTTTTGTTTCTACAGAGATTCTTGATACTGTAGATTTAGATAGGCTCGGGTTAACTAAAAAAGCAAAAATTACCGGTATTGAGAATACACAAGGCTTGGTTTTAGAAGCAGCATTTCCGGTGATTAATCAGAATGAGATTATTATTGGCGCAATGTGCGGCGGTTATCTTTTAAATAATAATAATCAGTTAATTATTAATGATATAGCAAGGCATACTGGTTTAGTTGCCAGTATTTTTCTTAAGGATATCCGGGTTAGTTCGAATGTCCCTTCAAGCGATGGAAAATATGCTATAGGCAGCGTTTTGGATCCCGCTGTTTTTAAAGTTATTCTTGATGGAAATAATTATTCCGGGCCTATAAAAGTCGCAAAAGATATATATATGGCTTCCTATGCGCCAATTTTCAATAATGAAAATGAACTAATCGGCATTTTGGGGATAGGGATGCCGGAGAAGCGCGTGTTTGCTTTGCGGGATGGATTGATCAAAATATTTATTATTGCTGTTATTTGCTCTGCAATCTTATCTTTGCTCTTGGGGTTTTTTATCGGCGGAAGGATGATCCGGTCAGTAAGAAAATTACGTAAAGGCATAGAAGCGTTTGCCAGGGATGATTTTAGCCACAGGATCTCCATTAAATCTAACGATGAAATTGAGGAATTAGCGGAATTTTTTAATAAGATGATGGTTCAGATCCATGAGGCGCGTAATAAGCTGCATGAGCAGGAAAAAATGGCTACTATGGGCAGAATGGCAGCGATTGTCAGCCATGAATTACGCAATGCATTCGCTGAAATACATACCAGTGCCTATTATTTAAAAGAGAAAGTAGCGAAGAATTTTCCACAACTCGAGAGTTCTTTTCGAAATATGGAATCCGGTATTAATTCCGCAGATAATATTCTAAACAGTTTACTTGTGTTTTCTCGCCCCAAGAAGCTTATTTTAGGCGATGTGAGCGTAAATTCTATAATTGATGACGTTTTGGGATCAATTAACCTTGAAGAAATTTGCGAAGGAAATAAGCTGGAGATAAGCAAAGAGTTTGATCCTAATATTGCTATTATAAAAGCCGATGGCATGCAGTTAAAACAAGTAATCATAAACCTGGTTTTAAACGCCACACAGGCAATGTCCGGAGGCGGAAAGTTGGTTGTGCAGAGCAAAAATGAGTACAAGTCAATTAAATTACAGATAAGCGATACCGGCCCAGGGATCTCAAAAGAAATAATGGAAAATTTATTTAAGCCGTTTTTTACTACTAAGAGCCGCGGCCTTGGGTTAGGATTAGCTGTTTGTAAAGAAATAATCGAAGCGCATAAAGGCAAAATCAAAGTTGATACAGAACCGAATAAGGGTACAACTTTTACCATAACTTTACCGGTATAAAAATGATAAAAAAATCTATCCTGATTGTAGATGACGATAAGACGCTTGCTAATGCCATGAAATTGACCTTGATAGAGGAAGGTTATGAAGTGGTTGCGGTAAATAGAGCAGATGTTGCGTTTAAAGAAATAAAAAACAGATTTTTTGATGTAGCGATGCTTGATCTGATGCTGCCTGATACAAAAGGAATGTCTTTGCTTAATTTTTGTATTGAAGAATCACCGCAAACATGTTTTATCATGTTTACCGGTAACGCAAGTATTTCTTCTGCGGTTGAGTCGTTAAAAGCAGGAGCCTATGATTATATCACTAAGCCTTTTGATATAGACCATCTGAAAATAGTAATCAGAAGGGGGATTGAAAAACAAGCACTTTTAAATAGTAACCAGATACTTTTTGAGCGCCTAGAGAAAGAGAAGAAAAAATTAGAGATTGTAATTGAAGCCGGCAGGATATTAAGTAATATTAATAGTTTAGAGGAGCTGGCTGATATTGTGACTGCATATGCTTTAAAAATTTCTGACGCGGAAAAAGCTTCTTTGATGATGATAGATGATGAGGCTGATGAGTTGGTAATCAGGGGATCAAGCGGAATTGATAAAGAAAAACTTACCCAGAGGATGAAAATCGGAAAATTCATCGCCGGTTGGGTTGCCCAGCAGGGAGAAGCGCTTTTAGTCAAGGATATTGAAACCGACCCGCGGTTTAAATTTTATTATACAAAAGGTCCCAGGTATAAAAGTAAATCTTTTATTTCGCTTCCGCTTAAATCGGATAATCAGGTAATCGGGGTAATGAATATTACCGATAAACTGGCAGAGTCTGATATTTTTACGGATGAGGACCTGAGGTATTTGACATTATTGGGGCATGAAGCGGTTGCGCAGATTAAAAATATCCGCCTGCGTGAAAAATTATCTTACCTTGCTATTACCGATAGTTTAACCGGGCTTTTTAACCACCGTTATTGTCATGAACAATTAGATTTTGAAGTCAAGCGCGCTCAGCGTTACCGGCATCCGTTAAGCCTGATCATGCTGGATATCGATCATTTTAAAAGTTACAATGATCGCTTTGGCCATCTTGAAGGAGACCGGGTTTTAAAACAGGTAGCAATGGCAATTAAGCAGAATATCCGTCAGGTTGATGTGCTTTGCCGCTACGGTGGAGAAGAGTTTTTAGTCATCCTGCCGGATACGGATATTGGGGGAGCAAAATTTGTGGCGGAAAAAATTCGTAAATCAGTGTCGCAGACTCCGCTTTTGTTTAAAGAGGAAAAGGAAAAAGTTTTTGTTAGTGGGGGAGTAGCGGAGTTTAGAGATGGTTTAAGCAAAACAGATTTTATCTCCCATGTTGATAAGGCGCTGTATCAGGCAAAGGAAAATGGCAGGGATAAGATTTGTTTGTTTAATGAAAAGAAATGAGGACAAATTTAAGGAGTCAATATGTCTAGAGTTGACGGGCGACAATCAGGCGAATTAAGAAAAATTAATATTCAGCGTAATTACCTTAAATATGCGGAAGGATCATGCCTGATTGAATTAGGCAACACTAAAGTTATATGCAGCGCTTCGGTTGAGGAATCCGTTCCACCGTTTTTAAAAGGTTCAGGTAAAGGCTGGGTTACTGCCGAATATGGAATGCTGCCGCGATCATGTCGTAGCAGAATTCAGCGTGGTAAAGATTCCGGCAGGACTTATGAGATCCAAAGGCTTGTGGGCAGGTCATTACGTACGGTTACGGAAATGTCTGCGATGGGTGAGCGGACAGTCTGGATTGATTGCGATGTAATTCAGGCAGATGGTGGCACGCGTACTGCTGCTATAACGGGGAGTTTTATTGCACTTACCGATGCGCTATATCGGCTGAAAAGTACCGGGATAATTTCTAAGTTGCCGCTTACAGATTTTGTGGCCGCAACCAGCGTAGGGATCATAGGCGGTGAGCCGATGCTTGACCTTAACTATGAAGAGGATTCAAAGGCAGAAGTTGATATGAATGTGGTGATGACCTCTGCTGGAGAGTTTATTGAGATACAAGGGACAGCAGAACGAAAACCGTTTAATCGCGATAAAACAGATATCCTGCTAGACCTAGCGAGCAAAGGTATTAACGAATTGGTAGAAATGCAACAGGGTTTATTAAAAAATATATGGCCGCAAAGATAGAGCTGGTAGTTGCAACACAAAATAAAAAGAAGCTTAGAGAAATTAAAGATTTACTAAAAGGACTGCCTTATAAAGTAAGTTCGCTTGCTGATTATCCGGGTGCGCCGAGGATAATTGAGAATGGCTTGAGCTTTAAAGAGAATGCCGCTAAAAAAGCGCGTGTAGTTGCGCATTTTACCAAGAAAATTTCACTTGGTGAAGATTCCGGGCTTTGTGTGGATTATCTGGGCGGTAAACCCGGAATATTCTCGGCGCGTTTTGCAGGGCTTGGTAAGGATGATTTAAAAAATAATCTTAAGTTACTGCGCTTGCTTAAAGGAGTACCTGCGCAGAAACGTAAAGCGCATTATGTCTGCGCAGTCGCCATTGCAGATAAAGATGGCCTGTTAAAAGTTGTGGAAGGTAAGTGTTTTGGCCGTATCGGAGAAGAAATGCGTGGGAAGGCCGGTTTTGGTTATGATCCGATATTCGTGATTCCGAAACTAAATAAAACTTTTGCCGAACTTGGGTTAAAAATAAAACATACTTTAAGCCACCGCTTTCGCGCGCTTAAAAAGGCAAAAGCTTGCCTTGCTAAATTTTGACAAGTATAAAAGCAAATGCTATACTAAAAAATATGGAAACACAAAACGAAGATAAAATTAGTTACGGCCAGGATAGGAATGAAGAGATTGTAGATATCTTTGCCGATGTCTGCGATTTAGTCACCCGGATGCCGCGTGCTGATGAGCTGATGGCTTTTATGGTGGGAAAATTAAGCAGTTTTTTTTCTGCCCAGAGAGTTTCCATAATGTTGTTAGATGAATCAAAGGAAGAACTTTCTCTGCGCGCAGGGCTTGGAATTGTAGCATCTGACAGGCAGATAAGGTTAAAAGTAGGCGATTCTTTTGGCGGATTAGTGGCAAAAAAAGGCACGCCGCTTCTTGTGCATGATATAGAGAGAGAGTTTCCGGAATTTTCCGGACGGCAGGCCTCAGATTATAAAACAAAATCTTTTATGATTGCTCCGTTAAAGATAAAAGATAAGGTTTTCGGGGTAATTAATATTACTGAAAAGAAAGACGGAAAGGATTTTACTAAGGAAGAGTTGAATATTTTAGGCTTATTTAGCCGCTACTTGGCGCTTTACCTTGAAAATGTTATGCTTCAGGAAAGAAACGAAACCCTTATACAGGTTGATCTCTTAACGGGGATATTTAATCATCGTTATTTTCAGGAGCAGCTTTTAGACGAAGTTTATCGCGTTGAAAGATATCATAGGCCCCTAAGCGTTATAATTATAGACATTGATAATTTTTCTGATTATAATCTCAACCACGGCTATCCGGCAGGAGATAGTGTTTTAGCGCAGATCTCCCGGATCATCAGGGCCAATACTCGGCAAACGGATTTAGTTGCGCGTTTTGGCGGGGAAGAGTTTGCGGTGATTTTGGCTGAAACACGAATGAAAGACGCGGTTGCGGTGGCGGAAAAAATCAGGCAGAAGATTGCCGGTGCGATTTTTACTGAAAATTCTGAACGGGCATCTTCTTTAGGTATGATGCGCCTGACAGTGAGTATCGGAGCAGCAGAACACAGAGTAGGTCTGGCCAAAGAAGAGTTAGTGAGGCATACGTTAAGCGCGTTGCGTGAGGCTAAAGATTCCGGAAGAAACCGGATTTGTATTTATAGGCCGTAAAGTGGTTTTTGTAATACGGGGAGTGGCTCAGTTTTCCGCCACAAAGCTTGGCGGATTTACTGGATAGATTTAGGTGGCGGAATTCGCCAATGCTTTTTGGCGAATGGCTAGAGTTTGAGGTTAGTAATACGGGGAGTGGCTCAGTTTTCCGCCACAAAGCTTGGCGGATTTACTGGAT
>ERZ1292630.1472-Hain-H41-02um-R3-1472-length-23129-cov-7_pt1 | contig 23129 bp, 21 predicted proteins | sample MGYA00564408_ERZ1292630 | MGnify/ENA primary metagenome ERZ1292630 (study PRJEB36523, sample SAMEA6512641) | groundwater metagenome | collected 2019-01-08 | study: AquaDiva: Metagenomics assemblies of 32 groundwater samples
GAACCTGGCCGAACTGAAGTTCGGCGATTCCGACGGCATGAACGTGGGCGATTTCGCGGTCGCCATCGGCAACCCCTTCGGCATCGGCCAGACGGTCACCTCCGGCATCGTCAGCGCGCTCGGCCGCACCGGCCTGGGCATAGAAGGCTACGAGGACTTCATCCAGACCGACGCCTCGATCAATCCGGGCAATTCGGGCGGAGCGCTGGTGAACCTCGCGGGCGAACTGATCGGCATCAACACCGCCATCATCGGCCCCTCGGGCAGCAGTGCCGGCATCGGCTTCGCCGTGCCCTCGAACATGGTGCGCGCGGTGATGGAGCAGATCATCCGCTTCGGTGAAGTGCGCCGCGGCCGCGTCGGCGTGGTCACGCAGGACATGACGCACGAGCTGGCGCAATCGCTGGCGGCGGGCTCGGCCGACGGCGCGGTGGTGGTCCAGATCGAGCCGGGCTCGCCCGCGGACAAGGCCGGCCTGAAACCGCGCGACATCGTGACCAGCGTCAACGGCAAGCCGGTGCGCGGTTCGGCCGATTTGCGCAACCGCATGGGCCTCATTCCGGTCGGCGAAGAGGTGGAGCTGCAGGTGCAGCGCGGCAACCGGCCGCTCAGCTTGCGCCTGCGCATCGCGGAACTCTTCACCATGACCGAGATCCCGGGCGAGGCGGTGCCGCAGCTCGCCGGCGTGCGCGTGTCCAACATCGAACCGGGCATGCCCGTATACGGCATGGTCGAGGGCGCGATCGTCACCCGCATCGAACCCAACACGCCCGGCGCGAAGACGGGCTTGCGCCCGGGCGACGTGCTCTACGGCGTCAACCGCGGCCGGGTGCGCTCGGTGGCGGAGCTGCTCGCCTCATTGCGCCAGGCCGAACGGCCGCTGCGTATTTTCCTGCTGCGCGGCGACTCGCGCTTGACCCTGACCATTCGCTAGAGCTGCGGTACGCCGCATCGAGCCGGAGGCGCGCGAGCGCTGGCCAGACAAGCGGCTGGGGGTAAAATGCGTTTTCCACCGCTGCATGGAGAACCGGCATGAATGCTTCCAACTCTGCACCCACATTGCCTGTCGGCCATGCCGATATCGCCGCCGCCGCCGAACGCCTGGAAGGCCACGCCCGGCGCACGCCGGTGATGACTTCGCGCCTGGTGGACGCGCGCACGGGCGCGCAGGTGTTCTTCAAGTGCGAGAACTTCCAGCGCATGGGCGCGTTCAAGTTTCGCGGCGCCTTCAACGCGCTGGCGCAACTGACGCCGGAGCAGAAACGCGGCGGCGTGCTCGCCTACTCTTCAGGCAATCACGCCCAGGCCGTGGCCCTGGCGGGAACGCTGCTCGGGGTGAAGACCGTGATTGTCATGCCGCTGGACGCGCCGCAGGTGAAGCTCGAGGCCACGCGCGGCTACGGCGCCGAGGTCATCACCTACGATCCGAGGACGGCCACGCGCGAAGAACTGGCGGCGCGCATCGCCGGCGAACGCGGCATGAGCGTGATCCCACCCTACAATCATGCGCAGGTGGTCGCCGGACAGGGCACGGCGGCGAAGGAATTGATCGAGGAGACGGGCCCGCTCGATTACCTGCTGGTGCCCTGCGGCGGCGGCGGACTGCTCTCCGGCTGCGCCGTGGCGGCAAGCCACTGGTCGCCGGGCTGCAAGGTGATCGGCGTCGAGCCCGAGGCGGGCGACGATGCCACGCGTTCGTTTCGCTCGAAGACCCTGCAGACCTGCCATAACCCGGACACCATCGCCGACGGCGCGCGCACGCCGTCGCTAGGCACGATCACCTTCCCCTTGGTGCTGCATTACGTGCACGACATGTTGACGGTAAGCGATGCCGAACTGCTGCGCAGCCTGTTCTGGATCTGGGAGCGCATGAAAATCGTGATCGAGCCCACGGGCGCCCTCGCGGCGGCGGCCCTGCTTGAAGGCAAGCTCGACGGCCGCCACGATTACAGGGGAAGGCGAATCGGCGTCGTCATCTCCGGCGGCAATGCCGACATCAAGGCGCTCTGCCGCTTGATCTAGCCGCCCAACGTCCAAGGTTGGCGATGACGCTTCCCGCCGCATCGGCCGAATTCCGCTTCTACGAGGAGCTGAACGATTTCCTGCCGCCCGAGCGGCGCCGCGCGAGCTTCGCCTACAGCGTCGCCGGGACGCGCTCGGTCAAGGACGCCATCGAGGCGATCGGCGTGCCGCACACCGAAGTCGATCTGATCCTGGTCGACGGACATTCGGTGGGGTTCGATCGCGTGCTGCGCGGCGGCGAGCGCGTCGCGGTGTACCCGGTGTTCGAACGGCTGGATATCGCGCCGCTGCAGCACCTGCGGCCGCGGCCGCTGCGCGAACCGCGCTTCGTGCTCGATGCGCACCTGGGCAAGCTCGCCCGCCACCTGCGCCTGGCAGGCTTCGATTGCCTGTACCGCAACGACTACCGCGACAGCGAGCTCATCACCGCTGCTCTGGCCGAGCGCCGCATCATCCTCACGCGCGACAAGGGCCTGCTGAAGCAGCGCCTGGTCACGCACGGCTACTTCGTGCGTAGCACCGAGTCGGAGGAGCAGTTGCGCGAGGTGGTGCGCGCCTTCCAGCTGGAAACGGGCTTGCGGCCGTTCACCCGCTGCCGCGAATGCAATGCCGAATTGCACGACGTGCCCAAAGCCGAGGTGCTCGCGCGCCTGCCGCAGAAAGTGCACGCCGCCTACGACCGCTTCCAGCTTTGCCCCGGCTGCGACCGCATCTACTGGGAAGGAACCCATTACGCTCGGCTGCGGCGGCTGCTCGATCTGGCCGCACAACCAGACGCGGGGTCCCGCGACTGCTGATCAGGCGCCCTTGTCCTTCATCGGGCAGGTACTGAATCCAAACAAGGTATAGAGCGGACAGAAGTTGACCAGACCGGTAAGCAACGGCACCAGGCCGATCAGCCCCCACCAGCGGGCACTGCCTTCCAGAATCAGGATGAGGCTAAGCAAACCCAAACCTACAACGATGCGCAGAATCTTGTCCACACCGCCCACATTCGCTTTCATGAATTGCTCCTCTCTCTCAGCATTGGTCAGATCGGAATTCTAACGCGCCAACGCGACCGGGTATGTAACCGAAGTTACGTAGCGACGGGCTCTAGTTCGGCCGCCGCGTTTCCAGCAACCGGCCCTTAGTCAGGGATCGACGAATCGCGTTTTGCCGCCTCGCGCAAATGATGATAGACCGTGTTGCGCGAAATCGCTAAATTCCGCGCGGTATGGCTCACATTGCCACCGGAGCGACGGAATTCCCGCACCACCTCCTCGGCTACCTTCTCACGCAATACCGATCCGGCCGGCCGATTGCCCGGTATCAGGATTGGCGGTAGCCAGACTGCGACCTGCGCCAGGCCGAGATGCCTGTCAGATGCCGCCAGCAGCGCACGTGTCAGGACGGCGCGCAGCTCGCGAAAATTGCCGGGCCAGCCGTGCACGGCGAGGCGAGCGACGGCCTCTTCGGAAATGCTCGCGGCCGCATCGATGCGCGCGAGCGTGAAACGCAACGCGGCCGCGAAGTCGCCACGGGCGCGCAGCGGCGGCAGCACGGCCTTGATCGTGTCGAGCCGGTAGAGCAGATCGGAGCGAAAGCGCCTGGCGGCGACTTCGGCGGCAAGGTCGGCGTTGGTCGCCGCGAGAATTTGCAGGTCGACAACGCGGCCGCCACGGCCGCCCACGGTTCGAACCAGCCGATCGTCGAGGAAGCGCAGCAGCGTCGCCTGCAGCTGCGGCGCCAGCGCTCCGATCTCGTCCAGCAGCAGCGTGCCCCCGTCGGCGCTCGCGATCAGCCCTTCGGCCCCCTCCTTGCGCGCCCCGGTAAAGGCGCCTGCGGCGTAGCCGAACAGTTCCGCCTCGAACAGATTTTCCGGCATGGCCGCGCAATTGATCGCGACGAACTCGCCGTTGCGGCCGCTGACCTCATGCGCGTAGCGCGCGAGCAGCTCTTTGCCGCTGCCGGTCTCGCCCTGAATCAGGATCGGCGCGTTCACCCGAACCGCGGCGGCGACCAGCGCCAGCGTCTCCCGGACGCCGCGATCCTCGGCCACGAAATCGGGCTCGCGCAAAGCCCGCGCCGGCGCCAGCGCGACCTGGGCACGGAACTTGAGTTGGGCATGGCCGCGGCGCACGACCGGCGAGCCGCGATTGAGCCACGCGACAGCGTGCATGCTGCCCAGCGCATCGCGCACAAAGGTCTGGTGGCTCGCATGCAGCCGCTCCAGCAGTTTTTCGAACGGTTCGTTGAATATCCGCTCGAAGTGCGAGCCGGACGCCACCTGCAGACCCATGAGTATGCTGGCCGCGCGGACGTTGACCGCGCTGACGAAGCCGGCCCCGTCGATCGCGATCATGCCGGCGCTAATGGTGCCGAGAAACTCCGCCCGTGGATGGATCGCCAGGATCATTTGCGAGCCCATCTGATGCGCGAACAAACCGTTTTCAATGTGCGTCGCCGCCATCTTCACCAGCGCAAGGGTATGGCGCTGGCGCGAAACGCAGTCGGAGGAGGCGTCCAGCATGCCTATCAGCTCGCCAGCCGCGCCGCGAACCGGCGCCGCGGTGCAACAGACCTGGCCATCGCAAGAAAAGAAATGCTCCGATCCGTGGATGATGATGGGCTGACCGGTGACGATCCCGGTGCCAAGAGCGTTGGTGCCGCAGAACTCCTCCGACCACCGGCTGCCGGGCATGATGCGCCGGCCGGCGTCGCTGTCGCCGAACTGGCTGTCGGCCACCGATTCGAGCACAGTGCCATCGGCATCGGCAAATGCGATCAGGAAATTCGATCCGGCGATCTGATGGTAAAGCGTCTCGAGCTCGGCGAGCGCCAAGTGATGAGCATGCCCGATGCGCTCGCGCAGGCGCTTGAGTTCGCTCTGGCCAATCACCACTTTCTGCGGCGTCCCGTGCGGATCGAGACCGGCATCCAGACAACGCGTCCAGCTTGCGGATATCTCGGTAGCCAGCAGGTCTTCTACCGCGATGCGGCGGCGCTCGAGCACGAGTCGAGCGCGTACCAAACGTTCGGCATTCGTCAGCAAGTGCCTGCCCCTCCAATTTTGCGATGGCGTCGTGTATTGGTTCGACCCATTCGCGATTTGATTCTATTCCTTTCGCCCTGGCTTGGCATCTGTTCATATTTTGCACAGGCAGCACCGGCGGTCGCTCAGTTCTGGCACAGACTCGGACGCACGTCCAGACCATCCACCATCAATACAAACAGATAGTTAGGGAGGCTGAGTGCCGCTGGCACGGATCTTGAGTGTAGGCGGCAATCCATTCATCACGAGAAGGGAAATCAACCATGAAAGCGGCAGTACTGCATGCCTATGACACGACGCTGACGCAAAAGCAGTTCGTCAGCTACGAAACGGTCCCCGATCCCACCATCGAAAAGCCCACCGACGTCATTGTGCGTATCGGCGGCGCCGGCGTCTGCCGCACCGATTTGCACATCGTCGAAGGACTGTGGCGCGAAAAAATGGACGTCACCCTTCCCTACATCATGGGCCACGAGAACGCCGGCTGGGTCGAAGCGGTCGGTTCCGCCGTCACGGCGGTCAAGCCGGGCGACCCGGTGATCTGCCATCCGCTGGTAACGAGCGGGCACTGCCTCGCCTGCCGCCGCGGCAACGACATGCACGCCGTCGACGCCAGCTTCCCAGGCATCAACGCCAACGGCGGCTATGCCGAATACCTGCTCACGGGCGAGCGTACGCTCATCAAATTGCCGAAAGGCTTGGCGCCGAAGGATGTCGCTCCCTATACCGATGCCGGGCTGACCGCTTACCGCGCCGCCAAGAAAGCCTCGCGCCACCTGCTGCCGGGGCAGTATGCGGTGGTCGTCGGCGTTGGCGGCCTCGGCCACATCGGCATACAGGTGCTGAAGGCGCTGTGCGCCGCCGAGATCATTGCCATCGATCGCTCCGATCTTGCGCTCACGCTGGCAAAAGAATGCGGCGCCCATCACGTGCTCAAGGCCGACGGCAACGAGGTGGAAGAGGTGCTTGCCCTGACCAATGGCAACGGCGCCGAGGCGGTAATCGACTTCGTCGCGGAAGGCGACGCCGTGGCGAAAGGCCTGGCGATGACACGCAACGACGGCTTCTATTACATCGTCGGCTACGGCGGCCGTGTCGACATCCCGACCATCGACATGATAATCTCCGAAAAAACCATCGTCGGCAACCTGGTCGGCACCTATGCCGAACTGGTCGAGCTGATGGCGCTCGCCGACCGTGGCGTCGTCAAACTTGCCACGCGCGAGTACCGCCTCGCCGAAGCCAACCAGGCCCTGCATGATCTTCATGCCGGCAAGATTAAGGGACGTGCCGTCCTTATTCCCTGACAGTCTGCGCAATCACGCCCCGTCAAATCGACACAACCAGAAGGAGGAAAGCACAATGAAATCGATCAAGTACACGCTGCTCGCAACCACGGTCGCGGTCGCCCTTGGCGGCACGCTGGCCTCGGCCCAGGATTTCAAGAAATACGGCATAGACAAGGACGTTCCCGGCCTGTGCTCCTATGACTCGATCTCGAAGAAGAACTACAAAGGCCGCACCCTGAGCATCATCACCCACGCGGTGCCGGTGATGGGCGAACCGACGGACCTCCACGCCAAGCAGTTCGAAGAGCTGACGGGCGCCAAGGTCAACGTCGTGCACGTGCCGTTCGGGGATCTGTTCCAGCGCATCATGATCCCGTTCCAGACCGGACAGAGCGCCTACGACGTGCTGTTCTACGGGTCGCACTGGATCGGCGATTTCCAGGCTTACCTCGAGCCGGTGCCGCAGGCCTACTTCAATGCCCCCGGCATGAAGGACGTGACGCTCAACTACCGCGGCGTGGCAACCTGGGGCAACAAGATGGTCCAGTATCCGGTCGACGGCGACCGGCATTACCTGAAGTATCGCAAGGACGTGTTCGACAACGCGGAGAACAAGAAAAAGTTCAAGGAGAAGACCGGACATGAGCTCGCGGTGCCCAAGACCTGGGAGGAGTACGACGAGGTGGCCGGCTTCTTCAACGGATGGGACTGGGCCGGCGACGGCAAGCCGCACTTCGGCTCCGCCGAGGTGACCAAGCGCGACGACCTGATGTTCTCGGCCTTCATCAGCCGGGCGGCGGCGTACGCCAAGCATCCGAAAGTAACAGGCGGGTTCTTCTTCGATCTGAAGACGATGGAGCCGCTTATCAACACCCCGGGCTTCGTCAAGGCGCTCGAAATGTTCGTCAAGGCGAAGCGCTACTTCCCGCCAGGCGGAGACAGCTTCGGCCTGGGCGACGAGATCTTCTCCTTCGGCGGCGGCCAGACGTTGATGAGCTATTCCTGGGACGATGCCTTCATCCAGGCGATGGAGCCGAAGAGCGCTATCCGCAACAAAGTCGGCGCCGCGCCCCTGCCGGGCAGCCGCGAGGTATGGAATCGCAACACCAAGAAGTGGGACAAATTCGCCGAACCGAGCTATGCTCCTTATATCACCTGGGGATGGACATCGGCGGTGGCGAAAGCATCGAAGAACAAGGACATGGCGTTTGACTACCTGTGCTTCTTCAGCAACGAAGCAAACGCCCTGCATGATCTGCAGATCGGCCGCTTCGGCGTCAACCCGTATCGCAACGCGCACTTCGAGGTGAGTTTCTGGACCGACAAACTCGGCTGGGACAAAGCCGTGGCGGTACCGTACGTCAATACGCTTTCCGGCATGGACAAGAGCAAGAATCGCGTGTTCGACCTGCGCGTGCCCGGCGTCAACCAGTTCATGACCTCGATGGCGGCCGGCGTGGCCGAAGCAATGGCCGGGCAAAAGTCGCCGCAGCAGGCACTTGACGGCGTGGCCAAGGAATGGACGCAAATCGTCGCGCGCATCGGCAAGGACAAGGTGCGCGAAGCCTATGCCAACGTGGTCGCACTGGAAGACAACAAATAGTCCGAAGACAGGGGGAGGCGTTGCCCGAGCAAGGAGCTGCATTTGTCCGTTGATCGCGGCAAGTTAGTATTCGTTCTGCCGGGGTTGATCGTGCTCGTCGCGATCATCCTCTTCCCTCTCCTGTTCACCATACGTGTTAGCTTCTCCGGCTGGGACGTCGCCCAGCCGGGGCTCGACTGGATTGGGCTGGCGAACTACCTTCGCCTCGCCGAAGACACGCGCTTCTGGGAGTCGTTCGCGCGGCTGGCGGTGATGGCCATCGGGTCGGTGGCGCTGGAGTACCTGCTTGGATTCGGCCTCGCTCTGCTGGTATGGCGGGACGTGCGCGCGGGGCGCTTTTTTCGCGTCTTGTTCCTGATACCGATGATGACCACGCCGGTGATCATGGCGGTCATCTGGCGCACCGTGTTCCACGAGTCGCTTGGACCGGCGAACGATCTGCTGCGCCTGCTCGGGATCGCGTCGCTGCCGTGGTTGTCCGACGCCGCGCTGGCGATGACGAGCGTCATCATCGTCGAGGTCTGGCAATGGACGCCGTTCATGTTCCTGATGCTGCTCGCCGGCCTGCTGTCGCTGCCGCGCGAGCCTTTTCTTGCCGCCGCCATCGACGGCGCGGGACCGATCCGAACCTTCCTGCGCGTGACCTTCCCCATGATCGCGCCAATCTCCATCGGCGCCATTGTGATCCGGCTGATCGAAGCCTCCAAGATCATGGACACCGTGTATGTGATCACCTCCGGCGGCCCGGGCACGGCGACGGAAACATCGAGCTACTACATTTTCATCCGCGGCCTGCGCGATTTCCAGATCGGTTACGCCGCGTCGCTGTCCTTCACCTACCTCGTCATCATGGCGATCTCGCTCACCATCATCGCCAAGGTCCTGGCGCGGGCGATGATCGTCAAGGATAACGCCGTATGAGCGCTTTGTACCGCGCGCTCAAATACGCCGCGATCCTGCTCTGGTCCGCGTTCGTGATCGCCCCGTTCCTGTGGGCGCTCACCACCTCGTTCAAGACCGCCAATGGCATCACCTCGGGGCCAACCTACATCCCGTGGCTGCAATATGAACCCTCGTTCGAGGGCTGGCGGCTGCTGTTTAGCAGCGGCGGCGGCGGGATCGCGATTGCCGGCCCCTATCTGTCGAGCTTGGTCGTAACCATCAGCGCCAGCCTGATCAGCCTCGCGCTGGGTACGCTCGCCGCCTACGGTCTGTCGCGGTTTACCTACCGTGCGGGGTTCGTGCGCAACGCCGATATCACCTTCTTCTTCATCTCGCAGCGGATCATGCCGCCCGTCGTGCTCGCGATACCCTTCTTCCTGATGCTGCAGTTCCTCGGTCTTCTCGATACCGAGGTCGGGCTCATCATCGTCTATATCGCGCTGCTGATGCCCATCGCCGTATGGGTGATGGTGGATTTCTTCAACACCGTTCCGCGCGAACTCGACGAGAGCGCCATGCTCGACGGCTGCAGCCCGTTTGAGACGTTCTGGCGGGTGATCCTGCCCAATTCCAGGCCCGGACTGGTCGTGGCCGGCCTGTTCTGCCTGATTTTCGGCTGGAACGACTTTTTCTTCGCGTTTACGCTCACCTTCACCCAGACGCAGCTGCTGCCGGTGGCGATCGTGGCCCTCAACTCTTCGGTCACGCCCTGGTGGAGCCTTTCGGCCGCGGCGCTGGTGTCGGTCGCGCCCCTGGTCGCGGTCGCGTTCGTCCTCGAGAGCTACCTTTCGCGCGGCAATCTCGCCGGTGCGGTCAGGTAAGCCGGCGCCGATGTCCCTGGTCTCGACCGAGCTTACGCGCCGCATCGACGGCATCGCACATCTGGACGGCATATCTTGCGCGCTGGAGCGCGGGCGCTTCTACGTGGTCGTGGGGCAAACACTGTCGGGCAAGACTTCGCTGCTGCACGCGCTCGCCGGCCTCGACGCCCCCGACACGGGCACGATTACGCTGGACGGCGCGGACCTCGCCGCCGTTCCCGTGTGGTCACGCAGCGTGTCGATGGTGTATCAGCAGTTCATCAACTATCCGCACCTCACGGTCTACGAAAACATCGCTTTCCCGCTGCGCCGCCGACGCCTGGCCCGCGCCGAAATCGAGCGCAGGGTGCGCGCGATAGCCGAGACCGTCGGCCTGGCGCAATTGCTGGCGCGACTGCCGGGCGCGCTTTCCGGAGGACAACAGCAGCGCGTGGCCCTCGCCCGCTCGCTGGTCAAGGGATCGGATCTCCTGCTGCTGGACGAGCCCCTGGTCAACCTCGACTACAAGCTGCGCGAACAACTGCGCGAGGAGTTCCTCAACATATTCGGCGCGCAAAGCCGTTCGATCGTGGTCTACACCACGGCCGATCCAAACGAGGCCTTGCTGTTCGATGCCGAGGTGCTGGTGATGCACGAAGGCCGGCTGCTGCAGGTCGGTTCGGCGCAGAGCGTGTATGCCCGTCCGGCCACGACCACGGTGGCACGGATTTTCAGCGATCCGCCGATGAACCTCCTGCCCGGATCGCTCGATGACAGCGGACTACGGCTCACCGACGACGTGCGGCTGCCGCGACCGCGTCATCTGGACTCCCTTCGGCCGGGGCCGTATGTGTTCGGCATCCATCCCGGCGATATCACCTTGGGCGCATCCGGCATCGCCACCGAAGTCGAGCTGGCCGAGATCAGCGGATCGGAGACCTTCCTGCACGTGCGCCACGCGCAGATGCGCCTGGTCGCCCATCTCTCCGGCGTCCACGCCCATGCCCTCGGCGAGAACGTGCAGATCGCCCTCGACGGCGCCAAGCTGTTTGCATTCGCGCCCGAGGGCGGGCTCGCTGCCGCGCCGGCGTCCGGCGGCTGAGGGGCACACATGGCACGCATCGACCTCGATCGGCTCGCTCACAGCTACGACAGCCCCGGCACACAGCTCACCTACGCGCTGCGCCCGTTTACCCATACCTGGGAAGACGGCGAAACCTACGCCCTACTCGGCCCCTCGGGTTGCGGCAAGACGACGCTGCTCAACATCATGTCCGGCATCGTGCGCCCGAGCGAAGGGCGCGTTTGCTTCAACGGCCTGGACGTCACCGAGCTTCCGACCGCCCGGCGCAACATTGCCCAGGTGTTCCAGTTTCCGGTGATCTACCGCACCATGACCGTGTTCGAGAACCTCGCATTTCCGCTGCACTGCCGGCAATTGCCGCAACGCGAAATCCGCGAGCGCGTCGGCGAGGTCGCTGAACTGCTCAATCTCACCCGCCATCTCCAGCGCTCGGCGCTGCGCCTCAGCGCCGATGCGAAACAGCTTATTTCCCTGGGGCGCGGGCTGGTGCGCAACGACGTCGCGGCGATCCTGCTCGACGAGCCGCTGACCGTCATTGATCCGCAACTGAAATTCGAGTTGCGACGCAAACTGAAGGAGGTGAACCGGCGCTACCGGCTCACACTCATCTATGTAACGCACGACCAGACCGAAGCAATGACGCTGGCCAACAAGGTGGTCGTCATGAACCACGGACGGGTGGTCCAGATCGGAACGCCGCAGGAGTTGTTCGAGCGACCGGAGGACGCGTTCGTCGGATACTTCATAGGTTCGCCGTCAATGAACATGCTCGAATGCCGGCTGGCCGAGGGCGGGGTGGACGTAGGCAACGTGCATATTGCTTTTCCGGGTGCCGATCGATCGGCAACCAAAGCAGGGGCAAAACTCGCTTTTGGCGTGCGGCCGGAATACGTCGCGATCACCGATGCGCCGGCGGCGGATGCGATTCCCGCCATCCTCGTCGACCTGAAATCGGTCGGCGCCTTTCGCATCGCCACGCTCGAGATCGGCGGTCAGCGTCTCAAGGCAAAAATACGCGCGGACGCGCCGATCCCGGTCAACCAGACGTTTGTCAGATTCACCGACGGCCGGCGCCTTCTCTACGCCGACGACCGTCTCGTCGCCGTTGCCTGAGCGCGGCAACCAGCGCACTACTGGCCAGCCCGAATCCAAGCCTCGCGCCGCTTTATGCGGGAGAACACTGAGGTCGAGCCAGCAGCCAACGCGCGCCGAATATCCACAACTGCTAATATCTTCATCGGCGATGGTGTAGCGTCGTCGCGGATTGGAGGAGGCACCATGGAAAATTCACCCACCGCGCGCTTGTACGCCCTTCTCGAGAGCCAGCGCTCGGCCTTTGCCGAAGAAATGAATCCGACTATCGCAGTGCGCAAGGATCGCCTGGACCGGCTCGCGGCGATGGGCGAAAAGCACGCAGCGCAGATCGTCGAGGCGATCAGCGCCGACTTCGGCCACCGTTCGCCCCACGAAACGCAGATGGCGGAGTTGGTGCTGGTGGGCGGGACGATCCGCCACGCGCGCCGCCATCTCAAGGGCTGGATGAAGACGCGGCGGATTCCCACCGCCTTGCACTACCTCCCCGCCAGCAACCGCCTGATGCGCCAGCCGCTGGGCGTGGTCGGTATCGCGGCGCCCTGGAATTATCCGTATCAGTTGGCCCTCGCGCCCGCCGTGGCCGCCATCGCCGCCGGCAACCGGGTCATGATCAAGCCGTCGGAGCTGACGCCGCGCTTTTCCGAGCTGCTGCAGCGCATCGTGGCGGAGTTCTTCGCCGAGGGTGAAATGGCAGCGGTGATCGGCGATGCCCAGACCGGCAAGGCGTTCACCGAACTGCCCTTCGACCATCTGTTTTTCACCGGCTCGACCGCAGTCGGAAGAATGGTGGCCCAGGCAGCAGCGAAAAACCTGACACCCGTGACCCTGGAGTTGGGCGGCAAGTCGCCGGCCATACTCGATCCCTCCGCCGATCTCGCCGTGGCGGCGCCGCGCCTGGCATTCGGCAAACTGCTCAACGCCGGCCAGACCTGTATCGCACCGGACTACGCCTTTGTGCCCAACGACCGCATCGACGCCTTTGTTGAACAGATGCAGCGCGCCGTCGCCAGGATGTACCCGCGCCTCGCCGCCAACCCGGACTACACCAGCATCGTCAGCGACCGGCATTTCGCCCGCCTGCAGGGATTACTCGAGGACGCCCGAGCCAAGGGCGCGCGCGTCGTGGCCATCAACCCAGCCGGAGAAACGTTCGATCCGGCCAAGCGCAAACAGCCGCCGGTGCTGGTTCTGCGAGCGACGCCGGAGATGAAACTGATGCAGGAGGAGATTTTCGGCCCCATTCTGCCGGTGCTGGGTTACGACCGGATCGAAGAGGCTATCGCTTACATCAATCGTCGCGACCGGCCTCTGGCCCTGTACTGGTTCGGCAGCGACGGCGCGAATCGCGACAAGGTGCTCAGCCAGACGATTTCCGGCGGCGTCACGCTGAACGACTGCATCTGGCACATCGCGCAGGAGGACCAACCCTTCGGCGGCGTGGGCGCCAGCGGCACCGGTTCCTACCATGGAGAATGGGGGTTTCGCACCTTCAGCAAGGAAAAACCCGTGTTCACCCAGTCCAGGCTGAACGGGATGTTTCTGATGTACCCGCCGTACGGAAAAACCGTCGAGCGCATGCTGGCCTTGCTCAAGCGGATTGCGTGACGCTCGGGCCGACCGTTGTTGCAGAGTTGCGCTGTTGCGCGGACGAGAAACCGTCCGCGCGGATCACCAATTGCGCGCGGATGAAAAGCATATCCGCACGCAATTGGCGATCTTGGATAACAGCAACCCAACGCTGTGGTTGCTTTTATCCATAACCGTGTTTTTGGTACGGATGTGCTTTTCATCCGTACCAAAAACACGGTTGGCGCGCCAGAGCGCGCAATGGCCGCTCCTGGCATGCGATGGAATTTGAGACATTGGATATAAAATCAATATTAAACAAATAGTTACGGCACTATGGCGGCAAACCAATTCGGCCTCCGGAAACCCTCATTGTGCGTGCTAAAATTGCCCTTCGTTCATCCCGCAGACGAAGCACCATGTCCTCGCTCAACAACAATCTGGCCGCGATCGACACCGAGTTGTGGAATGCCATCCAGGCGGAGAACCGGCGCCAGGAACACCACATCGAGCTGATCGCTTCCGAAAACTATGTCAGCCGCGCAGTGCTCGAAGCGCAAGGTTCGCAGCTCACCAACAAATACGCCGAAGGCTATCCGGGCAAGCGCTACTACGGCGGTTGCGCCCACGTCGACGTGGCCGAGTACTTGGCGATCGAACGCGCCAGGGAACTGTTCGGTGCCGATTATGTCAACGTGCAGCCACACTCCGGCTCGCAGGCGAACCAGGCTGTCTACATGGCGGCGCTCAAGCCGGGCGACACCCTCCTCGGCATGTCGCTCGCCCACGGCGGACATCTCACCCACGGCGCCTCGGTCAATCTCTCCGGCAAGCTCTACCACGCATTGTCCTACGGCCTGAACGCGAAAGAAGAGATCGACTTCGACGAGGTCGAGCGCCTGGCGCGCGAGCACAATCCGCGGCTCATCGTCGCCGGAGCCTCTGCCTATTCGCGCGTCATCGACTGGCAGCGCTTTCGCAGCATCGCCGACGAGGTCGACGCCTACCTGATGGCGGACGTGGCGCATTATGCCGGCCTTATCGCCACCGGCCATTATCCGAGCCCCATCGGCATCGCCGATTTCGTCACCAGCACCACGCACAAGACGCTGCGCGGCCCGCGCGGCGGACTGATCTTCGCCACGGCCGAATTCGAGAAGCAGATCAACTCCGCCGTATTTCCGGGATTGCAGGGCGGCCCGCTGATGCACGTCATCGCGGCCAAGGCGGTGGCGTTCAAGGAAGCGCTTGCGCCCGAATTCAAAGGCTACCAGGCGCAGGTGATCGCCAATGCCCGCGCCATGGCACGCGTGCTGCAGGAGCGCGGCCTGCGCATCGTTTCCGGCGGTACCGACTGCCATTTGTTCCTGCTGGACCTGCGCGCCAAGCAAATCACCGGCCGCGATGCCGAGGACGCGCTCGGCCGCGCGCACATGACCGTCAACAAGAACGCCATTCCCAACGATCCGCAAAAGCCCACGGTTACGAGCGGCATCCGCATCGGCAGCCCTGCCATCACCACCCGCGGATTCGGTCTCGCGGAAGCGGAACAGCTCGCCCACCTGATCGCGGACGTGCTCGATGCGCCGCAAAGCGAGACGGTGCAGGCGCGCGTGCTGGCGCAAACCCAGGCCTTGTGCCTCAAGTTTCCTGTTTACGGCGGCCACGCAGCCTCGCGCCATTATGAAATGCCCGTTCTGCAAAGCTGACGATACCGCGGTCATAGACTCGCGCCTGTCCGAGGACGCGGCAAGCGTGCGCCGCCGGCGCCAGTGCAAGGAATGCGTCAAGCGTTTCACCACCTACGAACGGGTGGAGTTGGCGATGCCCACCGTGATCAAGTCGAACGGCTACCGCACCGCCTACGACCGCGAAAAAATCCGCACCGGCTTTATGCGCGCCCTGCACAAACGCCCGGTGCCGACCGACAACGTCGACGCTGCCATCAACCGCGTCGAGGCGCGCATCCTCTCCCTGGGCGAGCGCGAGATCAAGTCGCGCACCATCGGCGAGCTGGTGATGCGGGAATTGAAAAAAATGGACGATGTCGCCTATATCCGCTTCGCCTCGGTGTACGAAGACTTCCAGCGCGTTGACGATTTCCGCGACGCCATATTGCAGGTCAAGCGCCCCGGGCGCAAAGCCCGGCGCTAGGGCCCTTAGGGTCTTCTCGTTCCCAACGCGCTGTCCACATGTTCAGCCCCGCCGATCGCGAGCACATGGCCGAGGCCCTGCGCCTCGCCGAAAAAGGTCTCTTTACCACCACGCCCAATCCCCGCGTCGGCTGCGTGATCGTGCGCGACGGCGAGGTGGTAGGCACGGGCTGGCACGAAAAGACCGGCGGGCCGCACGCGGAGGTTCTGGCCCTGCGTGCGGCAGGCGAACGCGCGCGCGGCGCGACGGCGTATGTGTCGCTGGAGCCCTGCAGCCATCACGGACACACGCCGCCCTGCGTCGATGCGCTGATCGAAGCGGGAATTTCGCGCGTGATCTCGGCGATGCAGGATCCGAACACCAGAGTTGCGGGCAGCGGCTTCGACCGGCTGCGCGCCGCGGGAATCCAGGTAGAGTCCGGACTGATGCAAGCCGAGGCGTCGGCGCTCAATTGCGGCTTCGTTTCGCGCATGAGCCGCGGCCGGCCCTGGGTACGCATGAAAATCGCGGCGAGCCTGGACGGAAGGACCGCGCTCGCCAACGGCCGGAGCCAGTGGATCACCGGGCCCGAGGCGCGCCGCGACGGCCATGCCTGGCGCGCGCGCGCCTGCGCCGTGCTTACCGGCATAGGCACGGTCAAACACGATGATCCGCAGTTGAACGTGCGCGAGGTCGAGACCACGCGCCAGCCGCTCAAGGTGCTGGTCGACAGCAAGCTGCAACTGCAGCCCTCGGCGAAACTGCTCCAAAGCGGCAAGGTGCTGGTCGCAACCGCGACGGCAAACCGGTCAACAATAACCGCATTGGAGGACCAGGGCGCCGAGGTAGTGGTGCTGCCTAACGCCGAGGGCAAGGTGGATTTGATGGACCTGATGCGCGAGCTTGCGCGCCGCGAGATAAACGAGGTGCACGTCGAGGCCGGAATCAAGCTGAACGGCGCGCTGCTGCGTGAAAACTTGGTGGATGAACTCCTGCTCTACCTCGCGCCCAGCATCCTCGGCGATACTGCTCGCGGCATGTTCAGCCTGCCGGAACTTGCAGACCTCGCCCTGAAGCGGCTGGTACAATTCGACGACGTACAGGCCATAGGCCGCGATATTCGCATTCTTTCCCGCGTAATCAACTAATCATGTTTACAGGCATCGTCACTTCAATCGGAAAAATAGACAAAGTCGTGCCGCGCGACGGAGGGCTGCGCCTCACGCTAGACGCCGGCATGCTCGACTTGTCCGACGTGGCAGTGGGCGAGAGCATTGCCGTAAACGGCGTCTGCCTCACCGTCATCGCCTCGCACGGCGACCACTTCGACGTGGACGTGTCGCAGGAGACCATCAATTGCACCGTGGGGCTGGACGCGCCCAACGAAGTCAATCTCGAAAAATCGCTGCGCCTCTCGGACCGTCTGGGCGGACACCTGATGTCCGGCCACGTCGACGGCGTAGGCGAAGTAGCGCGCTTCGAAGAGGCGGGAGAGAGCTTTCTCCTCGTCATCCACGCGCCGCAGGAGCTGGCGAAGTACATAGCGCGCAAAGGCTCGATCACCGTGAATGGCGTCAGCCTGACCGTCAACCGCGTGGATGGCACGGAGTTCGAAATCAACCTGATACCGCACACCATTGCGGTAACCAACCTCAAGCATCTCAAACCCGGCAGCCGGGTCAACCTCGAAGTCGATCTGATCGCGCGTTACATCGAACGCCTGCAGCACTACGGCGCCTAGGAAGCGCCGCCGCCACGCACGCCACTTCCCCATCATTCCGGTCGAGAGGTCCCCGCCGCGCCAGAGCGTGCCAACCACTTGCGTAAACTTGCCAATGACAACACCATGAATAAACTGCGCCATCTGCTGATTGCCATCGTCGCGCTTGGGCTGGTTGCAGCCCTCGCCTTTCTTTACGACAAAACGCAGGCGGTCGACCTGCGCGACCGCAACGAAATCGCGACGGTGTTAAGCGCCTTGCGCGAAATCGACGGCCGCTGGGACATCGACGTATTGCGTGAGCGCTCCGAGCTCGACGCGAACCAGATGGCGGCGCCAAACCGGACTGCGACGGCAAAAACGGCGCTCGCCACCTTGCGCGCGAACGTGCCGCGCACCGACAGCGCCGCACTGAGAGAGGGCCTGGGCGAACTCGCCAAGGCCATCCTCGAGAAAGCGGATCTGGTGGAAAAATACAAGACCGAAAGCGCGAGCGCCAAGATCGCGCTGCACGCGATTCTTTCCGCGGCAAGCGAACTCGGAGCACAGGCGGGCGATCCGCGCAAAGGCGACGCGAAGCCGCTGCAGCTGGTGGTGACCCGGCTTAGCTACGCCGCGCAGCAATATTACTGGCTCGGCAGGAACGCACAGCCCGCGAGCCTCGAAATGACGGCGGGCCAGGCGCGCGAACTGGCTACGCTCGCCAGCGACGTCGCGCGCGCGCAGGCCGCCGCCATGGAAGGTGCGATCCAGGAGCTGCTCAAGCACAAGAGCGCCGAAGAAGAACTCTTCGCCAAGGTGTCATCGCTTTCTTCGGGCCCGCGCCTGGACAATCTGACGTTCTCGTTCAATCGCGAACTCGAAGCCACGCTGCAGTTAAAGGAGCTGTATCGGGTGTACCTGCTGGCTTACGCCGCGGCGCTGCTGATCGGCGTCGGCTACCTCGGGGTTCGGCTCAAAGCCGCGAACGAGAGCCTGGAGCGGCGCGTGGTCGAGCGCACGCGCGAGTTGTCGGAAGCATTGCGCCATCTGAAAGAATCCGAGGCGCAGCTGATCCAGTCGGAAAAAATGTCCTCGCTCGGCCAGATGGTCGCCGGGGTCGCGCACGAGATCAACACGCCGCTCGCCTACGTGAAAAACAGCCTCGGCAGCGTGAATGACCGCCTGCCGGAGATCACGGCCGCGATCGATCATTGCGAAAAGCTGCTGGCGCTGCTCAACGAGGGCAATGTCAATCCCGAAACCCTGAACCAGCAGTTCGCGCAGACCTCCGCGCTGCTGGCACAGTTGCAACAGCAGCACGTGCTCACCGAGCTCACCGGACTGGTCAAAGACGGACTCTACGGCACCGGCGAGATGGCCGAGATCGTCGGCAACCTCAAGGATTTCAGCCGGCTTGACCGCAGCAAGGTGACGAGTTTCAATCTGAACGACGGTCTCGCGAGCTCGCTCGGGCTCGCGCGCCACATGCTCAAGTCGGTCAGCGTAAACCGGAAATTCGGTGAAATTGCGGCGATCACCTGCGCGCCATCCCAGATCAACCAGGTGTTTCTCAACCTGATCACCAATGCGGCGCAGGCACTGCCTGCGACCGGGGGCGAAATCACGCTCAGCACGCGCGACGAGGGCGGCGGCGTCGCAGTGGAAGTCGCCGATAACGGCAAAGGCATTCCAGCCGAAATCCTGCCGAAGATATTCGATCCATTCTTCACCACCAAGGAAGTGGGTAAAGGCACCGGGCTCGGGCTTTCGATCTCGTACAAAATCGTCGAGCAGCACGGCGGGCGCATAGCAGTCACTTCCGCGGTAGGCAAAGGCACCAAATTCACCGTGTGGCTGCCGCTCAAGCCACCCGCGGAAGCCGAGCTTGCGGCTTAATCAGAAAGCTGTTGCGATCATTCTGCAACAGCTTCTCAGGAAGACCATGCCGTGACGCAACCGGCCAAAATCGGAAAATACGAGATCCAGGGCATCCTCGGCAGGGGCGGCATGGGCGCGGTCTACAAAGGATTCGACCCCGCGATCTCGCGCTCGGTGGCGATCAAGACCATTGCCAAGTCCTCGCTCGACGAAGGCGAACTGCAGCACCTGCTCGCCCGTTTCCGGCACGAAGCCCAGGCGGTCGGCAGGCTTGCCCATTCGCGCATCGTGCAGATTTTCGACTACGGCGAGGACGACGAGCTCGCCTATATCGTGATGGAACTCGTGAACGGCAAATCGCTGCACGAGCACCTGCTGCAGCACGCAAGCTACGACCTGCGCGAGGTCGGCGAAATCATCCGCCAGCTGCTCGACGGCCTCGGCCATGCGCACGCGGCGGGCGTAGTGCATCGCGACGTGAAGCCGTCGAACATCATGATCAACAATGACGGCCGGATCAAGATCGGCGATTTCGGCATCGCGCATACCGAATCCTCGGAGTTGACGCAGCACGGCGACGTGCTCGGCACACCGCATTACATGGCGCCGGAGCAGTTCCTCGGCCTCCAGATCGGCGTCCCCGCCGATCTGTACGCGGTCGGCATAATCGCCTACGACCTGCTGACCGGCACCAAGCCGTTCGTCGGGACCACCGTGACCGTGATGCAGCAGGTGCTGAACCAGCGCCCCGCCGATCCGTCCAGCCTGAACCCCAAGCTGTCCGCGCTGATGGACCAGGTGCTGCAGCGGGCGCTGGCGAAGAAGCCCGAAGAGCGTTTCCAGAGCGCGCCCGAGTTCGCGGAGGCGTTCCGGCTGGCGATCGAGGCGAGCCTGGGAGCGGCGGCCGCCGCGCCCGCGGTTGCGGCGCCAGGCGCCGGCCTGCTCAATGCCGCGCGCCTGATCAAGGCCGATGCCGCGGCACAGCCGGCGGCCGATGCCGCAGCGGCGCCCGCAAGCACCGCCGATGGTGCGGTCAGCCTCGACCAGAGCGTGAAAAAGGCGCGGCTGCTGGTGGTCGACGACGAAGAGCGCATCCTGTCGGCGCTGAAGTCCATATTCCGCATGCGCTACCACGTGTTTGCCACGACCGATGGCAACAAGGCGCTCGAATTCATGCAGAAATACCGGATGCACGTGGTCATCAGCGACCAGCGCATGCCCATCATGCCCGGCGTCGAATTGCTGCGTCAGGCGCGCGAAATCTCGCCCTCCAGCGTGCGCATCCTGCTCACCGGCTATTCCGACCTGGCGTCGATCGTCGGCTCGATCAACGACGGCGAGGTCTACCGCTTCATCAGCAAACCGTGGAACCACCAGGACCTGCAACAGACCGTCGCCGAAGCGGTGACGATCGCACTCGAGCTCGCCGATGCCAAGACCGCGCCGGTAGATCTGCCGCAGAAAATGAGCGCGGGCGTGCTGGTGATCGACAACGACCAGGAAATCTTCCGTTTCACCAAGGAACTGATCGGCAGCCGCTGCCCGGTCAGCTACGCGAACAACGTCGACACCGCGCTTGGCGCGATGCAGGCGCAGGAAATCGCGGTGGTGGTCGCCGATGTCGAGGCCGGCCGCGAAGACACCACCGCGATGCTGAAGCTGCTGAAGCAGGAGAATCCGCAGATTCTGACCATTGTTCTTACCACCGCTTCCGACTCGGAGCTGGTGATCCATCTCATCAACGAGGCGCAAATCTTCCGCTTCCTCAACAAGCCGGTGAACGTCAAGCTCCTCAAGCAGCACGTAGAGGCTGCGCTTGCGCGCTATCTCGCTTTCCAGCAAACGCCGCAGTTGCTGCAGCAGCATCGGGTGCAGGAGTCCGCACAGGTGCGCAACTCCTCGGTCGGCCAGAAGATACTGGCCAGCCTCAAGGTGCTTCGCGGGCGGTGGTTTGGCGCGAGCAAGAAGCCTTAGCTAAGCCTTTATTTTTTTCCTCGCCGGCTTGCTCGGCAGTTTTTCCGGCTTGTGCGGGCCCCAGACGCGGCTGTAGTAAGTGTCCGCCAGCTGCAGCGCGCCTACCGGGTTGTGCGCAAGCACCCGGTCCTTGGTCACCAGGGTGGTGACCAGCCCCTGCGAGTGGCGGATGAACAGGCTGTCGTGCCCCACGCACAAGCCCATGATCACGTTCAACTCGCAGCCGGCGCGGTTGAGCAACTCCGCCTGCGAAATCGGATTGCACATAGGCTCGAAGCCTCCCGGGCGGATTTTTTCCGCGTCCTTCAGGCCGATGTCTTCCTTCGGCACGCCGCCGTTCTTGCACGCCACCGATGTCACCTCCAGGCCGTGACTCTCGAGAATGGCGCTGAACACCCGGGCAAGATCGACGAAGCTGATGCACATCGCGATCCCCACTTTGCGAAAGCCCATTTTCTTCGCGAACTCGCAGATCTCCTCCACCCGCGACCACTTGCAGTAGCCTTCGCTCTCGACCACCGCCGCGGTGCGCGCGACGCGCGCGGTGAAGGGATCGAGGTAAGGTTCCCAGGCGGCGGCGATCCCGTCCGGGTCCACCTTCGACGGGCAGAATGCGGGACCGCGCTCCTCGCCTTCTCCCTGGCGGCACGCGCGTACCGTACTCGGGCAGTAGGCGCAACCGGGTGTGTCGTAGCTCATGCGAAAATCTCCGTCGCGAGGTCAAATGGCGGTCTGCTGACGTTCACCGCACGAGACGCGTTACCACGTCGGCATTGCGATTTTGGAATGGCAGAATTGTCTGTCTAGGCTACGCCGCTTCGGGCTCGATTTCAACGTGGGCGGCTCAATCCACCCTGGTTGAGGAAACAATGGCTTGAGCGTAACCTGACCGTGCTAGTCCCCGCACTTGGGGGTCTTACACGGCCCCTTTGGGGGGAGCACTTCTTGTTAGCCCTTTTTCGAGAGAGGTTGAACATGCACGTCAAGTGGCAAGATTACATAGAGAGCACACCCGATGTACTGCGCGGTAAGCCGCGCATCAAAGGCGCGCGAATACCCGTTAGCCTGGTACTGGGGTATCTCGCAGAGGGCCACAGTGTAGAAAACATTATTGCTGAATTTCCCGATCTTACTGAGCAGCAGATCGCCGCTTGCCTAGACTATGCGCGAGAATTGGCGGCCTTTGAAGTCGACGTCTGATGAGTTTGAGGTTTTTTGCCGATCACTGCGTTCCTGCTTTGGTTATCCGCCTGCTGCGGGAAGACGATCATGAAGTCTTTGTCATAAAAGAGCATATTCCGTCAGATTCAAAAGACCCGACGGTCATTGCCAAGGCGCAGGAGTTGGATGCGATCTTGCTTTCGCTAAACGGCGACTTCTCCGATATCGTGACCTATCCGCCCGCTGCCTACCGAGGGATCGTCTCGCTCCAGGTAAGAAATCATCCTGAAGCGATACCGGCTTTGATGAATCGGCTGCTGGCGTACTGCTCAATTTATCCAGAAATGAGCCATTACCGAGGCAAGCTATTGCTGGTGGAAGTTCATCGAATCAGGATTCGTCAATGAAGATCAAAGGGCTAACACGGCATCAGTCCATTCGGACTCTTCAGGCTCTCGGTACAGCTTAGTCGTCCTCGACTTGCGCATGAGACTATCGGCAAGAGCGGCGAGGACGGAGGATTTGCCCGTCCCCGGCAATCCCATTCCTGCAATCAGCACTCCGCGCATGCCCGCCTCCCGCTTGGCTTTTCTAATAGTTTATGAATGGATATTCCCAGACAACTTATGCGCGGTAATAATGCCATGAACGCGAACCAGGCAAAGGTATAAAATCCTTGCGTGCTTTCCTCTCCCCCGGGTTCTTCGCCTTGAAAGAAATGGTCAAACTCCCGAAATCGATAGACGACACCGCAACGCTGCTCGCGCGCGCCGACTACGTGGCCGAGCGCAGCCTCGCCACCGCCCTGTTCCTCGCCCTGAAGATGGAGCGGCCGCTGTTTCTCGA
>ERZ1292630.1475-Hain-H41-02um-R3-1475-length-23097-cov-6_pt1 | contig 23097 bp, 26 predicted proteins | sample MGYA00564408_ERZ1292630 | MGnify/ENA primary metagenome ERZ1292630 (study PRJEB36523, sample SAMEA6512641) | groundwater metagenome | collected 2019-01-08 | study: AquaDiva: Metagenomics assemblies of 32 groundwater samples
TGAGATATTCCTGCTGCGCCGTGATCAGCTCGGGGCTGTACACGTCCATCAGCGCCTCGCCCTTCCTCACCGCCTGGCCGGTGGTGTTGACGTGGAGCCGCTGGATCCAGCCGTCGAACTTGGCAGTGACGGTGGCGAGCGAGCGCTCATTCGCCTGTACCGTTGCCACCGCCCTGATAGTGCTCTTGAGATCGCGCAAGGCGACCGCTTCGGTTTTAACACCGAGCTTTTGCACCTTGTCCAGGCTCAACTTGACCAGCGGGGTGGCCGACGCAGGCTCGTCATCCTCATACACGGCAATGTAGTCCATACCCATCTGGTCTTTTTTCGGCACCGGCGAAGTGTCAGGCAGACCCATCGGATTGCGATAGAAAAGAATCTTGGCTTTGGCTTTGTCCGTCTGCGCTTGCGGCGCGTCGTCCGCGTACACAGGCACAAAATCCATGCCGTCCGGGGCTTTTTTCGGCACGGGAGAAGTATCCGTCGGCGCCATCGGGTTGCGGTAATAGAGGACCTTGCGTTCGGACTTGGCGCCGGCCTTGCCCTCGGCCGCCCGTGACGCGGACGGCGCCGACTGATTCACGCCCCACCAATAACCGGCCGCCAGCAATGCAGCCGCGAGCACGACCGTCGAGACCACCAAAACCGTTCGTTTCATTGTTCTTCCCTTGCCGTGGATTTCAGAACATCTGCCTGCCGGCGAGCAGTTCGATCTCGGCCAGCGCCTTGTTGAAGTTGACCAGTTCCTTCGCCCGGCTGATCTCGTAGCCGAACAAGGTCATCTGGCTGTCGAGCAGCGTCAGCAGATCGACGCGGCTCACCCGGTAGGCGGCGAGCGTTGCCTCGACCGCGAGCCGCGCCTGCGGCAGGATGCCGGTCTGGTACAGGCGCACCGACTTGCGGCTTTGCTCGGTCACCGCCAGTTGTTGCCGCAGCCTGGCCAGCACTTCGTTTTGCTGTGCCTGCAGCATTTCCAGCGTCTGCTCGCGCAGCGCCTGCGCCTCGGCGATGCGCGGCTCGATCTTGTCCTGGCGCCACAGCGGAAGATTCATCGCCACGGTAAAGCTCACCAGATCCTCGCGCGGCATGCCGGCGAGGTCTCTTTCCCTCTGACCGTAGGAAAAACGCAGGTCGAAGTCCGGCTGGGCTTCCTTGCGTGCAAGTTCCAGCGTTTTGGCGCCGCGGTCGATTGCGCTTTGCAGTCCGAGCAATTGCGGGCGCTCGCGCAGCGCCGTCTGTTGCAGCGATTCCAGGTTGAACGCGGCATCGCGCAGGCGTGGCAGTTCCACCGCGATAGGCAAGGCGTTTCCGCGCCGGCCGAGCAGCCGCACCAGCTCGGCTTCCGTCACCGGGCGCTCGCGCTCCATCCGCAGCAACTCCTCGGTCATCCGGCCAAGCTGGGTCTGCGCTTTCAGCACATCGGCCTGCGCCGCCTGGCCGACGGCGTAGCGGCTCTCGGCGATCCGCAGGAACTGCTCCAGGATCAGCCGATTGCCTTGCAGCAGCCGAACGGTCTCGTCGGTCAGCGCGAGGTCGAAGTAAGCCAGTTTGACGTCTCGCACCACGCGGTTGGTGGTCTCGCGCAGACCGTAGCCGAGGGTCTCCGCATCCTTGGCCGCCACCTGTTCGCGCAATGCGCGTTTGCCCGGATAGGGCAGTTTCTGCGACAGCCCGAGCATTTTCATCGTCATGTCCTCGCGGTTGAGGCGCCAGGGCTGGATCGGGACATTGAGCAAGCCTGCCTCCAGCATCGGATCCTCCAGTGCTCCCGCGGGACGCACGCGCTGACTCGCGGCCTCGGTCTCCTTTGCCGCTGCGCGCAGCTCCGGATTGTTCTGCAGCGCTTCGGCGACGAGCGAACCGAGGGCGGGCGCCGCGGCGCGATCGCCGCCCGGGTCCACCTCGACGGACACCACCGCGGCCGCTTGCGCGGACAGGTGCTGCCCAGATGCGGGCGTCGCCGCAATCGCCGCAACCACGGCCGCGGCAAACAGAGCGGCTGCCCGGGGCAGGCGCCCCAATTGCCTGATCAAGCTCATCGTCATCACAACCTCCCTCCTGGCGCAATCGGCGTGTTCGGTCGAACACACAAGCGGCGCTCGCGGCAGAGCGCTGCGGAAACCTTCCAGCGTGCTGTCTATTTCACCTTCTCGAGGCGCAGGACCGTGAATTCGCCGCCGACACCGTCGGCATCGAATTTGATCTTGTCGCCTGGTTTCAACTGGTCGAGCATGGCTTTGTCTTTCACGCGGTACACCATGGTCATCGCCGGCATGTCGAATTGGGGTATCGGACCGTGCTTGATCGTGATCTTGCCCGCGGCCTTGTCGATCTTGCGCACTTCGCCCTCGGTCAATGCCGCGCTTGCAGCGGCAGCCGGTTTGGCCTCGTTTGTTGCATGATGCCTATGGCTGTCGTCCGCGCTCGCCTGGAACGCGAGCCCCGCGCCAAGAAACAACACTGTGATCAAGATTGAGTTGCGAGTCATGTCCCTTCCCTTTCGTTGGTAACCAATCATCCGTCGTACTCTAACGCTTATTTGACCGAGACCTTGCCTATCATACCGGCCTCGAAATGGCCCGGCTGCAGGCAGGCGAACTCGACCGTGCCGGCCTTGGTGAATTGCCATACCAGCTCTCCGGTTTCGCCCGGAGCTAGCGTCACCTGGTTCGGATCGTCGTGCTCCATCCCGGGCATCTTGCGCATCGTCTTGACGTGCTGCTTCAGTTCCGCCATGGATGCGATCACCATCTCGTGTTTAGTCTGACCGGCGTTCCTGACCACAAATCTGATGGTCTCGCCGCGCTTCACATTGACCTGCGCGGGCGTGAATTGCATATCGTCGGTCATTTCCACCTGAATGGCGCGTGAGACCTTCTTCGGATCCCCGGGCTTGCCCACCCCCTGCGCGTGCCCGCCATCCCCCGAGTGTCCGCCCTCGGCCTTGCCGTGCATCATGCCGGGCATCATTCCTTGCATCATTTGCTTGTGCGCGTCATCGTGCGCGGATGCCGCGACCGAGGTCAATCCGAGCGCCGCAAGAACAATAGTGATTCTGGCTTTCATGGGTTCGTATCCTGGAGTGAATGGTTATAATGTCCGCCACCGCGGCGAATGCCAACAGCCTTCCCGGTTTGCGCAGCCGAGGCGGCAATGCGCGCGGCGGTGGCGGGCCTTTCCGGCGGTGGTTGAGCGTGTCGGCATCATGCAATCTCGGGACCGACAGGAATCTGACGCCAGGATTACATTCTTGTAATCTTCCCGGCGCCAAGAACTGAAGAACACGCTGCAGGAGGCGGGGCTGCAGTGCGCCACGTTCATAACTTGACGCGGTTAAGCCGCAACGCGTTGGTGACCACGGACACCGTTTTGTCCCGGTGTCTCGCGTCCCTTAATGCCGTGCGCCCGCGTCTTGTCCCGGCGTCACGCCTTGAGGCTCGCGCAGACCCGCTGCAGAAGTGCCCGTACTTCCTTGCCAAGGGCATGCACTTCCGGTTTGTCGACCAACTGCAACACGGCCTCGGGATCCATGAACGCAACCGTAATGGTTCCATCGGCTTCTTCGCGCACGACCACGTTGCACGGTAGTAACAAACCGATGTCGGGATCAGCCTCGATCGCGCGGTGTGCGAGCGGGGGGTTGCATGCGCCGAGTATGCGATACGGCCGGCGTTCGATATTGAGCTTGGCTTTCAGCGTCGCCTTGACATCGATATCGGTGAGCACGCCGAATCCTTCCTGTTTCAGGGCCTCGGTGACTTTCGCGACGGCGGTATCGAACGGTACCTTTAGCTGAGTGCTGAATCCGTACATGAATCGACTCCTTTTAAGTGGCGGAACTATAGATTGGGGTAGGGCGCGGCGATTTCATTTGCGTTGCCACCGGAATGAACACGGTGCGTCTTCTCCGGCGCGCGTAATTGGCAGCTCAATCGATTGCGGCCGCGGCGAGGAGCACCGCGAAGCCGGGTACTGATTTTCGCATCGTATTCGCCCCTTAGTCAAACGCAGAATCAAAGTTCGCAGTTATTTGGCGGGCATCGACTCCATTGCCTGATCGTGCTGCATCATCTGCTCCATCATCATCTGCATCATGTCCATGCGTTTTTCCATCATTTCGTGGCGCTTCATCATGTCGCCCTCCGTCATGCCGCCTTTCTTGCCCCCCATCATCATGCCGCCGTGCTCGCCTCCGCCCTTCAGCATCGGGCCGCCCACGCCGCGCATGGTCTTCATGTTTTCCTGCATCGCCTGCATGTGCTCCTGCATCAGCTTCTGGCGCTCCTTCGGGTCGGTTGTCGCCCGGAGTTTTTCCATCTGCTGCTGCATTTTTTTCATGTTCTCCTGCATCTGGGACATGTGTTTGTCCATGTCCATGCTCATCGCCGGCTTGGCGGGCGCGGATTTTTCCTGCGCTGATACGACAGGCGCCGACAGGGCGCAGGCAACGATTGCGGAAATCAGTATTGAGGTTTTCATAGTGGTTTTTCCTTTAGTGTTGAATAAATTCATGTTTCCGTTGCTGGCGACTACCGGTAGCCAAGGCTTGCCGTGAGCACAAGGCACTGCGTCCACGACGACCTGCCGTGGCTTCCGGCGGTCCGGCTGCTTACCTTACTTCTTTCCGAAGATGACCGAGAAAAGCACGACGCCTAGTACGACGACAAGCAAGGTAGGAAGCCACATCCAGCTGATTCCGCCCATGCTTCCGCTCCCCATCATCCCGCCACTTATCATTGTCCCGGTCGCCATTCCGCCACCGAAGAGCAGCAACAGCAAGGCCACGACGACAAACGCGATGACAAGGGCTGTCTTGGTTGTAGCGTCCATGATATGAGTTTCCTTTGAAAGGGTAAATTTGAAGCGCGATTCCCCCGTAGAATGGCCAGCGCAATCGCTGTGATTTGCAGCGCCGTTCTCCGGTTACGCCGCGTGGCCGCGGCTGAAGGCCGAACGGCTCATGGATGCCGATCATCGGCGACATCGCGAGCACTACGAGCGGGATTGATAGCGCGACACCGATCCATAGCCGCCGCGTCAGATCGCGCAACTCGGAATCGTCAGCTTCCCCCGTGCCCGCGACCGGCACCAGCGCCATCCCGCATTTGGGGCAACTGCCGGGCTGCGGGCCGCGAACCTCTGGATGCATGGGGCAGGTATATTCGGCGGCGCGCGGGATGGCCTCGGGTATCGGTAGCAGCGTCATGCCGCACTTCGGACAACTGCCCGGCGCGTCCTGTACGATCTCCGGGTGCATCGGACAGGTGTAACGGGTGCTGTCCGCTACCGGTGCGGTGTTTGGGGGTGCGGAACCCATTTGCGGGTGAGCGTGTGCGTGCGCCTGATGCGCATGGTTCAGGTCTATCTTCATGCCTGGTCCCGCGTAGAATCGCGCGCCGAAATCGGGTTGCGCGAGTTGTGCCGGCCGAACAGCACCGGCTCCAGCGTTCGGTAGGTGATCACCAATACCGGCGGCAAGATCAGCCACTGCAACAGCGGCGAAAGACCAATCCCGAAAATCGTCGGCATGTCCGCCGTATAACTCCAGCTGCCGGCGCGATAGACGTTGTACCACTCGCTCCATGCGGTATAAGCCATCGCGCCGATCACGACAATTGCGCCGCCCGTCCACGGACGCGACGCTGGCCAGTCCGCGCGCCGAAGCACCATGCCCGCCAGCGCGAACATAGCGAGTGCGATCAGAACGTCGCCCAGGGCGCAATGAAACAGTGCCCAGGCGACGCTCAACCGGTCCGCCTCGGCCCATATCGTGTACAGCCTGACATGCGCGATTTCCCACGCCAGATTCAGAACGAAGGCGAGCGCCGACCACAGGCCTGCGCGCGCGAAAACGCGGGGCGTCACCGGCTCATGCATGGACTTTCGCACCAAACCCGGGAAAGAACGCGGGCGTGTTCGTCTCGTAACGCGCGTAAGCATCCCCGAATTGCGCGCGCGCATCGCGCTCTTCACGCCGCGCGAGATGTACGTACATGAACACCAGGATCGGGTACATCGCGAGCGTGACCAGGGTCGGCCATTGGAATAAAAAACCGGTCATGATCAGTATGAAGCCCACGTATTGGGGATGGCGAACAGGCCGGCGGCGAGGATGGGTTTCAGTTTCATGGTCATCTCCTTCGACAGGTTGGCAAGAATCGCTGGAATCTCGGTGAGGCGGCTGTCCGAAATGGGCCGACAAGCTCAGTCTGCGCCGCCGCGCTCATCGTCAACATGACGGCTTGATTACATTGTTGTCAGCTTGCGGAATCGGTGGCCGGTGGATCGATCGTGTCTTACGCATTTGTAGCGCATCGGTGCCCGAAGACTCTCGCCTGAAACGCGAGCCCTGCGCCAAGAAGCAAAACCGCCATGCGGGTTCAGATGCTTCTATCAATAGGCTTTTGCCACGGCATCGTCGACCAGGTTCTTCAACTGGTCGTAGCCGAAGCTCGGCAACGGACGACCGTTTACGAAGAATTCCGGGGTCTTGGTGACATTGAGCGCCTTTGCATCCGCTACATCCTGCGCAATGACGCGCTCGATCTCCGGGGCGTACATGTCGCGCTTGATCCGCTCCAGGTCCAGGCCCAGGTTTCCCAGTTGCGGCCACAGGAGTTCCACCTCCGCCCTGTGGTTCGGCGCCCAGCGAGGCTGGGAGGCGAGGACCACTTCCAGTGTTTCCCAGAATTTGCCTTGTTTCCGCGCAGCCTCGATAATTTTCACCACGTTGTCCGATCCGGCGTGGAAAGGCGCGTAGCGCAGGGACATGCGTATCTTGTCGCGATTTGCCTTCATCAGATCCTTGACCAAGGGATAGAAGTCGCGACAAGTGCCGCAGGCCGGATCAAAAAATTCGACCAGATGCACCTTGGCTTCCGCCGGGCCAAGTTTGGGCGAATGCTCGCGGGCGAGAAAAGTTTGGTTCTGCTCGGCTGCTTTCGCCGATTGATCGAGCTTTTCGCTTTTGTATAGGAACGTGCCGAGCAGAAAGACGAGCAGCAGCAAGACTGCGGAAACAATGAACACGGACTTTTTCATTTGGACGCCTTGAAGTAAGTTAATAACAGCAGCAGCAAGCCGATGAGGGAAAAGGCGATTAGCGAAAGCGAGGGTATCGTCAGAAAGCCGAACCACTCGATTTGCTGGTCCTTGCAGGGAATACCTTGCGCGCATGGCCTGATATTCTCCGGAACGATTCCCGCGACGACAAGGACATGGAACAATGCGATCATCCAGCCCACCACGGTGAGGGGAAGGGCATAGCGCACGAGTCTGGCATCGAAGGGAAACAGTCCGGCACCCAGGATGAAGACCAGCGGAAACATGAAAATGCGCTGGTACCAGCACAACACGCAGGGGGCGATGTCCATGACCTGGCTGAGAAACAGGGCGCCCAGGGTGGACGCGCTGGCGATAAACCAGGCAAGGAAAGCCAGGGTCCAGGCACTCTCTGGTGAATGATCCTGCTCTTTGGGCTCGCTGGCGTTCATGTATCCGTATTCTAAAGTCAATGTGAATTGCCCACCAGCAAAGCGGAACCGTTCAAATCAAAAATGGCCTTGGTTTGAATCCCTTGCTGGCAAGTAGCATTTTGCTTTCAAACGACTAACAAATAGCTGACAGCGCCATTACAAGTTTGTAATCTTCGGAAAGCCGGCCTGGTTGCGCGCACAACTGGCGTCCGTGATCACCGGCACGAGGAAAAACGATGAAAATCCTGATCGTCGAAGACGAGCAAAAGACCGGCGACTGCGATCTTGTGGTGCTCGATCTCCCGCGGCGCCGCGTAACGCGCCCTTCGGGGCGTCAATGCTTGTGATCGGTATGAGCGTCCTTCGCGACGGCCAGCGGCGTGAAGCGCGCCTGCTCGGGCTGCTTGCCGGACAGCGCGATGGAAACCACCACCTTCATGCCGGGTGTCGACGCGTACTTGGCGACGCCCTTCATGCGGTTGTCGCCGTCCGGCACGAGTGTCGCCGTCGCCTTGACCTTGCCGGAGAGTATCGTCGCCGTGCCGCTGGCTCCGGCGGTTGAAACCTTCTTGCCAGCGTCGTCGCTCACGTACACCACGACCGGACTCTCCTTCGTATCGCTGCCGTCCCTGGCGGCTACCAGCTCGTAGTGGTACGGGCCCGCCTGGCGCAACTGGCCGCCATTCGGGGTCTTGACTGTGTCGAGATGCGCGTCGTCGTGGGCGAAGGCCGGAGCGGCGCTTAGCGCCATCGCCAATACTCCCGCCAGGATAGCGGCCAGTGGTGCAAATTTCATTTCAGACTCCTTTCAGGTAATGGCCCCACGGGGCCGGCTCTATCGAAATCAGTAGCTTTCCGTGCCGCGCGCCTCAAGCAGCCGCTGCAGCGGCTTCTCGCCCCAGAGCCGGAACATCACCGGCGTGAGCAGAGTGTCGAGCAGGGTGGAGCTGACCAGTCCGCCGAAGATTACCACCGCCACCGGGTGCAGCACTTCCTTGCCCGGCGCATCCGCCGAGAGCAGCAACGGCACCAGGGCGAAGGCGGCCACCAGCGCCGTCATCAGCACCGGCGTCAGGCGCTCGAGCGAACCACGCACGATCATCTGGTTGCCGAACTTCTCGCCCTCGAAGGCGCACAGGTTGATGTAGTGGCTGATCTTGAGAATGCCGTTGCGTGTGGCGATGCCGGTCAGCGTGATGAAGCCCACCAGCGCCGCAACGGAGAGCGGCTGCCCCGAAATCCACAGGGCGATGACGCTGCCAACCAGGGCGAGCGGGATGTTGCCCATGATGATCAGCGTCAGTACGGTGGAGCGGTAGCGGCTGTAGAGCACCAGGAAGATCATGGTGAGCGACACCAGTGCCAGGATGGAGATCAGCCGCGCGGCCTGCTCCTGGGCCTGGAACTGGCCCTCCAGCGCCGTGAAGTAGCCTTCGGGCATGGGCCGGGCGGCGATTTCGGCGCGGATCGCCTGGATGACGCCCGCCATGTCGCGGCCGTCGGTATTGGCTGAAATGACAATCCTGCGGCGCGAATTCTCGCGGCTGACCTGGTTCGGCCCGTCGCTGTCCTCGATAGCCGCCAGCCGGGAAAGCGGGACATGCCCGCCCGGCGTCTCGATCAGCAGATTGGAAAGCTCGTGCAGTCCGCGCCCGCTCTCGGGCAGCCGCACCACCAGATCGAAGCGGCGGTTGCCTTCGACGATCTGGGTGATGCGTTCGCCCTCGATCATTTGCTCAAGGGAGCGCAGCAGGTTTCCCGGCGCCACGCCGTAGCGCGCCACCTGCTCGTAATCGACGCGAATCTTGATCTGCGGGATCAGCACCTGTTTCTCGATCTGCAGATCGGTGACCCCGGGGATTTTCGCCAGCCGTTCGCGCAGGTCCGCCGCCAGCCCGCGCAGGGTATCGAGGTCGCCCCCATACACCTTCAGCGCGATCTGGGCGCGCACGCCGGAAAGCAGGTGGTCGAGCCGGTGCGAGATCGGCTGGCCGACGTTGCTCGCCGCCGGCAGCACGGCCAGGCGCGCGCGAATGTCGCCGATGATCGCCTCGCGGCTGCGTTCGGACGTTTTCAGATCCACGTCCATTTCGGTGTAATGGACGCCTTCCGCATGCTCGTCCAGTTCGGCCCGGCCCGTGCGCCGGCCGACCTTGGTCACTTCCGGCACTGCCGCGACGAGCTGCTCGGCCAGGGTGGCGATGCGGTTCGATTCGGCGAGCGAGGTTCCCGGGTTGAGCAGGACGTTGACGGTCAGCGTGCCCTCGTTGAACGGCGGGAGGAAGGAGCGCGGAAACAGCGGAATGGTGGCGGCGGCCACGACCACGGTCACCACGGCGCCGAGCAGCAGCTTGCGACCGGTGCCGAAGGACCAATGCAGCAGGCGTTTATCCCAGTGCTTGAGCTTCGTCACCAGCGGACTGTCGCCGTGCCCGAGCTGTTTCATCTTCGGCAGGAGGTAGTACGCCAACACCGGCGTCAGCGTCACCGAGACGATCATGCTGGCGAGAATCGAGACGACGAAAGCGATGCCGAGCGGCGTAAACAACCGGCCTTCCATTCCCGGCAGCACGAATAGCGGCACGAACACCAGCACGATGATCACCGTCGCATAGACGATGGCCGACAGCACTTCGCGGATTGCCGCGGCGATGACTTCAAGCGCCGGTTTCGGCTCCGCACGGGCGTGGTTGGCCTTGAGCCGGCGCAGCACGTTCTCCACCCCCACCACCGCATCGTCCACCAGCGCGCCAATGGCGATGGCCAGGCCGCCGAGAGTCATGGTGTTGATCGACAACCCGAAATACTGGAACACCAGCGCGGTGACCAGCAGCGACACCGGAATCGCCATCAGCGAAATGAGCGTCGTGCGCAGGTTGAGCAGGAACAGGAAGAGAATCCCCGCCACCAGGATGGCGCCGTCGCGCAGCGCCTCCTCGACGTTGCCGATCGAGGCTTCGATGAAATCGGCCTGCTTGAACAGGAACTGCGGCGCCTCGAACCCTTGCGGAAGCCCTTTCGACAGCTCGGCCATCGCCTTTTCCACCGCCCGCGTCAGCGTCACGCTGTCGGCGCTGGGTTGTTTCTGCACCGACAGGATGACCGCCGGCTTGGCGTTGTAGCCGGCGTCGCCGCGCTTGATCGCCGGGGCGAGCTTCACCTCGGCCAGTTGCTTGAGCACGATGGGCTGGCCGTTCTTCACCGCGACCACCAGGTTCTGCAGATCCTCGATGCGCGTGGTACGGCCGATCTGGCGGATCAGGTACTCGCGTCCCTGCGTCTCGAGAAAACCGCCGCTGGTGTTGGCGCCGAAGTCCTTGAGCGCCGCCTCCAGCTTCTCGCGTTCTATGCCCAGCGCCTGCAATTGCGCCGGCTTGATCTCGACGCGGTACTGCTTGACTTCGCCGCCGATCGCAATCACCTGCGCGATGCCCGGGATCGTCAGCAACCTGGGCCGCATGACCCAGTCGGCGTACTCGCGCACCTGCATCGGGCTGACCTTGGCCGGATCGGCCGGCAGCGCGATCAGCAGGATTTCACCCATAATCGACGAGATCGGCCCGAGTTGCGGGACGACGCCCGGCGGCAGTTGTTCGCGCACCAGATTCAGGCGTTCGCTGACCTGCTGGCGGTTGCGGTAGATGTCCGAGCCCCAGTCGAATTCGACATACACGATCGACAGGCCGACGCCCGACACCGAGCGCACGCGGGTCACGCCGGGCATGCCGTTCATGCTCGATTCGACCGGGAAGGTGACGAGCTGTTCGACCTCTTCCGGCGCCATCCCGCCGGTCTCCGTCATCAAGGTCACGGTCGGCTTGTTGAGGTCGGGGAAGACATCCACCGGCATTTGCCGCACGGTGAGAACACCATAAACCGCCAGCAGCAGGGTAACGCCCAGAACGATCAGCCGCTGTTTGAGGGCGGTGTTGATGATGAGGTCGAACATGCCTATCGCACCTGCGCCAGCAGGCCGGCGCCTTCGGTGACGATCCGCTCACCTCTCTGGATACCCGAGGTCACTGCCACCGTGCTTGCATCGAGAGACTGAAAGCGCACCTTGCGCGGCGTGAAGCGCTCCGCACCGGCGTGCGCCCACACCACCGTCTCGCCGGCGCCGTTTTTCACCAGGGATGCCTGCGGCACCGCTGCGCCCTTGGTCTTGCGCGAAGTACGGGCGATCACCTTGAGCGGCTGGCCAACAGCCACCGGCGCGTTCTGTGCCCTGACGCGGAACAGCAGCGGCAGGGCCTGCTCGCGCATTTGCCTGCCGCCACCGACGAACTGCAATTCCAGCGCGCCGCCGGGGACGAGGGCGCTCGCCGAGACAATACCCTCCACCAGTGCCGGGTCGTAGGCCAGCGCCTCGACGGCCAGGCGCGCGGGATCGACCACCTCGAACAGAATTTCCTTCGCCTCCACCACCTGCCCGGCCACCGCGCCGGCCGCGCTGATCACGCCGGATACCGGCGAGCGCAGCGGCTCCGGGGCATTGATGCTGGCGCCCACCGCGGCGCGACGTTTTTTCAGCGCCTCCAGCTCGAAACGCGCCGCCTCGATCGCCGAACGTGGAACCGCGCCTTCCAGCTGCTCGTAACGAACGGCTTTGCGCTCGGCGATGGAAAACTGGGATTCGAGCTCGGCGAGCTGCGCCTGCTGGTTACCGCGCTCGATGCTGTTGGCTGTGGGGCGGAGGTAGGCGAGCACCTGTCCCTTGACCACTTTTTGTCCGAGCGTCGGCAGGCCATTGGGCCCGGGCTCGATGCGGCCCGACTGGCTCGCCTGGACCCGTCCGCCGGCGTTGGGATCGGCGATGACCTTGCCGTTGAATTCGACCGTGGCGGCGAGATCCCCGATCTCCGCGACCATGGTGCGCAGGCCGAGCTGGTGCTGCACCGCCTTGGGCACGAACAGGCTGCCGTCAGGCAGCCGCCGGGCCGCAAGCGCTTCGATGGGTATGGCGCCGGCAACTGCGGATTTGGTCACGGCCGCTGGCGACGGCTTCTTGTCCTGGCTGTGATCCTCGTCACCGTGGGCCGCCGCCTGCCCAGCGGCAAGCCCGAGAAGGGCGACCGTCACCAGGGTCGAAATTTTAGTTCCGTTCATTCGATTCACCCTTTAGTTGCTGCGGCTGTTCTTGCGCCGGCGCACGGCGACGAGTCCGGCGCCGGCGAGCAGCAGCGCGCCCGCGGCGCCCCCCACGGCCCAGTTGCTCCACGAATTGACAGGCGCTGCGCCGGAGACCGCCTGGGGGAGATCGAGCGTGACTGTGAGCAGGTCGCTGGAGTCACCCGCCTGCACCGAAATGGCCAGCGGATATTTGCCGGGATGGGCGAAGGCCTCGCCCGGCAGCGAATACACGCCCGGCGCGACCTGGGTCGCGGCGGCCTTCAGCGTGCCGCTCTCGACTTCGATTTGCGCATCGGCAACCGGTTCGTTGGTGGCAAAACGGTCGAGGTAGAGGGCCAGTTTCCCGCCCTCCAGCACGGCGACCAGTTCGAACTCCTCGGTCTGGGCGGACGCGCGTGGCCCGACATCAGCAGTTATTGCAGGCTTCGTCGCCTCACCATGGCTATGGCCATCGCTAGTGTCCCCCCCGGCGTGGGCCAGGGCGGACAGGGCAAAAGTCATCGACACAAGATAGATGCGGATGTGTTTCAAGGCAGAACTCCTTGCGCTTGTTTGAGACGGGATTGGGCCGCGGCGCGCGCGACCTGCTGGCGGTTGAAAAAGGCTTCCGCTTCAAATGCGTTGTTGCGCGCGCGCAACAACGCTGTCAGATCCGATTCGCCGAGCGAGAAAGACTTCTCCGCCAGATGCAGGTTGTCGGCGGTGAGTGCGCGGCGCTCCTGCGCCATGGCAAGCTGGCGCAGGGCGATGTCGAAATCGAGGCGGGCCCTTTCCGCCTCAAGCTTGAGCTTCTGCCGCGCCAGCGCCAGTTCGGCGTCGGCCTGGGAAGCCTCTGCCCGGGCGGCGGAGCTTTCCTGGCGCACGCGCGCGCCGGAAGAGAAAGGTATGGTCAGCTTCATGCCGACGGTGTTGGCGTAGGGTTCGCCCCACTCGCCCCGGTCGCGCGCCACGCGCACAGCCAGCTCCGGCGCATCGCGGCGGGTCTCTTCAGCGACTTTCAGCCTGGCGCGCGCAACCTGCGTCGAGGCAGCCAGCGCTACCAGTTGCGGGTGATCCTCCTTCCGCTCGCCCAACGGAATGGCGTTCTCGGCGGCCAGTGCCGCCGGGGCGGCGTCTCCGGTGAGGCCGCGATAGGCCTGTTCCACTTGCCGCAGCGCGGCCTCAGCCTCGAGCAGTTCCGCTTCCGCCGCGAGTCGCTCGTTCTGTGCCAGGTTGGCATCGACCCGCGCGAGATCGCCGGCCTTGAAGCGGCGCAGCACGTCCGCTTCCAGCGCACGGGCGGTTGCACTCCGGCGCCCGGCCAGGTCGCGGGCATTGCGCGCGCCGGCTACCGCCCACCAGGCCTCGCGCACTTCGCCCGCGATCTGCAGGCGCAGGGAGGCGCGGCGCGCGGCGACTTCCCCCACGGCGCTTTCGGCCTCGGCCTCGCGTGCCGCCTTCTGCCCCGGCAGCCACAGTGGGGCCGCCAGCTCGACTTCCCACTCCTGCTTGCCGCGATTGCGGTTCAGGCGATCGTTCAGGCTGGAGAGCGACATCGAGGCAGGCCCCGGGGTGATGCCTGCCGCCACCTCGGCGCGGGCCTGGGCCTCGGCCTCCCGCGCCACGATGGCCGCCGCCTGCGGATGGCGGGACCACGCCTGCTCCACTGCGTCCCACAGGGACTTCCTTCGGTCGTCGGCAAGGGTCTGGGCCTGAGCGGGAAGAGCAAGCAGAAGCCCAACAATCAATGCAAGCGCTTTATTCATCATTGTGGCGTTCCGAATTGATTGATAGGGTTGGAGCTGCATTACGAACCGCGCCAGCCGCGAGATTCGCCGCCTGCATCCCTTGTTATGGCTGCCATCTTGCTTTCAGGCGCCCAACAAATAGCTGACAGCGCCATTACAAGTTTGTAATCTTCGGAAACCGGGGCTGGTTGCGCGCACAATTGGCGTGCATGACCACTGCCACAAGGAAGAGCGATGAAAATCCTGATCGTCGAAGACGAGCAAAAGACCGGCGACTATCTGAAGCAGGGCCTGTCCGAGGCCGGCTTCGTCGCGGACCTGGCGCGCGACGGCGTCGACGGCTTGCACCTGGCGCTGACCGACGACTACGATCTCGTGGTGCTCGATGTCATGCTGCCCAGGCTCGACGGATGGCAGGTGCTGCGGGAAATCCGGCAGAAGGGCAAGCACCTGCCGGTGCTGTTCCTGACCGCCCGTGATCAGGTCGAGGATCGGGTAAAGGGACTGGAATTCGGCGCGGACGATTACCTGGTCAAGCCGTTCGCGTTCTCGGAACTGCTGGCGCGGGTGCGTGCGCTGCTGCGCCGGGGCAGGACCAACGAACCCGAGCTGTTGCAGGTTGCCAACCTGGAACTGGATCTGCTGCGCCGGCGCGTAACGCGCGGCGGAAAACGCATCGATCTCACCGCCAAGGAATTCGCGCTGCTCGAACTGCTGCTGCGGCGCCAGGGCGAGGTGCTGCCGCGCTCGCTGATCGCATCCCAGGTCTGGGACATGAATTTCGACAGCGATACCAACGTGATCGAGGTCGCCGTTCGCCGTTTGCGGGCGAAGATAGACGACGATTTCGAGCCCAAACTCATCCGCACCGTGCGGGGCATGGGCTACGTACTCGAAATCCCGGAACCCGCGTGATGCGGTCGAAGTCGATCACCTTCCGCCTCGCGTTGTTCTTCTCGACAGTCTCGACGGCCGTGCTTCTCGTGGTCGGCACCCTGATCGGCACGCTGGTCGAGGCGCACTTCGAGGAACAGGACCTGACCGAGCTCAGCGGCAAGCTGGAACTCGTGCGCCACACCTTGGCCAAGGTGCGCACCCCGAGCGACATGGCTGTCGTTTCCCAACGTCTTTCTGACGCCCTGGTGGGACATCACGGACTGTCCGTCGCCATGGTCGGATCGGACCGCAAGCTGCTGTTCAAATCGTCAGGCGCGGTTTTTCCCGCCGCCCTGCTCGAAAGCCGGCCGCCGGAAGATTCCTCCAGGCGCGCAAGGCCGGTGGTGTGGGAACAAGACGGGCAGGCATACCGTGGCGTCGTCGCGGCAGCCGCCACCGGCATCGCCGGGCAGCCCCCGGCAACCGTTGTGGTCGCGCTGAACATCGAGCATCACCGAATGTTCATGGAGGCATTCCAGAAGAGCCTCTGGCTCGCAATCACCGCGTGCATCGTGCTAACCGCACTCCTTGGCTGGATCGCGGCGCGCCGGGGACTGGCGCCGGTGCGCGAGCTGGCGCGGCTAACCCACGGCATTTCAGCCAGCCGCCTCGGCGAGCGCCTGCCGCCCGAATCGGTGCCGACCGAACTGGTCGATCTGGCGATTGCCTTCAACGACATGCTCGCCCGCCTCGAAGGTTCGTTCCGGCGCCTGTCGGAGTTCTCCTCGGATCTGGCGCACGAGCTGCGCACGCCGATCAGCAATCTGATGACCCAGACGCAGGTGGCGATTTCCAAGGCAAGGTCGGCAGACCAATATCGTGAAGTGCTGTATTCGAACTTGGAGGAGTACGAACGGCTGGCGCGGATGATTGCCGACATGCTGTTCCTGGCGAAGGCCGACAACGGGCTGATCGTGCCGAGCAGCGAAATGGCGGATCTGGCCAAGGAGGCGCGCGAGCTGTTCGGTTTTTACGAAGCGTTTGCGGAGGAGCACGGTGTCAGCCTGGTGCTTGCCGGCGCAGGAGTCGTCCGGGGGGACCGGTTGATGATTCGCCGGGCGTTAAGCAATTTGCTTTCGAACGCCATACGGCACACGCCGCGCGACGGGTCGGTCAAGGTGCTCATCGACCGGCGCAAATCCGGAGAAACCCAGCTGAGCGTCGAGAACCCGGGCGAGGATATCGAGCCGGAGCACCTGCCGCGACTATTCGACCGATTCTATCGGGTCGATCCTTCCCGCCAGAAGGCGAGCAGCGACGGGGCCGGACTCGGGCTGGCGATCACGAAATCGATCCTCGAAGCGCACAAGGGAACGATCCAGGCTTTCTCCTCGAACGGATCGACCCGCTTCGCCATCACGTTTCCTGCCGCCGGCACCGGACTCTGACGTTGTCCATTTGCGGCACGGATTGTCCGGTGGGTCCGATCAAGATCAAGAAAGTGTTATGCAGTGAGCGTGAGCGATAGGACATTCTATCCACCTCGCGCGCCCTTCGCTGTTTCAATATGAGGGGATACCTCCCCTCATGCTCCCCTAGATCGGCCCGTTGCAAAATTCATTTTGCAACGGGTTCTTAGGATCAGCCTAGCCCACGCGGTACTGGCTCCACTCGCCACGCTTCAACTCACAGCAATATGTGGCGAGCCATTACATAGTTGTAATCCGCCCGTCATGCTTTCGTTGGGATCGCCCGCCTATAGTTCACTCACTACGGACGCAAACGTAGTCCGGGCCGGGCGCGCCTCAAGGCGTTTGGCCGACATCGTAACTTTAACTTTACCACCAAGGAGATTTCATCATGTCTATCAACACCAAAATCCGGCTTACCATTCTCGCCTCCGTTGTTGCGCTCGCTGCTGCGGCGCCTGCTGCGTTCGCGGATTCCGGCACGACCTACCGCGGTATCCACACCGACCCGGGCGGCACGCCGGATGCCCCCGCCGCGCGTCACACAGAGCAGGTAATGCAGAAGCAGGTCGCCTCAGTCGGCGTGGCGCTCGATAGCGGCACGACCTATCGCGGTATCCACACCGATGCGGGCGGCACGGCGGATGCCCCCGCCGGGCGTCACACGCAGGAGGTAATGCAGAAGAAGATCGCGCCGAGCGGCCCGGCCTCGGCTGCCATGGAACTGCCCTGGGTGCCGGCGTACTGAGCGCTTGCATGCACCGAGCAGACGGGAGGGACCGCTAAGGCGCGGCCTCTCCCGATTTTTTTGCACACGGAAAACGATCCGCCTCGCCCACCCGAGGATACGGGCCCGGAGTTCCTCCGCGATCGCGCGCGCGGCGACGAGGAATTCGAGCGCCGCCCGCCGAAACCCCTCCCGCAACAGGTCCTCAAGCACCGGCAGCAGGGAGAGAAACGTGCCCTCAGGCCGGATACCCCGTCGGCGGCGAGCACGTGTACATGCGGATGAAAGTTGACCAGGTCTCAGAAGGTCTGCACGAACAGGATCAGTCGCGGGCCTGGCCTCGGGACACGCCTCGGCCCAGGCCTTGTTCAGCGGCCGCGCGCGATGAACGCATGCCGGTGGCGGTGACGATGGGCGGCGGTTATTCAGAGACATTTGAGGCATTGTTGATGTGCACTTTCAGACCGTGAACGCCGCGCTGAGCTATGCGCAAACCTGAGGGAAGTCAAACGCATAAGATTCAGCTTGACTTGAGTAGATCTGATTACTAGACTAGAACGCATATCGGAAAGGCGTTGGAGAAACCGTTGGAGAAACTTATGCAAACCTTTGGCATTTACGAAGCGAAGACCCGCCTGAACGAATTGCTTAGACGCGTTCAGCAGGGCGAACGCCTGACCATCACCAACCGCGGCTTGCCGGTTGCGGAGTTGATTCCTAGCGCCTCCGGCGAGCGCTCGCGCGTTGCAGAGGCAATCGCCACAATCAAAACCTTACGCAAAAAATCAAAGGCAACCATCAGTGCGGCTGAGTTGAAATCTTTCAGAGAAACCGGACGGCGTTGATGTTTGTGCTGGACGCGTCGGTCGCATTGAGATGGTTACTCAATGACGCTAGTGCGGCAGAGCAAAAATATTGCGATGCGGTCATGGAGGCGCTCGCAACAGAGACCGCAATAGTCCCAGTACTGTGGTTTACGGAAATTGTGCATGTGTTACGCAACGCGGAAAAAGCGAACAAAGTAAGTCCGGCAGAAACAACCGCGTTCTTAGGGGCCCTTCAAGCACTGCCAATAGAGTCTGATTCCACCCCGCCCGGTTTAATTCAGATCAATGTGGCTTCAGCAGCCCGTCAGTTCCGCCTGTCTGGCTATGACGCCCAGTATCTTGAACTGGCTATGCGCAAGGCGCTGCCGGTGGCCACACTAGATCGCGATTTCAGGAAGGCCATGCTGGCTGCTGGTGTTCCGTTGTTCGCTCGCAAGTGAATTTACGCCGCTCGCCGCCCGGTTCAAAACAGGGATAGGAAAATCCTATGGCTCTCGCAACGGGCGGCGACGAGCAAGCAGCGCGGGCGGTTTAACCGCGGAGTTCCGGCCGGTTGCGGAAATCGTCGAGCGCTTCGGGATTTGCCAGGGCCTCGACGTTCTTCACCGGCTCGCCGGGCACGCGACACACGCACGTTTACACTCATGCGCTGCTGAACCATGCGCATCCACATTTTCCGGACGCACTCCATCGTCATGATCACTGAGGTATCCCAAACCCCGGTGCAGCGGCCGCTCGCAACTGTGGTGATCGGCGGCATCCTCTCCTCCACGCTGCTGACGCTGCCGGTGCTGTATCGGCTGTTTCATCGGGAAGGCGAGATGGCGGCGTGAGCATTGTCGCGCGGGTCCCGGGACTATTTGGACCGATCGTTTTTCGGGTGGTCGGTTTCAGCGGCAGCGCCGTGGCACGCGCACGCCTCGCCATGCGCGGCGGCGACGAGTTCGTGAAGAATTCCGCATTCGGCTGCGACATGCCCGGCCTCGCATTGCGCACGCAGCGCAGCAAGCTGCTTCTCCAGCGCGCGCATCGATTTCAGCCGCGCCCGTACCCGCCCGAGCTGCCCGTCGATCAGCCGGTTGATGTCACCGCAGTTCGCCTCGGGATGCGCAACAAAATCGAGCAGGCGCTTGACCTCGGCGAGCGGCACGTCGAGCGCGCGGCAATGCCTGATGAAGGCCAGCCGCTCCAGGTGCGCAGGTCTATAGGCGCGATAACCATTGGGCGTGCGGGCGGGCGGCGGCAGCAACCCCGCCTTTTCGTAGTAACGGATGGTTTCGATGTCCACTCCGGTGGCTTTGCCGAGTTCTCCGATGCGCATGGCAACTCCTCTCATTCTTCCATTTTATCCGCTTGACCCCGGAGTTGCTACGGGGTGTTGAATAAGCTGTCTTTAGCAAGTGGCCGTCGTGAGGACAAAATCGTGAAGCAATCCGTATTCGTCATCCGCAACATGGACTGCCCGACCGAAGAGGCACTCATACGCAAGCGCCTGGGCTCGGTTTCGGGTGTGGCAGAGCTTGCGTTCAACTTGATGGAGCGCCGGCTCACGGTTACCCATACCCTGGCTGACGAACAGCCGATTCTCGGCGCCTTGCGCGACGTGGGGATGGAGGCTGTGGCGGCAGTGCCGGTTCGATCTCAACCCTGCTTTGGCGAGGTCTGCTCCACCGTCCAAGCAGTCGCGGAAGCGGTGGCGGAGCCGCCAGCCGTATCCCGGAGGACCTGGGTGCTGATGGGCGTTTCCGGCGTCACCGCACTCGCCGCAGAAATCCTCGCGTGGTCCGGTGCGGACGAGACGTCTGCGGCGGTCGGCGCGCTGGCCCTGCTTTCCATCGCGGCGGGCGGCCTCGGCACGCTGAAAAAGGGTTGGATTGCGCTCAAGACCTTCAGCCTCAACATGAACTTCCTGATGAGCGTCGCCATGATCGGCGCGGTCGCCATCGGGAAGTGGCCGGAAGCGGCGGTGGTGATTTTCCTGTTCGCACTGGCCGAACTGATCGAAACGCTGTCGCTGGAACGGGCCAAGAACGCGATTCGCGGCCTGATTGCGATGGCGCCGCAAATCGCGACGGTGCGGATGGACGACGGAGAGTGGACCGAACTCGCAGCAGCCGAGGTTCGGATCGGCCAGACCCTGCGCGTGAAGCCGGGCGAGCGCATCCCCCTCGACGGCGTGTTGACTGCAGGCGCAAGCTCGGTGAATCAGGCGCCGATCACTGGCGAGAGCATCCCGGTGGAAAAGGCGCCGGGCGACCTGGTGTTCGCCGGCACGGTGAACGAGCGCGGCGCGTTCGAGTTCAAGGTGACGGCAAACAAAGGCAACACCACCCTGGCACGCATCATCCACGCGGTGCAGGAGGCGCAGGGCCAGCGCGCCCCGACGCAGCGCTTTGTCGATCAGTTCGCCCGCTACTACACGCCCTCGGTCGTGGTGTTCGCCGTGCTTGTAGCGTCGGTGCCACCGCTGTTCTTCGGCGCGCCCTTCCAGGACTGGTTCTACAAGGCGCTGGTCATGCTCGTGATCGCCTGCCCTTGCGCGCTGGTGATCTCCACCCCTGTCACGGTGGTGAGCGGGCTGGCGGCGGCGGCCCGGCGCGGCATCCTGGTCAAGGGGGGCGTGCACCTTGAAAATGGCCGGCTGATCAAGGCCGTCGCTCTGGACAAGACCGGTACGCTCACTTACGGCAAGCCGGTCGTGACCGATGTCGTGCCGCTCGGCGCTCGTCCGGCGGATGTCCTGCTGCAACTCGCCGCCAGTGTGGACGCCCATTCCGAGCATCCGGTAGCGGCGGCCATCGTCGCGGCCTGGCAGACACCCGCGATCCTGGCCGAGAAGAAGCGCCCGCTGCTCGAAGCCGCATCGTTCGAGTCGCTCACCGGCCGCGGGGCGAAAGCCGTCATCGAGGGGAGTTTGTATTATGTCGGCAATCACCGCCTCGTCGAAGAGTTGGGCGTCTGCCACCCGGCGGTGGAGAAGCTGCTGCTGCAGTTGGAGCAGGAAGGCAAGACGGCGGTGGTGCTGACCGGCCAAGACGAACCGTTGTGCGTTTTCGGCGTCGCCGACACGCTGCGCGCCCACAGCGCCGAGGCAATTCGCGAACTCCAAGCACTCGGGGTCGTTTCGGTGATGCTGACCGGCGACAACCAGACCACCGCCAACGCGATCGCCGCCAAAGTGGGTATCGACGACGCGCGCGGCAACCTGCTGCCCGCGGACAAACTGGCGGCCATCGACGAACTGCTCGGCCGTTACGGCCACGTCGGCATGGTCGGCGACGGCATCAACGACGCCCCGGCGCTCGCCAAGGCCTCCATCGGCTTCGCCATGGGCGCCGCGGGCACCGACACCGCCATCGAGACCGCCGACGTGGCGCTGATGGACGACGACCTGCGCAAACTGCCCGCGTTCATCGCCCTGAGCCGCGCCACCTCGCGCGTGCTGTGGCAGAACATTTCGCTGGCGCTGGGCATCAAGGCGGTGTTCTTCGCCCTGGCGCTGGCGGGCACGGCGAGCCTGTGGATGGCGGTGTTCGCCGACATGGGGGCAAGCCTGATCGTGGTATTCAACGGGCTGCGGCTGTTGCGGAGGTAATCGACTGGTGGGCAAAGCATGGCGCCGAGGTCCTGCGCGATGACGCGCCGGTTACGGGCACCCCGGTTAGCGCCGTGACCGAAACAGCCTTTGGAAGGTGGCGGCAAGTGCCTTAGAATGATGCTTTTGCCACCATGATCGCCCATGCCGACCACCGTCCATAGCCAGTTCGTCGCCTGGTTCCGCTCCGCGGCGCCTTATTTCAACGCTTTCCGCGGCAAGACCTTCGTCATCGCCTTCGGCGGCGAAGTCGTGGCCGACGGCAAGTTCGGCGTGCTCACGCAGGACATCAACCTGCTGCGCAGCACCGGCATACGCCTGGTGCTGGTGCACGGCTCGCGCCCGCAGATCGAGGCGCAGTTGAAGCGGCGCCGCGCGCGTTCGCGCTACCACGCCGGGGTGCGCATCACCGACGCGGTGGCGCTCGCATGCGTGAAGGAGGCCGCGGGCCTGCTGCGCGTCGAGCTCGACGCGCTCCTGTCGCAGGGACTGCCGAATTCGCCCATGGCGGGCGCGGCGATCAACACCGTGTCGGGCAATTTCATCACCGCCCAGCCGATGGGCGTGTTGGACGGCGTCGATCTGCAATACACCGGCACGGTGCGCAAGGTCGATGCCGCGGCGATCGAGTCCTGCCTCGCAGCGGACAATCTGGTGATCATCTCCAGCGTCGGCTATTCGCCCACCGGCGAAGTATTTAACCTGTCGATGGAGGACGTGGCCGTCGCCACCGCCAAGGCGCTGCGGGCAACGAAGCTGGTGTTTCTCAGCGACGCCCCGGTGGAGGACGCGCGCGGCCGGCTGATGCCGGAGCTGTCGGCGCAGGAAGCCGAGCAACTACTCGCGCAGGGCAAGAACCTCACCCCGGACACCCGCCTATACCTGACCCATGCGGTGGAAGCGGTGCGCGCCGGCGTGGCCCGGGCGCACGTGGTGTCGCACAAGGTGGACGGCGCGCTGCTGCTGGAGCTTTTTACCCACGGCGGTTCGGGCAGCATGATCACCGCCGACAAGCTGGAACGCCTGCGTCCGGCCAGCATCGACGACATCGGCGGCATCCTGCAACTGATCGAGCCGCTCGAGGCCGAGGGCACCCTCGTGTACCGCGGACGCGAACTGCTCGAGCGCGAGGTGCAGAGCTTCTTCGTGATCGAACACGACGGCGTGATCGTGGGTTGCGCCGCGCTCTACCCCCTGGCGGGCAAGGCGGCGGAACTGGCGGCGCTCGCGGTGCGGCCCTAATACCAGGGCAGGGGCTATGGCGAGAAACT
>ERZ1292630.1478-Hain-H41-02um-R3-1478-length-23096-cov-6_pt1 | contig 23096 bp, 23 predicted proteins | sample MGYA00564408_ERZ1292630 | MGnify/ENA primary metagenome ERZ1292630 (study PRJEB36523, sample SAMEA6512641) | groundwater metagenome | collected 2019-01-08 | study: AquaDiva: Metagenomics assemblies of 32 groundwater samples
CAGAAGAAATTATGTTAAAAGAGGTTGGGTGGGGAAATTCGTATTGAATTCAGCAGAGAGCAATAATTGCGGGTTTCTGAATAATGAGGGTTGCGTCTTGGCTATGACGAACCCAGATCTGACTTAGAAGGGTCTATCGAAGGGCAACCAGGAGCCCCCCTTCCGCTTAAGATTCTGATCTGATTTTTTTATTAGATAAGAAGTCTGAAAGCGAATACCTAGGTATGCAAGCACTTGAATCGGTCCTATAGGAGCGAATTTTTTCAGGTGGCTTGCACAGGTGAGATGGAGACACACGGGTCTACACTCATCTTCGATCTTATTAACAGGCGATGACTTACTATAGACATCGCCTGTTTGTGCTTTTATACCTTCCGCAAACTTTCTAAACCTCCAAAACCGCACAACTTTTCCTTGCTTCTTCCACCCAAAACTTGCTAGAATAGCCTAGCACTATGGCAAAAAAAGCTCTCAAACCAATTGACTCCATTCAACCTGATGACTACCCAAATAGGGGAGTGGTAAAAGCAAATATTACTGAAGAAATGCAGTCAGCTTACCTTGATTATGCTATGAGCGTAATTGTGGCACGCGCCCTTCCTGACATTAATGACGGCTTAAAACCTGTTCACAGAAGAATAATTTACGCAATGTATGATCAGGGCGTGGTTCCGGGGTCAAAGTACCAAAAGTCAGCATCTGTTGTGGGCGAAGTCATGAAAAAGTACCACCCTCACGGCGACACTTCCATATATGACGCCCTTGCCAGAATGGCTCAAGACTTTTCACTAAGATACATGCTTGTAGACGGGCAGGGAAACTTTGGATCAATAGACGGCGATCCCCCAGCAGCCATGCGCTACACGGAATGTAGACTCTCACCAATTGCCACAAGACTATATGAAGACATAGACAAAGACACAACCGACTTTGACTTAAACTACTCGGGCGACGACAAAGAACCAAGAGTAATGCCGGCGGCCATCCCTAACCTATTACTAAACGGCGCAAGCGGAATTGCCGTAGGTATGGCAACATCTATTCCACCCCACAACCTCATAGAACTCATTGAGGGCTTAACATTTTTAATCGACAACGCAACATCAATCGGCCACGAACCCACAGAACCCGAACCAAATGGTGATCTTATCATGAAAGAGGGCTTCACAGCGCAAGCAACTGTTGAAGAACTGGTAAAACTTATAAAAGGTCCTGATTTCCCAACTGGAGGAACAATATATGATCAGTCTGAAACTATTAAAATGTACACAACTGGTAAAGGGCGTATTGTCATTAGAGCAAAAGCCGCAATTGAGGAGGACAAAGGCGGAAAATTTAAAATCGTAATCACAGAAATCCCATATCAAGTCAACAAAGCCCTGTTGCAGGAAAAAATTGCAACTTTAGTTAAAGACAAAAGGATTGAAGGCATTTCAGATATTAGGGATGAGTCTGATAGAAGAGGCCTAAGAGTTGTAATCGAACTTAAAAGAGACGCAAGGCCTCAACAGGTTTTAAACCTTTTATACAAACATACCGAGCTTCAAACAGCTTTTAACGCAAATATTGTTGGCCTTCTCCATGGTGAGCCAAGAATCTTCAGCCTTAAAACGCTTCTTGAAGAGTTTATAAAACATAGGCAAAGAGTTGTTATTAGAAGAACCAAATTCCTCCTTAATAAAGCGCGCGAACGCGAACATATACTGATTGGGCTGAAAATTGCCCTTGATCACCTTGATGAGGTGATAAAACTCATCAGAGCCTCAAAAGATGCCGATGAGGCCAAGAAAGGCCTGGTAGAAAAATTCGGACTTTCAGAAATTCAGGCGCAGGCAATTCTTGACATGCAGCTTCGCCGCCTGGCAGCTCTTGAACGCCAGAAAATCGAGGATGAACTAAAAGAAATCCAATCCACAATCAAAAATCTTATCGGAATTTTAGCCTCGCCAAAACTTGTTATACAAACAATCAGAAAAGAGCTAAATGACATCAAAGAAAAATTCGGAGACGAGCGCCGTACCAAAGTTATCAAAGGCAAAATCGGTGAATTTTCAGAGGAAGACCTAATCAAAGACGAGCAAACTGTAGTCAGCCTAACAAAATCAGGATACATCAAGCGCCTCTCAATCGACACCTACAAAAGGCAGGGTAGGGGAGGAAAGGGCGTTACGGGCCAGTCGCTCAAGGAGGAAGACGAGGTTTATGAGGTCAAAGTGTGCAACTCGCTTGACTATGTCCTCTTTTTCACAAACAAAGGCAAAGTTTTTAAGCTTAAGGTATGGGAAATTCCCGAGTCCTCACGCACAGCTAAAGGGACTGCAATTGTTAATCTTATAAACATTGAATCAAACGAAAAAATCGAAGAATTTATTACTTTAAGCAAACAAATTTTTGAAACCAAAGCAGGCTACATTTTCCTTGGCACCACAAAAGGCAACGTCAAAAAAACCGAGCTTTCTGAATTTGAAAATATCAGGCAATCGGGCATTTTAGCAATCAAACTTGAAAACGGCGATTCACTGGCCTGGGGCAAATTAACCTCCGGCCAAGACCAAATTCTGCTGGTTACCTCCGGTGGGCAATCCATAAGGTTTAAAGAATCTGAAGTAAGGCACATGGGCAGGCAAGCCGCGGGCGTAATAGGCATAAAACTTTCGGGAAATGATACGGTTATTGGCATGGATATCATTTCCAAAGGCAATGAAAAAGTAAATCTTGTAATTGTCACAGAAAAGGGTTACGGCAAAAAAACAAATGTTTCAGAATACAAAGTGCAAGGTAGGGGAGGAACGGGAATTTTGACCTACAGCGTAACCGCTAAAACAGGCAATGTCTGCGCCACCAAAATAATAGATTCCTCCAAAGATCATGACCTTTTGATCATCTCAAATGAAGGCAAAGTTATCAGACTTCCTGAGAAGCAACTACCAAAACTTGGCCGGGCAACTCTTGGCGTGAGACTCATAAACCTGACAAGCGGGGATTCTGTAGCCTCTGTTGCATACCTTACGCATGAGAGTGAGACCCAAGAAGAAAAATAGTATACTCACTTGGACTCTATAAACCCGTTTCAAGAGGTCGTTACAAAACAGAATTTCAAAAACTTGCCAAATCCCAAACGCCTTTATACCGCATAAACAGCATTCAGGGTCAAAACATATTATTTGATGCGGGAGAACTTGGAGATGAAAACACCATGCAATATGACACTAGCAACAACACATGGAATCAACTCAATAAAAAGGTTGAGCGTAAAAAAGCCACTTATGGGCCTTGCACCTCCTTAAGCACAAAAGATGGAACTCTTTTAATCAAAGAGAATGATGTTGTCAGTTACTACCCGTATTCAATTTACTTTGTAAAATAATTAATTAAACGCTTCCTGGTCAAAATCAATCAAATCTGCTATTAATTACGCCAAATCACAATCTAAAAGGAGATTCGGATGAGACTAACAACAGATCCAGACACAGAGGGAGCGCGGTCAATGAGGATTCTAGGCGTTGAGCGGGGCCAGGACTGGGACCAGGCTAGAGAAAAGCTCTGCCAAGAACTCATGGATGAGGGAGCCTCCAGCATCAGACACGTTCTTCAAGCCATCCTTGGAAAGGAACTCTTTCAAAGTGATGCACGATACCAAAAGTGGTCAGCGCTTCTTATGCTCCCAACTCTTGTGGCCCACAGGCAAAACATTCTGAACGCACTCGACAAAATCGCCAAAGAGTGTTTGGCATAGGGAAGGCTTTCATGAACCTGCCAAAAAAGCCCAACACCTTTGGAAGCGAGTCAATGAAGGTACTTGGTCTTGAACCTAGCCAAAACTGGCCGGATGCAAGAGCTATAATCATAGCAGAACTGCTCTCCAAAAAGTTTGTTGACGTTTATCATCACATCATTCAGGCAATGCTTGGTGAGAGAATCGATGCTGGCGACAACAGAAACAGAAAGTGGTCTATGATTCTTTTAGTGGCGATTCAAACCAGGAATCAAACACTAATTGAAATGGCTCTGGACACAATCGCAGAAGATATTTTGAGAAAGTAGTAAGATCTTTCTGTATAATCTTAAGTTGCGGGAACTTCAAAAAGAACCCGCAACTTTTTGTATAATTCCTAATTGAAACGCTTCATATGAAAAATCCTTCGCTTCAATATGAACAGCAACTTTGGAACCTTGGCAAAAGCTTGATTGCAGGACTAGATGAGGTCGGTCGCGGATGCCTTGCCGGTCCAGTCGTTATGGCCGCTGTCATCTTTGAGCCACGCAAAGCAAAAAAACTTTTTTCAACGCACCTTTCAGAAGTAAAAGACTCAAAACAGCTCTCACCTAAAAAAAGAGAGCAGTTTGCAAAAATCATCCGCAACGAAGCGCTTTGTTTTGCAATCACGAGAGAAGAAAACACCGCAATCGACACACTCGGCATGGCAAAAGCCGTTCACCAGGCCTTCAGAACTGCCGTTTTCAGCCTTCCAACCTCACCGGATCATATTCTAATTGACGCTTTCTATATTAAAGAACTAAACAAAGCTATCCAAACCCCCATTATCAAAGGCGACGAGAAGTCTTTTTTTATCGCGTCAGCATCTATCATCGCCAAAGTTTTCAGAGATGAGCTCATGCAAAAAACCCATCTCGAAAATCCCGACCTTCACCCATACAGACTGGATAAAAACAAAGGTTATGGAACAAAAGAACACATCAACGCAATTCTCAAGCACGGTTATTCCTACTTTCACAGAAAAAGTTTTAAACTCAAAATCCTGTCTCACTGTTAGCACATCTAAAAGATTCATTCACTAATTGAAATGGCTCTGGACACAATAGTCTAAATACTAAACAACACTCACTTCTTTGCCATTTTATTGAGTGTTGTTTATACTTTTACATAATGAGTTCTTAGCATACTCGCAGCCTCCCCCAACACACTGGTTTGCCTCAAAACGTCACCAGCACTAAAATAAAGAAAATAGAAAGGAGAAAACGCAATGTGGCCTATAAAAGCCTTTAACCTCTGGATAACAAATTCCGAGGGAACTAGACCGCGAAAGGTACATGACATTGGAGCCTTCGCCGGACTCTCATTCGGAATCGGCCTGGGCCTTATGCTTACTGGAATTGTGTTAGTAAGCCTAGGGGTTATTCTTCCAATAATCAGCCTGGACCAGGCAGTAATAGTACTCCACTTTGTACTTTGGGTTTCCTTCCTTCTTGTTTTTCTAAAAGGCAGGCAAAAAGACTCAAAGTGGAACGGTAACAGGCCAGTGTCAACCGAAGGGGTTTTTTTCTGGTTAGGTCTGTTGATAATCAATATCACTGCCATTCTCCTATCTGGGGTGTGGCTATTTCCATAAAGGAGAGAACAAATGAAACAAAAAATTCAGAATCTGGCAAATTTTGTCCGAGACCTGTTCGGACTAATTGGCCTGATTCAGGTCGTTCTGACTGTGTTGCTCATAGTTGTTTCGATCATCAACCCATCAGACGATGCAAACGCCGAGACGGTCAAGGCCACTGTAAATGAGTTGTTCATGTATCTCATCACAGTGATCTGGTTTGGAATCGGGATTCTGATCAGACTTGTCCAAATAAGCAGAGGACATGGTAGTTGGGTTGTTGCACTCGTAAATACCATGCTCTTCATCTTCATCTTCTTGGCCGGGAATACTATAAGGGAGGGTTGGTTTTACATCTCTGGGCACCAGCTTAACCCCAGTATCCTCCTTCTGCGTTCGATAGCAATTCTGTGGCCAATCTTTGACGCGTTGGAGATACCACTGTCAGTCTTCCAACCAAAAAAGAAAGCCGGGCCAGAGCCAACAGCAGTAAGGTAAACGTATTCAGCTACTAATCCTACTTCTCATGGGAGCGCCTCAAAAACCTCCCATGAGAAACACATCTTACCGCACACAAAAAATTTGACTTCCATGCACACCCACAGTACAATCCAAATTATGATACAAAAGAAGGAACTTCTAAACTTCACACTCAAAGCAATCATTCTTTTTGTTTCCGCCTGCGCAATTCTTAGATTATCTACAAGTCTTTTTGGTCCTATTCCGCTTTCAATCAACACAAAAACTCTGGATAAAGACAACACTTTCTTTGTTTCAAGCGACTCCAGCGTTTTTGTAAAACCGGACATTGCCTCTGTAGTTCTCTCAATAGAAACTACAGACCAGACAGCCTCTGCAGCGCAAAAAAAAGCCAATGAAATCATCAACAAAGTTACAGAAGAACTTAAAAAAATTAAGGTTGACGGAGAAAATATCAAAACCATCAACTACAACATTTACCCAATTTATGGAACCGATGGTAAACAAATAGAATCTTACAGAGCCTCCGTTTCAGTAAGAGTAAAAGTGAAAGAGCTTGAAACCATAAACCAAGTTATAGACACAAGCACCGCAAACGGGGTTAACAGCGTTTCAGGCATTACCTTTGAGGTAGAAAACAAAGACAAAGCAATAGACACAGCCCGTCAGGAGGCCATCAACAAAGCCAAAGAAAAAGCCCAGAAAATTGCCGGCGAGGCCGGTATAAGACTTGGCAAGGTTATAAACGTAACTGAATATTACCCGGGAGACTTTCCACCAATCGCCATGGAAGCCTTCAGTAAAGGGCTAGGTGGTGGGGGAGGGGATACCCAAATTCAATCCGGCCAGACAGAGATAAAAGTAAACGTAACCTTGAGTTATGAGACTTATTAATCACTATGACCTCAAATGAGCCAAAAATTCATGAACGCTATCTCCTGGGAGATGACCAACCAGCACCCGACGAAAAATTCAAAGCCGGAAAAGAAACTCAAAAGGGCGAAAGGGGCCTAGAAACTATCTTCTCTCAAGAATCGGTAATAGTTTCTGCTAATACAGCCATTGTTGCATTTGAAGGTCTTAACGACCAACACTTATTTGAGGGGGAAAGAATAGTTCCAGAAACAGAGTTATCAGAAGATCAAACTAGAATTTTGTATCAGAGGGTAGGTTTTGAAACTTACAACTTCTATGAAGCAATCTCAAAGGCAGATAAAGATAAAATATATTACAATTTTGTTATCAACACTGTCAAAAGTGACGAGATCAGAGAAAAATTTGGCGAACTCGATCCTTCTAACCTCTCCCCATTTCAAGCCGCGTACATAGCAAGCCTGACAGTAATTAAAAACATAAAATATGACTTCGGAGCCGTTGGGAGAAAATTTTCAAAGATTGGCGATCCAGAATACAGAGAATTTGTCAAAGAAAAAGCTAAAGATTCTAAAGAATTTGAAATATGGAAGCAAAACAGGAATCACTTTTTAGACAACAGCACTTGCGACGAATTACTTCATAACGGATATGGAACCTGTCGTCACATGGCAGCTACATGCTCTGCAATATACGAAGCTATAAAATCTCATCAAACTGGAGACTCTCTAAAAGGTACCTACATGTTTTATCACGCTCCTAGAGGAAAACACGCCGCATATAAATCAGACGAAAATCACGCTTACAACGTCTTTGCAGTTGTTTCAGCTGAAAATAAAACAATAGAACAACCCCAAACTCAACCGGAAATTCTATTTTCTATTGTGGACCCCACTTGGGGAGAAGAAGACGAACTTGAAGAAATGGATCAAACTTTAAGACGTCTTAGTTCCGTTATTTCTTTTGTCATTAATAACGGAAGGGATCTAGGATTAAAAGATTACGTAGAGGAAGTAGTACAATTAGCCTCAAACATTTCCTCAAGGATTAAAAAGATCCCAGATGATCAGGGTCGTATCCAGGACATCCTTTCAGTTTTAGAAGTTGTGCAACCTAATGAACATTTTGGTTATAATTCCCCCCTAGGTCATGTTATTGACCACCTGGAAAAGGCAAGAATTCCCTCATTTATCCTCGATTGTTACGAGATGCCTAAAACAAGCGTTGAAAGCGCAAACGGTGTGAGATATTTAAAGAAGGATTGTATACCTCCTGTCTATGAAGCTATGAGAACAGTTGACTTCACAGCAAAGAGTTTTATGACAGAAAAGCTTGGCGACCTTGCAATAAGAGAGGTAGGAGTTTATCTCGTTGCCAATGAATCTCAAAAAATAAATTTTGTAGATAGTTTCAAACAAAATAGATGCTTGCTCGAACAATGTTTAAGGTACTATGTTGACGGCAGCCGAATACCCGAAGCTTCTATGCTAACCCTCCTCGAGGAACTCAATGGATACGTTGAATATGTTGGCTACTTCAAACGGGACGAAGGGCTTAAAATACAGATTGAAAGATTTAGAAAAAAATATGGGAACTCAAAAGCTTGGGAACCAGACCCTTTAGAATAATATTAATAAACATGTTAACCGCATGACCCAAAAACCTCCAACAATTAGCATCTAAAATGCTGTGCTTAAAGAGGACCTATTAAAAAAACTAGAGCCTGCCATCCAATCTGAACTTGACCAAACTCAAATTTCAGAAATAATGGTAGGAGTAAAGTCAGGACTATCATACAACGGCGTTTGGAATATTGAAAAGCTTTGGGAAAAAGCCAAGTTTGTAAAAATCACGCATTCTGGATTTGCCGAGAGTCATCCACACAACATCAAGCTTTTGTAGAATTATTTTTTCAAATATAAATCGTGCACATCCTTTAAACGTTTGTTTGTAATGTGTGTATAAATTTGTGTGGTGGAAACATTAGTGTGACCCAAAAGCTCCTGCACTGATCTCAAATCAGCCCCATTTAAAAGCAAATTAGTAGCCATGGAATGCCTTAACGAGTGGGGAGTAGCATCAACGGAAATTCCTGACTTTAAAGCATACTTTTTAACCAATCGCTGAACACTTCTGACCGTTAGGCGTAAAGAAGCTCCATCCACATCCTCAGTCTTCATTTTGCGCCCGCTGTAGCGCAAAAATAAAGGCTTAAAATCATCATTCCTAGTCTGAAAATATTTATCAAGCCATTTAATTGCCTCTTGAGACAGATACACAGTTCTTAACTTTCTGCCTTTACCCACAACCGCAAATTCCCGAGTTTCAACATTTATGGAATCTCTATTAAGCTTCACAAGCTCACTAACTCTAAGTCCGGTGCTAAACAAAACTTCAAGTATAGCTCTATCTCTAACCCCCGAACGCTTATCAAGATTTTGCACATCCATAATGCGCTCAAGCTGCTCACCGTTTAAGTATTTTGGAACTCTCGCTTCATCCTTGCCAAGATCAATCTGAGCTGGTGCTACGGTATCAAGACTTCTTTTAACAATGAGATACTTTAAAAATGCCCTGATTGCCACCAAAAAAGTCTTTTGCGTGTTCCTTTTAAGGCTCTCATGGGATTTTGCTGATATTCTACGATTTAAATTAATTCTATATTTTTGAATAAGCTCAAGCGAAATATCCTTGACACTAACAACGGGCTTTTCCAAATGGCTTTTTGAAAAGGCAAGAAAATCGTTTAAATAATAATGATACATTTTAATAGTGTCTTGGGATAAATTTTTATCTATTTCGCAAAATTCCAAATAATCTATGAGCAGATTTTCCACATTCACATAATAATTATATAATCGGGGAGAGACAAAAACAAGATTAACGACATCTTCCAAAAATTCAAAGGAGACAAAATGACCAAAAAAACCCCTAAACCCAATAGCGTTTACCCTTTCCTTGCCCGCCTTACCTGGTTCATACTAGGAGTGGGCTTGGCTTTGAGCCTCTCACTGGGATTTCCAAGGGCACTCTTTCCGTCACTGATTTCGCTCGTGCTCTTCGGAGTTTTCTCCGTTGTAAAGATTTCATTGACAACGGACATGACTCCTAACCAGGAGAAGATCGCGGCCCGAATTGGCATCGCCGTCTGGCTTTGCTGGCCGCTGTCAGTGATTTTAGCCATCATTGCAATCTGGATGTCAATCAGTCCATACTGGGAAAACATTTTGGCAAGGCTGAATTTACAGTAATACTGAAGCCAAAAAGCCTCCGATCTAGGCTCCCAAGTAAGTTGAAACCCGGCTTGTATGAATGCAAACCGGGTTTTTTGTTTTTCTCCTGACCTCTAATTACGGATTGCGTAACCAGAGATGAGATCATGAAGCTTGGAGCCCAAAGTACCAACGCGCCCAAACCCAAACTCCGTTCAGAACCAACAAGAGTGCGCTTCCGCAAAACATCCCAAAACAAACAAAAAGCGCACCCTCAAAATTTGCTCTAAGTACCTTGTACTCCTCAAGTACTTTATTGGTATTTAAGAAACCCTTCAGGAAAGCCCCAATAATCCAGACCGAGACTAACATAAAAAGGATATCCCAAATATCCAAACGCAAGGACAAGAAAACACTAAACAACAGGCCACAGGCGATTATGAACTTTCTATTGTCATAAATCTCCTTAAGCAAACTAGGAGATGCGCTGACCCTCTTGTAGGCTAGAATTAGCCATGTAATGTCAAACATTTTTTCCCTTCTTTCTTTTTGAGATTGAGGTTGTTTTTGGCATTATATTACTAATTCCCGCTAAATAAAAATCGATCCTGGGGCATTTTTGAGCCTTGCAAAACAGCCTAGTAACAGCATTGCTAAAGCCTTAACAACCATAGGCCAAAAGCACCAAAAGAAGCCAACTGGCAGAAGATTAGGGAATTATAAGGAAATAAAAAAAGATAAAGAGTTTTTTAAAAGAAGCGAATAGTAATTAATTAAATATAAAATTTCTTTTAAAGTGCATTTTAAAAAATTAAAGCTTTCATAAAAACTGACAGAAGAAGACCAAGAGAGTAGCCTCAACATCTACAGGTGTAATGTCGTAATATGTATATTTAACGACGTCACAGATAGAAAATATAGCCAAGCACCAACACACGCACCAACAGGGCATTAATCTCTACCTTATTTTTTTAGTAGTACTCTATTTTTATTATTTTGTTTTTAAATTCAAAATTAAACTCAAATAAAAAATAACTTCAATTTAAAACACAAGAGGCTCTAATATTGAGCGGTAAAACTTATCCACACGTCTGGACACATACTCACATGACCCACAACTCCCCAACAGAGGCTGTATAGGCTTCACCTACGCCAAAAACACCATTAAATGAGTTCAAATAACCAAACAAAAGATAAAAATTATGACAAAGTGAAAGTATGACAAATATACATTAAGTCCTATAGTATTATTGGCACTCTTTTATATCTTGTGCCACTCCTCTACTTCTCCCCATTTCTCAAAAAAACCCCACTTAAGAACAAGAAAAATTAACACAAATAACACTTTTCAATTAAAGAGTACTAAGGAATAAATAACAGCCCAACAAATAAAAAAGCTATAGTGATCATAATGTATTCCAAAAGAATCTGCCTTGTTAGAGAGTGCTTAAGATAATGGTATGAATACCCTACTCCAAAAAGCAAAACCGATGATAAAAACAAACCCCTGAAAAAAGCCTCAAAAGGCAAAAATAAAATACTTGTTGATAATATGAACACCCAAAAAGCCGTCAAAAAAGATAATTTAATATCCACATTGTTAAGCTCAAGATCAAGCATTACTAAAAAGAATAAAACCAGCAAAAAGGTTGAAAGAGTCACCAAAAGCACTTGCATTAAAGGATGAATTGCAAGCTTAAACATCACCGAATAAGAAGGAATTGAAAAAACCACAATCAGAATCTGCACCCACGTTATGGCAACTCTGTACAGAGGAATTGACTTTCCCCTATCCTCTACTACTGCAAAAATGTTTAAAACCAAAAGCATAATATAATACAGGTTAAAAATTATGAATGTAATCAACACGCGCATCAAAAAAGAAAAGTTTGGAAATTCAAAAAAACTTACAAGCGCCCCAAACAAAAAATGCAATGGAAGAATCAAAAGGATAAATGCAACTTTAGAATAAAGCTTAACTTCTAACACCCAAAAAGTTAAAGCTAAGCTAGAAATAATAAAAATTGCCGAATATATCAACCTAAATTCTCTATTTACAGAAACTGAAAAAAATAAACAGCCAGTAATCAGCAATGACACAATAAAAAACTTTATTCTTTTTGCATTTATTTTTGCTTTTATCAAATCTAGTGAAAGCATAAATATCTAGGAGGTCACAGTAAAGTTTGCATAAACTTCTTGTATATCATCATGATCATCCAGTGCTTCTACCAACGCCATCACACTCTTTGCAGCATCCCTTGTGTCAAAGGGAACTTCGTACATGGGGGATTCTGGATCCTGCCCAAACACAAAAGCGGCACACCCGCTCTCCCCTAGTAAACCACCGTGCCTTAAAAAAATGTTTCTTATCTCCGCAACAGTTCTATTTTTATTGTCAGTCAGTACTTTTACCATAACAGCAACACCATTTGGCCCGTAACCTTCATAGGTAACCTCCTCAAGACTGGCTCCTTCTCCCCCACCGGCCCCTTTAGCAATCGCTCGTTCAATGTTATCCTTTGGCATTCTTGCTTCTTTGGCCTTTTCAATTGCCAATCTTAATGAAGGGTTCATATCAGGATCTTTCCCCCCTTTTTTGGCAGCAAGTGTAATAAGACGGGAAACTTTAGTAAAAATCTGGCTTCTCTTGGAATCATTAACGGCTTTATCTCTTTTGATGGTTGACCATTTGGAATGACCGCTCATGGCTGCTATTCTAACATAGAAGAGTTATTCTTTCCTTCTAAGCATTAAATAAATTGCCCCGGCAAAAAAGGCAAAACCAATAACCAGTATTAATAAACCAGGCATAGTATTTTACGTTTGAAAGAATATTGTTTTAAGTTCCAATAAAAAACCCGATCGTGCAAAATTCCAACACGATCGGGTTTAAGAGCAATCAATTACTTTGAAATGCCCAGGCCCAATACTCGACTTCTTTCAAAAGGGCCATACCGCCAAGAAGAATGCGTTTCTGCCAATATTTCAGCGCAAACTCGGGGCTTGCCAGCTCTTGAATTGTCTTTGGAGCATCCTCATTCACCCCAATAATCAAAACCCCACTGGGCTTTACTGAGATGAGGATCACTTCCAGAGTACAACCGCCCTCTTTTCCCTTAACACTGTCCCTGAAGGCCTCTAAGGACTCACAGGAAAGTGGAACCATTTTAAGCATGTCTCCAATTTCCCACTGTGCCTGAACATCATAAGCGGGCCAGAAAATCTGACCTTTGGGATCGTCAATGATAGTGTGGCATTCTCCAGCAAAATCACCACACCCTTTGTTGAAGAAGTTGGTTCCGGGAATTGCCTCCCCAACCCCAACCACAACCAACTTGTAGCCGTATGTCTCGTGAAACTCCCGAGTGAGGACTCCCACAAGACCAATCGTGCCCAGTGCTCCCATTAGCAGGGACACACACACAACCAGTTCAAACAATAATCTGACTGTTTTCTTTAACATATCTCCCTCCTTAGGAGAATATTTGTAAAACGCCGCTGAAAGCTTGTTGCAAACAGCGGCGTTTGAGTTGATAGACTATTTCCCTAACTCATCACATTTGAAGTAGACCTCTCCAAATGTAAGTTGGGTTTGATACCCTACAACACTCACATCTTGAGTAAGCCGGGTAAAAGAAAACCCGTAGGCCCCGATTCCAAAAAATCCTGAATCGAAGCTAGTGTAGCTTGTAAACTCCGTTTGAGAAGATCCTGTGACCTCCCCATATGGCTCGTGGTGACCTACAATCACCACTTCCGATTTTCCCCCATCACAATCCCCGGAGTGGAGCGACACCACCTCTTCCAAAATCTTCGGAAATTGATTGGGAGCTCCCTGGTCCCCTTCTGTAATCGCAAACGTGGCCAATGTCATGGCCCCGCTGCTGAAGGCATTGAACTGCTCCAGCGTAAGGCTAGTACTGTCAATTACAGCCTGAGATCCCACTACCGTGGTATCTTGACCATCCTTAATACCACGAACTATCTCAAAAGCAGTTTGAGGGTCCCCCTCAGAATTAAAAGCTGCCTCAAAAATCGCCTGGATCCACAAGGCCTTAAGCTCTATGGTCAGGAATGACCGATTACCCTGACCAAGTGCCATTTCGGGTCCTAGCACTTCCAAAACGGCCAATTCCTCTCCCATTCGGAGAGTAGTAACGTAATCTAAAGTACTCTGGATATACGTTGCATCTTCTCCGATGAGCTGGGATTTGTCGGGGATGGAAAGCCAGATCCCATACTGATCCGGATCATTTGGATCACAGTCTTCCCGTAGGACTATCTCCCAATAACCTATGGGATAATATGTCTCCTGGAAGAATGTTACACCTCCCAGGTCATCGTGCATCCCAACCATCCCGTTCAGAGCTCTACGGAATACATCGGCCCGCATCCTGAACTCCTCAACACGGGCTTCCGCCTCGGCTCTCTGCTCATCACTGGAATAGTACCCCCAGTGATGACCATTGTAGCTATCCCAGACCAAAACACTATCTACCTGATCCTGGTACAACAGGTAAGACAGCACCTGCCCGTTTAACTGAAGGTTCCCCCAAACATTGAGTTCACAGGGCGGAGGGGGATTTTCTGGAGGCGGAACATACTCAACAGACGCCGCCCCACAAGCTGCCAACAACAGGCTGGCCAGCAACATAACCAACAAGAATTTCTTCATTTTTTCCATTGAGAGGCATCCCCCAAACCAAAAGTAACCCTGAAGTTACCTCAAGCTCGAAGAAAACCCCTAGCTAAGCCTATTTTGGGCTTATTTTAATTTTCAGACTATTATATCATAAACCTATAGTTTCACACTGTGTGCGGTTTATCTTAACTTAGGTGTAAAGCCCTCATAAAAACACTAAACAACGCTCATTATTTCTCCGTTTTATTGAGTGTTACTTATACTTTTACTTAGTATTATTTTTAAGTATTCCCAAACCCCTCTTAACCTTGACAAACAGACCCCTTTCCACTAAGGTCTTATCATGCCAAATTCAGTAGATAAGTTAGAGTCAGATGCCATTAATGAAGCGCTCAATAAAAATTGGAAGAGGGCAGTAGAAATAAACTTACAAATAGTAGATTTTGACAAAGAAAACATAGCAGCCCTAAATAGATTAGCTAAAGCGTACAATGAACTTGAAAAGTATGATGATGCCAAAAAAATCCTTAAAACCGTCTTAAAACTTGATCCAATCAACCAAACTGCAAAGAAGAACATGGACCTTGCTGAAAACAGAAAAAAACAATTCGGTTCCTCCCCTCTTCCTAATCTTAATAACTTTATAAAAGAACCCGGCGCCACAAGAGAGTTCAGTTTGGAAATTTTAACTAAAGGTCTTACAGCCAAGAAATTTTATCCTGGGGAGGCTTTAATACTTAACTTTGACAAACATAGAGTAGAGCTTCAAAAAGCCTCAGGGGAGCTTATAAACATGATCGACCCACAAAAAACGGAGACTTTGTTGGACGGCTTAAGAAGAGGAGCCACGTTTAGTGCCACGTTCATAGGCTCGCCTGACAACGAGAAAGAAATCACCATTTTAATAAATTCCTCCATCCCAATATTTAAGGGAGATAAACAGGACGTAAAACCTTATCTGAAAAGGGAAATTGAAGGCGAAGAAGAAGATGAAAGCACAACCGAGCAAGAATCGGATGAAACCTTACCCCTCTAAACCCTTCTAATAAACACCCCAAGACCTATCTCAAATCCTCATCAGTTAAGATCCTTGATGCTTCAGGCACTATGGCTTGCGGATTTACCGCAACAGGGGAAGTAACCTGTCCCAAGGGCGCGGCAGCCGCCATTGAAGGCAGCTTTACTGCCTGCTGAGCCACTTTATTCACTATCTGTGGGTTTTGAGTGCTTACAGGATTTCTCTTTTTTTTCTTTTGTTCCGAATTGGGAGTGTTAGAGATATTGGGCTTAAAAACCTGCAGGGGTTTTGTAACAACATTTTGCGGTACAGGCTTTGAGGCAGGTTGAGGAACCTGTTTAACTTCCTGCACAGGTTGGACCGCCACAGGCTGTTGGGCACCACCCCCTTGCTGACCTACTGCTAATTCCTTAGCAAGAGGCTTAGACTCCCCCAAATGCAAATTAGCAATAGGAGCCACCACCGGCTCAGGTTTAATCTCAACTATTGGTTTAGAAGTTGGACCTCCGGTAGCTCTCTCAATTGCTGCAAAGGGTGCAAATTTATCTTCTTCAGGAACTAATATTTCAACTAGAGTTCCCTCCATACCACCAAAATGCTCAACTGCAGCCTCCAAAACTCTATGAGAGCCATCCGCAGTTACCGCGTGCCACTTACCCTCTTTCTTAGCCAATATGGCGTCAAGCTTCAATCTTTTAACTTTTTCAACCTGTTTAAAGCGCTTCAGCTCCCCTTCCTCATACATTTTGAGTTTGTCTCCATAAACAAGCAAAGACTTTGAGGCATAATTTGCGGCAATAGGATACTTCTGCCCATCATCCCCCAACAGATAATCACCCATAAATTTGCCGTAAACACCGGGGATTAATTTTGTAAGATTTGCCTGCTCCACCTCAAGCTCTTTTAATACATTTTTTGCAATGTTGATTGCAGCCTGCGCGGCATTCAGAGAACTTAGTATTTGATTCATTTTTGATTGACTCATTTTTACGCCTTTCTTTTTAACATTTACAAACCATTAATAACTTCTTGATCGTTAGGTTCAATTGTATCACCGACGGGTGCTGGGGTTTCAATCCCCGCAGTTTGTTGCTTAATAAAATAGTTATCAACTGGATTTAAGGTAGCAACCTGCGGTATTGGGACAAGGGTAGGCTTAATGGGAAGCGTAAGAGGAGCCACTTGACTGACGCCCGGAACCGGACCTGCCGGAAGGACTCCACCCTGCACCCCCGGAGCAACTTCCTTCTGAGACCTTTTATCAGCAGCAATAGCCATCCCAAGGTCAAACTTTCTTTCCACCCAAAGTTTTATTCTTTCCTCAACATAATCTTTGTCCTGCCCAAACTTCTGCCTACTCATTTCAAAAGCAGCTTGCGCATTGCCGGTTGAGCCTTCCATTCTAGGCAGGGATCTTGCAGAAAAGGGCTGTGAGGTCACACCATCTATCAAAAGCTTCAGATACATTTGCTGTCTTTCAAGTGAAATCAAATCATTTTCAGAAAAAATCGGGGCAAATTCTTTAGCCAGAACCAAAGCATCAGGGGCTCCCAACGCAAGGCAGATCATTGTCCCAACATTACCAAAAACGGCGTTTAATATATCTTCCGGAACCTGAGAGGTATATTGGTGGGTTATATGAAGCCCAAGCTTATATTTTCTTGACTCAGAAAGAATAGATTCAAAACTACCTGACGCAAAGTTTTGAAACTCATCAACAAAAAGATAAAATGGTTTTCTGTCTTTTTCAGGAATCTTTGCTCTTTGCAAAGCCACAAACTGAATTCTTGACACAAGCAGGGAGCCCAACAAATTTGCGTTATCCCCTCCTATTTTTCCTTTTGACAGATTAATAAATAAAATTTTTCCGGAATTCATCACGTCATCAATTCTGACTGTTGACTTTGGTCTGCCTAAAATATTTCTAATAGTTGAAGAAGACAAAAACCTGCCAATCTTATTTTGGATAGGAGCCACCGCCTCAGTTACAAGTTTGGGATTTGCTTTCATATCTTTAAATTCTTTATCCCAAAACTCCTTCAAAACCGGATCTTTAACATAGTAAGTTATAAATTTCCTGTAATTATCATCAGTCAAAAGCCGCGTTATGCCAAGAAGCGTGGTACCCTCAACCTCAAGCAGAGTCAAAATACAAATATTTAGCAAATATTCAAGCCTTGGCCCCCAGGATATAGTTCCAAAATGCTGCTTTATTGCCCCAACAATCCCTGACGCCATCAAGTTTTTTTGACCCGGATCCAAAACCTCAAGCATATTAAGAGCAACCGGTCTTGACTCATCAGAAGGATCAAAATACACCACATCCTCAAGCCTGTTATCCGGAACCATATCCATAAGCTCATCAATCAGTGTACCGTGGGGGTCCATGACTCCCACCCCTTTACCGTTTTGCATATCCTGAATAATCATATTTCTAAAAAGCTGGGATTTACCGGTTCCAGATTTTCCTATCAAATACATATGCCTAAGCCTATCGTTGTCCTTAATTCCAAAAGTTATTTCCCTATTCCTAAAATTTGTGACGCCAAAAAGAGTGCAGTCCTCAGTAGGCAAATCAAGAGGCGGTTCTCCTCTTTTGGCGTGCGCCCAGGCAATATTTGGCGTTTCCACCGCAGATGAGGGTAAATGATAGATTGTAGCCAACTCTTCTATGTTTAAAATATAAGTCCCCCTCCCGGGAAAAAGCCTTTGCCTATACATCTCAAAACCATCGGTTCCTTCTTTACTGCTATAGGATAAGAATCCGTTCAAATCTGCTGAGGAAAACTGTTTAAGCGAGGCTGTTACAGAGCGCAATCTGGAATCAGCAACTTCTCTTGAAGAGGACAGGGATAAAATTCTGACAATGGATTGAAAGCCCATCTTAGAAAGCTTGTTTTCTATGGCCTTGATCCCAAGTTCCTGCCCCGGTGTAAGTCTTGGGGGAGGCGGCGGATTTCCGGGCTTTGTATTGTAAGATAACTGAGACGGGGTTGGAGGAAATAAAAGATTCTTAACCATCAAAGAAAAAATTTCACTTATCTCAAAAACAAATAATCCAAGCAGATTTCCAACTCCCACACCCGGTCTTTTGGCCGTGCCTTCTCTCAAGGCCATCACATACTTGTGCCCGGCTTCCTGCCACACGTCAGGCACCGGTTTAACCAAAACCTGAAGCCACAAATGCTCATCTTCTTTAATTTCTCCCAGGGCGGAGGTTATTGCAGAAATAGGATCAAGCTCAAAATCTTTAAATGTTTTGATTGGAAAATATTCCTCTTTTGATAACGCAAGATCAGTAACCAACACCATCTTACCCTCTTTTACGGAAGGCTGTACATAATCCTCAACTTCATGAATAACACACGCGGGATACTGCGCATATATTTGGTTTTCAACAAATGATTTAACAGGTCTTGGCACAGCCACATAAAACTTAATGCCTGCGGGAGTTGCCGCAATTTCAAAAGAAACGTGTTCCTGTTCTCCCCTATCCTGGCGCAAAAGACCATGCAAAGATGAAAACATATGCTGAGCAGCAAGCGGAGCTGTTTGGATATCTTCTTCCTCACTCTTAGCAACAAGAATTTCAAGAATAGCATTTTCAAATTTTTGATTTTTAGCGGATTTTAACGGACCCCTAAATAGGGACCTATATGCAGCTGCAAAAGCTAAAAGAGTTACAATTACCGGAACTATTACATTGAGTGTCATTTGGTTTCTCCCGCCTCAACTCCAGTTCTCCTCTTATGCCTTACAAGACATTTTATCAACCCCGCCCTAATTTGGGGCGGGGCGAAGAAAGGAGAGAGACCAAGCACTTTATATCACAGGCGGCTTCCCCAGTCAACCCCAATTATGATTGTAATATCGGCATTTCCGGCATTTTCAGCTACAGAGTTGGGAAATTCTACTATTCTTTGAGTACCCTCTATACTCAGCTCGTTAGCTACAACTGACAAACTACTGGTGAAAGGGTTTATGTCTGAAACAATGATGCTCTTATCATAAATTTGTGTGGCGTTTCCTACTGAAACTACGGACAGCCCAAGATTTTCCAAATTTCTGGAGACCAACGCCCCCACCCCAAAAATCCCGCTTCCGTTTAATATTTGAACTCTGTAACCCTCGTCAATTATCAGATTATTTGAAAATATAGGGGACAAAATCAAATCCAAACCGGACAGTACATTTACTTCAGTAGTATTAACCGCATGGTAGCTAATAAAATCTTTGGACAAACCCCTAAACCACTTAAGAAACCCTAAAATTTCCACAGAACTCAAATCCGTTTTGGCTTTGCCATAAACGGTTAATAAAATGTCCTTATACTTAAGCGCCGACTTAAGCTTGGCAATATTGGAAAGCTTAGAAAGCTTATCAATTTCCAAACTCTCCAAAACAGATGAATAAGCCTCAGCATCAATTACAATATATTTATCAGGCTTTTTGGCAAATAGCTTATACAAAGCTCTGTTCACAAAATCTACACCTTTATCTTCCTCTACAAGCTGTCCCAGAGCATAAACTTTATTAATTTCCCCCTCCCCCAGATTTTGAGGATAGGTAACAATAAGATTTGGTGCCACATCAAAAACGCTAAGAGTCTGATCCAAAGGATTTACAACTACAAGAGCAAGTCTTTCTATTTTAGATGATGACTCCTCAATATCTGAAAGAACAACAAAAGAAAGAGAAAAAGGCTCAGTAAAACTTAAACTCCCACCGCTAGTATTAACTGAGGAGGCAAAAGGGCTTCTAATAAATTTATGAAAGGCAAAACCCGTAAGGACAAGAAGAGCAGTCAAAACACAGAAAAAAGAAAGAATCAAAAGCTTAAAAATACCAACCACCCTTTTTTTACTTTTAGTATATCTTGAGTTTCTGGCTTTTTTTCTTCTTTTTGGGGGCAGAGTCATTGCTGTAAATTATAGGCATGCAAAAGCTTAAGGTAAAGGATTTACATTTTTGAATTCTTTTGGTATGGGTGAAGTAAATACAAGCTTTTCCCCAGTAACAGGGTGTTTAATCTCTATCTCATAGGCATGGAGCATAAGTCTTTTGAAAAAGTCTTCATTTCTTTGATGAAGAATTCTACCCTCATATACCCTATCCCCCGCAATGGGATTACCAAAAGCCGTCAGGTGCACCCTTATCTGATGAGTCCTGCCTGTAAGAGGGTAGGCTTTAAGTAAAGTATATGTAAAATCTTCACCGTCTCTAGTCCTATTAAACTGCCTGATCTTTTCAAAAGCCGTGATTGCCTGTTTTCCTCCGCTAACAACCGCAAATCTAAATCTATTTTTAGGATTTCTTGCAATGGGGGCATTAACAGTAAAACTGTGCTCTGGAACAGAACCGTTGACAACCGCCAAATAAGTTTTTTTGATAAGTCTTTCTTTAAAGGAGGCTTGCAAGATCTTAAGGATAGTATTGTTTTTTGCAATTATAAGCACCCCTGAAGTCTCTTTATCAAGCCTATGGACTATCCCCTTTCTTTCCGTATCCTCAGAAATTCCAAGGTTTTCAGCATGTTTGGCCAAATAATTTTCTAAAACCAGATCTTCCTCAGAAACAGTTTCAGAGTCATTCACAACCACCCCGCAAGGCTTATCTAAAACCAAGATGGCTTGATCTTCAAAAATGATTTTAATTTGTTTGAGCATTTAAAGAAAGCAGGTTATCAACGGTACTAACAACGTCTCCCGGATTTATTTCTGACTTAACAAGGTAAGAAGCAGCTCCATGGCTCATACCCTCTTTCATAATGGTATCTTTTCCAAGATTAGTTAATAGGACTATAGGTTTAGTTCTTAGCTTTTCATGATTTTTAACATCGGTTAGTAAGTCAAAACCGTCTTTTTTGGGAAGCATGATATCAAGAAGCATCAAGTCCCAGTCGGAAGAAAGGGCTTTTTCATAACCCTCCTGCCCATTTCCGGCTTGCAGCACTTCATATCCGGCATCTTTTAAAACTTCTGCATAAACTTCCCGGATATTTATTTCATCCTCTATTATAAGAATTTTCTTTTTTATCATATGTTTAAACTTGCTTGAATTTATTACTTAAGATACTGGCGAATCTCTTTCACAATCTGATCGGGAGTGATTTGAGATTTCACTAAGTAACCGTCCGCGCCTTCTTTAAAGGCTTGATTGACAATAGATTCATTACCAAGATTTGTCAAAAGGATAACGGGTTTGAACTTAAGCCTAATGTTTTCTTTTACCGACTTTAGAATCTGCAGCCCGTCTTCCCCCGGCAGCATAATATCAAGCAAAAGCACATCCCATTTGTCATTGAGCGCACTTTTAAGCCCTGTATCTCCATCCGCAGCTCCTACCACTTTAAAACCCTCTTCAATCAAAACCTCCGCGTAGACATTTCTAATATCCTCTTCATCCTCCACTAAAAGCACTGTATATAAATTGTCAGACATATCCTAAAAACCCCTTCCTTAAAATTATTACACTAAGCGGTTTTAATTGTAAACCAAAAAGTTGAGCCTTTGCCAACTCCCTCACTGTCTGCCCCAACCATACCGCCCATAGCTTCTACAATAGATTTTACTATATACAAGCCCAATCCAGTACCACCGGATTCCGCAATTGTCACATATGAGTTATCAAGCCTGCCAAATTTGTTGAAAAGCTTGGGAAGATCTTCTCTTGCAATCCCCTTCCCGGAGTCATTAACTGAAATTTTTACCTCATTAGCAGTTAGAGTTGCCGTTATAAACACATAGCCCTCTTCAGTGTATTTAAAAGAGTTACCCAAAAGATTCACAATTACTTCTCTTAGTTTATCCTCATCCGCTCGCACTTTTGGAAGCTCTGAAGGAAGGCTCACTCTTAACTCCAAGCCTTTTTCCTCAGTTTTAACCTTAAATTCTGAAACAATTTCATTAATGAGTGTCAAAAGATCCACTTCCTTAAACTTCAGATCAGGCTTCCCCTGCTCCATTCTTGAAATATCAAGCATGTCATGTATGAGCTTGATCATTCTTTCCGTCCCCTGGATTGCTTTTACTACATATTCCTCCTGTCTTTCAGAAAGCTGCCCGCCTTTTTTATTCTGAAGCATCCACAGATAGTTCTTAATTATGGTCATTGGGGTTCTAAGCTCATGCGAGGCAATTGAAATAAATTCTTCCCTTGCTTTCTCGGTCTTAATTTCTTCAGTAACATCAGATATAATCACCACCAAAAACATGTCTTCTTCTACTACAACTTTGGATGCGGTAAGATTTACATAGCTTTCCTTGCCGTCTGGTTTTTTTAGTGTAAAAGTGGAAAGTTTTACACCCTGCTGCCTTTCCAGCAGATTAAGAAGCAGCTCTTCCGTAATAGGCTCACCTTTCACATCAAAAATATGGGCTATTTCAAACATCTTTTTGCCAAGCGCATCAACCTCCGCAATTTGTGTCAGATTCTGCGCAGCTCTATTGAAAAGCATAATGCTTCCCTCTTTGTTGGACACAATAGCAGCCTCAGCAATGTTGTAGAGCAGTGCCTCGGCTTTTCTCTTTTCTTCT